>Ga0302324_100024922_pt1 | contig 11502 bp, 5 predicted proteins | sample Palsa_T0_1_FD_201949 | JGI IMG/M metagenome (GOLD analysis project Ga0302324, IMG submission 201949) | Peat permafrost microbial communities from Stordalen Mire near Abisko, Sweden - Palsa_T0_1 | ecosystem: Environmental > Terrestrial > Soil > Palsa > Peat permafrost | place: Sweden: Abisko... | reverse complement strand
CTTTCGCCGGTCCCGGCGGAGTTGATGTGACCGCGATCAGTCTGTGGGAAAACAAGAACGATGCCGACACTTACAACACCAATACCTATCCGCAAGTGCTGAAGACGCTGGCAAGATTTATCGAGGGAACGCCCCAGGTTCACACCTCTGACGTGGTCACCTCGACCTTCCACAAGCTCGCCGTTGCCGTACCAGCGTAATAGAGACTCTGAGCCTCGTTGGCACGAGGAGGCGGCCTTACTTCCGCCTCCTCGGACCACTTTGTATGCACTCGAATCGCGCCAAGGATGACAACCAAATGCACCTAAATGGAGCGCTTCAACATTTCCCGTCTTACGAGTTGCACGATCTTGCGTAGTTCGACAAGTGTTGATGCCGAGCGGGAAGTGTCCACATCTCTGCCAGGGTCTCCTGACTGATCTTGGTCACAAATTGACAGAGTCCGCGGCGCGGCGCATCGCGGTTGCAGACAGGGATCCATTACCTTAGTCCCAAAATGAGTGACCGGTCGGCCATTGTGAGCAAATATGCACAGCTTCGGCATCTCCCGCGGAGAGACAATCCGCCAGAGCCGAGCTTCAATGTGAATCGCGCGTGGCAATGTAGCGGCACGTGTCGTCCTGGATTTCGCGCACGGGGCTGAACCGAAACACCAGCGCTCGGGTTAGTTCAGCGATAGTTAAGTCATCTATTTACTGAGGCAACCATGCCCGCGACAAAGGAAAAGACCGCCACTAAGCTAGCGGACGAACGGAAAACCCCCTCCAACATCAGCGTTCATCCTCTCTACAGCCCGGTGGACCTCGAAGGCTGGGACTATAACCGCGACCTCAACGATCCCGGACATTTTCCCTATACCCGCGGCGTGCAGGCCACCATGTATCGCGGCCGGCTTTGGACGATGAGGCAGTACGCCGGCATGGGCGATGCCGAAGAGTCCAACCGCCGCTACAAGTACCTGCTAAGCCAGGGTACCACCGGGCTGAGCGTGGCCTTCGATCTGCCCACGCAAATCGGTCTCGACTCCGACAGCCCGCTCGCCACGGGCGAGGTCGGCAAGGTGGGAGTGGCGATTGACTCCATCGACGACATGATGCGGCTGTTTCACGGCATCAACCTGGAGAAGATCTCAACCTCGATGACCATCAATGCCACGGCGTCGATTCTGCTGGCGCTCTACATCGTAACCGCGCGGCGCAATGGACACGACGTGCGCAAGCTATCCGGCACGGTGCAGAACGATGTGCTGAAGGAATACATCGCGCGCGGCACCTACATTTATCCGCCGGCGCAGGCGATGCGCATCATCACCGACATCTTCTCCTACGCTAACCTAAACGTGCCCGAGTGGAACACCATCTCCATCTCCGGTTACCACATGCGCGAGGCGGGATGCACGGCCTTGCAGGAAGTGGCATTCACGCTGGCCAACGGGGTGACCTATGTCCAGGCCGCGATCGATGCCGGTCTCGATGTGGACAAGTTCGCACCGCGGCTTTCGTTCTTCTTCAACGCGCACAGCAATTTCCTGGAGGAAGTGGCGAAGTTCCGGGCCGCGCGCCGCATGTGGGCCCGCATCATGCGCGATCATTTCGGGGCCAAGAATGCCAAGTCGTGGATGCTGCGCTTCCACACGCAGACTGCGGGTTCAACCCTCACCGCGCAGCAGCCGGAGATCAACATCGCCCGCACGGCGTTGCAGGCCATGGCGGCGGTGCTGGGCGGGACGCAGTCACTGCACACCAACTCCTTCGACGAGGCGCTCGCACTTCCGACGGAGCAGTCGGCGCGCATCGCTCTGCGCACCCAGCAGATCATCGCTTACGAATCGGGAGCGCCGCAGACCGTCGATCCCTTGGCTGGCTCGTACTATGTAGAGTCGCTGACCAATCAGATTGAGGCGGGCGCGCGTGGCTATCTTGACAAAATCGAGGCCATGGGCGGCGTTCTGAAAGCGATCGAGCGCGGCTACGTGCAGCAGGAGATCCAAAACGCTGCCTACGAGTATCAGCAGACGGTCGATCGACACGAAGCCATCGTGGTGGGCGTGAATGCCTTCGAGCTTGACGAAGAGAAGCCGATACTGCTGCAACGCATTGACGAGTCGCTGGAGCGTAAGCAAGTCGAGCGCCTGCGTGCGCTGCGCGCCAGACGTGATCCTGCGAAATGGCAGGCCGCTCTGAAGGTCGTCGAAAATACCGCGCGCGGTACAGGCAACCTGATGCCGGTGATCGTCGAGGCCGTCGAAGCCAACGCCACGGTCGGCGAAATCTCCGACGCCATGCGCCGGGTGTACGGGGAGTACCACGAAAGAGTGGTGATCTAGCATGCAGCGCAAGTTCAAGACCATGGATGCAAACGAGGCGGTGGCATACGTCGCCTACCGGGTTAACGAAGTGATTGCCATCTATCCGATTACTCCCTCTTCCAATATGGGCGAATGGGCGGACGAGTGGTCGTCTCAGGGAATCCAGAACATCTGGGGCACCGTGCCCCACGTAATGGAGATGCAGAGCGAAGGCGGAGCTGCCGGGGCAGTCCATGGAGCGCTGCAGACAGGCTCGCTCGCCACTACATTCACCGCCTCCCAGGGCCTCCTGCTTATGATCCCGAACATGAATAAGATCGCGGGAGAACTTACTCCCACGGCCTTCCATGTTTCGGCACGCACGTTAGCGACCCACGCACTCTCGATCTTCGGCGACCACTCCGATGTCATGTCCTGCCGCACTACCGGCTTCGCCATGCTGTGCTCGAATTCCGTGCAAGAGGCGATGGACATGGCGCTCATCGCTCAGGCCGCTGCGCTCGAGTCGCGTATTCCTTTCTTGCACTTTTTCGACGGCTTCCGCACCTCACATGAGGTGAACAAGATCGAAATGTTCGATGAAGACGATATGCGCGCGCTTATCAACATGGATCGCATCTTCGAGCATCGCCAGCGCGCCCTCTCGCCCGACCATCCAGCTTTGCGGGGTACCGCACAGAATCCCGATGTGTTCTTCCAGATGCGCGAACGGGCAAACTCTTATTACGACGCCTGCCCGCAAATCGTTCAATCCGTAATGAACAAGTTCTCAGAGGTGGTGGGCCGTTCCTATCACCTGTTTGACTACGTGGGCGCGCCTGATGCCGATCGCGTGATTGTCATGATGGGCTCGGGCGCCGAGGTCGCCCATGAAACCATCGATCATCTCAACGCACAGGGTGAAAAGCTGGGACTCCTGAAAGTCCGGTTGTACCGTCCCTTCGCAGTGCTGGCTTTCCTCGAGGCCTTGCCAGCGAGCGTGCGGAAGATCGCCGTCCTCGATCGCACCAAGGAATCGGGGGCGATTGGCGAACCACTCTATCTCGATGTGGTGAGCGCGCTTCACGAAGGAGTGAAAGCGGGCTACAGCCCTTGGAAAACTCCGCCGGCGGTCGTGGGTGGACGCTATGGGCTCTCCTCCAAGGAATTTACCCCAGCCATGGTCAAAGCGGTCTACGACAATCTGAAAGTGGATCAGCCCAAAGATCACTTCACCATCGGCATTCAGGACGACGTCAGCCACACCAGTTTGGACTACAGCTCCGAGTTTTCCACCGAGCCTGAGAATGTTGTCCGGGCAATGTTTTACGGTTTGGGCGCGGACGGCACGGTCGGCGCCAACAAGAATTCGATCAAGATCATCGGCGAGAACACGGACAACTACGCTCAGGGCTACTTTGTCTACGATTCGAAGAAGTCAGGCGCAGTGACTATTTCGCACCTCCGTTTCGGGCCGAAACCGATTCGCTCCAGCTACTTGATCTCCAGCGCCAACTTTGTCGCCTGCCACCAGTGGATATTCCTCGAGCGCTACGACATGCTGAGCGTTCTTGTTCCCGGCGGCACTTTCCTGCTCAATAGTCCATTCGGCGCGGACGAAACTTGGGACCGTCTTCCGCGTCCCGTTCAACAGCAGCTCATTTCGAAGCGTGCGAAATTTTACGTAATCGATGCCTATCAAGTGGCGCGCGATACCGGCATGGGCAGCCGCATGAATACTATTTTGCAAGTGTGTTTCTTCGCTATCTCCAAAGTGTTGCCTGCGGATCAAGCGATCGAGGCGATTCGCAAATCGATTCGCGACACCTACGGCAAGAAGGGCGAAGAGATCGTGCGGCAGAACATGAAAGCCGTGGACGAGACTCTAGCGCACCTGTTTGAAGTGAAAGTCCCGGCGGAACTCACCAGCACGATTGAAATGCCTCCGCCGTTCGCGCCTTCAGCGCCGGAATTCGAGCGCGATGTGCTCGGCATGATGTATGCGGGACGCGGCGACGAATTGCCGGTCAGCGCATTTCCCGTAGACGGCACTTTTCCCACCGGAACTGCGAAATGGGAAAAACGCAACCTGGCGCTCGAAATCCCCGCATGGGATCAGAACATTTGCATCCAGTGCGGAAAGTGCGCCATGGTTTGTCCGCATTCGGTGATTCGCATCAAGGTCTACGAGTCGAAAGAATTGCAAGGCGCTCCGACGACATTCAAGTCCACCGAGACTCGCGATAGAGAGTGGCAAGGTCTCAATTATACGATTCAAGTGGCTCCGGAAGACTGCACCGGCTGCGGCATTTGCGTTGAAGTTTGTCCGGTGAAGAACAAAGCCGAAACCCGGCTCAAGGCGATCAATATGGTGCCGCAACCTCCGCTGCGCGCACCCGAGCGCGACAACTGGGATTTTTTTCTCAAGATTCCGGAGCTTGACCGCCGCAACATTAAGATCACGAACATCCGCCAGCAGCAAGTCCAGGAACCGCTGTTCGAGTTCTCCGGCGCCTGCGCCGGTTGCGGCGAAACTCCATATCTCAAACTGATGTCGCAATTGTTTGGCGATAGGGCCATCATTGCCAATGCTACGGGATGCTCGTCGATTTACGGCGGCAACCTGCCCACTACGCCTTGGACGAAAAACGCAGCAGGCCGTGGACCCGCCTGGTCAAACTCTCTTTTCGAAGACAACGCAGAGTTCGGCCTGGGCTTCCGGCTTTCCGTCGATAAGCAGACCGAGTTCGCGCAGGAATTGGTTCGACGGATAGCGGGAGCGATCGGTGAAGAACTCGCGACCGCGATCCTCACTTCTCCACAGAAAGATGAAGCAGACATCTACGACCAGCGCCAGCGCGTGGATCTGCTGAAAGAAAAACTGCACGGCGTAGATTCCGCTGACGCCCGGCAACTTCTTTCCGTAGCCGACCTGCTGGTCAAGAAAAGCATTTGGATTGTGGGCGGAGACGGGTGGGCCTATGACATCGGCTACGGCGGCCTCGATCACGTATTAGCCAGCGGCCGCAACGTCAATGTGCTCGTGCTGGATACCGAGGTCTACTCCAACACTGGAGGTCAGGCCTCCAAGTCAACGCCGCGCGCGGCGGTAGCCAAATATGCCGCCGGCGGCAAGTCCGGCGCCAAGAAAGATCTGGGGCTCATCGCCATGAGCTACGGCAATATTTATGTCGCCAGCGTGGCCATGGGCGCCAAAGACGAGCACACGCTAAAGGCCTTCCTGGAAGCCGAGGCTTACAACGGCCCTAGTCTCATAATCGCGTATTCGCACTGCATCGCTCACGGCATCAACATGACCACTGCGATGTCGAATCAGAAGGCGGCGGTCGATTCTGGACAGTGGCTGCTCTATCGCTACAACCCCGAACGAACCGCCCAGGGTGAGAATCCTCTGATTCTCGACTCACGGAAGCCCACGCGTAAAGTCTCGGATTACATGGAGATGGAAACGCGCTTCAAGATGCTTACTAAGAGCAGGCCGGAAGACGCTAAACACCTCTGGCACGAGGCGCAGGATGATGCCGATACCCGCTTTCGCCTTTATGAATACCTGGCGCAGCGGAAATCTGACAAAGAACCAGCCAAGGCCGAGTGAGACAGAGGGAGAAATTATGGTCGACCTCAGCACCTCTTACATGGGTTTGCAGCTTCGTACACCTTTGGTGGCTTCAGCATCACCGCTATCCCAAGAGATCGATGGCATTCGCCAACTCGAGGATGCGGGTGCATCCGCCGTTGTGTTGTATTCGCTGTTCGAGGAGCAATTGCGGCAGGAAAGCTTCGAACTGGAATACCATCTGGCTGAAGGAACGAACAGTTTTGCGGAGGCGGTAAGTTTCTTCCCGCAGCCCGATGAGTTCCGGTTGGGACCTGAGGGCTATCTGGATCACATCCACGGGGCCAAGAAGGCAGTATCGGTGCCCATCATTGCCAGCCTCAACGGCACCACCGTCGGTGGCTGGACCCAATATGCCAGGCTCATCGAGCAGGCGGGAGCGGACGCGCTGGAGTGTAATATTTATTCGATTCCCACCGATCCCGAACTTACCTCCAGCGCGGTCGAGCAGCAATACTTCGACATTCTCAAGGCGGTAAAGTCAGTGGTGACAATTCCCGTCGCGGTAAAGGTCAGCCCCTTCTTCAGCAATATGGCCAACATGGCGAAGCGGTTCGACGAAGCCGGCGCGAATGGACTGGTGCTGTTCAATCGCTTCTATCAGCCAGACATCAACCTGGATGAATTGGAAATCCAACCGAACGTGTTGCTCAGCACTCCACAGGCGCTGCGGCTTCCGCTGACCTGGATCGGCATTCTTTGCGGCCGCATCCGTGCCAGCCTGGCTGCGACCAGCGGCGTGCATGGCCCCGAGGACGTCGTGAAACTGCTGATGGTCGGCGCAGATGTCACTATGCTTTGCTCCACCCTGTTACAGAACGGCATCAGCCATCTTCGATACATCGAAGAGGGCTTGCTGGAATGGATGGAAAAGCACGAATATGAGTCGGTTCAGCAGATGAAGGGCAGCATGAGTCAGATCCGCTGTCCCGATCCCTCCGCCTTCGAGCGCGCGCAGTACATGAAGGCGATCAAGAGTGTGCAGCATGTAGTGCTGAGCGGCAGCGAAGCCCGGAAAGTCCCTGGCGGGGATTAGAAGCATCATTTTCAGCGATTAAGCATCTCCAAATACTGAAAAGCAAGCCGCGCAAAACAGGCGCTAGAAACCAGTGAAATGAGGAGAATATATGCCAGTTACCAAGCAACAAGCGCTCGACTACCACTTCGGCACCCACCCGGGAAAGATTGAAGTTACTCCGACCAAGCCTTGCCGCACCCAACACGATCTAAGCCTGGCCTACACCCCCGGAGTAGCAATACCGTGCCTGGAGATCCAAGCGAACCCGCACGATGCTTACAAGTACACCGGTCGCGGCAATCTGGTAGCAGTCGTGACGAATGGCACCGCAGTACTCGGATTGGGCGACATCGGGGCCCTCGCCGGCAAGCCTGTCATGGAAGGCAAGGCCGTTCTATTCAAGCGTTTCGCCGACGTGAATGTCTTCGATATTGAAGTCAACTCTCACGATCCGGAAGACGTTATCAAGGTCTGCCAGTTGCTGGAGCCCACCTTCGGCGCCATCAACCTGGAGGACATCAAGGCGCCGGAATGCTTCTACATCGAAGAGACCTTGAAGAAGACGATGAAGATCCCGGTATTTCATGATGACCAGCACGGCACCGCCATTATCTCCGGAGCGGCATTGCTCAATGCCCTGGAAGTTGCAGGCAAGGACATCGGCAAGATTCGCGTCGTGGTGAACGGCGCGGGGGCTGCGGGCTTTGCTTGCGCTGAGCACTATGTCCGTCTGGGCGTCAAGCACGAGAATGTCATTCTCTGTGACACCAAGGGCGTGATCTACAAGGGCCGCACCCAGGGTATGAATCCCTACAAAGAGCGTTTCGCGATCGATACCAGTCTCCGCACTCTGGCCGAGGCGATGGAGAACGCCGATGTGTTTCTCGGCCTGTCCGTGAAAGGTGCAATTACACCGGACATGGTGCGGTCGATGGCTCCCCGTCCTATCGTCTTCGCCATGGCCAACCCGGATCCCGAAATCGGCTACCCAGAGGCTAAGGCGAGTCGGGATGACGTCATCATCGCCACCGGCCGTTCCGACTATCCCAACCAGGTGAACAATGTGCTGGGGTTCCCTTTCATCTTCCGCGGCGCCTTGGACGTGCGCGCTACGGTGATCAATGAGGAGATGAAGCTTGCTGCCACCCGTGCCCTGGCCGACCTGGCCAAGGAAGATGTGCCTGACTCGGTGTGCCGTGCCTACGGAGTGGCGCGGTTGGAGTTCGGCGCCGACTACCTGATCCCCAAACCGTTTGACCCGCGCGTGCTGGTGTGGGAGTCCGCGGCCGTAGCTCAGGCAGCAATGGTGACCGGAGTGGCCCAGGAGCACGTCAACATTGCGGAATACCGCGAACAGCTCGAGCGTCATCTTGGCAAGGCCCATGAGATCTCGCGCATGATGATTCAAAGGGCGGTCCAGGCCAAACCCAAGCGCGTCGTCTTTCCGGAAGGAGACAACGAGAAAATCCTGCGCGCCTGCCACTCGATCTTGGAAGAGAAGATCGCCACGCCAATTCTGCTGGGCAACGCCGCAACCATCCATGCCAAAACTGCCGAGCTGGGATTGGATCTAGAAAGCGCGGATATCGTGGATCCGACGGCATCCCCGCTTCGCGAATCCTACATCCAGGAACTGTACCGCCTGCGCCAGCGCCGGGGCGTGACCCTAACCGAGGCGCGCACGCTCATCGACGACCGCAACATTTTCGCGTCGATGATGGTGCATATGGAAGATGCCGACGCTCTGGTCGCCGGCGTGACCCAACATTTTCCCGAGACCATTCGCCCCGCACTGCAAATCATCCGCGTGCGAGAAGGCCTGCACAAGGTCGCCGGATGCTATCCCATGGTTACGCTCAAAGGAGAGCTGTACTTCCTAGCCGACACTAGCGTCAATGTCGATCCCTCTGCGGAAGACCTCGTGGAAATCGCCTTGTGTACTGCTCAAGAAGCTCGCCGCTTCGATGTAGTGCCGCGAGTTGCCATGCTTTCCTTCTCCAGCTTTGGCAGCGCCAAGCACCCCTCCTGCGACAAGGTCCGGAAGGCAGTAGAGTTGCTGCACATTGCCGACCCAACCCTGATTGTGGATGGAGAGATCATGGCCGATGCCGCTGTCTCTCCCGAAATGCTGGAGCAAACCTATCCGTTCAGTTCGCTGAAGGGTGGCGCCAACGTGCTGATCTTCCCCGACCTCGCCTCCGCCAACATCGGCTACAAACTGCTGAAGACGATCGGAGGCGCTGAGACGCTTGGCCCCATCCTCATGGGGATGAGTCGGCCAGTGCATTTGCTGGCCCGCGGCGCCGAAGTGGAGGAGATCGTGAGCGTTGTCGCCATCGCAGTGGTCGACGCGCGGGAGACGGACCCGGCCCCGGCGATACGGGAAATCGAGGAATCGGGCGTGCCGGCGGACTAATCGCAATCGGAGTTTCTAGTCGGAGTTTCTGGAGTGTCGGTCAACCCGGGAAGAGGTTCACTGGTCCACCGATCCAATGCCGCTCCTTCATCTCAAACTGCAAGGCATCTTCGGCTTGACGAGCGCAACAACAATAAATCTGCTGGGTGAGCACTTCTGACCAGACTTGTACCCCTTGAACTGAGTATGCTCCCACGATAAACGGCGAGCCGGTGCCGGCGGGACTCTGTTCTTGGTAGGGTCACTCCGGTTGAGCCGTGTTGCAGCCTAATTCGTCGGCAGGAGTTCTTATGACGAAAGAACCACTCTCGAAACAAACAAAGATGGCAATGGCGTCCCAGTTTCTGGGTTTTATGCTCGATGCCTACGACATGGCGATGGTCCTGGTCATGGCGCCGATCCTGGTGAATGTTTTCTTGTCCCCCAAGGGCAGCGCGGCCTGGCAGTACATTGTCATTCTATTCACCTATTCGATTACCATGGCCGCAAGGCCTATCGGGTCAGCAATTTTTGGGGCCTACGCAGATAAAATCGGGAGGCGGCTCCTCCTCATCCTAACTATCGGTGGCGTGGGCGTGATGTCCCTCCTGGGAGGATTTCTTCCAACATATGCCCGGATCGGCGTCTGGTCGTATGTGCTTTTTTGCGTGCTGCGGTTGCTCATGGGCATTTTTTTCGGTGGCGAGTACGCGGTCGGCCACACCTTTGCCATTGAATACGCTCCCCAAAAGAAACGCGGTGCCATTGGCGGTTTCATCCAATCAGGCTTCCCCCTCGGCTACGTATTTGCCTCACTTGTGTTCGCACTTATTTCGTTTCTGACCACCAAAGAAGCCATGGCGTCGTATGGCTGGCGCATCGCCTTGATGACCGGCGTCATCCCAGTTTTCCTGGCACTGTATATCCGAAGCAACCTCCAGGAGTCGCCTGAATTCGAAAAGGCCAAGGCAGCGGGGAAGATCGAGAAGTCCCCATTCCTGAGCCTGTTCAAACCTCCCCAAGTGTGGGACTTCCTGCAGGTCTTCTTCTTCATGACCGGCTTGTTCCTCACCGACTATTCGGTTTACGGATTTCTTCCTAACATCCTGACCCTGAAGGGACGCGGATTCAACACCACGACTTACAGCCTGATCTATGGCTTTGCCCTTTTCATGGCCTTCCTCGGTTACAACTTCTACGGCTGGCTGTCGGACAAAACCGGAAGAAAGATTCTTACCCAGTGGTACTGCGTCTTTCTCGTCGTATTCGGAATTCCCGTGTTCTATGTCCTCTATCACGCGGCTATCCAGCGAAACCTGTGGATGGCCGTGGTGGGAACCGTGATGGCGGCAATGCTCAAGCTGGCATGGGGAGTGGTTCCGGCCTACTTGTGCGAACGCTTTCCAACCAGCCGACGCGCGGCGGGTGTCGGCTTCGGCTACTCCTCCGGAGCGCTATTGGGTGCATGGTTCAGCGTCTACGTATGGTGGGCCCACAAGATCCCCTTTATTTCTGCGATTGAAAAACAGGACATGTGGTTATCGCCAGCGGTCATCCTGACGATTGGCGCTGTCATGACCTTTGTCAGTCTGTGGTACTCGCCGGAGACGAAACATCTTCAGTTGCAGGAAGTCGGCGAAAGGGAACGGGCGAGCGATCGGGCCAAGGACCTAGCCCGTGTACCGGACACTATGGCCGCAGACTAGCGTTTGGCCGACTGGGGCCGCCGGCTCAATGGGAAGACGCAGCCAATGTTGCTGAAACCTTTCGTTATCAACTCGCATGGCCGGATTGTCTTCCCCGGCAACTTTTTCCCAGAGTTGGACTTTTCGGTATTTAAGACCCTTAAGCAATTTGCAGCAGTTATCCGGCGAGACTTCGGGGAGAAAGCTCCGACGGATGTAGAGATTGCGGCGCGCATGCAGGCGGGCGAATACAAGAGCAGGTATGAGCTCTGCCGTGATCTGGCGTTGAATTTTTTCTGGGTGAATCGCTACACGTTTACGATGTACGAGAAACGCCCCACCCGCTGGGGAGATCTCCCGCGGCGGCGGGAGGATGTCTTCCTGCCGGTGTATAAGCCCAGGGATACGTCCGCCATCGCAACGGCGATTGAGGCTGGTTACCGGACCTTGCCCCCATCGTGGGACGAAGAGTTGGAGGAC
>Ga0302324_100024917_pt1 | contig 11504 bp, 9 predicted proteins | sample Palsa_T0_1_FD_201949 | JGI IMG/M metagenome (GOLD analysis project Ga0302324, IMG submission 201949) | Peat permafrost microbial communities from Stordalen Mire near Abisko, Sweden - Palsa_T0_1 | ecosystem: Environmental > Terrestrial > Soil > Palsa > Peat permafrost | place: Sweden: Abisko... | reverse complement strand
GCGGTACTGACGACAGGCCGTCAAGACTATGGAATCCTACGCAGCACACTGCTCCTGTTGCGCCAGGATGCGGGTTTCGAGCTGCTTCTGGTTGCCGCCGGAATGTGTCTCAGTGAAGAACATGGCGCGCCCGTGCGCGAAATCGAGCAAGACGGGTTCCGTGTGACCAAGCGAATCGCGTGGCCTGTGGAGGCATACTCCTCGCCTGCGGCTCAGATGGCCCAGATGATGCTGGAAATCCCAGACTTTATTGCGCAGCGGGAGCCGCAGTACATGGTTCTCGTGGGAGACCGGTATGAAACCGCGGCGGCTGCCCTGGCGGTCACGATTTCGTGCGTACCGCTGGTTCATCTCCACGGCGGCGAAGAGTCGGAAGGCGCGTTCGATAATCAATTGCGCCACGCCATTACGAAAATGGCTCATCTGCACCTGGTAAGCAATCCCCGGCATGCTGCGCGGATCATTCAGATGGGGGAAGACTCATCGAGTGTCCATGTTGTGGGCGCTCCCGGATGCGATAATTTTCTGCGCGACGACCTCGCCGGCCGCGAGGAATTGGAGCGTCGTCTTCAAATAGCGCTGATACCGCCAGTGGTCCTGGTAACCCTCCACCCGGCTACGTTGTCGCCGGCTGGCGCTTCAAGCGAAGTGGATGCGGTACTCGGAGCGATGCGGCAGGTGCAAGCGACCTATGTGGTGACCTTGCCGAATTCAGATCTAGGCAACCAGGCAATTCGCGAACGTTTCTTCGAAGTTGCCGGGAGTTGGCCGCGCATGGCGATAACGCCAGCGCTTGGGACGCGTCACTACTGCAGCCTGATGCGAATTGCTGACGCGCTGCTGGGTAACTCGTCGAGCGCGCTAATTGAAGCTCCGTTCTCTGGGACGCCGGCCGTAAATGTAGGGGAAAGGCAACAGGGCCGCTTGCGCCCGGTCAATGTGATAGACGTCGCCGCTGAGGCTTCCGCAATAACCGGCGCACTCCGCAAAGCGCTCAGCCCACAGTTCCAAGCATCCGCATTGGCCTCGAGAACGGAACATGGCCGGCCGGCGGCAGAAGCGATTACAAACGTTTTACGGAACTGGAACCCTCCGTCGCCACCTCGCAAGCGTTTCGTCGAAACGCCGGAGCTTATATGCCGCGCAAACTCGTGATCATTGGAGCAGGCGAGCATGCGCAGGTGGTTGCCGAGGCAGCTCAGTCCAGACCGGATCTCTGGACGCTGGCGGGGTTTGTGGACAGCGACTCTTCAGCGATGCTGAGCAATATCCCTTCGCTTCCTTATCTGGGCTGCGATCGCGATCTGATCACTTTAGCAGCGGATGAAGAATTCTGGGCCGTACTCGGCATAGGCGGGCTCGCGAGTTCCAAGCTTCGGCGCCGCATTGTAGAAACGTTCGACGGCTCGATGTTGAACTGGGCTAGCATCGTTCACACTGCTGCCTGGATATCGCCTACAGCCACGGTGGATGAGGGCGCTGTAATTCTGGCCGGTGCGATCGTCAACGCCAACGCAACTCTGGGCCGGAACTGCATCATCAATACGGGAAGCATTATCGAGCACGATGTTCGCGTAGGCGCGTGGACGATCATCTCTCCGGGTGTGACCATCGGTGGTGGAACTGTTCTGGGGGAGAACTCATTTATCGGGCTCGGGGCAAAGATTCGAGACCACATCACAGTGAGCCAAGACGCGACAGTTGGAATGGGCGCGGTGGTGCTGAAGGACGTTCCATCAGGGGGGACCGTAGTAGGCGTGCCCGCCCGCGCAATTGGTGTAACGCATGTTTGACAGACTGCATAACTGTATCGTGAGGGCCTCGGCAACCATTCTTGAGGCGATGAACGCCATTAACCGCGGCGCCGTCGAGATCGTGTTCGTCGTGGATCAAAGCGGCGCCGTGATTGGCACCTGCACGGACGGAGATATTCGGCGCGCTCTGCTGGCCGATGCCGATTTCGATTCACCCATCCGGCAACACATTCAATTGCACTTTGTGTGGGTGGGTCCCGAAGCTGGACGAGCGGAAGTCCTGGATTTGATGCAGGCCCACCACATTCACGCGATCCCGGTTCTGGCTGCCGAGCACCGGTTAGTCGGATTGCACCTCATGCGCGAGTTGATCGGGGCGGTAAACCGGCCAAACTGGGCGGTCCTGATGGCCGGGGGAAAAGGCACACGGATGCGGCCTCTCACCGAGAGTGTGCCCAAGCCGATGCTAGCAGTGGCGGGCCGGCCAATCCTGGAACGTTTGGTGCTGCATCTCATTGGATTTGGCATCAGCCGTATTTTCCTGTCGGTTGGTTACATGGCGAATGTCGTGGAAGACTTCTTCGGAAACGGGGCTCGTCACGGCTGCACCATCGACTATTTGCGTGAGGTCGATCCCCTGGGCACCGGTGGCGCGCTGTCGCTGTTGCCCGCCACTCCAGAGCATCCGTTGATTCTGATGAACGGCGATCTGATCACCGGCATCGATGTCGCGGATATGTTGGATTTCCACACCCGCGGCCAATATGTCGCAACAGTCGGCACGCGCGAACATTGCTACACGGTTCCGTACGGGACAGTGACTACCGACCAACATTGCATTCGTGAGATTTCCGAGAAGCCCACGCATTCGTGGTTGGTAAATACCGGAGTGTACGTTCTTAATCCGGAGTTTGTCGCACGCATCCCGAAGGCCACTGAATGCCCTATTACCTCGTTTCTCGATCAAGCTCTCGGGCGCAACGAGCGTATCGGCGCCTTTCACGTCCGTGAAGACTGGGCCGATGTTGGGCGCGTCTCCGATCTTGCACGCGCTCTGGGCGCGGGCTCGGCGGCCGAGAGCGCCTGAGGCCACTGTAGCGAGAGCACGCACCGATGAACCGAATAACCGAAGAACCGGCGAACCGGCTAGCCGGGAGTCTCCGGATCCCGCTCTGTGTTCCTGAAATTAAGGGCAATGAGTGGTTGTACGTGCGCGAGTGCCTGGACACCAACTGGGTTTCCTCTGCGGGCCCTTTTGTAGATCGTTTCGAAAATATGCTCGCCCGCCGGACAGGCGCAAAACATGCCGTCGCTACGGTGAATGGGACTTCGGCACTGCACGTCGCCCTGCTGGCGGCGGGAATTGAACCAAATGACGAGGTGCTCGTCTCCACGCTCACTTTCATTGCTCCGGCCAACGCAATTCGGTACGCCGGAGCATGGCCTGTATTGGTGGATGCGGACCCGGAAACCTGGCAGATGGATGTCGCGCGCATCCGAAACTTTGTCGAGCAAGATTGCAACTGGCGGGAGGGGCGCCTGATCAACGTTCGAACGAACCGGCAGGTACGCGCGATCCTGCCAGTGCATATTCTTGGCCATCCGGTGGATATGGACGGCCTGCTAGCGATCGCTCGCAAGTACAACCTGTTAGTGATCGAAGATGCCACCGAGAGTCTTGGCGCAACATACCGGGGCGCGCCGGTGGGGTGCTTGGGCGACATCGGATGCTTCAGTTTCAATGGAAACAAGATCATTACTACTGGCGGAGGCGGTATGGCTGTCACCGGCCACCAGCCCTGGGCGGCGCGAATGAGGCATTTGACCACACAGGCGAAGGACCACCCGGTGGAGTACATGCATAGCGAGGTCGGCTTCAATTACCGGCTCACGAACATACAAGCGGCCATCGGTTGCGCCCAAATGGAAAAACTGGATGAGTATGTTGCGGCCAAGCGCTCCATTGCGCGGCATTATGAATCCGAATTAGCCGGCGTTCCGGGAATTTCTCCCATGCCGGAAGCCAAGTGGGCTTTCAGCACGTACTGGCTCTACACGCTTTTGGTGGATCCTGAAATTTATGGAATGGACAGCCGCGCACTGCTCGAGGCGCTGGCCCGTATTGGAGTTCAGACCCGGCCGCTATGGCAGCCATTACATCTCGGTAAAGCCCACGGAGCATCCAGAGCGCTGGGCGGGGCGACGGCCGAGAATCTGAATCGTAAGGCTTTGAGTCTGCCTTCTTCAGTCGGGTTGAGCACGGAGTCGGTGGACCGCATTTGTCAGTTGATTCGCACAAATTATAAGGGAGAGAGCAGGGGCCAACGGTGATGAAGACGACGTGGCGCACGCACTCGTGCGTGCCGTGTTCACACTCGTGTGAACGCTTCGGAATCGGTCAAAAACGTGTTCGCATGAGTTCCAACGGAGTGACCATGGGCCTGCCAACTCTCCGGGCAACGGCCGGTGTCTTCAACGGTGAGCGGCGAGCCGGCCGCAGCGCTTCGGAGGCGCCATGAAGGAAAGTGTTGTAGCGCTGATTCCAGCGCGTGGAGGCTCGAAGGGTATTCCCGGCAAGAACTTGGCTCAGCTTCATGGCCGGCCGCTGATCCACTATACGATCCGTGCCGCCCGTCAATCCAGGCTTATTGACCGGGTCTTCGTTTCAACCGAGGACCCGCTGATTAAGGCCGCCGCACTCGAGTGCTGCGCGGAGGTAATAGAACGGCCGGCGCATCTGGCCGAGGACGAGACTCCGACACTGCCTGTCCTGCAACACGCGGTATTTCATTTGGAGACAGTCGGTTGCCGGTCGGGGATTGTTGTTTTGCTACAGCCAACCGTCCCCTGCCGCAGAGTGGAGGACATCGACAACGCAATTCGCATGTTAGTGGATAAAGAAGCCGATGCCGTCGTCAGTGTGGTCCGATCGGAAGCCTCGCGGAATTGGATCTTCCAACTGGAGGAAGGACGCGCGAAATTCTACCAGACTCCGGATTTCAGCAACGTCAGACGCCAGGTAGCTTCCGAGGACTATCGAGTGAACGGCTCCATTTATGTCTACCGGGCGGCGACTATCCGAGGTGCGACAGGTTACGCCTGGGGCCGCAACGTGTACGGCTACATTATGGATAAATCCAGCTCGCTAGATATTGATGAACCTTTTGATCTCGAATTAGCTGAGCTTCTTCTGGCTTCGAGTGCATCGAGGTCCAATGGAACTAGCCGGTAAGCGGGTTTTGGTCACCGGGGCGGACGGCTTCATCGGATCCCATTTGGTGGAGTCCCTAGTGGAAAAGGGCGCCGACGTGACGGCATTGAGTCAATACAACTCCTTCAATAACTGGGGCTGGCTGGATCACATCTCCTGCCTGGATCAAATAAAGATCGCGGCCGGTGATGTGCGCGACTCACACTTCTGCGCGATGTTGACCAAGAAGATTGAGATCGTCTTTCACCTCGCGGCCCTGATTCCAATCCCCTACTCCTACCTGGCGCCGGAGAGCTACGTGGACACCAATGTGAAGGGCACATTGCATCTGTGTCAGAGCGCTCTGGCGAACGGCGTGAGCCGCTTCGTTCAAACTTCCACCAGCGAGGTATACGGTACCGCTCGATACGTCCCCATGGACGAGAAGCATCCGTTAAACGCGCAGTCGCCTTACAGCGCCAGCAAGATCGCATCCGATGCGATTGCAATGAGTTTTTTTCATTCCTTCGGTCTGCCGGTAGTGATTGCACGCCCGTTCAACACGTATGGGCCACGCCAATCCGCGCGAGCCGTGATCCCAACGATAATGACGCAGATCATTTCCGGCAGCAAGGAGATCTCTCTCGGCGATGTTAAAACGACGCGGGATTTCACTTACGTTCGCGACACCTGTGCGGGATTCCTTACCATCGCAGGGATGGAGTCCGGGTGCGGCGAGGTATTTAATATTGGTTCGCATTCCGAAATCGGAATTGGAGACTTGTTGTCCTTGATCGGTGAAGTGATGGGTACCGACGTCCGCGCAATCTCCGAACCGGACCGAGTGCGGCCTGTAGCAAGCGAGGTCCGGCGGTTGTGCTGTGACAACCGGAAGCTGAGATTAGCCACGGGGTTCGCACCGCTGGTCTCTCTGCGTAATGGGCTCGAATGGACCGCGGAGTGGCTGCGATGCAAATCGAATTTCACAAAATATAAACCGTTGCTTTACAACGTGTGACTCTTCTGGGATGAGCAAACTACCGGTCTTTTGCGGCAGCATCGGCTTGATAGGAGATCAGCGGGGGCGGACCTTCTTTGGGCAGATCAATCCTCGCCCGATTTGGCATCCGGATGCGCGTTTCCGGCTGTATGCCGAAGGCGCCCACCTTTCGACGTTTTGCGCTTGGCATGAGCCTAGCTCCCGGGACCGCCGTCCGTCCATTTTTACTCTGGGCTCCATTTCCGTTTCGACTGACGCTAATTACGGAATGGACACCAGCCTCCGGCCAATTCAGCCGTCCGAAGCTCCCGACGCTGTCGCGAAACTGTATCAGCAATACGGCGCTGAAGCATTTGCGCGCTTGGAGGGGAATTTCAGCCTGGTGGTGTGGGATCCGATCTCAGAAACGGTATATCTGGTAATTGATAAGTACGGCTGCGAGGATGTGTTTTTTCGGGACGCTACGGAAGCACTGCATTTTGCATCCGCGCCATTCCTGCTGGCTGCCGGCGCTACCGGATTCGATCCACTCCCCACCGCGTTTCTGCTGGCCCAGGAGGGTTTCATCCCGGCGCCTTTCTCTGTGTTTTCCCAGGTCAAAGCCGTTGGGCGTGCGCGCTATCTTCGTTTGTGCTTGGGTGCGCGGCCCGCGGAAAAAGAGATCCAGCGCTACTGGCGCCCCAGCCCCACCTGGAATAGCGGCAACACGAAAGACGCATCCGATTCCTTCTTTGAACTGCTAAAGACGGCCACTCCCGCCGTTCCAGGCGAGCGCTCAGCCATGTTGCTCGGCGGGGCAGACTCGTCCCTTCTATTCAATATCGCGGCATCCCAATCCTCCCAACTGCTGGCAATTACCGGAACAGTCCGCGAGTATCTTCCGGGGCAGCAGGAAATCGAAAGGGCTAAGCGATTGGCCGCGGCCCTGGGGACCCGGCATGAGGCGGTGGTAATCGACCCAGCCGACGAATCCTTACCCGAAGACTGGTTGCTTTGCGCGCGTTCGATCGAGACCGGTGTTCGTCTGGGTCTCCCCATCTGGCTTCGCTACGCCAGGCGGTTGCGGGAACGCTTAGGCGCGGGCTACACAGTTATAGCGGGACAACTTGCAGACACTTTCGCCGACAATAACTTTACGATGCGAAGCGCTGGTTACACCATGCGGCGCGCACTATTCTCAGCCTGGTTCCTGCGCCTTCTGCCCAAGCTTCGCGAAGTGGCTCCCCGGCCGGACGGAATCATTGGACAGCGGCTCCACGCGGTTGTCAACGCAATCGCGGGACCGCGCTGGGCAGGTATGTGCAGTAGCCTGCTGCATGGGCTGGACAATCCCGGGCAGTTCTACGATGGCCGTGTTTTTGGTTATGGCGAGATGCCCGGCCGATCACCACCCTATTTCCCGATGCTGGCCGCGGACGGATTTGAGCAGGTAGCTGACTGGTACTCAGCAAACTTTGTGAGACCGATCTTTGCGGAATTAAGGCCGGATAATTTCTATCGGCAGATGATCGAAATGAGTCTGGACATGGTCATGCTTCATCTTGATTCACGCCTTCTGTTTCAACTCTATCGGCTGGAAGGAGGGAAAGCGCGGCTCCCGTTCATGGATGCGCGCATCGTCAATTTCCTGGGGAGCATGCCTTATTCTGCGCGAGCCCTGTATCGGGAACCGAAGCACATCATTCGTGTCCAGTTGCGTCGTCCTGGAATGATCTACAAATTGCCAGTCAGACACCGGAAAAACAGCGCTCCGCCCCAACTGCCGGAAGAGATTCTTTTGAACGGCAGTCTGGGCGCCTACTTCCGTGAACTGCTCAAGAATCTAACCTTCCCGGATCGCTGCCCTGGGCTCTTTAACATGATCGACGAGGGGTATTTGCAGAAGCAGATCACAAGTTTCCGCCGGAACGAAAAAGGCGTGAATTCACGCTACGTCGCTAGACTCGCATCCGTCGAGGCCTGGAGCCGCAGAGTTGGCGAATTGCGCAAGAATGCGCAATCTGCCGCACAGGGGGTTGGCCTGGCGTCAGCCTGAAGCGCCGCCCAGCCTACCAGTGAAATCCATTGCTCCTTTCTTTGAAGGACCGCGTCAAAGCGCGAATCCCGGTTGGCCCGTTGCAGATTTATCGCGTCCTCCGCTCGGGGGACATCCTACGCATGTCCGGATTCCTGTTTCATGCCGCATCGCGCGCGCAGTTGTTCCGCCGCTGGACAATTCTGAAGCAGATGCTACGCGTCAGCCGCAATGTCACCTGCTATCACACAGAATCCGAGCTGCTGGCGCCCATCAGTGCGGTGCTGGCTCTATCTCAGGAAAACGGCGGGGTCATCGTGGAGGCTGGGTGTTACAAAGGAGGTTCGACCGCGAAGCTAAGTCTGGCGGCAGGTGTGGCAGGGCGGCTATTGTACGTGTTCGATTCTTTCGAAGGAATGCCGGAGAACGAAGAACCCCATGATACGAACATATGGGGGGGCGCCGTACGGTTTCCCGCCGGCAGTTATAAAGGCGCCATGGAAGAAGTAGCGAACAACGTCGAACGGTTTGGCGAAATCGGAGTCTGCCGGTTTGTGAAGGGCTTCTTCGATCAAACTCTGCCCGGTTTTCAGGAATCCATTGCGCTTGCTTACCTCGACGTGGACCTCGCCTCGTCGACACTTACCTGCCTCAGATACCTGTGGCCTCGCCTTGCGCCTGGGGGTATTCTTTTCTCCCAGGATGGACATCTGCCGCTGGTACTTGACGTCTTCAACGACGATGCTTTCTGGGTGCGGGAACTTGGGACCCCCAAGCCGGAGATACACGGGTTTGGTACATCGAAAGTGATTTGGTGCCGCAAGGAAACCGCGGGATGAAGCTACTCATGGTGTGCAAGGGCGAGTATTACAATCTGATGCCTCTCGTGGCTGCCAGGCTCAGGCAAGACTGCGGTTACAGCGTCAGCGCCATGACCTTTGCCACCCCCACAGCTCATCTCAGTCAGATGGGCGAGTTCGAAGAAGTTCACAACTTGGCGGCTTGGCTGAAAAAGGAAGTGCCGAACTCCGATTTCGACGAGTGCCTGCGCTATCTGGAGGATTTAGAGCTAGCGGACGAAGTACCCAATCTAAGTATGATGATCCACGCGGATCGGATCATCCAGCAGTTTCCGTTTAAGAAAGTCATCCTTACCATTGCAGCGGTCTGTCGTTTCTGGGAGCGGCTTTTCCGCGAAGAGCGGCCCGATGTCCTTGTTGCGGAGGTTTCCTGCGCATCCGAATGGATTGCGTGGTCGTTAGCCAGGCGCTGGAAGATCCAGTACTTAATACCGTATCCCGGCACGCTGCCGGATCGATTCACTTTCATCCGCGGACCCGGCCAAGGCTGGGAGTCTGTTGAGGATCTTTATGTGGCGGCGAAGAATCGGGAGCTCACGGTGGGCCAGACCGGCGTGGCGGAGCAGCTTCTGTCCAGGTTCCGGGCCGGTGGTCTAACATCGCCGATTCACGCCCCGGTCGCCCGTTTGCCGCTGACGCTCGATGGAATTTCAGTCAGGCGGTTGCGCAACAGAATCCAGCGCGTTCCATTACGCCTGAAAACATATCTGGTCGACGGCGATTTCGAAGTCGGTTCCTATAACGGGCGCCCCCCCTGGGAAGGCTTGCTGAAAGACGCACTCCGGATGGTTCGTCATGCCACTAGTGAGAGCACGCTTTTTGACCGGAAAGCCGGGCCGGGCAAATACGTCTATTTTCCATTGCACGTTCAGCCTGAGTTCACCATTGACGTGCGCGCGCCGTTTCGCACCAATCAGGTGGCATTGATCGAAGCCATTGCCAAGAGCCTTCCCGTCAGTCATAGCTTGGTGGTCAAGGATCATCCGGCGATGAGAGGTTCGAGAAGCTTGGAATATTATCGTGAAATAAGGAAGCTGTACAACGTACAGTTACTGTCCGCAAGCTTGGACAGCCATGAGCTCATCCGAAACGCGGATGCTGTGATCACCATTGTCGGAACCACTGCCTGGGAAGGCCTCCTTTACGAAAAACCGGTGGTGGCCCTAGGACCGCTATGCTACGGATTTTTCGACCTACTCTATAACTGTCCGGATATGGCTGATCTGCCCACTATATTGTCCATGGCACTGAGGACGTTCCGTCCGGATCGTCAGCTTCTTCTGAAATTGGTCTGGGCGGCACTGGAAGGATCGCACCAGGGTGTCTGGGGCGATCCTCTCTCGTCACCTTCAATTTCGCATCCGGAGAATATCGCGAAGATCGCGCTTGCGATCGTAACCGAAATCGACTCGAAGCGGCCGGCGCCCCACTTCGGGCCCCTTGAACATCCCGTAAGCAAGGCCCGCCGTAAGGTAGCCGAACCAACCGGCAACCTGCGAGCGTAACATGTGGATAAACGTGAGGCATTTCGCTGCCTGCGCTTCTTTTGCGGCTATGCAAGCGCTAGGCGCTCCGAGCATCATTAACGTGAAGCACTTTGGGGCGAAAGGCGACTGCCGGCACGTTATGGACGGCGCCATAACGCGGAACTCCTTCCAACTGAATTCCGCCTCGGCCATTTTTACGAAAGCCGACGTGGGAAAAGCGATTTATATTTTGGACGCCGGCGCTAATATCTATCAAGGGAAAGAAGTGCGCTATGGGAATCTGCCGCTGGACACCAGCATCACTCAAGTCGTCGATCTCCACACTGTATTGGTGCGAAATGCCGCGCTGAATTCCGTGGCCGGCGTTTCGACGACGTGGGGAACTGACGATAGCGGTGCGATTCAAAACGCGATTAACTTGGCCGGAGCATCCGGCGGCGGCACCATCTTCTTTCCGGCGGGCATGTTTCGGGTGACGGATCATTTTCCAGGTGGATTTGGCATGGGATTCAAGCTGAACGCTTCCAACCTGAGGCTGACCGGCATGGGGAACCGAAGCAAGATTTTCAATTCGTCAGTCTACTCATTCATGACCAGCGGCACTGCTTATTATCACGAAACCGGCGTCACGGTGTTCTATGCGGGCAGTTCCACGCCGATTGCGAACGTCGAAATCGATCACCTATGGTTTGGGGATAATGGCCAACATTTCAACTTTATTGTTACCGCCGCAAAAGGAACGGTAACGAATCCGGAAGGCCCCGGCGTGATAGGGACACTGGGTATCGTCAACGATCTTCGTCTGCATGATTTGACCATCGTCACCAGCGATCTCTGTGGTATTAGCACCAATGCTCAGGAATCGAGCGGCGTCGTGATTGATCACGTCAACGTTCAAAGCAACGGTGGAAATCACGGACTATATTTAGGCGGCCAAAAAACAGCCCTTACCGTTTCTAATAGCATCATTACAAGTAAGACAACGCCGATGCGGATTGGTGTGGTGGTGAAGAGGGGCTCGCATATCCAGATTTGGAACAATCGGATCAGCAACGTAGCCCAGCAGGGCATTGGTATCGATGCGAATTCCGAGCAGCAGCTGGTGCGCGACGTTAGCATCGTTGGAAATTTCATCACCAATGATCCCGATGGGCCGCTCCCGCTTAATTTGCTGCCTCCCGGCGCCGCCAAGTCAATCA
>Ga0302324_100024914_pt1 | contig 11504 bp, 9 predicted proteins | sample Palsa_T0_1_FD_201949 | JGI IMG/M metagenome (GOLD analysis project Ga0302324, IMG submission 201949) | Peat permafrost microbial communities from Stordalen Mire near Abisko, Sweden - Palsa_T0_1 | ecosystem: Environmental > Terrestrial > Soil > Palsa > Peat permafrost | place: Sweden: Abisko... | reverse complement strand
CGCGCCGTCCTCGTCTGGGCGCCTCCGGGGCTAGGCTTTTCAGCATGAGCGTGCGCCGGGTCATGGGAATCGAGACCGAGTACGGCATCGCTGTGCCCGGCCAGCCGGGCGCGAACGCGATGGTCAGTTCCTCCCAGGTGGTCAACGCCTACCAGGCGGCGACGGCGGCGCGGGCCCGCCGGGCGCGCTGGGATTTCGAGGAGGAGAACCCGCTGCGCGACGCACGCGGCTTTGACCTGGCCAGAGACGCCGCCGATTCCTCCCAGCTCACCGACGAGGACCTCGGGCTGGCCAACGTCATCCTGACCAACGGCGCCCGGCTGTATGTCGACCACGCTCACCCGGAGTACTCCGCGCCCGAGTGCACCAATCCGCTGGACGCGGCCACCTGGGACAAGGCCGGCGAGCGGGTGATGGCGGAGGCGGCCGCCCGCGCCGTGAGCATGCCCGGCGGGCCATCGATTCAGCTCTACAAGAACAATACCGACAATAAGGGCGCATCGTACGGCTGCCACGAGAACTATCTGATGAACCGGGCCACGCCGTTCGCTGACATCGTCCGGCACCTGACTCCCTTCTTCGTCTCCCGGCAGGTCGTTTGCGGAGCCGGCCGGGTCGGCCGCGGCGCGGACGGCCGGGACGAAGGCTTCCAGATCAGCCAGCGGGCGGATTTCTTCGAGGTCGAGGTCGGCCTGGAGACGACGCTCAAGCGGCCGATCATCAACACGCGAGACGAGCCGCACGCCGACCCGGAGAAGTACCGGCGGCTGCATGTGATCATCGGCGACGCGAACATGAGCGAGGTGTCCAGCTATCTCAAGCTGGGCACCACCGCCCTGGTTCTGGCCATGATCGAGGACCGCTTCCTGGCGACCGACCTCGGGATCGAGGCGCCGGTAGCCGAGCTGCGCGCGATCTCGCACGACCCGACCTGCCGGCATCTGGTGGGACTGCGGGACGGCAGGAAGATGACGGCCGTCCAGCTGCAGATGGAGTACCTGGAGCTGGCCAGGAAGTACACCGAGGACAGGTTCGGCGCCGACGTCGACGACATGACCGCTGACGTGCTGGACCGCTGGGAGTCGGTGCTGACCAGGCTGGCCGAGGATCCCATGCTGGCCTCGCGCGAGCTGGACTGGGTGGCCAAGCTCGAGCTGCTCGAGGGCTACCGGACCAGAGACGGGCTGGGCTGGAATCATCCCCGCCTGCAGCTGGTGGACCTGCAGTACTCCGATGTCCGCAAGGACCGGGGGCTGTACAACCGGCTGGCCGCCCGCGGGCGCATGATCCGCATGGTGGAGGAGCGGGAGATAGCGCGAGCCATCGACTATCCGCCCGATGACACCCGGGCATATTTCCGCGGCCGGTGCCTGCGCAAGTACCCCGACGCGGTCGCCGCCGCATCGTGGGACTCGGTCATCTTCGATATCCCCGGCCGCGAGTCACTGCAGCGGGTTCCGACGCTCGAGCCGCTGCGCGGTACCCGGGCACATGTGGGCGGGCTGATTGACCGCTGCGAAACCGCGGGTGAGCTGGTCGCGGCGCTGACCGGGCAGGACTGACCGGGCGGGACTGAGCGCTGCGGCCCAGGAGCCCAGAGTCCGATTGTTTTGCCGACCTTGTCGCAGGAGGGTTGGACCAGGCACACCCTGGCGAGGATAGCGTTGAGGCTGCGGGCACACCGTGGAGCACGGAGGTTCAGATGGCGACTAAGGACACTGGCGGCCAGCGGCAGGTTCCCCGGCGCGACGAAGAGGAGCAGGAGGACGCGCCACAGGGCACCGACGGCGTCAAGGAGCGACAGGACAAGCTCACCGACGACGTCGACGCGATCCTCGACGAGATCGACGAGGTTCTCGAAGAGAACGCGGAGGAATTCGTCCGGTCATACGTACAGAAGGGCGGGCAATAACGCGTGCCGGCGGCTGAGCGGCCGGCCCGGCAGCAGTAGGGTCGATCCAGCTATTCCAGGCGTACTACCGGAAGGATCCGCGTGGGCTCTGACACTCACCTACGGCAACTGCCAGCGGCCTACCTGAGCGCGGGAACCTCGTCATTCGCCGACTTCCTCACCGCTGCCGCACCGGATCTGCTGCCGGGCGCGGGCGCGGTGGGGCCCGGCACCGCCGCGCTGGCCAGAGAGATCCCGCACGGCACCACGATCGTGGCGGCGGCCTGTCAGGGCGGGGTGGTCATGGCCGGCGACCGGCGCGCGACAGCGGGCAACATGATCGCCCAGCGCGACATCGAGAAGGTGTTCCGCAGCGACGAGTTCTCCTGCATCGGCATCGCGGGAGCCGCGGGCATCGGCGTCGAGCTGGCGCGGCTCTTCCAGGTCGAGCTCGAGCATTACGAGAAGCTCGAGGGCCGGATGCTCTCGCTGGAGGGCAAGGCGAACCGGCTGGCCGCCATAGTCCGGGGCAACCTCGGCCTCGCCATGCAGGGGTTCGTGGTGGTACCGCTGTTCGCCGGCTATGACCCCGACGGGCAAGCCGGCCGGATCTTCAGCTACGACCCCACCGGCGGCCGGTACGAGGAGCACAGGTTCTACTCGATCGGGTCGGGCTCGGTTTTCGCCCGCGGCTCACTGAAGAAGCTCTACGTCGACGGCATGTCAGTCGACGACACCATCCTGGCCTGCATGCAGGCGCTCTACGATGCGGCAGACGACGACTCCGCCACCGGCGGCCCGGACCTCACCAGGCGGATCTACCCGCTGGTCGCGACGGTGACGGCCGAGGGCTTCGCGCGGCTGACAGACGAGCAGGCCAGCTCCTATGCACAGACGGTGATCGACGGGCGGATGCAGCGGCCAGACGGACCGCCGGCGCCCCTGCACCAGACCAGCGCTTAACGACCGGCGCCCGTAACCGCCAGCGGCAGTCCGGTCCCGTCCGGGGCGGACCTGCCAGGCACAGCATGCACAGCCGACCACTCACGTAAGGGAAGCATCAGCAGTGTCGATGCCGTTCTACGTCTCGCCCGAGCAGGCGATGAAGGACAAGGCGGACTACGCGCGCAAGGCCATCACGCGCGGCCGCAGCGGCGTCGTGGTCGAGTACGACGCCGGGATCCTGTTCATCGCGCCGAACGCGTCCCGGGCGCTGCACAAGTTCAGCGAGCTCTACGACCGGGTCGCGTTCGCCGCCGTGGGCAGATACAACGAGTTCGAGCGCCTGCGGCAGGCCGGGGTGCGCTACGCCGACCTGACCGGCTATCAGTATGACCGGCAGGATGTCACCGCCCGCGGCCTGGCGAACTGGTATGCGCAGCTGCTGGGCACCATCTTCACCGAGAGCAACAAGCCGCTGGAGGTGGAGATCGTCGTCGCGGAGGTGGGGGAGACCGCCGACCTCGACCAGATTTACCGCATCACCTTCGACGGGTCGGTGGCCGACGAGCACGGTTTCGTCGTCATGGGCGGCCAGGCGGACCAGGTCGCGGCGGTGGTCAAGGAGCGCTACTCAACCGGGATGACGCTGACGGGCGCGATGGCGGTGGCGCTGGCGGCGCTGGCCGGACAGGGCAACGGCGAGCGCCAGGAGATCACCGCCGGAGAGCTGGAGGTAGCCATCCTGGAGCGCACGCGGGCGCACCGGACGTTCCGCCGGCTGACCGGCGCCCGGCTGGAGGCACTGCTCGCCGAGACCCGCCCGGACGCGAAAGCCGCCAGCACCGAGCCAGCCAGCACCGGGCCAGCCAGCACCGGGCCAGCCAGCACCGAGGCTGCCCCGAGCACGGAACCTGCCGCCGGAGCCGAGCCTGCCCCGAGCACCGAGCCTGCGGCCGAAGCTCCCCCCGGCGCTACCGCAAGCCCCGGTGAGGCCGCAGGACCCGGTCCGGCCGCGGCTGATGACGGCAAGGACGCGAAGTAGCCCGCTCGGCCGGCCGGGCGCAGGCGATCCAGCCCGCGGGCGGCCGGGCGCAGGCGATCCAGCCCGCGGGCGGCCGGGCGCAGGCGATCCAGCCCGCGGGCGGCCGGGCGCAGGCGATCCAGCCCTCGCCCCGGGCCGCCGGGCAGCCGACAGGAGGATTTGCGGCGCTCGTTGACAGGCGGGCCCTCACGCACGTTGACTCAGGGTTGTGGGGCGGCCCCGGCCCCGGGCCGTTGATAGTGTCGGGAACGCGCAGCCCGACGGGAACTCGTGCGCGGCCAGCTGGAGGAGAGACGTGACGGCCGATCTGGCAACCATCACAGGCATAGAGCCGCCGACCGGGCTGCTGATCGGCGGGCAGTGGTCAGCGGGACGGGGCGACCCGGTTGCGGTCATCAACCCGGCGACCGAGGATCCGATCGCCGAGGTCGCCGGGGCCAGTGTCGAGGACGCTCTCGACGCGGTCACCGCAGCGCACGACGCGCTGCCGCAGTGGGCCGCGCGGCCGCCCCGGGAGCGCGCCGAGTGCCTGCGCCGCTGCTTCGAGCTGATGATGAGCAACGCCGAGGCCCTGGCCCGGCTGATGGTATGCGAGAACGGCAAGGCCCTGCGCGATGCCAGAGCCGAGACTGCCTATGCAGCGGAGTTCTTCCGCTGGTATGCCGAGGAGGCGGTCAGGAACTCCGGCTCGCTGACCATTGCCCCGTCGGGTGCCAACAGGATCATGGTGACGCACCAGCCAGTAGGCGTCAGCGTGCTGATTACCCCGTGGAACTTCCCCGCGGCGATGGCTACCCGCAAGATCGGGCCCGCGCTGGCGGCCGGATGCACGGTCGTGCTCAAGCCGGCCAAGGAGACTCCGCTGACCGCACTGGCTATTGCCTCACTGCTGGCACAGGCTGGCGTGCCCGACGGTGTCGTGAACGTGCTGCCGACGACCCGGCCCGGGCCTCTCACGGCCGCGATGCTGGCCGACCCGCGAGTGCGCAAGCTGTCCTTCACCGGCTCGACGGAGGTGGGCAGGGCACTGCTGCGCACGGCTGCCGACACCGTGACGAACTGCTCGATGGAGCTGGGCGGCAACGCCCCGTTCCTGGTTTTCCAGGACGCCGACATCGACGCCGCGATCGAGGGCGCTTTCATCGCGAAGATGCGCAACGGCGGCGAGGCGTGCACCGCGGCGAACAGGTTCTACGTGCACGAGGCCGTCGCGAGCGAGTTCTCGGCCAAGCTCGCGGCACGGCTGAGCGCGATGAAGGTCGGTCCCGGCCTGGAGGATGGCGTCGAACTGGGCCCCCTGGTCAACTCTGACACCCGGTCCAAGGTGGCCGGGCTGGTCGAGTCGGCGACCAAGGATGGCGGCCGGATCGTTATCGGCGGCCGGGCACCGGAGCGGCCGGGTTACTTCTACGAGCCGACCGTGCTCGACGACGTGCCGCCGGATGCGGGCATCCTGTCCGAGGAGATATTCGGGCCGGTCGCGCCGATCGTCCGGTTCACCGACACCGACCAGGCGATCGCGCTGTCCAACAGCACCGAGTACGGCCTGGTGTCCTATCTCTACACTCGCGACCTGCGCCGGGCGCTGCAGGTCGCGGAGGCACTGGAGTCAGGGATGGTAGGAATCAACCGCGGCGTGGTGTCCGATCCTGCCGCCCCGTTCGGTGGCGTCAAGCAGTCGGGACTGGGCAGGGAAGGCGCGCACGACGGCCTGCTTGAGTTCACCGAGACCAAATACATCGCCGTCGGCTGGTGAGCTGAGCGCGTGGACAGACGAATATTCGGGCTGGAGAACGAGTACGGGGTTACCTGCACGTTCCGAGGCCAGCGCCGGCTCTCGCCCGACGAGGTGGCCAGGTACCTGTTCCGCCGGGTGGTGTCGTGGGGACGCAGCAGCAATGTCTTCCTGCGCAACGGTGCCCGCCTCTACCTCGACGTGGGCAGCCACCCGGAGTACGCGACCCCGGAGTGCGACAACCTGGTCGACCTGGTGACGCACGACAAGGCTGGCGAGCGGATCCTGGAGGGCCTGCTGGTGGATGCCGACCGGCGGCTGCGGGAAGAGGGCATCGCCGGGGACATCTACCTGTTCAAGAACAACACCGACTCGGCCGGCAACTCCTATGGCTGCCATGAGAACTACCTGGTCGGCCGGCACGGCGAATTCGGCAGGCTGGCCGACATCCTGATCCCGTTCCTGGTCACCCGCCAGATCATCTGCGGGGCCGGCAAGGTCCTGCAGACTCCGCGGGGCGCCGTCTACTGCGTCAGCCAGCGGGCCGAGCACATCTGGGAGGGCGTCTCGTCGGCAACCACCCGGTCGCGGCCGATCATCAACACCCGCGATGAACCGCACGCCGACGCCGAGCGGTTCCGGCGGCTGCATGTCATCGTCGGCGATTCGAACATGAGCGAGACGACGATGCTGCTCAAGGTCGGGGCGACCGACCTGGTGCTGCGGATGGTCGAAGCTGGGATAGTGATGCGGGACCTGACTCTGGAAAACCCGATCAGGGCGATCAGGGACGTCAGCCACGACATGACGGGGCGGCGGAAAGTCCGGCTGGCCAACGGACGCGAGGTGAGCGCCCTGGACATCCAGCAGGAGTACCTGTCCAAGGCACGCGACTTCATCGACCGCAAGGGCGCCGATCCGGTGACAGCACGGGTACTCGACCTGTGGGAGCGCACCCTGCACGCAGTCGAGACCGGCGATCTCGGGCCGGTCGCGCGGGAAATCGACTGGGTCACCAAGTTCCAGCTGATCGAGCGGTACCGGGCCAAGCACGACATGCCCCTGTCCTCGCCGCGGGTAGCCCAGCTCGATCTGGCCTACCACGACGTGCACCGCGGCCGCGGCCTGTACTACCTGCTGCAGCGACGCGGCGCCGTGGAGCGGGTCTGCCGGGACATCGACATCTTCGAGGCGAAGTCGGTACCGCCGCAGACGACCAGGGCCCGGCTGCGCGGCGAGTTCATCCGCCGGGCACAGGAACGGCGCCGCGACTTCACGGTGGACTGGGTGCACCTGAAGCTCAACGACCAGGCGCAGCGCACGGTCCTGTGCAAGGACCCGTTCCGGTCAGTAGATGAGCGCGTGGAGAAGCTGATCGCAGGGATGTAGCCCGCCGTAATCACTGTTAGCACTCCGCGTAAAGCACTCCGCGCCGCGACCACTTAAAGCACTGAGCCTGTCACTCATAGTTGCTAGACTCGCCAGGTCGCGTCGGCCGCGGCCAGCGCCCCTGCTGCGGCCCGGACGCATCGAGGGACATGCGAGCGTAGCGGGAGTTCAGTTTCGTGCCGGAGCCACGCGCCAGCCATTTCGCACGTGATGTGGTCGTTGTCGGCGGATGCGGGCATGTCGGCCTGCCGCTGGCGATCGCGCTGGCCAGCCGCGGCGCGCGTGTCGCCAGCTACGACATCAGCGCGGCAGCCGTGGCCGCGGTTAATTCCGGGCTGCTGCCGTTCACCGAGCAGGGAGCGCAGCTGCCGCTGGCAGGGGCAGTGGCGGCCGGGCGCATGGTTGCCTCCACTAATCCGGCGATCGTCGGCTGCGCCGAGCATGTCATCGTCGTGATTCCCGGCCCGGCCGAGGAGCCGCCCGGCCTAGGCTCGCAGTCGATCGCCGAGGCACTCGGCAGCTGCAGCAGATATTTCCGCGATGGCCAGATCCTCATCCTGCGCAGCACCCTGAGCCCGGGCGCCACGGCGGCGGCCGAGAAGATGGCCACCGAGCTCGGCATCGACATGGACGTGGCGTACTGCCCGGAGCGCATCGCCCGGGGCCGGGCCATGACCGAGCTTCCCGAGCTCCCGCAGATTGTCTCCAGCCGCACGCCGCGTGGCCTCGAGCGTGCCAGCGCGCTGTTCCGCCTGCTCACGCCGGGGATCGTGGCGATGTCGCCGGAGGAGGCCGAGCTCGCCAAGTTGTTCGGCAATGTCTGGCGGTACATCCAGTTCGCGGTGGCGAATCAGCTTTTCATGATCGCTAACGACCGCGGGCTGGATTTCGAGCGCATCCGGCAGGGACTCGTGCACGACTATCCGCGTGCGGCGGGTCTGCCGCACGCGGGCTTGACCGCGGGACCCGCCCTGCTCAAGGACACGATCGGGCTGGCTGAGACAGATGCGGGCTTCACGATCGGGCAGGCGGCGGTCGGCGTCAACGAGGGACTGCCCCGCTACCTGATCCAGCGGCTCGAGCAGCGCTACGAGCTTGGCTCGCTGACAGTCGGGATCCTGGGCATGGCATACAAGGGCGGCTCTGACGACAGCCGGGCGAGCCTGGCCTACCGGCTCAAGCGGATCCTGACCGACAAGGCACGCCGGGTCCTGTGCACCGATCCGCTGGTCAGCGATGATCCTGAGTTGCTGCCGCTGGAGGAGGTGCTGGCCGCCGCGGACCTGCTGGTGATCGCCGCCCCGCACCAGGAGTACAGCGAGCTCGCGACCGACAGGCCGGTTGCCGACATCTGGAACATCCGGGGTAACGGAGTGCTGGTGTGACTGACCGGCTGCCGGAGTCGATCGAGTCCCCGATCCCATGAGCCTGCTGCGAGTCAGCCGACCGGGCGGGCCCAGCCAGCCAGCAGCGCCGCGCCGGCTCGCGGTTGTGCTGGAATTCCGGCCGCTGCGCGGGCTCAGGCCGCGCGGGCTCAAGCCGCAGCCCGGGCTCAGGCCGCAACCCGCCCTCAAGCCGCAACCCGCCCTCAAGCCGCTACCTGAGCTCGGGCAGGCGCGCGGGCTCCGGCCAGCGCGCGAGCCCAAGCCGCCCCGGCTGTCCTGGCCCCGGCTGGTACGGCCGGCCACGATGGCCGCGACCATCGCCTGGCTGCTGGCCGGGATAGCCCTGTTCACCTGCTATCTGCACGTCTCGCGAACGGTGGGCGTCAACTCCGACGGGGCGGCCAATGCCCTGCAGGCCTGGAACATGCTGCACGGCAACCTGCTGTTGCGCGGCTGGCAGCTCTCCGATGTGTCCTTCTACACCACCGAGCTGCCGCAGTACATGCTGATCGAGCTGAGCCGCGGCCTCACCCCTGATGTGGTGCATGTCGCCGCGGCGATGACCTACACCCTGATGGTCCTGCTCGCGGCGCTGCTGGCCAAGGGCCGGGCGACCGGCCTTGAGTCAGCATTCCGGATCCTGCTCACCGCCGGCATCCTGCTCGCCCCGCAGCCGGGCGCCGCCAGCTACGTACTGCTGCTGTCGCCCGATCATGTGGGCAGCTCGGTGCCGGTTCTGGGTGCCTGGATCCTGCTGGACCGCTCACGGCGACGCTGGTACGTGCCGCTCGCAGTAGGGGCGCTGCTGGCATGGGCGCTGGTGGCCGACAACATCCTGGCACTCACCGCGGTTGCGCCGCTGGCCGCCGTCAGCATCAGTCGCGCGTACCCGCGGATCTTCCGCCAGCGGTTGCCGATTAGATCCAGCTGGTTCGAGCTGTCGCTGGCGGCGTGCGCGCTGCTGGCGGCCCTGGCTGCCAGGGCCGCGCTGGCGGCGATCAGCGCCGCTGGCGGTTTCGTGGTCTGGCCAGTCGGAAACCAGCTCACGGCCTTCACCCAGCTGCCGCAGCACATCATGCTCCTGCTGCAGGGCCTGCTGCTGCTGTTCGGCGCCGACTTCTTCAGCCACACCCTGGGCTACGTCTCGGGCCTTGCCATGCTCCATCTGGTCGGCCTGGGGCTGGCTGGGTGGGCCCTGTGCGCAGCCCTGCGGCGATTCGCGCAGCAGGACCTGGTGGTGCAGCTGCTGGCGGCCGGGACGGTGCTCAGCCTGGCTGCCTACCTGTTCGGCCAGCGCGCGGTCGATCTGCACAGCGCCAGGGAAATCGCCGCCGTGCTGCCCTTCGGGGCCGTCCTGGCAGGCAGGCTCCTGGCGAGCCGGCTGCAGCACGCGCGGCTGCTGCCCGCGCTGGCAATCGTGCTGATCGGCTATGCGGCGAGCCTGGGACGTGTCGTGGCGGAGCCGCCCGTGCCGGCCTCCAACCAGCAGCTGACCGGCTGGCTCATCGCCCACCGGCTCGACTACGGCCTGGCGGGATACTGGACGGCCGACAGCGTGACACTCGACAGCGGCGGGCGCATCGGGCTCCGCTCGGTCCTGGCAACCGGCGGTACCGTGGTCGCTGACAGCTGGGAGACCCAGACATCCTGGTACCGCCGCACCGCGCACGCCGCCAACTTCATCGTCCTGGTCCCCGCGAGTCCGGGGCTCCAGCCGTATCCGTGGATCGCGGACGTCCGCGCGGCCTTCGGACAGCCGGCCCGCATCTACTATCTGGGCAACTACACGGTGCTGGTGTGGAACAAGAACCTGCTGGCGGATCTCAGCCCGGCGCCGGATCCGCTCGCGGGTCCTGACAGTGCCCAGACACCGCCCGGCAGCTAGCCGATAGGCTTGCTGGGCTCCCATCGGCGACATAAAGGATTCTCATGCGACGTTTTGCCCCTGCGCTACTTGTCTCGCTCATCGCCGCCGGTGTTCTGGCCGGCTGCGGCAGCGCGTCGCCGTCGCAGCCGGCCAGCCCGAACGCCGCAGTGGCGGCGGCTGTGTCAGGGGCGTTCGGAACGACGCCGAGCGTGACCATCCCGGCAAAGAAGGCGGGCAGCGACCTGGCGATCAAGACGACGATCCACGGCACCGGACCGTCGCTGCCGTCCGGAGATCCGTTCCTCGGCAACTTCGCCATCTACGTGTGGAGCGGCACCAAGCACAAGCTCCTGGAGAGCACATTCGCGACGGACCCGCAGATGCTGCCGGCCCAGCTGGGCCTGCCGGGCCTGGTGACGGCGCTGCGGGGGCAGAAAATGGGCAGCCGCGTCGTCGCCGTCCTGCCGCCGAAATACGGCTACGGGACGCACGGGAACACCCAGGTCGGCATCACCGGCACCGACACCACGGTCTGGGTCATCGACCTGATCAGGGCATTCAGCCCGACCGCCTCGGCCACGGGCAAGCACGTCTCCAGCGGAGGCGGCAGCCTTCCGACTGTCTCCAATGCCACCGCCACGGCCCCGACTATCACCATCCCCAAGGCGAAGCCGCCGGCCAAGCTGGTGGTGAAGACGCTGATCAAGGGCACCGGCGCCCCGCTGACCACGGGCAAGACCGTGATCGCGCAGGTCATCGGCGTCAACTGGCGGACCAAGAAGGCCTTCTACTCCACCTGGCCCACCGCCGCCTCATCATCCAGCGCGCCATTCAGCTTCCAGCTCGGCGGCTCGGTCATTCCCGGCTGGAACAAGGGCCTGCCCGGTGTCCGGATCGGGAGCAGGGTGATGCTGGTGATCCCGCCGTCCGACGGTTACGGCAAATCGGGAAACTCGCAAGCGGGTATCAAGGGCACCGACACCCTGGTGTTCGTCGTCGACATCCTGGCCGCGGTCTCCGGCAAATAGCCCCCGCCCGGTCGGCGTAGCGCCCGGTCGGCGTAGCGCCCGGTCGGCGTAGAGGCCGGCACCGCCTGGGCGGGGGGCAACCCCCCGCGGTCAGGGTCTCGCGGTGACAACTGCGGCGCCGGTCCTGGCCGCTTGCGGGCTCACCTGCTGGCGAACGCGTCGGCCGTCAGGCTGAGCCCGATGCCGAGCATCCACACGTCCTTAGCCAGCGGGATGCCCTGCTGG
>Ga0302324_100024913_pt1 | contig 11504 bp, 9 predicted proteins | sample Palsa_T0_1_FD_201949 | JGI IMG/M metagenome (GOLD analysis project Ga0302324, IMG submission 201949) | Peat permafrost microbial communities from Stordalen Mire near Abisko, Sweden - Palsa_T0_1 | ecosystem: Environmental > Terrestrial > Soil > Palsa > Peat permafrost | place: Sweden: Abisko... | reverse complement strand
TGCGGCTCCGGGATAGCCGCGCCATCCTTACGCGGCGATGAAGCCGCGAAGTTGACGCCGGTTCGCGCATCGTGTACCACTGCCTGGCCGCCGCCCATCTGGCTTGAGAAATCGCCCAGCACCTGCAGTTCGTGGCCGCGGCCCATCAACCGCTCGCGCACATCGAGAGGAATGCGGCTCTCAATTGCTACGTCACAACCGCCTAACGTTAGTTTCGTAAATCGCGGGGCCTCAAGAGCGGCCTGAATGTTCATGCCGTGATCCACCATATTCGAGACAAACTGCGCGTGCGCCTGGGCCTGGTTGAGCCCGCCCATAATGCCGAAGCCGATGTGTACGTCGCCCTTCTCCATGAAGGCCGGAATGATGGTGTGGAACGGCCGTTTGCGCGGCGCCAGCGCGTTGGGGTGTTGCGGATCGATGTCGAAAAGGCCGCCGCGGTTCTGCAGCGCGAAGCCGTAGCCATCCACCACCACGCCCGAACCGAAATGCTGGTACAAACTCTGAATCAGCGAGACGATGTTGCCTTCGCGATCGATCGCCGCCAGATAAATTGTGTCGCCCGCCATCGTCTTGGGGCTACCGGGCGCAACCTGGCAGCGGGCAAGCTGCGGGTCGATCAGCTTGGCGCGATCGCGCGCGTAATCCATGGAGAGCAACCCTTCCACCGGCGCCTTGCTGAAACGCGGGTCGGCCACGTAGCGGTGCAAATCGGCGTACGCCAACTTCTGCGCTTCGATCTGCGTGTGCAATTCCTCTACGCCGCGCGGCTGGTATTGCGACATCGGGAACAGCGAGAGAATGTTGAGCATCTCAAGCGCGGCGATGCCCTGGCCGTTGGGCGGCAACTCGTAGACGGTCCAGCCGCGATAGTCCGTGGAAAGCGGCTGCACCCATTCCGGCTCGAACTGCGCCAGATCGGCCGCGTCCAGTTTGCCGCCGAGCCGTTGACTGGTCTTAAGCAGCGCTTGCCCGATGGCTCCCTTATAGAACGCGGATGGGCCCTCGGCAGCGAGCAGCCTATATGCCGCGGCCATCTCCGGATTCTTGAACATCTCGCCGATAGCTGGAGCGCGCCCATCGCGCAGGAATACGCGTTTGGCGTTTTCGTCTTTCGCTAATTTGGCTTCTTCGGTTTTCCACGCTTCGCCAATCATTTCGGTGACGGGGAACCCATGCTCGGCGAAGTAAATCGCTGGTTGAAACAGCTCGCTCCAAGGCAGCTTGCCGAAGCGTTTGTGCAGGCTGGACCATCCGCTGACCGCGCCCGGAACCGTAACCGATTGGATGCCTTCCTGTGGCATCTCCTTGATGCCCATAGAGTTCAGCAATTCGATAGTCTGTCCCTTGGCGGACCATCCGCTGGCATTGATGGCGGTGATCTTGCCGGTCTTCGCGTCCCGGTAAATGGCGAACAGATCGCCGCCCATGCCGCAGCTCTCCGGCTCCACCACACCCAGCACTGCATTGGCCGCGATGGCCGCATCCATCGCCGAGCCGCCGCGCGCCAATATCTGCGCGCCCGCCTGAGACGCCAAGCTTTGACTGGTGGCCACAATGCCGCGGTCGGAAATCACCATCGAACGGGCTTGGGATCGGTCTTGAGAGACGGCGGACATAGCTGTTAACAGGAGGAGTGCCGGTAGAAGTGCCGTGCGCATGAAATCGAATCATAACAGTTTCGCGGCTCGCCGCATGCTCCCGCGAGCTTGTCCCGCCAGGCCGTCGCGCCTGAGAAGGCCGGCCGGTAACGCTGGCGGCCTTGCGGCCAGTGGTTCTCCAGAATCCAGAACTCCCAACCCGATGTGCGTTCCAGGAGCGAAACCGAAAACGCTTGCCAATTTGAAAGGAGTGGAAGCGCTACGAAATTTACGCGTCCTTGCGTATCTGCGGACTAACCGACCTCGACCAATTCGGCCAACGTCGTCGGCTCCGGCACATGCTCGCCGTGAAGACGCATTCCCGCGATGTGAAACTCAATCGCTTCAGCAATTAGCGTTCGCGCCTCGTCCAGCGTCTTGGCCACTGCAACGCAGCCAGGCAGATCGGGAACGGTAGCTCCTACACTAGAAGGCCCCTGCTCAAAAACAACCGCGTATCTCATTTCTCGATGCCCGCCTGTACCACTATATTCTTAAGCGTGCCCGCAGGGACTTCCTCGGAAGGGTGACCCGCGACCGTCACCGTGCCTGGCTTCGACGGATGATGAAACTGACGATGGCTGCCTTTCTGTCATGCATTGCGTTCAGGTTGATAGTTCCTCCTGGGCCGCGCCGGCTCTCTTTCCGGATGGTTTGAAACCACAAGCTGCGGGGGACAGCTTGCCTCGGCGCCAGTCCGCTTGATGTTACTCGGCGACCGGCGAAGCGGTCACTCAACCGCGTCGCGGCCCACCATCCGAAAAATCTCACCCGTTCGGTTTAGGTGGCCGCATTGCCGCTAAAATGAGTCTTCATGCGACGCTATTGGGCGCTGTCTCTCCTCGTGATTGCCGGGTGTTCGCCGACTCCGCCGCCCGCCGCCGATCCGGACCTTACCGCCGAAATCCAGCGCATCCGCGCCATCGATAACCACGCGCATCCCGTGCGCGTCACGCAGCCCGGCGAACCCGCCGACCGTTTCTTCGACGCGCTTCCCGTGGATAATATGGAGCCGCAATCCGACCCCGTCAATCTCCGCCCCAATGCCCCCGCGATAGCCGATGCCTGGCGCGCGTTGTATGGAGCCGGGCGCGTGGACCAGCAGCGCAAGCAGACGGTGATGCAGCAGAAGGGCAACGCGTATCCCGACTGGGTGCTCGACCAGATGGGCGTGGAAACGATGCTCGCCAACCGCGTATCCATGGGCCCAACGGTTCAGCCGCCGCGCTTCCGCTGGGTCCCGTATGCGGATGCGCTGATTTTTCCACTGGATAACTCGAAGCTCGCGGCCGTGAACTCAGACCGCAAGTCGTTCTTCGCGCTGGAAGACAACCTGCGCACACGCTACTTACAGGACGCCGGACTTACCACGCCGCCCGCGACGCTCACCGAGTACCTTTCGCGCGTGGTCACTCCGACACTTGACAAGCAGCGCCAGGGCGGCGCCGTCGCCGAGAAATTCGAGGCCGCATACTTGCGCTCACTTGCTTTCGACAAGGTGGATCGCGCCACGGCGGAGCGTCTCTATGCAACCAACTCCACTGCCAACCAGCCCGCCGATTACAAGCTGCTGCAGGATTTCCTGTTCCGCTATATCGCCTCCGAATGCGGACGCCTTGGAATGGCCGTGCACATCCACACCGAGGCCGGCGCGGGGAGTTACTTCGAGGTAGCCGGCGCCAACCCGCTGAATCTCGAATCGGTCTTGAACGATCCCGATTTGCGCAAGACCAGGTTCGTCATGCTTCACGGCGGCTGGCCGTTCATCGGCGAAGTCACGGCGCTGCTCACCAAGCCCAACGCCTATCTCGATTTCTCCGCGCAAGATCTGGCGCGCACGCCCGCCGCCCTGGCGCAGACCCTGCGCGAGTGGCTCGAGTTCGTGCCCGAGAAGATCCTGTTCGCTACCGATGCCTATCCCTACAGTCCGGAATTGGGTTGGGAGGAATCCGGCTGGGTCGCCGCGCGCGCCGGACGCCAGGCGCTGGCCATCGCCCTCACTGGCATGATGCGCGATGGCGAAATCACGCGCGCCCGCGCCGCCGAGCTTGCGCGCATGGTGCTTCGCGATAATGCCCGCGCCCTTTACGGATTCCAATGACACCGGTCGGGTATCACTTCGAGTCAGTCTGGCGAGGCCAAACCAGCATCTCGCCGTCCCAGAGAAGGCCGACGGGGGCGTCGACCGCGGACCAGGGGGTCCGCCCTACATGGCTCCGCTTTGCAATGTTCGGCGGTGTGGAAAGGTTATCCGGTTGAAGCCGTTTGACGCAATCCTCTTCGATTTCGATGGAGTCCTGATCGATAGCGAACCTCTGCACTGCCTTTGCTGGGCGGACGTCTTGAAACCGCTCGGAATGACACTCGAATGGGAGTTCTACCGCGACCACTGCATCGGCATCGACGATCGCGAGATGCTTCGCATGATGGCCACTCAGTCCGACCCGCCGCGCGATTGGGAACAGCTCTGGGCGCAATACCCGGCCAAGAAGGAACTGTTCCGCGATAGGACGATGAGTGCGCCGCCGTTCGACCCCGCGCTGGACCATTTCCTGGCGACGCTGCACGGGCAGTACAAGATGGCCGTAGTCAGTTCCAGCGCCCGCGCCGAAATCGAGCCGCTCCTAAAGGCCGGCGGACTGCGCCGCTATTTCGATACGATGGTCTGCGACAAGGAAGCCGGCGCGCATAAACCAGCCCCGGAACCGTACCTCATGGCGGCCCAGTTGCTGGGCGCGAGCAACCCCTTGGTGGTGGAAGACTCCCCCGCCGGAATCGCCAGCGGACGCGCCGCGGGCTTTGAGGTGCTGGCTGTCCAAAGCCCGGCTGAGGTTCCGGAGTTAGTGCGCCGAAGATTGGCGCGGGCGCATGAACTGGGTAATTCCTAAGCCGAATCGGCCCTGCGCGCCGCAGCTGAGCGCGCCTGCTTTGAGAGCGCCGCATGAGACGCCGCGCTGTGCCCTTCTTTCTTCAGCGCCGCCAACGTCGCGCGCGAGCGCTTCGCAGAGGGCTTCTTCGCCCCGCTGCTGCGTCCCTTGGCCGAATCGCGCTTCGCCTGCTGGCGTGTCCGCTTGGACGTGGTCCCGCTCTTCGGCGGCGCCAGTTTCACCCCCGCGCGCCGCGCCTTGGAAAGTCCAATGGCGATCGCCTGTTTCGCCGACCGGGCGCCGTGCTTCCCCTCACGGATATGCTCGATCTCCTCGCGCACGAACTCCCCGGCTTGCGTGCCTGGAGCCTTTCCTTGACGCGCGTCCTGCTGCGCTCTTTGGATGGTTCTTTTTTCCGGCATAGCGCCTGTTCTTTGAGCATGCGAGTTGCCAGCGTGGCAATCCGCCCAAAGGCGCCGTAGCGCGCTGAACCTCCAGGGCCGCCTGAAAGGCGGCTGCAGGCAAACTTGCCTGCCCCACAATGATGCGGGGTTATGAATCCCAGCTGGACGGTGATGCGTTCGTCTTTGGCCGGCAAGGGAGAGAATCGAATCAGTCGTATCACTTGCGAAGTGCCGGGGGATGCGACGGAAGTGCGACGCCCCAGTGGACAGTCGCACCGGTCACCCGCAGCCGTATTATGCTTGTGGGCGTATGTCCCGTCCAAAATTTGCGCTCCTATCCCTGGCCGGCCTCGCCGCCGCGCTCTATGCTCAGCAGGGCTACAAAGACACGCCCATCCTACCCGGGCAGCCGTGGCATGTTCACGATCCCGACCGGCCGCATCCGCACGCAGTCACTCCTGGAGCCGAACCTGGCGCGCCGCCATCCGACGCGATGGTCCTGTTCGACGGCAAAGATCTCTCTAAGTGGGAGCAGCACGATCACGGCAAGACTGTCGACGCCAAATGGAAAGTGGAGACCGGCTACTTCGAGGTTGCGCCGGGCACGGGCGACCTGATCAGCCGCGGCCGCTTCGGCGATTGCCAGCTTCACGTCGAATGGTCTGAGCCAACCACGGTGCGCGGCTCCAGCCAGGACCGCGGCAACAGCGGCGTCTATCTGCAAAGTCTCTACGAAATGCAGGTGCTCGATTCCTACAACCAGCCCACCTATGCCGACGGCCAGGCGGCCGCGATTTATGGACAATGGCCGCCGCTGGTCAATCCGATCCGCCCGCCCGGCCAGTGGAACACCTACGACATCGTATTTGAGGCTCCCAAATTCGAAGGCGAGAAGCTGGTCAAGCCCGCGTTCGTCACCTTCTTCTTCAACGGCATCGTGGTGCACAACCGGAAAGAGTTGAATGGCAACACTGAACATCGCGCGCTGGGAACCTACAAGCCGCATGGCGACGAGCCGCTGCTTTTGCAGGATCACGGCCACCCGGTGCGCTATCGCAACATCTGGATTCGCGCCGTGAAAGGCTACGACCAGCCGGAAAAGTGATATAAACGGGCGATGCCGGTAATTCTCTTATGATCCAAACCCCTGTGGCAGTGGCGCCGGATACCAGTTTCTATGGCCATCCGCGCGGGCTCGCGACGCTGTTCTTTACTGAGATGTGGGAGCGCTACAGCTATTACGGCACGCGCGCGCTGCTGATTCTCTACATGGTCGCGCCCGCCAGCACCGGCGGCTTGGCGTTCACGGTAGAGAAGGCCGGCGCCATTTATAGCGTCTACGCCGCCATGGTGTATCTGCTGTGCCTGGCCGGCGGCTGGGTGGCTGACCGAATCACCGGGCAGCGCCACGCCGTGTTGTATGGCGGAATGCTTATCGCCGCGGGTAACTTTTGCCTGACCGCGCCCAGCGTGATGGCCTTCTATGCCGGATTGGGGCTGATCATGCTCGGCACGGGAATGCTGAAGCCCAACGTGAGCGTCATCGTGGGCCAGCTCTACGCGCCTGGCGATAAGCGGCGCGATTCGGGCTTCTCCATTTTTTACATGGGCATCAACATCGGCGCGCTGGTTTCGCCGCTCATTTGCGGCCTGGTGGGAGAAAACATCAGTTGGCGGCTCGGCTTCGCTATATCAGGCATAGGCATGGTAGCCGGGTTGATTCAGTATTGGCTGGGCGGCAGGCATCTGGGCCAAGCCGGATTATATCCTTCGAGCACCGGCGACCCTTTGAAAGACCGCACACAGAAGCGCACCGGTATCCTCGCCGCGCTGGCGGCGCTGGCCGTTCTGGGTGGTCTGACGATGCTCAGTTCCTCGGGCGTCGTCGAGATTACTCCGACGACCGTCTCCAACGGTCTCGGGTGGGTACTGATTGCTATCTCCCTGGCGACCTTCTACTGGCTGATCTTCGGTAAAGGCTGGTCAGTGGACGAACGCAAGCGGGCAGTGGCGATTCTGGTGCTGTTCATCGCATCCGCCATCTTTTGGGCATCGTTCGAGCAAGCTGGATCGTCGCTCAACCTATTCGCGGACCGGAATACTAACCGCGTGGTTCTTGGCCATCAATTTCCCGCAAGCTGGTTCCAATCCGTGCAACCTTTGTTCGTAATTGCGCTGGCGCCGGTATTCGCATGGCTGTGGCTGGCGTTGGGACGACGCGAACCATCGAGCCCCGGAAAGTTCACGTTGGGCCTGCTGCTTGTTGGTCTTTCCTTCGCCATTATGGTTCCGCCCGCGAGAGGCGGATTGGTGTCGCCTTGGTGGCTTGTGGGCTGCTATTTCCTGGCTACGTTGGGTGAGTTGTGCTTGAGCCCCATCGGCTTGAGCGCCATGACGAAGCTGGCGCCCACGCGCATCGGGGGGTTCGTGATGGGAATCTGGTTCCTGGGTACGGCTATCGGCAACTGGTTGGCTGGACGCGCCGGAGGACTTTTCGAATCCATGCCGCTCCCGCAGTTGTTCGGAGCTGTCGCGGCATCGGCAATAGCGGCCGGGTTGGTGCTCGGGTTGCTGATCAAGCCCACGGTGCGGATGATGTCGGGCGTGAAATAACGCGGGCGGCAATGCTGCTCATTCAGCGGAGAACGGACGACTCTGCTATTCGTTATGTTCCGTGGCGGCGCGCGAAGCGGGCGCGTGAAGACTTCAGATTCTTCGCAGGTGCGCGTCTTAGCTTGAAGCGCACTTCCCGGATGCCGCGCTCGCCCGCGCCGGGCTCTACGAATTGCACGGGAAACTCGGAAACGATGTCTCGTATCCACTGCTCGACAGGCTGGCGCTCTGCCGGCGAGGCGGCGACGGTGAGACCAGTCACATCTTCAAGCATGGGGTCTGCAGGCGTCTGGGAAAGCACCGCTTTATAGCGGCGCAACACCGCTTCCCTGGTTATGCCAACTGAAGGACCGCCTGCTTCCGGGCGCCATTTCATGAGAAAGTCGGGATAGTATTCCATGAGCCAAGCGACGACGGCCGGTCCGCCCTGAGCGGACAACGCGTAGAACCAGGGTAACTGGACGCCCTGCCATTCGCGCGTAATCAGATGCCTCTCGGAGGCAACCATCTTCGGCTCAGCGGCGGCGCCGTCCACGCCGAAGCCAATGCCGCTCTCACTGGGCTTGCGCTTCTCTCCCAAGGCATCGAAAAGCTCGAAGTAGGTGTGAGTCCCATAGAGGTAGATCGCGTATAGGTTTTGTCCGTTTGCACGGTCGTGCGCTTCTCGAAGGCTGCGAATTCGAGCTTCAGGAAGTCGCTTCCTTCGATGGCGGCGTAGGTTTCGCGATCGATTACAAGGTAGAAGTGGTTCAGTTCCGCGGCTGTTGCAAACAGCGCGGCAAACATCACGAAAGCGAGAAGAGGTCTCATCCCTGACAGTTTGTCATAAAACGTCATTGGGAGATCAGCGCCCGGTCGCGATTCGGGCTTTTCCATTTTTCTAAACGGGCATCAACCCCGGCGCGCTGCTCGCTCATCATTTGTGGCTGGGTAGGATTCGAAATCAGGCCTAGCTAAGCTAGCTAGAGCCAAGATCTGTCCGTGAGAAGCTACAACGCGAGTGGAAGCCCGACCAGTAAGGTCACTGCGACCGGTAGCAGGCGATCATGCCTGACACCATCGGAAAGCACCTCGATGGGATAAGTCGAAAAGGATATCTCAGGCGCCACTCCTCTTTCGGGAAGCGCAGCAACTAAGTACACCGTTTCAGAAGTTCGCCAACGTATCGAAACACCGCTTGCTGACGCGCGCGGCTCTGATCGGAGCCGCGACCGTATTTCTGAAACCACGTAATGAGCAGCCTCAGCGCCCCATCAGTCCGATTCTGCCGGCCCCCGCGCCCTTGGCTATATCGATCACTTCGGCGATCTGTTGAAACTCAAGCCCCGCCTCTCCGCGAATAAAGACGACGCGGTTTCCCGATGTTCCGAAGATTCCCTTCAGCCGGCCAGAGAGCTTCTCCAAGCTGATCGGTTCCTGGTTCAGGCGTAGTGACTTATCGCCGCGAACGGTAATGACAAGATCGTCGTTCGGCCCGGCAAAAAGATGATGATCAGCACCAGTAACACGTCAATCATCGGAGTCATGTTGACATCGGCCTTCAGACGGCCGGTACCGCCGAGCGACATTCCCATATTTGTATCCCCGGTTGATTAGACACTGCGTCACTCGACTAAGTTCCCATGTCTACAAATCGATCGCCACCACTTCGTGATCCAAAATCGAATCGATAGTAAGTTGAATGACTCCGTTCGCCTCCTGCACCTTCGGAGTGCGCCCACTTACTAGTAACTGCACCTTCTTAGCCCTGGCGCCGGCGGGCAGCCGCACACTCACCTTCTGCGGGGGCGTGGGGATAAACTCGCGAATCGGTCCCTTCAGCATCATCGGATTGGTCAAATTCACCAGATGCACTGTCATCGACGCGCGCTGCCGCCATACCGTCACGTCGAGCGTTCCAGGACCAATCACGCTCACTGGCCGCGGCTCGTTCGTAGCCCAATCCACCGCGTTCCGCAGCAATTTCCAATGGTCTACGGACAGCACTTCCCAAAACACGCGGTCGATGTCCCAGGGAAAGTAGACCACCCGGCCTTTGCCCGTTTCGCGCACATAGACTTCGGGAATATCGGTTTTGGGAACGCGCGGGAACACTTCCTCCATCGGCAGATCCGGATACGAAGGAATCAGTGTCAGCGGAGGATTCGGATAACTCCCATTGGTCCGCGTATGCACGCGCGAGACACCGTTGATGATGCGCTCGGCGTCTTCGAGGCCCGCCAGAATCGCGTGGCGCTTTCCCGAGCGCGGATCGGTTTCCAGACGCAAGTACGAATTCTGCATGCGCGCGTCGATGCCGCCGTTCACTGCCCCGTCGAACGATGCGCCAAAAAGATCCGCGAGTCCGAAATCCGCGCGCCGCACGCCCCACTCGTCGTAGAGCGAGGTCTCATGCGTGGCGACGATGCCGCCGCCGCGCGCCACGTACTGACGGATCTGCTCGCACTGCGCAGTCGAAAGAGCCGCGATATTCGGAAACACCAGCACGGCGAACTGTCCGATATGCTCCGCGTCCAGCAACCCATCGTGCACCATCTCGAATGGAATGCGCGCTTCGATCAGCGCCTGGTAATAACCCAGCGTGTGGTCCTCCACCTTTTGCCGCGCCTGCGGGCCGCCGTAGAACCGCGCCGTCTGCTGCGAGTAGACCAGGCCCACGCGCGCCAGCGGCTGCTCATTGCGCAGGTAGCGCTCATTGCGGTAGAGCCACGTGTAGAGTTCTTCCACCACCGGCAGCCAACGGCGGTCGTTCAGCGTTCCGCCGAACTTGGTGAACCATGGCCGCAACCCGTTGGCGATTCCGTCGAGCGCCCACAGCCGAATTTCCGGGCCGTTCTGCACCGAATCCTTCCACCGGTACGGCTCTTCCACGCCCACGCTGAAAATCCCGCCGATGGGCTTGCGCCCCATGGTGGACCGGTACTCTTTCCCATTCTTCCCGTTGGCCCACGCCGCCGTGAGTCCGCTGCGGGCCTGCCGGTCAGCAAACAGGATCGCGGCTTCTTGGCCGATGGTCTTCATGTCGAGATCGCCCAGGGCGCCGCCGCCGCTATTTGGAATGAACCGCGCCGCTGGATTGATCTTGCGAATCTCCGCATCCCACAGCCGCCACAGATCGAACAGCCGCTGCTGCCTCCACAAGATGTAGGCGCGACGCGCGGCGTCCTGCGGATTGTTAGTGCGCGGAAGATCGAGCCCCGTTGCGGACCGGAAGTTCTCGCGGCAATGCTCGCAGTAACACATGCCCGAGCCGGCCCAGCGGTTGCTGAAGACTCCGTCGACTTTGTATAGCGACACGATCTCCTTGGTCACTTCGGTCATGAACTCGAAGTTGTAAGGGCCCAGCGCGCACGTGGTCCACAATTCCGGCATCACCGGGTGCCGCAACTTCTTGCCCGCGGCATCGGAGGCGATCCAATCGGGGTGTCGATCGAAGACGTCCTGGTGCGCCGCATGCGGATCGGTGCGCGCGATGACGGCCATGTTCATCTTGCGGCAGCCGGCCACCAGGTCGCCGAAAGCGTCGCCGTTGCCCAGCCATTGGCTGCGATAGTGCAACGGAATCCTGGTCGGATAGTACGCGACGCACCCGCCCGCGCTCAAACACGCCGCATCGGAGTGCGTGCGCCGGAAGTAATCCAGCCAGAAGTTCAGGTCGTACTTACCCGGATCGTCCTCCACCAGCGTCAACTGGGCCCAGCGCATGGGCCGGTCGAACCAATCGCCTGGTTCGGGATCGCCGGCAGCGGTCTGCGTAGCGGCCAGGGCCAATGCCGTGGTTTGCAGGAAGTTCCTGCGATTCCAATCGTCTCCGTAGCTCATCCTTCCTGCCTCCGACTCATACTATGCCACCGGCGAAGACCACTTGCAGACGGCGACTTTCGTTCCAGCGCCAAACGTCTCGCGGCTTATCGAAAGAGATCGGCCGGGACGCCGAAGAATTCCGCCAGTTTGCGGATATGCGCCTTGTCCGGTTCGCG
>Ga0302324_100024910_pt1 | contig 11505 bp, 11 predicted proteins | sample Palsa_T0_1_FD_201949 | JGI IMG/M metagenome (GOLD analysis project Ga0302324, IMG submission 201949) | Peat permafrost microbial communities from Stordalen Mire near Abisko, Sweden - Palsa_T0_1 | ecosystem: Environmental > Terrestrial > Soil > Palsa > Peat permafrost | place: Sweden: Abisko... | reverse complement strand
GCCAGCGTCCATGACACCGCCGTGACGAGCCACAGCGACATTTCGGCTCGGCCGAGGAGCGCGTAGGGGAGCGTGAACAGGAACGTCAGCGGCTTCCACGACGGCGCTCCGTCGGTGTTGAGGCTCAGGTGGAGCGCTTGGTGGCCCCAGACGAGCCACCCATACGCGTCGAAGCCAGGTCGCATCTGGGTGAGGACGACAAACAGGGTCGCGAGGACGATCAGTGCCAGGGCGACGAACGGCCACCGCGGGACTCGAGCAAGAAAATGGCCCGGGGGATCGCCACGGTCAGCGACGACTAGCGCCGGTGTCATCGTCGCTGGGATCGCATGCTCGGGCACTACGAGCCGGCGACGGTACCAGGCCGGGCGTCAGGTCAAGCTAAGTTAAAGAGGATGTTGGCGACCCGACGAGGTCGGCGCCCCGAGCGCGACACTTGGCGCCGTGAACCGAGAACGCGAGCAACGCATACTCGACCGCGTGCGTGCCACGCCGCCAGGGTTCGTGCGCACCTACAGCGACGTCTCGCCCGGCGCGCCACGGCTCGCCGGCGCCGTGCTCCACGCCTGCGAGGACCCGCACGTGCCGTGGCATCGGATCGTGCGAGCCGATGGCTCGCTTGCCAAGGGTGCGCGCCAGCGGGAGCTGCTGGAGGCCGAGGGCGTGCCGTTCGACGGTGAGCGGGTGCGGATGCGAGTGGCGCGGTTACCCGATCCTTGAGCCACCCGCCACCGCTCCGCCGGCGCCAGGGGCCGCCGAATAGGCTCCCGTCCGTGTGGCTCCAGCGACAGATCCAGCTCTCACCGCGCCCGCGAGGTTTCCATCTCGTCACGCTTGAGGTGCTCGAGGCGCTGCCGGAGCTGCGAGCGCTCGATGTCGGCTTGCTTCACCTCCTGATCCGCCACACCTCGGCCTCGCTGGCGCTGAACGAGAACGCCTCGCCCGATGTGCGTCGCGACTTCGAGACCTGGTTCAACCACGCCGTGCCGGAGCGCACCGGGTACTGGACCCACACGCTCGAGGGACCCGATGACATGCCGGCCCACATCAAGGCTGCGCTGCTCGGCCCGTCCCTGACGCTGCCGATCGCGGGCGGGCGCCTTGCGCTCGGCACCTGGCAGGGCATCTACCTCTGCGAGCATCGCGACCGCGGCGGCTCACGGTCGCTGATCGCGACAGCGTCGGGGGCGAGCGCCGGCTAGCTACAGACCCTTCCACACCGGCGCCCGCTTGTCAGCGAACGCGGTGGCGCCCTCGCGCGCGTCCGCGGACGCGAAGACGGGCCCGGTGATCTCGCCCTGGCGATGCCAGAACTCCGACTCGGACCATCCGGGCCCCTCGGTCAGGATGCGTTTGGTCGCCGCGAGTGCGAGCGGGCCGTTGGCGGCGATCGCTTCGGCGAGCTCGAGCGCCTGATCCATTGCCGTTCCCGGTTCCGCCAGGCGGTTGACCAACCCAAGCTCGTAGCCACGCTCGGCCGAGATCGGATCGCCGGTGAGCGCGAGCTCCATCGCGACGGCGCGGGGTAGCGCCCGCGTCAGGCGAAGCAGCGCCCCGCCGGCAGCCACCAGCGAGCGCTTGACCTCGGGGATCCCGAGCTTCGCCCCGCGGGCCGCCACGATCAGGTCGCACGCGAGCGCGATCTCGAGCCCGCCGGCGACGGCGAACCCTTCGATCGCCGCGATCAGCGGCTTCTCTGGCGGACGCTGCACGATCCCGGCGAAGCCCCGGTCCCCGGCCCACGGCCGCTCGCCGGTGACGAAGGCCTTCAGGTCCATTCCCGCACAGAAGCCCCTGCCCGCCCCCGTGAGGACACCCAGCGACAGCTCCGCGTCGGCATCGAGCTCGTCGAGGGCCGCAGCGATCGCCTCGGCCACCGCGAGATTCACCGCATTGCGCTGCTCTGGCCGGTTGATCGTGAGGACCAGGACGCGCCCGCGGCGCTCGGTGATGAGGGCAGCTTCCTCACTCATGCGGCGAACAATCGCAGCTCGGGCTCCCGCTCGCCGCGGAGCACGGCCAGGTCAACCTCGACCCAGGCGATCTCGCGCGACTCCGCCAGCACCCGCGCCTGCGGCTTGATCGTCTGAGCCACCAGGACGCCACGGCACGACGACATTGCGGGGTCGAGCCGGATCCGGTCGAGGTACCGCGTGAGCTGCTCGACCGCATCGATCCCGGCGACCCGCTTGACCTCCACCGCCACCCATTCCTCGTCGGCGTCGCGGCACATCAGGTCGACCGGACCGATGTCGGTCGGCCACTCGCGCCGTACGAGCCTGAAGCCCTCGCCGCACCATGTGGGACGCTCGGCGAGCAGTTCCTGGATGTGCGCCTCGACCCCATCCTTCTCGAGCCCGCCCGCCTCGTCCGGGGACCCCATCTCATGCGCCACGTCGGAAAGCACCTCCGAGATCCGGATCTCGAGCCGGTCCTCGGTCGCGCCGGTGCGCTTGCGTACGACGATCAGCTCGGGCGACTCCTCGATCACTGTCGGCGGCGTCATCCAGTTCAGCGGCTTGTATCCGCCGGCGTCCGCATGCACGAGCACGGATCCGTCAGCTTTGACGATCAGCAGCCGCAGCGCGTCGGGCAGCAGAGCGTCGAGGCGGCCGGTGTAACGGACCTCGCAGCGGGCGACGATCAGGCGCATTCGCGGGAGGCTACGGACGTGACCGGACGGCCGTGGTGGCGCCGAAAGGCAGCCCGGACGGATCCTGCCGGATGCCGGCCTAACCCGTGATCGACAGCGATACGGTCCCGGTCCCGCTCAGTTGCACGTTCGCGGAGGCGATGCAGTAGGTCGACGGCGCCGGGATCGGGAGCGACTCTGAGGTCGGGAGCTGTAGCTTCGCCTGCTTCGCCGCACGGCCCACTCCGCCACCAACCTCCGAGCAGACGATAGCCCAGTAGACGGAACCGGCCTGCGCCGGCGAGGCGTTGACCTTCAGCACGATCTGCGACGGGCGACGGAAGCTGCCGTTCGTGTGCGCAACCGCGTACTGGCCAGTGGCGGTTGCCGCGATGCTGTGGCTCGGAACGGCCTGTGGGGCTGTCGGTTTCGCAGGATTCGCAGGACTCGAGCTCTGGACCGATGGCGGCGCTGCCGCTGCCGCCAGGGCCGCGGCGGCGAGGTCAGCGCCGCCGGCGCCAGAACCGGCGGCCGTCGCGAGGCCCGCGACGGCGATCCCGGTCAGCGCGGTCGGCTTGGCCGGGGCGGTCCGAGCGGCCGGCGAGGCAGGTGCCTGCGCTGTCCCCGGTGTGGTCACGGTCTTCGTCACAACGCGAACGCCGCTGCCGCCGCACCCGGCGAGTACCAGCAGACCACCGATCAGCATCATGCCAGCCTCCTTCCTCACCGGGCGGAGCATAGCCTCGAAGGGCGCGGGACGTTCCGGTGGTGAGTGCCTTGCCCTACATTGTTGAGTCATGCGCCAGCAACTCCGCCCGCTGTTCGACCGGATCGTGATCAAGGAGCTGGACCCCGACCGTGTCCGGCGCTCCGGCCTGCTGGTGCCGGCAGGCAGCGACGAGCCGCCACCCCAGCACGGGATCGTGCTGGCGGTGGGGCCGGGACTCGACTGGTGGGACCACGTCGGTGTGCAGATGCCCGTCCAGCCGGGTGACCACGTCGTCTTTCCGGCCTCCGCCGGGGTTTGGGTCGAAGTCGAGGAGGAGCGGCTGCTCGTATGCCGGGTGGCCGAGATCCTTGGCGTGCTCGACCGCGTCGAGACGTGTCCTGTCTGCGCAGGACGCACGTTGGCGCCGACGGAGTCGTGCCCGGTCTGCGGGCGCGAGGGCTCGCTCGCGAACCCCTGAGCCCCGCGCCCGCACCTGCCGGCGCCGGATTCCTCGATCGCCGGCGCACGGTGACCCTATGAGGTGAGGGTCACGTGCTTGACCAACGTTGGCTGATCGGTCTTGAGCTTCGCGGTCAGTTTCGCGCCGATCGTGTTACCCGTCGCCCCGCTCAGCAGCGTGGCGCAGTTCGCACTGACCCGGCCCGTAGTGACCTTCTTCTTGGTTCCGGGTGCGATCGTGAACGAGGCGCTGCCGCAGGCGACGGTCTGCGTCGTTGCGCCGATCGTGCCCTTGGCGGTAACCGAGACCTTGCCTGTGCACGTCAAGGTGCTCGCGCACTTCAACGCGATCGAAACCCTGTCGTTCTTCACCTTCAGCTTCGTGGTGGCCAGGCCAAAAGCCGTGACTGTCACACCGACCGTGTCGATCGGTTCTGGCATCAAGACCGCGGTTCCAGTTCTGGTCGAGATCACGGGCCTGAAGCCGAGCACGAGGTACAGGTCTGAACTGGTGACGTCGACGGGTACGGCCGGCTCTAAGGACTACCCGCTGACTCCGGGCTCCGGCGGAGTGCTCACGTTCAAGACCGGGAGCCCAGGCAAGCTGGATGATTGCTTGTTCATCCTCGACCGGCCAGAATTGCTTTCACCGTTAGCCACAGGATCAGCGCGTCGAGTCTTAGGCTGTGGTGCTTGATGTAGTAGAGGTCGCGCTGCAGCTTTGCGACCGTTCCCTCGATCGAACCCCCGTAGCCCAGGTTCACCTGCGCCCAGCCGGTGACGCCCGGCCGGATGCAGTGCCGCGAGTTGTAGTGCGGCAGCTCTCTCGTCAGCTGCTGCACGATCGGCACCTGCTCGGGCCGTGGCCCGATCAGCGCGAGCTCACCGCGCATGACGTTCCAGAGCTGGGGCAGCTCATCGAGTCGAAAGCGCCTCAGGAGCCTTCCGACGGCCGTGATGCGATGGGCTTGGGAGCGCCCCCACGCGGGCTCCACGTCGGCCTCGGAGCGCGGCACCATGGTGCGAAGCTTCAGCAGGGTGAACTCTTCACCCTCCTTGCCGACGCGGCGCTGGCGGTAGAGCACCGGGCCGGTACTCGTGAGCCTGATTGCGATCGCCGCGAGGAGCAGCAGCGGCAGCGAGCAGAGCAGCAGGACCGAGGCGAAGGCGATGTCGGTCGCCCGCCGTAGCGCTCGGTACGGACGCCGGCGGTGGATCGGGGCGATGTCGAACAGGAACCAGGTTGGTGAGAGATCGGCGAGCGGCACCTTCTTGAACTCGTGCTCGTAGTAAGAGACGAGGTCGCGGATCCGGACGCCGCGGAGATTCAGCAGTGCGGCGGTCTCGACCAGCTCGGGGGTCCGCATTGCCAGTCCGTCGAGGACGACCACGGTGGCTCTGCTGGAGGCGACCGCGGCGGCGAGGGCGGCGGCGGCGAGCGGCTCTCGGCCGCGGTCGAGCACCGTGGCGCCGACAAGTCGTGTGTCGTGGTGCCTGCGCAGCTCGCGCGAAAGGTCGCGTTGTGACTCGCGGGTTCCGATCAGGAACACGCGTCGCATCGCGAGCCGGACGCGGATCTCGAATCCGCGCGCCGCGCCCGCGACGGCCAGGGTGAGGGCGGCGAGTGCGGTCGTCGCGAGCGCGATCCCGGGGGTGTAGCCGACGCCGACGATCGCCGAGGAGGCGGCCATCAGTGCAACACCGAGCAGCGCGGACGGGATCGCGGCGCCGAGATACCCGACCGGGCCGCGGTTCGGCGCGGCGAACCCGATCACCTCGAACAGCGCCCGCGCCCCCAACGCCGCGACGATCGTCGGCACGATCAGCACGAGCCATTCGATTCCCCTCACGCGCCCCGCGGCTTGCGGACCGAGGATGGCGAAGGCGAGCAGCAGTGTGAGCGACCAGCTGACGAGCCGCGTGACGGGCCAGCAGGGCATATCGTCGAGCGAGCGGCTCTCCCTCGCGAGTTCGGGCTCGGGCGCCGTGGCCAGGTCAGGATCGGTGCCCACCCCAGGGTCGAGGCCGGGCTCGAGCGGTATGAGCTGCCCCGCAGCGCTCATCGCTCGGTGACCGCTTGGCGCAGCTCGGGGTCGGTGGGGTTCAGCGCGGTCGCCCGCCGATACTCCCTTAGGGCAAGCGCGGCGTCGCCGCGGCGGGTCGCGAGGTCTCCGAGCAGCGCCGGCGGAACGTAGTTCTCGGGCTCGCGCGATTCCGCGACGAGCAGCGTGTCCCTGGCACGCGCGTAGTTGTCCTCGCGCGCATACGCCGCCGCGAGCGAATACAGCGTCGGCAGCGAGAACGGATCCAGCTTCTCGGCCTCCTCGAGCGTCCCGATCGAGGCTCGTGGTGAGCGCGTAAGCTCAGCCGCCCCCGCCTCGCCAAGCCGAGTCGCCACGTATTGCCGGCCGACGCTCGCCGCGAGCAACGCGACGACCGTGAGCGCGAGGACGAGGCCGCCCTGCGCGCGCCTCGAGCGCGCCCGAGCGGCACCCGGCGCGTCGTGCCCGACGCTGCTGGGGGCGGGGACGACGAGCAACCCGGCGGCCAGAATTGCCGCTCCCGCGAGTCCGGGGATGTCGTAGGTCCAGTCGACGCTCGTATCGGCCAGCCACGCGACGAACATCCCGGCCGCCGCGACCTTGATCAGCCGGTCCTGTGAGGCGAGCGTCCCGCCCCGCGCCCAGCACGCCGCGAGGACTGCGCCGCAGAACAGGACCAGTGCGATGATCCCGCCGACGCCGAGCTCGGCGGCCATCTGCAGCTCCAGGCTGTGCGGCACCGTGACGTACTCGGGGTTGCGGCGGAGCCGGTAGTACTCGGCGTCGTAGTTCCCCGCCCCGAGCCCACCGAGCTCGTTTTGCTCGAACTCGCGTACTGCGACGCGCCACAGGTCATACCGATAGCCGCTCGCGTCGGTGAACCTCGTAGCCGCGCTCTGATTGACGCGCAGAGCGGTGAACGCGCGGTACTGCCGAGAGACGAACGGCGCCCCCACCACCAACACGACGGCGAGCACGAGCAGCGTCGCGACCGCCAACGTCCGCCCGACCCGCCGGCGAACTTGCGCCCGGCGACCGTGATCGAGCCGGCCCGCCAGCCGCGAGAGCGCCCAGCAGATCAGTCCCGCGCCCAATGCCGCCACCAGGATCATCGCCGCCGCCGCCCGCAACAGCCCTTGGCTCGGCATCAGCAGACGGTCCGCCGCGCCCCCGGTCGAGTACACCGCCAGCGTCCACGGCAATGCCACCGCGACCGACGCCGCGATCAGGATCAAGTTGATCGCCCGCCCCGTGCGCCCGCCCGTACAGAGCACGACGAGCACCGCACTCAAGACCATCGCCGGAACCACCGCGCGCGACTGCGTGAGCACGAGCATCCCGGCGATCAGCGACGCCGCGGCGAGGGCGCCCGCGCGCGCGAGTCGGCGCGAAGCTGCCTCCGCGCAGGCGATCCACGGCCACGCGCCCATCGCCAGCAGGCACGCTGTCCCGTTTATGTATCCGATTGGCGCGTTCAGACGTCGCGTCAGGAAGGCGCCCTGGCCGGAACCCAGCAAGAACGACACGCACAGCCACGCGCTCGCGAGCAGTGCCGCGGACCCCAGCATCAGAACGACCACACGACCGGTACGACGGTCGCGCACCGCGAGCAGCACAACCGCAAACAGTGCCCCATACAGAGCCAGCCGATTGACCTCGGTCCACGCCGAGTCCTTGGACTCGGCCCACAGCAACGATGCCGCGCTCAAGGCCAGCAACAGCCCCAGGCCGACCGAGGCGGCGACTGCATGTCGCGTGAACGCGGGCCGGGCGACCCCGGCCAGCAGCCCCACCACCAGCACCATCACGCCGAGCGCGATCACGCCCCACCAATCGAAACCGAAGTACCCGTCCGCGACCGGAGACGCCGCGAGCACCGCCGCCACTCCGATCGCCACCCACCCAACCGCCCGAGACCCAGCCGCGCCCGGACCGGCGCGAGCCCGCAACGTAACGACGCTCCCCGCCGACCCCGTGCGCGGCGACGCTGGACGTGGCGACAATGTCGTGGGTGCCGTACCCACGAGCGCGGCGGCGATCCGCGATCTCACGCTGCTCGCATCAACTCGTGCGCGTGCCGCTTTGCCGGGCGAGCACCACGCCACCGACGCCACCGAGCGCCAGCACCAGCGCCGCGACGGCGAGCATCCACACGACCCCAGCGTCGCCGCCGATGGCGCGGCCAGAACCGGAGGGCTGGACCGCGTGCGACGCTGCAGCCCGCCTCGCTCGCGCCGGAGACTTCGCCGTCGCCGGCCCACGCGTGTCCACGACCTGGGGGTGGATGACGATGCGAGGACCGCGCGACCGCGTAATGCCGCTCCCGAACAGCTGGCCGCTCCCAGGCCCGGTCGAGCTGCCCCCACCGCGGGCCTGCGCCAACGGAATCGCGTACTCCTTTGCAACCGGGCTGCCCGGATCAATATGGACACCGGACCCAGGACCCGAGGCCGCCACCGCCACCGGCGCGAGGACCGCCGCCAGAACCCAGCCCAGCGGGATCGCGGGCAGCCGCACACCGACCCGCCGCGCCAACGCGCCGCACCGCCATGTGCGTGAGCGGCGTGGTCCCGTTTCTGGGCTAAATTGCATAATCCCGATAAGGAATGTTCACAATCCGTTCACTTTATATCAGGCGTCGGCTACCAGACGCCGTCGACGAGGACCGCGTTCTTCGTGGCCTGCCTGCCGGGGCGAGCCTGCTCACGTCCCGTAGTCCGCTTGGACGCCCCCCGCGCCACCCGGAGCGCCGCGCTACGCCGCGCTACGCTCCCCGAGCTCACGCGGGACCGCTGACCGGACCCGCTCGAGCAGCTCGGCAACCTCTGGGTCGCCTCCGATCCCGAGCGCACGTTCGCACGCCGCGATGCACTCGGTCGACCGGTCCGTGCGCGCGAGCGCGTGCGCGTAGCGGGACCAGGCGGCCGGTGAATCTGGATCCAGACGGGTCGCCGCCTCGCAAGCTGACACCTCGCCACCGAGGTCACCGGCGAGGTGGTAGGCGAGGGCCAGATCCAGCAACCCTTCGACCGACGGCGCGATCAGTCGGGCACGCTCGAGCGCGGCAATCGCGCCCGCGCGATCCATCAGCCGCAGCCGGAGGCGCCCGAGCCGCTCCCACGCCGAGGCATCTGCCGGTGCACGCTCGGCCGCCCGGGCCGCCGCCTCCGCCGCCAGGTCGATCGCGCCCATGTCCGCGTAAATCCGCGAAGCGAATCGCTCCGGGGTCGGGCGGTCGGTGTCCACCCGCGCCCAGTCGCGGACGGCGCGCGCGGCGGCTGGAAGGTTGCCTGCCTGCCAGAAGGCCACGGTAAGCAGCCGCAGCACCATCGGGTTCGACGGATCGGCGTCGCGCGCGTAGACCAGCCGCTGCGCCGCCAGTTCAGCGTCACCCTCCGCAAGCGCGTGCTGCGCGGCCGTCATGAACCGCTGGACCCGGTCGGCCGCGTGGTCGGGCCGTGAGAACTCGACGAACTCGAGTGATCCGGCTGGGATCGTCCTGATGCCGACGCTGAACGTGACCCGCGCCCACTGCTGGACCTCCTCGTCGTCACCGGAGAAGTAAATGCCGGTCACGGTGCCGACACCCCATTCGGGGTAGGAAAGGCAGCGCGCGTAGCTGTGTACGACCGAATGGTCGGGAACACGCGACCCGAAGGGATCGTGCTTGGAACGGTCCTCGGCCGCGGCGCGGCTGCGCTGCTCGGCCTCGTATGCGCGCCGGCCCTCCTCCGCACGCGCCCGGCGCGTTGCCGCGGCCGACACCTTGACCGCGTTGCGGGTCACACGACCGCCGCGCGAGGTCTCCGCGAGCCGCTCGAGCTCGTCCGCGGCCTCGTTGATCGCCTGCAGATGGCGCTGATGCTCGTGCTGGCGCCCCGGTGGCGCGATATCCGGATGCCAGCGCTTCGCCATCCGCCGCCTGGCCAGCTGAACGGCGCGCTGGTCGAAGGGCGGTTCAAGCTCGAGCAGGTGGAGCGCCTGCTCTACGTCGAGGATCCGAGGCATGACCTGACTACGTTAGCGGCACCGGCGAGGTCGATGATCCGCAGCCGGCATCTACGCCTTCACCCCTGGTTCCGCACTCGGAAGCTGATCTTCGCCGGCCCGGACAGCGAACCTCCGGCGTAGGCGGCCTGTACCGTCCGGTTCGGTCCGGCGGGGAGCGTGAAGGAGGCCGTGCCCGACCGAGAGGTGCGGATCCGCCGCGTCTGGCGCCCGTCCGTGATCCGCACCGACGCGCCCGCGATATCAGCGCCGTTCGACGTCACAAGGTGCAGGACGCCGTGCACGGCGTGGCCGGAGCCGGCGAGCACAGTCTGATTTCGAGCCGCGACGTAGGAGCACGCGAGGCCCTTCGAGACGACCGCCGTCCCCTTCGAGCCCGGGTAGTCGACGACGACCCGGAAGTGCCGATCGCCGGACGCGAGCTCGATCAGGCCGGCCGAACGCGAGAGCGCGTGCAGTCGGCCCGTCGCGTTCACGACCGTGCCGATCACTTTCGTGCCGGCTCTGATCGTGACCGTCGTCCCCGCGAGCGTGACCGAAAGCAGCGTGTCGCGCGAGTCGGCGACCGCGACCGCGCCGTGGCTGAGACTGCCGATCAGTCGCAGGTCGCCGGCCTGATGGGTCGCCCGGCGCGAGAACAGCTGGGAGCATCGCGCGACCGGATCTGAGGTGGAAAGCACGCTGGCGAACTTGATCGTCCACTTGAATGAGGCGACGCCAACCCGTCCGCCAGAATCGATCGCCTCGAGCCCGACGGTCGAGGTGCCGGCTTCCCTCGGGGTGCCCGTGATCAGGCCGGTCGACGGATCGATTGACAGACCCGACGGCAGGCCGGTCGCTTGGTACGTGACGGGCGCGTTGCTGGCGTCGCTCGCGCTCGTCCGCAGGCTCACCGGCCGGCCGAGCATCGAGCTCTGCGAACCGGGGTTCGTCACCGTGACGGTCTCGCACAACGCGACCGCCAGTGCGGGCGCGATCGGGGTGCCGAGACCGGTGGTCATGTCGTACCCGCGACCGGCGGTGAAGTGGCCGCTGTTGGTGCCGGTGAAGTCGTTGTTGCCGGAGGTCACGTCATTGAAATACGACCCGTAGGCTTGGCCTGCGGCGCGGTAGAGGGCCGGATTCGCGAACCCGACCGAGGTGCCGGCGCAGTACGGGGACGCGTTCGCCAGCGCAACGAGGGCGGCCCAGACCGGGGCTGCGGCGCTGGTGCCACCGATCCCGCTCCAGGCACCGTCGTAATAGATCAGGTAACCGGTGAAGGGGTCCGCGTCGGCTGAGACGTCTGGCACCTCACGGCAGTAGCCCGATACCCCGCACGGCCCCCCGGACGACAGCGAGTTGATCACGTGCAGCAGAGACGCCGCGTCGGATTGGTACACCGGCATCTTCCAGATCGCAGAGACACCGCCACCACTCGCGCCGGCGCTCGAGCCGAGCAGCCCGCTGAGGCCGCCCCCGTTGTTCCAAACGGTCTCACTCGGCGGTGGTCCCACAGAGCTGAGCGAGGTGCCGCCGACTCCGGTGACGTATGGCTGGCTCGCCGGGTCATCGACCGCAGCGCCCAGGTCGAGGTTCATTCCCGGCGCATAGCAGTCCTCGGCACCGTCGTCGCCCGCGGCAGAAAGAATCGTCTGGCCCTGCGTGGCGGCCTC
>Ga0302324_100024909_pt1 | contig 11505 bp, 5 predicted proteins | sample Palsa_T0_1_FD_201949 | JGI IMG/M metagenome (GOLD analysis project Ga0302324, IMG submission 201949) | Peat permafrost microbial communities from Stordalen Mire near Abisko, Sweden - Palsa_T0_1 | ecosystem: Environmental > Terrestrial > Soil > Palsa > Peat permafrost | place: Sweden: Abisko... | reverse complement strand
GGAGCCCGGGTACGGTGGACCACCCCCCTGGGAACAACGAAGCCCTGGCGCGGAGAAAGCTCCACGATTCGGTCTTCGAGATCGATGAGCAGCTTGCCCTCGACCACGTAAAAGAACTCGTCGTCCACATCGTGCTTGTGCCAGTGGTACTCGCCTTCGACGATGCCCACGCGCACCACCGAGTCGTTCACCTTGCAGAGGGTCTGGTTGAACCATTTGTACTCGCTGGCATCGGAGAGAGCTTTCTCGTCGATCACCTCAAGAGCAGGGTGCAGGATGTTCAAGCGAGTTTCATAGGGATACTCAACGAGTGAATCAGGCATGCGGTCCTCCGCGTGAATTAGTCTTCAATCTCCGAGTCATCATAATATCGCTTGTTATATCGTTCCAGTTCCAGCTTTCCCCGGCTTCCCAGATCGGCTTTTCCCACATAGCGCGTAACGCCGCAATTGACCGGCTTCTCATGCTCATCGAGATGAAGAAACTCCTCAGGACCCATGCGCTCGAAGTTCGCCCGGGTCGCAAGGATGGTCAGATGATGCGTAATGGCCATCACCCGCATGCCGGCAAACTCCCTGGTAATCGTCGTGATCCACGAATGGGTCCGCTGGCGGACGTCGGGAATATTCTCGCCATTCAGAAAGCGATAGTCGTAGTCGCCCAGCAGGTCGTGCAGTTTACCCTGCTCCGGATGAAGCACATGGTAGATGCGCCAATCGTTGAAAAGCAGTGCCAAACCATGGTCCTTTTCCCGGATACGCTCCTCGCGGTATTCGCGGGCTCGTCCCAGTTCCGGCCACTCTTCCTTGAGAATTCGAAGCGTTTCCAAAGTCCGCAGATAGGGCGATACAAAGACGATCTCCGGAGCGGCTGCGCCCTCTTCCCGCATGCGCCTGCCGGTGATTCTGGCCTGCCGCTCTCCCCTGGCGGTAATCGGCGTCCTGCGATCGCTGTAACCAAGCGCAAACCGCTCGTGGAGGAGGGCAGCCAGCGCCGGAATCTCGGCATGCGATCGTTCGGTTTCGAACAGATTACGGAAGCGCAGATAGTCAGGGTCCGCTTCTTTTTTTCGCTTCAGATCGTTGTACGCCGATTCCGCGTGGCGGATCAGTAGCAGCTCAGTAGGCCATTTCATAGCCCTTCAGAATACCATCCGGCAAAGCCGCATCCTTTGACGCCGCGCACTCATCTTGCGCCATCTCCGGAGTTTCCCACCCGCGCATTCAGCACCCGTTCGAACCGGATCAGCGCCACCCATTGGCCAGAGTCCTGTTTCTGCCACACCAGGTCCCCGCCCAGGCGCTTGGCAATCTGTTCCGGGGGAAGATCGTGGTGCAGGCCGAAGTATTTTTCATCGAGTTCTGCGCTCTTCGATCCCAGGCTCAACAGCGGATGCGGCGGGACATATTTGGTTGAAAACACCAGCGCGGCAGAGAACCTCCATGGCTCTTCCGCGGCCCGGTCAATCTGCGCCTCGTTGAAATCCTCCACGCGGTAAACATCATACGGCTGTTTGAGAAATCCAAGCTCCGGCTTGGTCAGCTCATCCGTCATGGGCCATGCAGAGAGCACCGTCGCCCCTGGGTAGCGCTTGTTGAGTTGCGCGATAGCCGCCTCATGCAAGCGCACCACGTGAACGAAGGCCAGGTTGTCCTCGGGCGCAAACCCATAGGGCGGATTGACAAACAGGCCCACCAGAAATGCCGCCGCTGAAAACACCGCCAGGCCTTGCCAATAAGGAACGCGCCGGTAAAACGTGGCCACCGCCACCAGCAGCACCAGCGGATACATCGGTAGCAGATAGCGCGTCAGCAGCGCCCCGCCCAGCACGCTGAACAGCAGCGCGTTCGCCAGCAGCAGAAAGAAGATCCGCCGCAACGCCGACTTGCTGATCGCGGCCCGCTCATGCCCATCCGCGTCCGGACGCGGAGCCAGAAGCAGTGCGGCAACGGTCATTAGCACGGGCACAAACATGTTCATATGCGCCGTCAGATGCAGAATGCGATGGCCAAATGCAGCGAGGATGCGTACCGGCGCCATTGTAGCCTGCGCGTTGTAGCGCACAAACTCCGGATTTCCGAACAGGAACCCAGTCATTCGATAATGGAAGGCATACCAGCCTGTCAAAGGCAGCACACTGCTCGAGAGCCACGCCGCCTCTCGCCACCAGCGGAAGCGCAACGGCGGCCTGGCGCGAAGTCCTTCAAACACGCACACCGCACCCAGCGTGAGCGGAATCACGATTGACGTCTCCTTGCACAAAGCCGCCGCCGCAAACCACAGCGCCGCGGCCCACGGCTTGCGGTCCCGATCGGGAAGCGCGTAGACCAGGCCCCACAGCGCGCAGGCCGCCGCGAAGATGTCGGCGTGCGCCAGCATGCTCTGCGCAAACCAGATGGGATAAATCCCCGTGAGCACTACCGTCCAGAAGGCCACCAGCCCCACCCCGACCAGCCGCATGGCCAACCGGCCAACCGCCAGCAGGCCCACCGCCGCCACCATCAGCACAGCTTCGCGCGTTACCTCCGGATAGAAGCCGGAAAACTTCCACCACAGCGCCAGGTAGATGCTGGTTAGCGGCGGATGCGCGTTGGTCAACGTGGTTGACGGAATCAGCGACCCGGTTCGAAAGAAATCCCAGGCCGCCGGTATGTAATAACCCGCTTCATCCCAGTAGTAAGGAAGGCGCAGAAGCGTAAAGTGCGTGGCGTAGAGCGCTGCAAACACCACAGGAAAAATCATCCAGAGGGGCAGCGGCTCGTCCAGCTGCGGCTGCAAAAGTCTCTTCAAGCGCAATGCAACGCTCCCAGGTCAAGTCTTGATAGGCTGGCGCCAAAAAACGCTCGGTCCCTAGTCCCTAACCCCTAATTCACCGGCCCCTGCTGAAAACTGTGCCCATGCGGCTCCAGGTTCAGGACGCCGAAGGCCTGTTCGTACTGCGCCAGGTTCTGTCCCAGCACATTCCACAGCGCCTTGGCCTGCTGCGGGCTCAGGAAAATCCCCTGGTGATTGCGGATGTTTACCTGCTCAGGGCTTTCGCTCGAGGCCAGGCCGAACACAAGCTGGAAGTCCCACACGCTCACGCGAACCTGAACGCTATTGGCATAGGACTCGCGGTAGTCGGCGGTCTGGGCAGTATTCAATTGGGGTTGCTGTTGCGCGGATGGACTCATGGTTTCACCAGCTTACTCCCGCATGCTTGCGACGGGCCACTCACCGCGAAAAACCTTTGGTTGCGAATGACCTTGTCCGGATTCGTCAAGGAGTTCCTGATCCGGAACCAGTCACTTTAGTCACTCCAAAATGACCATAAAGTGCCATCTGTTCAAACTTACGTAATGGATATACTCTGCGTAACAGGAACCGGGAAGCAGCCGATAAGTACCGTGCGCGGCCAATTCAGCGGCCCGAGGGAAAGTGGGTCTTCATCCCAATGTCGAGGAAAAATATGTTGGAGAATCACATGATTTTGCGCGCCAGCCACAACAAGCCGAGAGCAATCAACCTCAAGAATCCTCAGGGTGTCTACTCCTGGCCTGCGGCGGCCGTTCAACAGGCGCCTGCTCGCAAGCGTCGCGGTGTACTGGCTCTGGCCGCACTGCTTCTGGCAGCCGCGGGAGTGCACGCGCAGTCGGTCTTCCCCAACGAGAACCTGGGGGTCGCGGCGACACAGACCGTCACGGTTACGGGTATCGCTTCGCTCGCCGGACCCACCGCCGTGGCCAAAGTTGAAGTGCTTACGACCGGATCCAGCGGACCGGAATTCACCAAGGGCTCGGGCGCCTGCGACACGGCGACACTCTCCGCCGGCAGCCAATGCACTGAGTCGGTTACCTTTACTCCCGCTTCTCCCGGCCTGCGCCTCGGCGCGGTGGTGCTTCTGGACGCGAGCAGCAACGTCCTCGGCACCGCCTTCATTTCCGGCGTGGGCGTGGGCGGTCTTGATGTTCTAACTCCCGGCAACGTAATTACCGTCGCCGGAAAGTATCGCGCCTGGACCTCCACGCAAGACGGAATTCCGGCAACGACCGCGAACGTGGATCAGCCCTCGAGCATCGCCTTCGATGGGGCCGGAAACCTGTACATTGCCGATAGCCTCCACAATAAAATACGCATGGTCTGCGCAACCGGCACCGTGACCATCGCCGGAACCACGTGCCCTGGCGCCGGCATCATTACTACCGTCGCCGGCACTGGAGATGCGGGCAACACAGGGTATCCCGGACCTGCCAAAAACTGCCTCCTGAACTCGCCCAACGGCATCGCACTCGATGGCGCGGGCAACCTCTACATCGCAGACACTGGCAACAACGTCATTCGCGAAGTCTCCGCGTCGACTGGAATCATTTCGACCATTGCAGGCAACGGCACCGCGGGGTACGGAGGGGACGGCCTCGCCGCGACAGCCGGGACGGTCGAGTTGAACGAACCTGTGGGCGTAACCTCGGACGCGCACGGAAACATCTACATTGCCGACCTCGCTAACCAGCGCATCCGCCGGATAGACGCTGTCTCCAGCATCATCACCACGGCGGCGGGCAACGGTAAACTGAGCGGACTTGGCGACGGCAAGGGTACCTATTCGGGCGATGGCGGGCCGGCCATCGACGCCGGTCTCAGCCTGCCCTATGCGGTCGCCTTCGACGTCTTTGGCAACATGTTCATCCCCGATTCGGCAAACAATCGCATCCGGGTGGTGAAAGCGGTTAGCGGCGCCATCACCCCGGCGAGCGTGATCACCACGGCCGCGGGAACGGGCAATGGAGGCAATGCGACATGCCTGAATGGACTTACGAATGCCGAAGACCTGAATACACCCTCCGGCGTTGCGATTGACCCCGCCGGAAATGTGTATATCGCGGACACGCAGGACTCCTGCATTCGCAAGGCAAACGTTGGAAATGGAACCATCGAAACGATCGCCGTCAACGGCGAGACCGCGGTGAGTCTCGCGGGCGTTTTGGACCAGGACCAGGTCTACGCACCCATCGGCCTCGCAATCGATGGTTTCGGCAATGTTTTTTATGCCGACTTTTACTACATGATTGTGGATGAGATACAGAGTAACAAGGCGGTTCTCAATTTCACCGCGACGCCGGTCCGGCAAGGAGATCAATCTACCGCGCTGACCCAGACCGTGGAAAACGACGGGAACGCATCGTCGGAGCTGACCGCTGTCACCCCGGACAAGAATGCGGCGGTCGATGCAACCACCACCACTTGCGTCTCGCCGTATCCGTTTGGCCTGGGAGTGGATGCCGATTGCGTTATCGGCGGCATCTTTGCACCTTCGGTTTCCGGCAGTCCGGTGCTGGGCAACATCGATATCGCCGACACCACCATCAACACGCCGCTGGATATCGTCCTCGCAGGCGTCGCGACAGCCGTCAACTCCACCACCATCGCGATTACCGCCGCACCAAACCCGTCCGCGGCAATCCAGGTCGTGACCTTTACTTCCACCGTGAGCACCGGCGCCAATACCGGGAACCTCACGGGCACGGTCAGCCTGACGGATACCTTCAATGGCGCTACCAACCCGCTCGGATTGCCTGTCACTGTGAACGCGTCCGGCGTTGCTATCTACGCTACCGGTGGCCTGGCCGTGGGAGTGCACATGATCTCCGCCACCTACAACGGCGACAGCACCCATTTTGCCTCGACCGTCCCGGCGACCGTAACAGTAACCGTCTACGAAGTCACCAAGGTAGCGGTCGCGGCCGTTCCCGCGAGCCCCTCTCAACTGGGCACGCCCGTCACCTTCACAGCTACGGTTTCGGTCACGGATAACGGCACCGTGCCGCTGGATGGCACGGTAACATTCACCGACAGCCTGGCTGCCCTGAGCGGAAACACCGTCCCCATCAGCGGCGGCGTGGCCACATTCACCACCAATGCGCTGGTTGAAGGCGTGAACGTAATCACCGCAACCTACACGCCAGTCACGACCAACTTGATCCAGAGCAGCTTCGGCACTCTCAACCAGGATGTCGTCTCCTCTGCAACCGTAACTTTGACGTCGTCACCCAACCCATCCATCTATGGAGGACAAGTGACCTTCACGGTCTCGGTTCCGAATTCAGGGAACCTCGCAGCCACCGGAAAGGTGAACATCGTCATCGTCCCGGTCGGTCAAGCCTCTCCTACCTACCCGCTGAGTTTGACGCTTTCGGGAAATCCCGCCACCGGCTCGGCCACGATCTCCACACTTCCGGTAGGCTCTTATAACGCAACCGCAACTTATGCGGGCGATAGCAACTTCACCACCGCCACGGGTACTCTGTCTGCTCCGCAGGTGGTGAGCCAGGTGCAAACAACAACTGCGCTTGCCGCCACGCCTGCTCAAGGCATTGCCGGCAATCCCGTAGCCATTACCGCAACCGTAACCCCCGCCTCCGGCACAGCCACCCCTACCGGCACGGTCACATTTACTGACACATTCAACGGCAACACGGTCACGCTGGGTTTGGCAATCGCCCTGACAAAGTCCGGAACCGCGACCATCAATCCTGCGGCTCTGGCGCCCGGTACGCATTCCATCGTGGCCACCTTTTCGGGAAACACAGACGACGCGGGTAGTTCAGCGACGCTTTCGCTGATTATCGTCCAGGCCACGACCGCCACCACCGTGACCGCTACGCCGAGTCCCGCCACGGTGCAAGGAGCAATCACCTTCACGGCAGTCGTGACAGGCAACGGCACAACCCCCACCGGAACGGTGAACTTCCTTGCCAACGGAACCATCGCGCTGGGCACCGGCACTCTTGACGCCTCAGGCAAAGCCTCGGTCACCTACTCCACTCTTGGCGCCGGCACCTATCAGATCACCGCCGTTTATAACGGGGACACGAATGATGCAGGCAGCACGTCCGCCGCGATCACCGAAGTGGTTGGACTGCTTGCAACCACCACGGATCTGAGCACCGCGTCGACCACTGGCGCCAATTCTCAGACGATTCTTGTTTCCACAGTTCAGAACAGCGGCAGCGCAGGACCAGCGCCGACAGGCACGGTGACATTCTTGAGCGGCACCAACGTCATCGGAACCGCTCCGTTGAATGCAGACGGTGTCGCCACTCTGACTCCCAACCTGGGCGCGGGCAACTACACCATCATCGCTTCTTACCCTGGTGACAGCCTGCACAGCCCGTCGCAGTCGTCTCCCATCTCCATCACCACCGTTGGTTCGGCGTACACCCTGACCGTCACTCCGGCTACGGTGAGCGTGGCCACATCGCAAAACGTAACCGTTACCGTCACGCTGACGTCGGTGAGCGGCTTCGCGGATAACATCGGCCTGGGCTGCGGATCGCTTCCCGCGGGAGTTAACTGCCACTTCTCCAACATCTCACTGGCACTGGCGGCGAACGGCACCTCCACTGCTCAGTTGGTCATCGACACCAACAACCCCCTGGGCGGAGGAGCATCGGCCATGAACAAGCAACCGGGCCGGCGAAATGTGGAAATGGCCGGGCTCTTCCTTCCCTTCAGCATATTCATGGGCTGGATCCTGTGGCGGTTCCGCAAGCGTCATGCCGGCATATTGAGCACGGTGCTGATTCTTGTTCTCTCCGGCGCGGCCATGCTGGCCACCGGTTGCATCGGTTACACGCAGAGCAGCGCTGCGCCCGGCACCTACACCATTCAGGTAGTCGGCGTGGGCGCCAACAGCAACGTGACTGAATACCAAAACGTAGCCCTCACCATCACCAAGTAATACCGACTCTGAGGCATGGGCAAAGGACAGATGAAAAGTTCAAATCAATTCGGAAAAATGTCCCGCGAGAAGCTGGGTATCGAACAGATGCGCCACGCACTCTTCATGGCCTTCCTTTTGGCGGTTGGCCTTGGCTTGGCGCGCCCGGCCTCGGCACAGGTGGTCTACACAGGAGACCAGGGCGGCTACTCTCTTGCCGTCGGCGCCACGGCCTCAGGCTACCAAGTGCAATATGGCCAGCAGAAACTTGCCGGCTTCGCCGGAGTGGTTGACCTGGACACCCGGCGCCGGTTCGGTATCGAAGCCGAGGGGCGCTGGCTCATGTACAACAGCCCCGATCAAACCCAGGTAAAAACCTGGATGGGCGGAGTCCGCTACCACTTCTCAAGAGGGAAATTCCAGATTTACGGCAAAGGTCTTATCGGCATCGGCCAGTTCACCTTTCCCTACAACTACGCCCAGGGAAACTACCTGGTGCTTGCGCCAGGCGCCGGCGTGGACTATCGATGGAAGCGCAAGATCAGCTTCCGGCTGGCCGATTTCGAGTATCAGATTTGGCCGCAATTCACCTATGGATCCATGACTTCTCTCGGCGTCAATGTGGGGGTCCAATACCACATCTTCTAAAGCCCTCTTTTGACCGTCCGCAACCAGCTTGAGCGCTTCGGAACGCGTGTCTGCATCTCGCTCGCGGCCCGGCGGAATCGATCGTCCTCATGCCCGATATGCTAACGTATCCTTGTACCCCAGCGTCCACGAAGCGTTTGGCAAGTCCACTGGGCTGGGTTGCCAAAGGATCGCGAGCCCCTGATTTTAGCCGCGGGCAGCATGAGGGCGGATGGGAATACAGGTTGCGCTGCATCACCGGACCGCTTATCGGTACGACAAAGCGATAACCCTCGGCCCACAGGTCATCCAGTTGCGCCCCGCATTTCACTCGAGAACCCCAATTCTCGACTATTCTCTTAGCGTCGCTCCTCTGCAACACATCATCAACTGGCAACTTGACCCCCACGCCAACCGATTGGCGCGGCTTCTTTTTTCCGGGAAGACCAGCGAGTTCCTGGTCGAAGTGAACCTCGTCGCCGATCTTTATCCAATCAATCCCTTCGAATTCTTCCTCGAACCTGGAGTGGACGAATACCCGTTCGCCTACGCGCCGGCATTGGCCAAGGATCTTGAGCCGTATCGGTCAATCGACGCACCGGGGCCACTGCTCAAGTCGTTTCTCGCGGACTTCGTGGGCCGCACTGGTGGAACGATCGCATTGCTTATCGATCTCAATCGAAAGGTGCGCGACGAAATTGCCTATGGGCAGAGGCTCGAACCGGGCGTCCAGACCTGCGAAGAGACCCTGGAGAAGCGCTCCGGCTCCTGCCGCGACTCGGCATGGCTGCTTGTGCAATGCCTCCGAAATCTTGGCATCGCCGCGCGCTTTGTCTCCGGCTATCTGATTCAGCTCGCAGCGGAAGAAGGCTCGCCGGACGGCCCAAAAACCGATTCCGCGGATTTGCATGCATGGGCCGAGGCGTTCCTGCCAGGCGCGGGTTGGATCGGTTTAGACCCAACCTCAGGCCTGCTCGCCGGCGAGGGCCACATCCCGCTGGTCTGCACCCCGAGCGCCGCGCAGGCCGCGCCCATCAGCGGCACCGCCGAGCCTGCCAACGTCGATTTCAGCCATTCCATCACCGTTCGGCGCCTGAACGAAACGCCGCACCCCTCCAAGCCATTTAGCGAGGAAGAATGGCTCCGTGTACGACAGGTCGCTCACGGCGTGGACGCGGAATTGAAGGCGCAGGATGTGCGATTGACCATGGGCGGCGAGCCTACCTATGTCGGCATCGACGATCCCGAGAGCCCGCAGTGGAACATCGACGCACTGGGCGCAATCAAGCGGACCCGCGGGCTCGCCCTGATCCAGGGTCTTCGCAAAAGAATGGCGCCTGCCGCTCTGCTGCATTACGGACAAGGCAAATGGTATCCGGGCGAGCCGCTGCCCCGCTGGGCGCTGAGCTGTTACTGGCGCGCCGACGGCGTCCCGGTCTGGAATGCCACGCACCTGATCGCCAGGGAAGACGGCGATTACGGCTTCGGATCGGCCGATGCGTTCCGGTTCATGCAATCGCTCACGCGCCGCCTTCAAGTAAGCAGCGAAAACGCATTGCCCGCCTATGACGCGGAAACCGCCACCGAGCCTGTCGGGTATGTCCTTCCCATTCGACGCCGCCAGCCTGAGGGTCGTCTCAGTTGGTCCAGCCAGTTGTGGTTCCCTCGCCCTGTGCGGCTGATTCTGTCAGCGGGCGACTCACCTATCGGCTTTCGAATCCCCACGGAGGCGGTGCCCTGGGTCGCGCCAGATGAGATTGCCTACGAGTTTGACAATGCGCCCTTCGCGGATCGAGCGAAGCTTCCGGCTGGCCATTCGTCTCGCATGGATTTGTTTGAGGCGAACCCGCCGCCCGACCTCCTGCCTGCTATATCGCGTACGCCGGAAACAGCTCCGGAACTCGTCCGGCCGTCGCTATGCGTGCAGGCCCGCGAAGGCCGCCTGCATGTCTTTCTTCCCTATGCGCCTCAGCTTGCGGACTATCTCGACCTGGTCAGTGCGGTTGAGGATACGTGCATTCATCTGAACATGCCGGTTTGGGTGGAAGGCTACGCTCCCGCCGCTGATCCGAGATTGCGTTCGTTCAGTGTCACTCCCGACCCCGGAGTGCTGGAAATCAACCTGCCGCCCACCAGCAATTGGGACGAGCTCGAGCAGGTCAACACCGTGCTCGACGAAGAAGCCCGCGGCAATCGATTGACTGCGGAGAAATTCGCCTACGACGGCAGCCATCAGGCTACCGGCGGCGGCAGCCACATCGTTGTCGGCGGAGCCACCGTGCTCGACAGTCCCTTTCTTCGCAAACCGGAACTGCTCCGCAGCATGGTGGCCTTCTGGCAGAATCATCCCTCCTTGTCTTATCTGTTTTCCGGCATGTATGTCGGCCCAACCAGCCAGTATCCGCGCGTGGACGAAGCGCGCATGGACGCCCTCTACGAGTTAGAGGTTGCCTTTAACAATCTGCCTGCGGAAAATTGCCCGGCCTATATAGTCGATGGCCTGTTTCGTAACTTGCTGGTCGATGTTACCGGTAACTCGCACCGCGCCGAGTTTTGCGTCGACAAGCTCTTTCCGCCGCCGGGCCACGGATTGCCGCTTGGGTTGCTGGAATTGCGGGCCTTTGAAATGGCGCCGCATGTGCGAATGAATCTCCTCCAGATGCTGCTGATCCGCGCATTGGTAAGCAATCTCTGGAAAACTCCTTGCGACGTCAGCCTGACACGCTGGGGAACCGCGCTCCACGATCGCTTTATGCTGCCCCATTTCGTCAAACGCGACTTATTCGAGGTGCTAGCCCAGTTACGTAGATCCGGCATCGACTTCGACGAATCATGGTTCGCTGCGCACCTCGAATTTCGCTTTCCCAAGATCGGCTCGGTCTCCGTGGAAGGGATCGAACTCGAACTTCGCCATGCTCTCGAGCCCTGGAACGTGCTTGCGGAAGAAACCGTCTCCGGCGGAACGGTTCGCACGGTGGATTCATCCCTGGAGCGCATGCAGGTGAAGTTGTCCGGCGTCGCCGAGTCATCGCGCTACGTTGTAACTTGCAACGATCGAAAGATACCTACGCAACGCACCAGCGAACCTGGAGTCGCCATAGCGGGCGTGCGCTATCGTGCCCGGCGTTTGTCGGCAACCCTGCATCCTACAGTTCCCGTCCATGCGCCTCTCGTATTCAATC
>Ga0302324_100024908_pt1 | contig 11506 bp, 10 predicted proteins | sample Palsa_T0_1_FD_201949 | JGI IMG/M metagenome (GOLD analysis project Ga0302324, IMG submission 201949) | Peat permafrost microbial communities from Stordalen Mire near Abisko, Sweden - Palsa_T0_1 | ecosystem: Environmental > Terrestrial > Soil > Palsa > Peat permafrost | place: Sweden: Abisko... | reverse complement strand
GGTAGAAGAAGCCGTCACAGGTCGCGCAGGCCGACACGCCGAAGCCGCGCAGCCGCTCCTCCGACGGCAGGCCGAGCCAGCGCGCGCTGGCGCCGGTGCACACGATCACGCTGTCGCCGCGATAGATCGCGCCCGAATCGCCGGTCGCGCTGAACGGCCGCTGGCTGAGATCGATCTCGGTGATCATGTCGAACAGCACCTCGGTGCCGACATGCTCGGCCTGCGCCTTCATCTGGTCCATCAGCCAGGGGCCCTGGATGACCTCGGCGAAGCCGGGATAGTTCTCGACGTCGGTCGTGATGGTCAGCTGGCCGCCCGGCTGCATGCCCATCACCATGATGGGCTTGAGGTTGGCCCGCGCGGCATAGATCGCCGCGGTGTAGCCGGCCGGGCCCGAGCCGATGATCAGGACCTTGGTGTGCTTAACGTCGGCCATGCGAAGAATCATCCGTGTTTGCGGGGATCAAGGGTAATGGGCGCCTGGCAGGCAAACAAGATGCCGCGCCGGCCAGCGCCCGGCGCAGCGGTCCGAGCGCCAGCCGCTCGGTCCAGCGCGGCGGCGCCCGCCAGGCCGCCGTGCCGGCGCGCATCGCGGCGGGCGCCGCGCCGTTGGCCTGGAACAGCGCGCGCGCATAGCAGGCCACGGCGATGCCGACGAAGCCGCCGGCCAGCACGTCGCTGAGCCAATGCGCGTTGGCCAGCACGCGGCTCGCGCCGATCGCCAGCGCGAGCAGGAAATAGCCGGCGGCGTAGCGCGGCCATAGCAGGGTCAGCGCGGTCGCGAGCGCGAACGCGGTGGTGGCGTGGCCGGACGGGAACGACACATAGTCGGCCCGCGTGTGCAGCAGGTCGAAGCCGTAGCTGCCGTCGCGGAAGAACAGCTTGGGCCGGAAGCGGCCGAGCAGCCCCTTCACGAGATCGGTCGTCAGGCCGGCCAGCGCGACGCTGGCGAACACGAACAGCGGCGCCAGCGCGTAGCTGCGCCAGCGCCGCTTCGTGTCGGCCGTGCGGCTCAGCCGGGCCGCCGCGAAGCCGCCGAGCGCGAGCAGCGCGCAGCCGATCAGCCAGCCGGTCGACAGGCCGAGATCGCTGAAACGGCCGGCCCCATCGCGCAGGGCCGGATCGAGCGTGTGCACCCAGCGCGCGACCGGACGGTCGACCAGCGCCACCGACAGCGCGACCGTGATCGCGGCGGCTGCCGCAATCATCTGCCAGCGTCCCGACGGGCTGCGCCAGCGCGCCGCCAGCGCCAGCGCGAGATCGCGGCCGCGCGGCGTCATGATGAGCGCATGTAGCAGCCACACCAGCCCGCCGGTGAACAGGCCCGCGAACATCACGTCGGACAGGAAATGGCCGCCCTGGATGATGCGCACCGCGCCCAGGCCGGCGCCCACCGCGAGCGCGCCGCCGATCGCCAGCGCGCGGCGCCGACGCGCCAGCAGGGCGAACGACAGCAGGAAGAATTCGGCGGCCGCGTCGCCGGCGACGAACGAGCAGTTGTGATCGCACTGGTCGGCGATCAGCAGCGCCGGCGTGAAGCGGCTCGGGCCGCCGAACTCGGCCACGTGGGCCGGCCGGGCGCGGCCCCAATTGTCCTTGAGGACGACATTGGCGAGCACACCGGGCCCGAGCAGCAGCGCCAAGGTGACGAACGCCATGCCGCGCCCGCGCAGCTGCAGGATATCGGTGCCGCGCCAAAAATTGACCGCGCACAGGATCGCGGCCGCCAGCATCACGGCGCCCAGCATGTAGGGCACGCCGTCATGGATCACCGTGAAGACCGGCAAATAGCCGAGCTCCCAGGCCGTGCCGGGCCGGTAGAACCAGCCCGAGACCGTCAGGTCGAGACCGGGAAACAGCAGGAACGCCGCGCCCGACGCGGCGACCAGCAGCAAATAGAGCTTGAGCGTCACCGGGTTCGGTTCCGTCCGGGTTGAGGCCCCCACTTAGGTGGCGGCGCCCGGCGCGTCAATCACGATCGCGCGCCGCGATAGAGCGCCAGCGCGATCCAGCGGCCCCGCGAATAATTGTAGCCGCGCCGCGCATCGAGCTGCTGGACACTCAGACCGAGAGCGCCCGCCCGCGCCCGGAAGCCCGGCTCCTGGTCGCCGGCGACCAGCGCCAGCCCGTCCGGATGGGCCGCCAGGAAGTCGGCAGCGCCCGGCCCGCCGGTCAGCTCGGTCGCGGTGCCGAGCAGGAACACCAGGCTGGGCTCGGCAAAACCGGCGGCCGCCACCGGGCTGCCGGCGGCCGGCCGATAGGCCAGCACCATCTCGCTGGCCTGCCGGCTCAGCCAGATGCCCTGGACGCGCGGCAGCACCGTGCCGAACACGGTCGCCAGCAGCACGCCGGCGGCCGCCACGCCGATCCCGATCGAGGTCAGCCGGCGGCCGCGCCAGCCATAGAACAGCGCGGCGCCGGCGCCGACCAATGCTGCGGCGAGCGGCGGCAGCGCGATCCAGTCGATCCGCTGGTCGACGATCTCGGGCAGGGCGATCGCCGCGCCGGTGAGCGCGAGCGCGACGAGCAGCCAGACCACGAAGCCCGCGCGGGCCCACCACGCCGGCGTGCGCTCGCGCGCCGTTTCGATCACGAAGCGCGCGGTCAGCAGCGCCAGCGCGGGATAGAGCGGCAGCACGTAATGCGGCAGCTTGGTCGGCACCAGCTCGAACACCAGCCAGGCCGGCACGGCCCAGGCGAGGCAGAAGCGCTCGGCCGGCAGCAGGCGCCGCCGCCAGGCGTCGCGCAGCGCCGGCGCGATCTGCAGCGAGCCCGGAAAGAATCCGATCATCAGGAGCAGCAGATAATAGCCCGGTGGCGCGCCGTGGGATTCCTGCGCCGAGATCAGCTTGGGCAGCAGATCCTTGCCGATCGCGTCGCTCAGGAACGCGCCCCCGGTGGCCTGCGAGATCGCGACCAGCCAGGGCGCGACGATCAGCGCCACGACCAGCAGGCCGGGCACCGGGCGGCTCGCCTTGAGCCAGGCGACCGAGCGATCGGCGACGCCGAGCGCGATCACGGTGAGCGCGCTGATCAGCGGCAGCACCGGCCCCTTGATCAGGATGCCGACGCCGAGCGCGCTCCAGAAGCCGAGCGGCAGCAGCCAGCCGGCGGGCCGGCCGCCGCGGCCGCGCAGATAGATCACCCCGAGCGCACCCTGCGCGGCCACGGTGGCGGCCAGCAGCCCGGCATCGGTCTTGGCGAGGTGGGCTTCGACGACGGCGAGCAGGCAGGCCGCCAGCAGCGAAGCGGCGAGGAACGCGCTGCGCCGTTCGAACAGCCGGCAACCGACCTCGTAGAGCAGCAGCACCGCGAGCGCGACGCCGATCAGCGACGGCAGGCGATAGGCCCAGATCGGCGCCGCCGCGCCGCCGAGCAGGCGAGCTGCCGCAGCCTGCGCCCAGTAGATCCCGATCGGCTTCTTGTTGCGCGCCTCGTCCTGGTAGCGGATGCGCACATAGTCGCCGGTCTCGAGCATCTGCTTGGTCGCCTGGGCGAACCGCGCCTCGTCGCGGTCGATCGGCGGCAGGCTTGCGAAGCCCGGCAGATAGAGCGCCAGGCACAGCGCGATCAGACCGAGCCAGGGGCCGACGCGCTGCACCACCGCCGGCGGCATGAAGGTCGAGAACGAGCGCCGCGGTGCGCCCGGCCCCGGCAGCGGCGGCGGATCGAGCGGTGCGCCGCGGCGCTCGCTTACCGCAACCGGGCTCAACGCTCGGTCAGCTTCAGCTCGATGCGCCGATTGCGACGGCGCGAGATTTCGTCGTCGCGCGCGCTGTCGAGCGGCTGGAACTCGCCGAAGCCGGTCGCGGCCAGCCGGTCGGGCGGCACGCCCTGATCGATCAGGAACTTCACCACCGAGACGGCGCGCGCCGTCGACAGCTCCCAGTTCGAGGCGAACTGACCATTGTGAATCGGCACCCGGTCGGTGTGGCCGTCGACCCGCAGCACCCAGTTGATGTCCTTCGGGATGCGGGCCATCAGCTCGCGCAAGGTCGCGGCCAGCTTGATCAGCTGTTGCTTGCCCGGGTCGGCCAGCTCGGCCGAGCCGATCGCGAACAGCACCTCGGACTGGAACACGAAGCGGTCGCCGACGATGCGCACGTCGGGCCGGTCGCCGAGCACCTGGCGCAGCCGGCCGAAGAACTCCGATCGGTAGCGCGCCAGCTCCTCGACCTTGTTGACCAGCGCGGCGTTGAGCCGGCGGCCCAGATCGACGATCTGGACATCCTGCTCCTTCGTCTTGGTCTCCGAGATCTGCAGCGCCGCGGCGATCGTCGCGAGCTGCTGGCGCAGCGCGGCAATCTGCTGGTTGAGCAGATTGACCTGCTTCAGCGAGTCGGCCGACAGCTGTTTCTCGTGCGACAGCTCGCCCTTCGTGTCCTCGGCCTGGGCGAGCAGCTCGGCCAGCCGGATTTCGCGCTGCGCGACCTCCTTCTGCGCCAGCGCGGTGCGGTCCTCCTGGGAGCTCAGCTTCGCCTCGAGCTCCTTGCTGTTGTCGCGCGCGGCGGTCAGGTCCTTGTCGCGGGCCTCGACCGTGGCGGCGAGCCCGGCGACCTGCTTCTCGAGCTCGGCCCGCACCGTGCGCAGCGCGTCGATGTCGCGGCGCAGCTGCTCGAGCTCGGCGAGCTGGAGCGTTACTTTCTCCTTGTCGGCCGCGACCGATTTGACCGCGTCCTCGAGATCGCGCCGCGCCTTCTGCGCCTCGGCGCTCGCTTGGTCGGCCTTGTCCTTGGCTTCGGCAAGCTGCGCCGTGACCTGGTTCAGCTTGACCGCGAGCGCGTCGCGCTCGCTCATCACACCGGCGACCCGCGCCAGCGCCTCGTCGCGCGCATTGGCCGACGCCTGCAGCTCGGACGATAGCTGGCCGATATTGAGCCGCAGCTCGGCGTTGGACGATTTCTCCATGGCGAGCAGGTCGGCGAGCTGGGCGATCTGCGTATTGAGCCGCTGGAGCGCCTCGTCCTTGCCCGTGAGCGCCTGGTTCAGGAAGAACTGCGCGAGCACGAACACGAGGATCAGGAAGATGATGACGATCAGCAGGGTCGACAGCGCATCGACGAAGCCCGGCCAGAACTCGATGACGCCGCGGCTGCGGCGAACCGATCCCCGCATCAGCGTTCGCTCTCCTCCGCGAGCGCGGCGATCGTGCGCGCCAGCAGCCGGATCTCGCTGCGCACGTCCTGGATGATCTGCGTGCGGCCCTGCGTGGTGTCCTCGAGCAGCCGCCCGAGATGGACGTCGAGATTGCGGATATGCGCCTTCGACGCGTCGTCCATGCCGAGCCCGCCCTTGTCGAACTGATCGGCGAGCCGCGCCAGCAGCGGCTTCATTTCGGTCTGGGTCTCGGCCAGGCGCAGCATCAGGCTCTGGCCGGCGCGCATCTGATCGGCCAGCACGCTGAGCTTGTCGGTCAGCGCCATCAGGTTCTGGTTGGCCTGCATGCGGCCGTCCTCGCCGCGCGCCAGGGTGCGCTGCAGGCTATCGAGGCTGTCGGCGGTCTGCTCGAGCAGCGCCTGGATGAACGCCGGCACCGACTGCTCGCCGTCGCCCACCATTGCGGCGCCGCTGCCCAGCCGCGTCTGGGTCGACAGCCACTCCTCGAGTTCGTTGTAGAAGCGGTTCTGCGCCTGGCCGGCCTGCAGGTCGAGGAAGCCGAGCACCAGCGAGCCGGCCAGGCCGAACAGCGACGAGCCGAACGCCGTGCCCATCGCGGCCAGCGGCGACGACAGGCCGCGCTTCAGATCGTCGAACGCGGATGCGGCGTCGCCGCCGCCGCCCATGGTCAGCCGGCCGACCACGTCGCCGACCGAGCCGACCGTCAGCATCAGCCCGTAGAACGTGCCGAGCAGGCCGAGCAGGATCATCAGCCCGATCAGGTAGCGCGCGATGTCGCGGCCTTCGTCGAGCCGGCTGCCGATCGTGTCGAGCAGCGTGCGGGTCGCGCCCGACGACAGGGTCAGCCGACCCTTGCGATCGCCCAGCATCGAGGCCATCGGCGCGAGCAGCCTGGTCTGGTTGTTCGACAGGCCGGCCTGGCCGCGCCGAAAACTGTCGAGCCAGCCGATCTCGGGCTGCAGCATCGTGACCTGGCGGAAGATGTAGATGATGCCGGCCAGCAGCACCAACAGGATCATGGCGTTGAGCGCCGGGTTGGATTCGAAGGCGCGCAGCAGCACCGCGTAGCTGACGCCCGACACCGCGGCCACGCCGATCAGGAACAGGACCATCCGCATCAAATAGCGGCGGGTCCCGGTCATGCCGGTCAAGGCCCGACCGCGAGCGCGTCGACCCGATCCGCTGGGCCGCCAGTGGCCTTGATGCCGAGCGCCTGGACATTGACCCGGGTGCTCCGGATGCCCTGGTCGATCAGGAACGAGCGGACCGCGAGCGCGCGGCTGAGCGACAGGCGGCGCGCCTGGCTTTCGCTCTCCGGCGTACCGTCGGCATAGGCGAGCAGCTGGATGCGGCTCTCGCTGTCGCGACCGAGCCGATCGGCCAGCTGGGACAGCTCGCGCCGGCCGGCCTCGTTGATGTCGGCCGAGCCGCCGCTGAACAGCACGCGCGACAGCACGCCGGCCGCGGCGGCGACCTGGGGCGGCGCGGCGCCGGGCGCCGGCGCTGCGGCAGCAGCCGGCGCAGTGGGCGCCGGTGCGCTGGCGACCGGTCGGGCGGGCGGTCGCGGCGGTGCCGGGGTGTCGAGCGCGGGCGGCGGTGGCGGCGCGCTCGGCGCCACCGCGACGCGCGGCGCCGGGCGCTCCGGCGGGATCGGCGGCGGCGCTGCGGATGCTGCCGACGACGTCGGCGTCGCGGGCAACGGAGGCGCGGCCGCGGCCGGACGGGGGATCGCCGGCGGCGGCGGTTCGGCGAGCGCGGGGGGCGGCACGGCTTGACTCACCCGCGGCGCCGCGGGCGGCGGCGCGAGGTTCGCGGTCGGGGCGGGGGCGGGCGCGCTCGGCGCAGCGGTTCGGGCCGGCGGCAACGCATAGACGCGGCTCCGCGGCACCGACTCGGGCGACGTCGCGCGCTCGCCCGTTGGGCTCGGGCTGGGCGCCAGGCCGGCCGCCGGGTTGGGCAGCTGCAACCGGGGCAGGCCGGGCGGCGGGCCGAGCGCGTCGAGCACGTCGGAATTGACCACGACATTGTCGCGGCCCTGGCTGCTGATCACGACCTGGGCGCCGGCCGGCGCCGCGGACGCCAGGCACAACCCGAGGATCGACGGCAGGGCGAGCGGCGCGCGACGGCGCGGTGGCGGTCCGGACATCGACGGCATCACGATCGGCGCTTCCTCCCCTAGACCGCGGCGCGCTTGACTTGGCTCACGCCGCGCAGCAGCGAGCCGAGCGGCAGATGAAGGTGATCATTGGCCGCCAAGACGCTGCCCGACTGCAGCATATGATGGCCACCGGCGATCTCCGACACGTAGCCGCCCGCCTCGCGCACGAGGAGGATGCCGGCCGCGATGTCCCAGGGCGACAGCCCGACCTCGAAGTAACCATCATAGCGTCCGGCCGCGACATAGGCGAGATCGAGCGCCGCCGCGCCGAAGCGGCGAATGCCCGCAGTCTGCGCCATCGCGGCGGCCAGCATGGCGAGATAGGGCTGGTGGTCGGGCCGGCCCAGATTGGGCGTGCCGGTGGCGATCACGGCCTGGCCGAGATCGCGCCGGGCGGACACCCGCAGCCGCCGATCGTTGAGATAGCAGCCGACGCCGCGCTCGGCCCAGAACAGCTCGTCCTTGATCGGGTCGTGGACCACGCCGGCGACGATCTCGCCGTCGCGCTCGAGCCCGATCGAGATCGCGAAATGCGGCAGGCCATGCAGGAAGTTGAGCGTGCCGTCGAGCGGATCGACGATCCAGCGATGGCGACCGTCGGTGCCCGGCTCCTCGGCGCTCTCTTCCATCAGGAGGCCGAACTCCGGGCGGGCGCGCTTGAGCTCCTGGCGCAAGGTGCGCTCGGCCTGCAGATCGGCGGTCGACACGAAGTCGGCCGGGCCCTTCTGCGACACCTGCAGCTGCTCGACCTCGCCGAAATCGCGAATCAGCCCGCGCGCGGCCTTGTGGGCCGCCTTCACCATCACGTTGATCGTCGCCGAGCGGATCGCCATCGAGGCCAGACCGTGTGAGCGCAATGCGGCAGGATTGAGGCGCGCTAGCTCTTCGCGCGCTCGACGTAGGAGCCGTCGCCGGTGTTGACCACGATGCGCGTGCCGGCCTCGATATGCGGCGGCACCATCACGCGCATGCCGTTCTCGAGCTTGGCCGGCTTGTAGGACGACGACGCGGTCTGGCCCTTGACCACCGGATCGGCCTCGACGATCTGCAAGGTCACGGTCTGCGGCAGCTCGACGCCGACCGGCGTGCCCTCGTAGCTCGAGATGATCACCTTCATGCCGTCCTGCAGGAACCCGGCAGACTCGCCGATCAGATCGCGGTCGACCGAGATCTGCTCGAAGGTCTGCTCGTCCATGAAGGTCAGCGTGTGCTCGTCGCCGAACAGGAACTGGTAATCGTGGTCGTCGATGCGCACGCGCTCGACCGTCTCGCCGGAGCGGAAGCGCTCGTTGAGCTTGGTGCCGCCGCGCACGTCCTTGAGCTCGACCTGAACGAAAGCGCCGCCCTTGCCGGGCGTGATATGCTGCGCCTTGGCGACCGCCCAGAGCTTGCCGCGAAACTCCATGACGTTGCCGGCGCGCAATTCGTTGGCGTTGATCTTCATCGTGCAATCCGTGGGAAACCGGTCGTGCAACCCTGCAAAGCGGCGAGACCCTATCAGCTTGGTTCAGCCCGATCAACGCGGCTTCCGGCCGCTCGGCGGCGCGCCGCGGCAGCGCGTCGGCGGGGCGTTAGGCCATCATGACCGCGCCCTGGTGGCGGCCCGACCGGCTCGCCGGGCGGCGCGCCAACCTGGCGGCGCGCGGCCGCATCCTGGCCGCCATCCGCCGGTTCTTCGCCGAGCGTGGATTCGTCGAGGTCGAGACCCCGGCGCTCCAGGTCTCGCCCGGGCTCGAGCCGCATCTCCAGGCGATGGCGGTGGCCGTGCGCGATCCGGCCGGCGGACGGCACCAGCGGTTTCTCCACACCTCGCCCGAATTCGCCATGAAGAAGCTGCTGACCGCCGGCGAGCCGCGCATCTTCCAGCTCGCGCGGGTGTTCCGCGACGCCGAGCGCTCCGCGACCCACCATCCCGAATTCACCCTGCTGGAATGGTACCGCGCCGGCGTCGACTACCGGGCCTTGATGGACGACTGCCGCGACCTGCTGGTCGCCTGCGTCGACGCGGCCGGCAGCGCCACCTTGCGCTGGCAGGGCAGCGATAGCGATCCGCGCCTTCCCTGGCAACGCCTGACCGTGGCCGATGCGTTCGCGCGCCATGCCGGCATCGACCTGCTCGCCACGGCGCCCGATTCGGCTGCGCCGTCGTTCGCGCTGCTGGCGGCGTCGGCGGCGCGCGCCGGCATCGCGCCCCATGCCGGCGACGATTGGGAAAGCCTGTTCTTCCGCATCTTCCTCGAACGCATCGAGCCGCATCTCGGCGTCCCGGCGCCGACCATGCTGACCGACTATCCGGTCAGCATGGCGGCGCTGGCGCGGCCGAGCCCGACCGACGAGCGGGTCGCCGAGCGCTTCGAGCTCTACGTCGCCGGGCTCGAGCTCGCCAACGCGTTCAGCGAGCTGACCGACGCGGCGGAGCAGCGCCGCCGCTTCGATTCCGACCTCGCCAAGAAGCAGGCGCTCTACGGCGAGCGCTACCCGATCGACGAGGATTTTCTCGCCGCGCTCGGCGCCGGCTTCCCGGAGAGCGCCGGCATCGCGCTCGGAATCGACCGCCTCGTCATGCTCGCCTGCGGCGCCGCCCACATCGAGGACGTGCTGTGGGCGCCGGTGACGTGAGCGAAGCGCAGCGAGAGAGGCTCGCCCGGAGCGTTGGAAATTATAACACTCTGTGCTATATTTCGGTTACGACGATGAGGACTCGTGCGGATCTTCAAGAACAAGCCGTTCGCGCGCTTCGCTCGAAAGGCTGATCTCGGTGACGCCGCGCTGTGCAAGGCGATCGACAGCGTCGAGCGGGGATTGGTCGACGCCGATCTCGGCGGTGGCGTGATCAAGCAGCGCATCGCGCGGCGGGGCGGCGGAAAATCGGGGGGCTTCCGTGCGGTGATCCTGTTCAGAACCAGGGCTCGTGCGGTTTTCGTGTATGGATTTGCCAAGAACGAACGCGACAACATTGGCGCTGACGAATTGGCCGCGTTCCGGAAGCTCGCTGGAGAATTGTTGGCCTATGACGACAAGGCGATCAGCAAGGCGATCGCTGCCGGCGTATTGACCGAGGTGATGTGCGATGAGTGATCGACGCAAGAAACATTACCGCAGCGCCCTCATGGCTGCGGTGCATGAGACCGCCGAGGGTCTGCATGGCGCCGGAGTGATGACGAAGCGCACGATGCGCGAATTCGACCAACTCTGCCTGACACCTGTGCGTGTGCTTCGACCGCGAGAGATTCGTGCGCTGCGACTGCGCGAGGGCGCGAGTCAGGCCGTCTTTGCGCGCTATCTCAACGTCACGACCGGCCTCGTAAGCCAATGGGAGCGCGGCGAAAAGCGCCCGCAAGGCGCCTCGCTCAAGCTCCTCACCTTGGTCGCCAAGAGCGGCCTCGGCGCGGTTGCATGACGCTCGGCGTCGATGGCGTCGAGGCAGAACTGTGGGCGCCGTTGACGTGACACCGCGATGGGACGGCGAGGATGTCGTCCTGGCCGAGAGCATCTTCGGCACTGCCGATCCGGTATCGGTACGCGGCATGATCGCGGCCTGGTGGGGCGCGCAGTTCGGCGTTGGGGTCGACCACTTGCTGTCGTTCGAGATGAGCGTCGGCGCGGCGGCCGGAGTCCGCCTCGCAGACGGCAGCGCGGTCTTTCTCAAATCTGGCCCGCCTCGGTCGATCCGATCGGCTTGGCGGCTCAGCTTGAGGTCCAACGGGTGCTTGCCGCCGGGGGCTTCCCGGCGCCCGACGTGATGGTCGGCCCCGCACCGCTGGGCCCAGGGCAAGCCGCCGCGATGGCGTTTGATCAACGCGGCGGCGCCACCGACGCACGGCTGCCTGGTGTGCGCGACGCGATGGCGATGTGCTTGGCCCGCCTGGTCCGGGCGGCTGAGCCGCTGCGCGATCTTGCCGGTCTGCCGCGGCCGCCGCCGGCACGCCCTGGCCACGGCCGCACAACGCCCTGTTCGACTTCGCGGCCACCGCACCGGGCGCCGAATGGATCGACCGGATCGCGCAGGACGCGCTTGCCGCGATGGCGTCCGCAACGGCACGGCTGGTCGTCGGGCATCACGACTGGAGCGCGAAGAACATGCGGATCGCCGGCGACGAGGTGGCGGTTGTCTACGATTGGGACAGCGTGTTCCTGGATCGCGAGACCTTCTTCGTTGCCACGGCTGCGGCGCATTTCCCCGTAACCTGGGAGCTGCCGGTGCCCGAGACACCGGCACCGGCGGACATG
>Ga0302324_100024906_pt1 | contig 11506 bp, 12 predicted proteins | sample Palsa_T0_1_FD_201949 | JGI IMG/M metagenome (GOLD analysis project Ga0302324, IMG submission 201949) | Peat permafrost microbial communities from Stordalen Mire near Abisko, Sweden - Palsa_T0_1 | ecosystem: Environmental > Terrestrial > Soil > Palsa > Peat permafrost | place: Sweden: Abisko... | reverse complement strand
TCCGTCGCGCGCAAGACGTCTCAGCGTTGCATTGATCAGCGCTTTGAAATGTACCGCCTTCGAGTCGCGCGCGGCCAGCCGGTTGGCGGCATCGACTGCGGCATGCGCGGGAACACCCAGAAACAGAAGCTCGCAGGCACCTGTCAGCAATATCTCAAGAGTAGGTCCCGTGCGGTGCGGCGCCAGCGGCTTGTGCAGGCATTCGCGCAACAGCGCATCAAGCTGGCCGAAGCGTCGCAATGTTTCGCCTGCGATGGCGCGCGCAAAGCCGGCATCGCGGGGCGCGAGTTTTGATTCTGCGAGAACCTCATCCTGCGCCGCGTCGAGGGGACGGCGCTTGCGCAGCACGGCGGACAATATTGCCTGCGCGGCCGCACGCGCGGGAACTCCGGCTGCAGATGGAAGATTCAGATCGTTCACCGGCAGGGCTTTTGCGAAACTGTGCTCGTCATTGAAAATGCCTTTCGAAGCCGCCAAGTTCGGGTGCGGTCATGTAGGGCCGCACGGCCTGTCGTCAAGGATGCGATGAACACCAAGCCCCCCAGCAAGGCCGAGATTGCGCGCCGTATTCGCCTGGCTGGCGAGCGCGCCAAGGCGGAAGCCGAGGCGCGCCGGGCTGCTCTGGCCAAATTGACCGAGAAAAAGCCGGCCGAAATCGGCGGTCCGAAGGGCCCCGAGCCCACGCGCTACGGTGATTGGGAGCGAAAAGGTCTCATTTCCGACTTTTAGGCCAATGACCCCATTGTTGGGCCCGGCCGCCTTGCACCTTCGATTGATACATGTTGCGGGCGTGTCCCAATCGCCAAACGAACATACCATGAACGTATGATAATCAGCCGCCATCACTGCCCGACGTATGGGAAGACGTCGCGGCAAAACTCCCGGCTCTGCGCCCCGTCGCCCCACGCAGACAGCGCCAGCCGCTTTCTTATGAATTCCCTGCAGATTTCCCTGCTGGCAGGGAATTTTCGGGCGCGCGATCCGGATTGGCGTTCGCCCGCGGGCGGGACAAGGTTCGAATGGCGATGCCGGCATTGCCATTGATCGAGTCCCCTACCGGGTCCATGTAAGCAGCTTGGAATGTCTGTCATGAGGAAGCCGGCTTTGTCCGGAGAAAAACCATGTTCATCCAGACCGAATCGACGCCGAACCCTGCCACCCTCAAATTCCTGCCCGGCCGAGAGGTGATGGGCGAAAGCGCCGTTGCCGACTTCCCGGACAAAGAGGCGGCCGGCCGTTCTCCGCTCGCATCGGCACTTTTCGGGATTCCGGCGGTCGGCCGGGTCTTTTTCGGCTCCGATTTTATCTCGGTGACCAAATCCGAGGGTGAATGGCAGCATTTGAAGCCGGCAGTTCTCGGCGCGATCATGGAGCATTTCACCAAGGGATTACCGTTGATTGCCAGTGCTGCCGCCGAAGGCGACGACGCTGAGTCCTTCGCCGAGGGCGACGCCGAGATCGTGTCCCAGATCAAGGAATTGCTCGATACCCGCGTGCGTCCGGCTGTAGCCGGAGACGGCGGCGATATCATCTTCAAGGGTTTCGACGGCGGCTCGGGAGTGGTGTTTCTGCATCTGCGCGGCTCCTGTGCGGGTTGCCCGTCTTCCACCGCGACGCTCAAGAACGGCATCGAAAACATGCTGCGCCACTTCATTCCCGAGGTGAACGGCGTCGAGGCGATCTGACCGGCTCAATTGCGCCCGCGCAGTTTCGATTCTAAGTCTCGTCATTGGATTCCAGCAGGCGAGCCACCATGCACCGCGCCGTCAACGACGAAGCCCTCGATATCCTGTTCCGTGAGGCGCGCACGCAGAACAAATGGCAGGACAAATCTGTCAGCACAGCTCTCCTGATGGCGGTCTACGATCTCATGCGCCTGGGGCCGACCAGCGCAAACATCTCGCCCGCGCGGATCTTGTTCGTGGTGTCTGACGAGGCGAAGAAGCGGCTCGAGCCCTATCTCTCGGAAGGCAACCGCGCCAAGACGATGTCCGCGCCCGCCACCGCCATCATCGCTTACGATCTCGAATTTGCGAGGCATGTGCCGAAATTATTCCCGCACGCGCCGGGCGCCAAAGACTGGTTCGCGGATCCGAAGTTCGCCGAGGTCGCGGCCTTCCGCAACGGCACCTTGCAAGGCGCTTATTTCATCATGGCGGCGCGTGCGCTGGGGCTCGATTGCGGCCCGATGTCCGGCTTCGACAATGCCGGGGTCGATCGCGAATTCTTCCCGGAAGAGAAGATCAAATCCAACTTCCTCTGCAGCGTCGGTTACGGCGATTCGTCGGGCGTTTTTGCGCGCAGTCCAAGGCTCTCCTTCGATGAGGCGTGCAAGATTCTCTGACATGCGCACGGATTCGACATACGGCGAGCTTTCGGTTCGCCGCGCAGGAGCGTAATGCCCAACAAAATCCTGGCCGTCGATACCGCGCTCGGCGTCTGTTCCGTCGCCGTGCTGGCGGGCGATGTCGTGTGTGCACACCGCTTTGTCGCGATGGACCGCGGGCACGCGGAAGCGCTGGCTCCGATGGTGCAGGAGACGATGCGCGACGCGGGCCTCTCATTCGCCGATCTCGATCGACTGGCTGTCACCACAGGGCCCGGCACGTTCACCGGTCAACGAGTAGGTCTGGCCTTCATGCGCGGGTTGCGGCTCGCGCTAAAGAGGCCGCTCGTGGGCATCACGACGCTCGATGCGATGGCTGCTGCCGCAATGGCAGAGGCGAAGACGTCGCGCGCGGCCGTACTGCACGATGCCAGGCGAGACGAAGTCTATATGCTTGCGACAGGCGAAGAGGGTCCGCTCGTTCCCCTGCAACTTGCGACGTTCGAAGATGCGTTCGCGGCAATTGCCGCGAACGCCGCAACGTCGACACCGCTCGCATTTGCGGGAACGGCTGGCGAATCTGCGGCCGAGCGATTTCGCGCGCGTGGGGGCACGGCCATTCTGACCGGAATTCGCCAACCCGACGCGCTGTGGGTCGCGCGTCTCGCGCTGGCGGCGCCCGAGCCGCAGGCAGTTCCCAAACCGCTCTATCTGCGCGCGCCAGACGCCAGGCTCCCGGCAGGCACGTCGCCGGCACTCCGCTTGCGTCCCACGACGCAAGACGATCTCGCAACACTCGCGTCTCTGCACGCGCTTTGCTTTGCGAAAGGCTGGACTGCACAGTCCATCGGCCAACTCCTGCGGACGCCCGGTGCGTTTGCGCTCCTCGCCGAGGCGGGTGGGTCAGCCTGTGGCTTCATTCTCATCCGCGCGGCGGCCGACGAGGCCGAAATCCTTTCGATCGGCGTTGTGCCTCGCGCGCGGCGCCTGGGTACCGGCCGGAGGCTCGTTTCAGCCGGGGCCGCGAAAGCCCGGGACATGGGCGCCGTCACGCTGTTTCTCGAAGTGGCACGCGAAAACGAGGCGGCACGCGCCCTTTATGCGGCCGGGGGGTTCACCGAGGCCGGTCTCAGGCGAGGCTACTACCGCGGGCCGGAGGGCGGAGCCGACGATGCCCTCGTGCTCAGAGCGAATTTGCCGTTGCGATAGTTGGGAATGGCGCCGAACTCGACTAAATTGCGGGCGGTCGGATGTTTTGCGAAAGGATGATCCGGTGAACCGGGTCGAGAAACTGTGCTTTGATAAAGGCCTGCGGATGACGGACCAGCGCCGCACGATCGCGCGTGTGCTGTCGGATGCAAGCGACCACCCCGATGCGGAGGAATTGTACCGGCGCGCTGCGGCGCTCGATCCGCATATCTCGATCGCGACGGTCTATCGCACGGTCAAGTTGTTCAAGGATGCAGGCATCCTGGAGAGCCATGATTTCGGCGATGGCAGGGCGCGCTATGAAGAGGCGCCCGATTCGCACCACGACCATCTGATCGACGTACAAACGGGGAAAGTGATCGAGTTCCGCAACGAAGAGATCGAAAAGCTGCAGCGGCGCGTCGCGGAGGAGTTGGGTTTCGAGCTCGTCGATCACCGCCTTGAGTTATATGGTGTGCCCAAGCCGCCAAAAAACGGAGGCGGCTAAGGCCTCGATGCAGAGGATCCGCGCCGTCGCAATCCTGTTCGTGTTTCTGACGAGCACGCTCCTTCTGATTCCGTGGCAATCCTTCCTGTTGCGGTACAAGTTCAAGAGCCACAAGACATTCCCGTCCAGGTTCAACAGATATCTCTGCTGGCTCTTCGGCATCCGGATCACGGTTATCGGCAAGCCGGTTCAGGATCGCGGCGTGCTGATGGTGGCGAACCACACGTCCTATTTCGACATTCTCGTTCTCTCCGGTCTCGCGCGCATTTCCTTCGTGGCGAAAAGCGAAGTCGCCGGCTGGCCTCTTTTCGGCACCCTGGCGAAATTGCAGCAAACCGTGTTCGTCGAACGCGCGAAGCGAACCCAGGCCTTCGAAGCAAAAGATCAGATGCGCGAGCGGCTTCTCGCAGGCGATGCATTGGTGCTGTTTCCGGAAGGAACCTCCAACGACGGCAACCGCGTTTTGGCGTTCAAGAGTGCGCTGATGGGCGCGGTCGAAACGGAGATCGGCCCGGATGCACAAGGCCGGCCGCGACACGTGCCTGTCCAGCCGGTCTCGCTCGCCTATGTCGGGTTGCACGGCCTTCCGATGGGACGCGAGAACCGGCCGCTTTATGCCTGGTACGGCGACATGGAACTCGTTCCCCATCTCTGGGAGGCGCTGGTGTCGGGTCCGATCGAGGTGGTGGTCGAATTCCACGCACCCGTGGCGGTCGACACGGTAGGCGGGCGCAAGGCGCTGGCTGCTCAAGTCGAGGCGATCGTGCGCCGCGGCCAGGCGGGCGCGCTCGCCGGGAACTATCGGGCCGAGCCTGCCGCGCCGGAGCCTGCCGTCGACGTTGGAAAAGGCGAATTGACGGAAGCGGCGGCGTGAAACCGGCTTTGTACGCTTTGCTTGTCATCCTCCCTGCCATCGCCGATAAAGCGCCGAATTCGAGCGCGCGCCGATGAAGAAGCTTTTCGTCAAGACCTATGGCTGCCAAATGAACGTCTATGATTCCGCCCGCATGGCGGATCTGCTGGCGGGCATCGGCTATGCACCTGTGTCGGCGCCGGACGATGCGGACATGGTGATCCTCAACACCTGTCACATCCGCGAGAAGGCTGCCGAAAAGGTCTATTCCGAACTGGGCAAGCTTAAAGAACTCAAACAGACGAAGGCGCGAGCCGGGGCGCACATGCTGATCGCCGTCGCAGGCTGCGTCGCGCAGGCCGAAGGTGCAGAGATGATCAGGCGCCAAAGCGCGGTCGATATTGTGGTCGGCCCACAATCCTATCATCGCCTGCCGGAGATGATCGCGCGCATCGCGCGCGGCGCGGGTCACGTGCTCGAGACGGACTTCCCTGCCGAAGACAAATTCGATTCGCTGCCGGAAGAGCGCACGACGGTCGGACCGGCGGCGTTTCTCACGGTGCAGGAAGGTTGCGACAAATTCTGCACATTTTGCGTCGTGCCTTATACACGCGGGCCGGAGTATTCGCGACCCGCATCGCAGATTGTGGAGGAGGCGCGCCGCCTGGCTGACAAAGGTGTGCGCGAAATCACGTTGTTGGGCCAAAATGTGAATGCCTATCTCGGACCGGGCCCCGACGGCGAAACGTGGAGCCTCGCGCGGCTCTTGCGCGTGCTGGCGGAAATCGACGGCATCAAACGCCTGCGCTACACGACCAGCCATCCCCGCGACATGAGCGACGATCTGATCGACGCGCATGGTGAGATTGAAAAGCTGATGCCCTATCTGCATCTGCCGGTGCAGTCGGGATCCGACCGCATCCTTGCCGCTATGAACCGACAACACAGCGCCCGCGAATATCTCGATCTTGTCGGGCGCATTCGCGCCGTGCGGCCCGATCTCGCGCTCTCATCGGATTTCATCGTCGGCTTTCCGGGCGAAACCGACAAGGATTTCGACGCGACGCTCGCATTGATGCGGGAAGTGAACTATGCCGCGGCCTTTTCTTTCAAATACAGTCCGCGGCCGGGAACACCGGCATCTGCGGCTGTCAAACAGATTCCCGAAAATGTGAAATCGGAGCGTTTGCAGATTCTGCAGACGCTGTTGCTCGAACAGCAGATGAAATTCAATCGCGCCTGCGCCGGCCGCGACATGAAGGTGTTGTTCGACAGGCCCGGCCGCAAGCCGGGGCAGGTACTGGGTCGCAGTCCCTGGCTTCAACCCGTACACGTCGAAAACGCAGTCGATCTGATTGGCCAGATTTGCGATGTCCGTATCGAATCGGCCTCGTCCAACAGCCTGAAAGGCGCGCTGTTGCACGAGACAAAACGCGCGCCTGTGCAGATTGCAATGCATTGAGCCCGACCCAATCAAGCGGCAAGCGGGCGGCGCGCGAACAGACGACGCTCGAATTCCCGGACAATGCGAAGCTCTCCTCGCTGGGCGGCGCACATCAGAAGAATCTCGTGCAGATCGAGCAGAAGCTCGGGGTGCGCGTGGCGATGCGCGGCAATCTCGTCGCGGTCGAAGGCGAGCCCAAGGCACGCGAACAGGCGGCATCGGTTTTGCGCGCACTCTATGCGCGCATCGAAGGCGGAGAAAACACGGGCCTCGCGGAAGTCGATGCGGAAATCCGCTTTGCGCTCGCAGAGCCGTCGAAGCTGCCGGCCGGCGATTTCGGTGCGCCCTCGATCAAGACGGCGGCCGCGCGCGTGGCGCGCGTGCGCTCGCCCGCGCAAGGCGCGTATCTCGACATGATGCGCACCCATCCGCTGGTGTTCGGTGTGGGCCCCGCTGGAACCGGCAAGACCTATCTCGCAGCCGCCTTCGGTGCACATCTTCTTTACGAGCGCCGTGTCGAACGGCTGATCCTGTCGCGACCGGCTTTGGAAGCGGGCGAGCGGCTGGGATTCCTGCCGGGCGATCTCAAGGAAAAGATCGATCCGTATCTGCGCCCGCTTTACGACGCATTGTTCGATGTGATGGGCGAGCAATGCGTGCGGCTGATGGAATCCGGCACCATCGAAGTGGCGCCGCTCGCTTTCATGCGGGGACGCACCTTGGCGCGCGCTTTCGTCATTCTCGACGAGGCGCAGAATTGCTCGGCCGCGCAGATGAAGATGTTTCTGACGCGGCTGGGCGAAGACTCCCGCATGGTGGTGACGGGCGATCCCTCGCAGAGCGATCTCCCGGGTGGCCGCGCGGAAGGCCTGAACGAGGCACTACGCATTCTGAACGGTGTGGAGGGTGTGGCCGTCACCCACTTCACTGACAAGGACGTCGTCCGCCACCCGCTCGTCACGCGCATCGTGCGCGCCTATAATGGCGCGCAGGCGGCAAGCGAAGCGCCGCCCGCGCGGAAGGATCAGGCATGACACCGGCAATTGCGCTGGTCGTCGAGGCGCCGGAATGGCGGAAGAGCACAACAGGCTTGCTGCCGCAATTGCGGCGCGCGGCACGCCTGGCATGGGTGCATGGCGTGGAAAAAAGCCCCACCCGGAACCGTTTTACGATTCTCCTGACGGACGATGTGAAGCTGAAGTCGCTGAACCTCGAATTTCGCGGCAAGGACAAGCCGACCAACGTCCTGTCGTTCCCGGCCCAGGGGACCGGTGCCTATCTCGGCGATGTTGCCGTCGCTTTCGGCGTGACGGAGCGGGAAGCAATGGACGCAGGAAAGTCCTTTGCTGCCCACGCAACCCACCTCGTCGTCCATGGCGTGCTGCATCTTCTGGGCTATGATCACGAACGCGCGCGGGAGGCGCGGATCATGGAGCCGCTCGAAATCGAGATCCTCGCCGAACTGGGCATTGCCAATCCCTATGTTGCGCGCGCAGCTTAACCCCACGCAAATGTCCGATCCCGATCCCGCAGCAGCCAACGGCGCCGACGAAGGCAAGAGCGTTTCTCTTCTCAGGCGCCTCTCGCAGGCCTTGCGCGGAGGTCAAAGCGCGCATGCGATGCGCGAAAGCCTCGAGGAGGTGATCGAGGAAAGCGAACGCCAGAGTTCCCAGCTGTCGCAGCAGGAACGCGTGATGCTCGCCAATTTGCTCAAATTCGGCGAGCTGAAAGTGTCCGACGTGATGGTGCCTCGCGCCGACATCGTCGCAGTCGAGGAGAATACCAAGCTTCGCGAATTGGTGGCGGACTATCGCGAAGCGCAGCATTCGCGCCTGCCGGTTTATCGCGAGACTTTGGACGATCCGACGGGACTTGTGCACATCAAGGACGCGCTTGCCCAGTTGCAGTTCGACGCCGACGGCACTGTGCGCTGGCCGGACGTTACGGCCGCACAGATCAAACGCGAGCTTCTGTTCGTGCCGCCCTCCATGCCTGCCCGCGATCTTCTTGTAAAGATGCAGACCAATCACATGCATCTTGCTTTGGTGATCGACGAATATGGCGGCACCGACGGGCTCGTATCGATCGAGGATCTGATCGAGGAAATCGTGGGCGATATCGACGACGAGCACGACGTCGACGACGCGCCCCGTCTGCGGGCTCTGCCAGGGGGCGGCTATGAAGCGGATGCCCGGCTCGATCTTGAGGATTTCAAGGCGCAAACCGGAATCGATCTCGCGCCCGAAGACGCCGACGAGGAAATCGAGACCTTGGGCGGACTGGTGGTATCTCTGGTGGGGCGCCTGCCGCTACGCGGCGAAATCATTCCCCATCCGTCCGGCTTCGAATTCGAAATCCTCGAAGCCGATCCGCGGCGCATCAAGCGCCTGCGCCTGCGCCCACCACCGCAGCCGGCGCCTCCTGCCGACGTGGCCGGCGGTTAGTCCGAATCCGACGTCGGATGCGTCGTCGCAGCGTGCACCCTCCGGTCTGCGCCACTTTTTCGAGGTTTTTGCCGCCGGAGTTGACCCCAAGCGCGTTCCTTGCAAGGAGTCGCGCCAGAACAGATTTGGGGTATCGGAATGGCGGGATCGAGCTATCTTTTCACCAGCGAAAGCGTTTCGGAAGGACATCCGGACAAGGTTTGCGACCGCATTTCGGACGAGATCGTCGATCTCTATTTCCGCGAGGCTCTGGCGCAGGGTTTCTCACCCACGGATATCCGGGTCGCCTGCGAGACGCTCGCCACGACCAACCGCGTGGTGATCGCGGGCGAAACCCGCGGACCCAAATCCATCACGCCGGACATGGTGATCGAGCGTGCCCGCTCGGCCATCAAGGACATCGGCTATGAGCAGGATGGCTTTCACTGGAAGACGGCGAATGTCGAAGTGTTGTTGCACGCGCAATCGACCGATATCGCAGCCGGCGTCGATGCGTCGGGCAACAAGGACGAAGGCGCGGGCGATCAGGGCATCATGTTCGGCTATGCCTGCCGCGAGACACCTGAGCTCATGCCGGCGCCGCTTCTCTACAGCCACAAGATTCTGCATCTGATGGCCACCGCGCGCCACGCCGGCAAGGCGCCGAAACTCGGCCCCGATGCGAAAAGCCAGGTCACGCTTCACTATGTGGACGGCCATCCCGTCGAAGCAACGCAGATCGTGGTCTCGACCCAGCATCTCGATGCGAGCATGACGTCCAACGACGTACGCGCCGTGGTGGAGCCTTATGTTCGTGAGGCGCTGCCCACACAATGGATCACGCCCAAGACGGTCTGGCATGTGAATCCGACGGGCTCTTTCGTCATTGGCGGACCGGACGGCGATTGCGGGCTCACGGGCCGCAAGATCATCGTCGACACCTATGGCGGTGCGGCACCTCACGGCGGCGGCGCCTTCTCCGGAAAAGACCCCACCAAAGTCGACCGCTCGGCAGCCTATGCGGCGCGCTTCCTTGCGAAGAACGTGGTGGCCGCCGGCCTTGCCGAACGCTGCACGATCCAGATCGCCTATGCGATCGGCGTCTCGGAGCCTTTGTCGCTCTATGTCGATCTGCACGGGACGGGCCATGTCGATCAGGCGAAGCTCGAAGCGATCCTGCCCGAGCTGATGAGCCTCAAGCCGCGCGGCATCCGCGAGCATCTGGGCCTCAATCGCCCGATCTATGCGCGCACCGCGGCCTATGGCCATTTCGGCCGCACGCCGGATGCGGATGGCGGCTTCTCCTGGGAGAAGACCGACAAGCTCGCGCCCGAGCTCGCCCGCGCGTTCTGATGTGACGGACGCGCCGCAAGATGCGCCGGCGGAAACGCGCCGGCGCCGTCTGCTCTATGGAAGGCGCAAGGGTCCGAAGCTTTCGGCGCATCAGGAACGTTTGCTCGAAACACTGCTGCCAAAGCTGCGATTGAATCTGCAAGCAAGCGTGGACCCCAAGAATTATTTTTCAGGGCGCGCAATCTCCGACGTCTGGCTCGAAATCGGCTTCGGCGCCGGCGAGCATCTATTGTGGCAGGCTGAACATCATCCCGATGTCGGCATCATCGGTGCCGAACCTTACATTTCCGGAATAGCGAAACTGCTATCCAAGCTTGCTCAGTCGTCCGACGGGCACAACAAAAACATCTGCATCCACGACAACGATGCGCGCGACATTCTCGAAGCGCTGCCCGATGCGAGCCTCGGCCGCGTCTTCATCCTGTTTCCCGATCCGTGGCCGAAATCGCGCCATCACAAGCGCCGCTTCATTCAAACGAGCATGCTCGATGTGCTCGCGCGCGTGATGAAGCCCGGCGCGGAACTGCGTTTCGCAAGCGACGACGCAGATTACGCGGCATGGACGCTGGAACGCGTCATCACGCATCCCGTCTTCGCATGGACCGCAACACGTGCGCAGGATTGGAAAACGCGTCCGCCAGATTGGCCGGAGACGCGTTACGAAGCGAAAGCGTTGCACGGTCCGCCGGCATATTTTGCATTCCGACGGCGAGCATCACCAGACGAGCAATAATCTGCTCTTCAGAAAAGAGCGCGATTTCGGCTATTCAGCCATAGAGAAGGGCTGCGACAAACACTTTGGTTGGAGGTGACGGGAGAAGAACAACCATAGGGAGTCGATAGGCGTTTGCGCGAACGATGGGGCCGTTATATTCCATGAGAAGTTCCGTCCCATTCTGCCGAACATTGATACTTCCGAGAGGTTCTTCCAGCGCCACGCCACGGACGAGATACGGCGTCAGTTTCGGATCGGACGGCCACGCCCTGTATCTTACAAGGCGCTCGAACGTTTTCCGGTCGAGTGGTATCGCCGACTGATCCCCGAGTTCCGCTATAGCGCTTTGAACGGATCCGGCAGGAAGGTCGATAACACGATCTGCCGGGACGGAATACCATCCCTCCGACTTCGGTTCTCCTGTCATCCATTCGCTTGCGGGATTTGGGGATTCGGTCACACAGGATGCGAGCACGCACGCGACAAGCGCGAAAAATGCGGTTGCCACCGCGATCGACAGCTTCCGACTTTGCAACATCGTCCGACCCTTGCCTTTAACGCCCGGGGAGCGTAAAAGCCCGCCCATCCCAGACAACAGAATTCTGTTGTGTGGCGGTCGCAAGACCGCCGCGCGGGACCGGCTTTGCTATCGCTCGCCCCGGAAAAGGGCGGAAAACAGGGAAATACTGCCATTCT
>Ga0302324_100024901_pt1 | contig 11507 bp, 10 predicted proteins | sample Palsa_T0_1_FD_201949 | JGI IMG/M metagenome (GOLD analysis project Ga0302324, IMG submission 201949) | Peat permafrost microbial communities from Stordalen Mire near Abisko, Sweden - Palsa_T0_1 | ecosystem: Environmental > Terrestrial > Soil > Palsa > Peat permafrost | place: Sweden: Abisko... | reverse complement strand
TGCTGCGGCGTTCCCTGGGCGGCTTCCCAGCGGCGCAATTGATTATCATCGTTTGCCGACAAGCTCACCATCGCACTGATTCTAGCCATGTCTAGGTCTTATCATGGCCGTTAATATATGTCTATTTGTTTAAGGGACACTACACTAGATACTTCTGCCCTAGACTTGATGCGCTCCCGCTCCGGCTTGGCTCTGATAGATTTCGGCGGCAATTCCGGTGGCCGTCAGATAGCCCGCGACCAACCTTTGTGCAAATGCATCGGCCTGTTCGGCTTTCACCAGATTCACCGTGCATCCTCCGAAACCTCCGCCCGTTAAGCGCGCACCGATGCATGCCGCATCGCGGGAGGCCAGATCCACCAGAATATCGGCTTCCCGGCAGCTGGCTTCAAAGTCGTCCCGGTAGCTGGCGTGGGACTCCGCCATAAGCCGTCCGAGCGTCGCCAAATCGTTCTGCTCGAGCGCCAGGGCGGCTGCAACCGTGCGCAGATTTTCGGTGATCACGTGGCGGCACCGCTTCAGCACATTGGGCAGCATTTCATCGCCATAGCGGTCCAGGTCGGCGAGCGTCACGTCTCGCAAGAACCTTACTTCGGAACGATGGAGCCGGACAATTTCGGCCCCCGCTTCGATCTCTGCCCGGCGCGTGTTGTATTCGCCTCCGGCATGCGAATGTTTCACCATCGAATTGCAGATGACGATGCTCACCCCGTCGGGAATCTTCGCCAGCGAGTAGGAAAGGTCGCGGCAATCCAACAGCAGAGCATGGCCTGCCGCGCCGCAGCAGGAGACAAACTGGTCCATGATCCCGCTCTGTGTGCCGACAAAATGGTTTTCCGCCCGCTGGCACAGCCGCGCCACTTCCGGAGGAGAGAAATCCTTCGCCTTCTTCCCCTCCGTCGCTATTCCAAGTATCGCCAGGGCGGTCGCAACCTCGACCGAAGCCGAAGAACTCAGCCCGGAGCCCAGCGGTACATCGCCGACTAGAGTCAGGTTGAATCCTTTCGGCTTCACTCCGGCTTCTATCAACGCGGTCAGTACGCCGATCGGGTAGTCGCTCCAGTGATGGCGGGGATGGTGAGGCAAGAAGTCAAAATCGAAGACCGAATGTTCGCCGAAGTTTTCCGAATAGATCGACAGCTGATGGTCGCTGCGGGGGCTGATCGCGGCCAGGGTCGCAAAATCGATCGCCGCGGGCATGACGAAGCCTTCGGAATAATCGGTATGCTCCCCAATCAGATTGACCCGCCCCGGCGCGAGGAAGATGATCGGCTCCGCCCCGAAGCGCTGAACGTGAATTTCATTGGTAGCGTTTACATTCAGCATACGAACCTTATACAGAACCAACCGCTTCGCAGTCTACGCAGGAATTGAAAGAAACCTATAATCTTCCGCTCCCCGCTCAGCTTATAGATGCTGATATTCCGGCGACCCGAGCGAAACCTCGGTCGCCGCACAGAGTATCTCCCAGATTCGGTCCAGCCAGTCCAGATGTTCCGGTTTCATCAGTACCGAGCGCAAGCAAGTTACCGTAGTCGCGGTATCTTCGTCCGGCCATGTGCCCGGAGAAAACAGCCCCAGCGGGAGTTGCACCAGCGCAATGTGCAGATCGCGCTTGGCCGCCGCGTCGAAAATCGACTGTGCCAGCCGCGAAGCCTCGGCCAGGGAAGCTGCCTTCACCCCCCAGACGAGAATATCCAGTTCCGGCTCGAGCGGGAGCACAAATCGGCCGTCAGCCACTAGCCTCGCATACAAGGCGAGGCACGCCGACCGGCACCGTCCCAGGCTGCGGGCAAACTCGCCGTCTGTGGCCAGCGGCAACAGCCGCTGCGTCGCCCAGAGCGCGACCGCCGCCGCACCGGCTCGTGAGCACTCCAGCGTAATTTCCCCCAGATGCAGGTCCGAGGAAGAAAAATACGTGTATGGCGAATCGTGTTTGTAAAATATTCCGACCGCCGGATCGCGAAACAGGACGCACCCGCAGCCATAGGGCTGCAATCCATGCTTATGCGGATCGATCACAATCGATTCCGCCTCGCCGGCCGCCTCGAATGCCGTCGCTGCCTCCGGCGAGATATTGGAGACCAGCTTGAAATACCCTCCATAGGCAGCGTCGACATGTACCCGGAAACCGTACTTTGCCCGCAGCTGCAGTATCCGTTTCAGCGGATCGACCGAGCCGATCGCCGTCGTGCCCAGCGTCACCACCACCGTGCCTACGTCGCCTTTGCGAAGCTCCTCTTCTAGCCGCTCGAGGTCCATCCGCCCGCGCCGATCGACCGGAATACTGGAGAACGCAAGGCCCAGCACCGCGCTGATGCGGCTATGGGTATAGTGGGCCTGCGACGAGGCCACAATCCTCTTTCCCGCATGTAGCCTTCCTGACACCCACAACGCCTCCAGATTTGCCACCGTGCCGCCGCCGGTAAGATGCCCCAAATGCTCCTTCCACCCGAACATCGCCGCGATCTCGCCCACCGCCTCCAGCTCAAACCGCGAACTCGCCCGCCCGCCATCCAGCGAATGGTTATTTGGATTGATCCACATCCCCATCGCATATGCGACCCGCGCGATCGGATGCGGCGGCTTCATCATCTGCCCCGCATAAAGAGGGTGAAAATACGGATAGTTGTTCGCCATCCGGCTGCCGACTTCGGCCAACACCCCGGCCATCGCATCCAGTTCGCCGGGCGCGCCGCCCAGCGGATCGGCAGGCGGCAATTGCGAGAATTCCTGCTGCAACTCCGGCAAAGCTGCTTGGATCAGGGAAACAAACGGGTCCCGTGAAATAGGCATTGCTCAACAGCATAACCTGCCGCAGCGGCGTTGCGCGCGGTAGGCGCTCGGTGGCCGCAGATACCCCGCAACACACCAGGGCAACCGCGAGCAACGCGATTGCCCTTCCGAGGAACCCCAGCCTGAGTCCAGGCATCTGACAGAGAATTGTGACAACCAGGAATCCAGACGCGTGGCGTCGGCCAATCGCGCCGCGCAGAAATGGTCCGCGAAAGACCCTTCCACTCGAAGAACGCTTCGTATTGAAAAGCGGATTTATCCAGTCCGAAAGATCTGTGCAGGGATGCCCGCCCTCCACGGGCCAGCGTTTTCTTCCGGATGGAGAGAACCTCTGAATGACTTGAAGGGGCATGGCTTCAGCCATGCCATGATTCTTCTCCAATCAACGCGGCTTCGGCCGCGGAGGGATCGTCAGTCCGAGCGCAATGAAGGCAGACTTCTTGTCGACAGTTACAATTTGCAACTGTAGGGCGGTGGCATTTTTGCGGCGTCAAAGGCCGGCAAGGCATGGCCACCGGTGACCGGGGCAAATACCATGTTGCGTTTTATCGGCGGACTCATTCGGCCCTATCGCGGTACCCTGATGGTCATCCTGATCGCCATGCTGGTCGAGACCGCGATGAGCCTGGCTACGCCTTGGCCGCTCAAGATCGTTCTGGACAATGTCGTCGAACATCACAAGCTTGCCCCGTGGCTAGGCCAGCTGATCGGCCCGTTACTCGAGAGCGGCCCCCGTCTCCAGGTCGCCGCCCTCGCCGCGATTGCTTTTGTTGCCATCGCCATGGTCGGCGCTGCCGCTTCTTACGTGGACAACTATTACACCGAAAGCGTCGGCCAATGGGTCGCCCACGACCTGAGAATGCGCACCTATCACCATCTCCAGCGGCTCTCCCTGGGCTATTACAGCACCCATCAAACCGGAGCAATTCTGAGCACCATCACTGCCGATATCCAGACCATCCAGGGCTTCGCTTCGTCCTCGACCCTGGACATCCTTGTCGACCTCCTGACGATCGTCTCCATGCTCGGCCTCATGTTCTGGCTGAACTGGGACTTCACCCTCATCGCCGTCGCCGTCACTCCGTTCCTGCTTCTCTTTGTCTCAAGATTCAAGAGAGCGGTGAAGAAGGCCACCCACGAGGTCCGCAAGGAGCAGAGCGAGATCCTTGCCGTCGTCCAGCAAGGCCTCGAATCCATGCAGGTCATCAAAGCCTTCGGCCAGGAGAAGGCCGAAGAGGACCTGCTCGCCGGCGTCAGTCGCGCCACCGTCACGGCCGCGCTGAAAGCGCGCAGCATCAAGTCGCTCCTCTCGCCGGTGGTTACCGTTACGGTTGCCTTTTGCACGGCGATCGTCCTTTGGCGCGGCGCTGCCCTCATCCTCCATGGCGCAATGACCATCGGCTCGCTCACCGTTTACCTCGCTTACTTGACCAAGTTCTTCAAGCCGGTGAAAGACCTCGCCACCACCACCAACGCCGTTGCCCAGGCCGCGGTCGGCGCGGAGCGGGTCCGCACCATCCTCGATACCGACGCAATCATACCCGAAAAGCGCGACGCCCTCGAACCCAAGGCCCTCAGGGGAGGTATCGAATTCGACCACGTCGCCTTCGGCTATGACTCCGAAACCGCGGTATTACAAGACGTAAGCTTCAGGATCGAACCCGGACAGTTCGTCGGCATTGTCGGCCCCACCGGCAGCGGAAAGTCGACCGTCGTCAGCCTGATTCCCAGGTTTTACGATGCCCGCCAAGGCTTGGTCCGCATTGACGGCCACGATGTCCGAGACTACCGCCTCAAGTCGCTCCGGAGCCAAATCGGCTACGTCTTGCAGGACACCATCCTTTTCCGCGGCACGATCTTCGAAAACATCGCCTTCGGCCGTCCTCTGGCAACTCGCCAAGAGGTGATCGCCGCCGCCAGGCTGGCCAATGCCGACGAATTCATCTCCGCCATGCCGCTCGGCTACGGCACCCTGGTCGGTGAGCGCGGCTCCACGCTCTCCGGCGGTCAGCGCCAACGCATCGGTATCGCCCGGGCGATGGTCCGCAATTGCCCAATTCTGCTGCTCGACGAACCCACCGCCGCACTCGACAGCGCATCTGAAAAACTGGTCATAGAAGCCCTCGAACGCCTCATGAAAGGCCGCACCGTCATCACCATCGCCCACCGTCTCTCGACCATCCGTAACGCCGGCCAGATCATCGTCCTCGCCGCCGGAGTCGTCGCCGAATGCGGCACCCACGACCAGTTGATCGCGCTCGACGGTATCTACGCCGGCCTGCATCGTACCCAGTTCGAAGACGCTTCAGCCAATGCCCGGGATTAGCCGAAGGACACTTACCGAAATGCGAAGCGCCTACTCTACAGGCTTTTCTCCTCCAGCTCCAGAAAGAGCCCACAGAGGCAACTTCCGGCGCATACCATCAACTGTCCCTCTGCTCGGGTAAGATCCGCCAACTCGGAGCCCGGCCAACCGGTCAACTCTGCGCTGGCGTCCACGAGTCATACCAGCCGAAATGCCAGATGTGCCCCTCCGGATCGCTGCAGGTAAAGGTCTTGCCGCCATAATCCTTCTCCTCCAGATCGCCAATCATCTTCGCGCCCGCCGCTTTCGCTTGGGCATACGATGCGTCACAATCTGCAATCAGCACATAGGGGGCTGGGTCTCGACGCCCCCCAGCTCATCGGGTTGTTTCACCAGGTTAGCGTTAGGGCTCCCGTTGTCGACCGGGCCGAGCATCTTCGGAGCGACGCCCACCTCTTCGCGAAAGACCTGGAAAGCCGCCGCTCACTCACTCCCGCGGAACGCGCGCAAAATCCGCCACACTGATGTCCTTCTCGCGGAATTCGTGGATCGCATGGTCGACCAAGTCGGAGCGCCGGACGCCATCACGAACCAGACGGATAAGCAGCCTTTCGAGCATCCACAGCTTCTCTGCCGGGTCGCCGCGTCGCGCGATCTTTCCCTGCGCGCCGGATCGCTCCACACCTCATCCAATGCCACCGGCTTCTGGAAGAACAGGTCGGCTCGCTCGCGAAAAAACCGGCAAACCCTCATGGTCGAATCACCATCCCGGCAATCTCCTCCAAGTCCGAGGTGTCGATCACCTCGAAGCGCGCTCGGGCGCCCACCACGATCGCCGCCGCGGTCCGCTCGCTGCCGTTTCCATCTTCCCGCAATCGATGAGGTAGTCGCGGGATAGATTCAGGACGATCTGCACGCAGCCGTTCGGCAGCACGCGCTCCCGGTGGTGCCCCACACCGTATGCCTCGCAATACCAGAGCGATCGCACCCAGGCAGCAGGATCGGACCCGTCTTTCGTTCGAGATTAGACCATAATGCCGTGTAATGCTGTGGGTTATCGCAGAAGGAAGCCCTCGACCGCCTCCCCGCCATTATGCCAGCCGATCGGCAGGTGTGTCCCCACTTGATTGCAGTAACCGGCGGCAAAGTTCTATAACAAAGCAGGATTCGCTTGATAAGAATATCCTCTGGTTGAGTTCTCTGGAAGAAACAGCAACTCTGGAAAGCGGCACATGTCTCGCTCCGTAATCGTTCTCCCTGACGACTCCGCCCGGCCCATCCTCGACGCCATAAGCGCCGCGTCGCAGTCGCTTCGCATCAAGATGTTCACCTTCTCCGACCCCAGCCTGCTTCAGGCCGTACTGGCTGCGCACCATCGCGGGGTCAACGTCCGCATCATGCTCAATGCCGCCCGGCGCAGCGGCGAGCAGGAGAATGAGCAGACCTGCCAGGTGCTCACCGACGCCGGCATTGAAGTCCGCGACGGCAATCCCGAATTCGACATCACCCACGAGAAGTCGTTGCTCATCGACGACCATACCGCCTATGTCCAATCGCTGAACTGGCAGACCAAGAACCTGACTGAAACCCGCGATTACGCCGTCGTCACCACCCACCGGTATGAGGTTGAGGAGATCGTCGAGTGCTTCGAAGCCGACTGGGCTCGAACCCCCTTCCATCCCGGCGAACACTCCCACATGATCTGGTGCATCGGCAACGGCCGCCAGCGCCTCGGCCAGCTCATCGACCAAGCCAAACACTCCCTTTGGCTGCAGAACGAACGCTACCAAGACCCCGTCATGATCGAACACATCGTTCGCGCCAGCCGCCGCGGTGTTCGGGTCCACGTCATGGCCCGTCCCCCGCACAAGCTCAAGAAAGACAAGCTCAGCGAAGGCGTAAGCGGCCTCCGCATCCTCCAGGACGTTGGCGTTAAGATCCACAAGCTGCGCCACGTGAAACTTCACGCCAAACTCCTGCTGGCCGATGGCAATCGCGCCATTATCGGCTCGATCAATCTTTCGCCGGGGAGCTTTGATAGCCGCCGCGAACTCGCCATTGAGGTTAAGGACGATCACGTCGTCGGCCGCCTCGACAAAGTCGTCCATCATGATTGGGAAAACTCCAAACCGCTTGACCTCTCCGACCACGCCCTGCTTAAGGAACTCGAAGAGTCTGACCCCAACGTCATCGAAGACCTCGCCCTCGAAGGCCCGGATCATCCTTAAGGCGCTTACAAAGGCTAGCGCTCGCCTCCCCAAAGCAAGTCTGGTTGCCCCACAGCTGCGCTGTGTGCCCTATATCTAAGCGCGTTCTTTTGACCAGATATGAGATTGTCAGGGAGGGGCACAGCTGTGCATGAAGGGCATTGCGGTGCGTGAAGAGGCAGCGCTTCAGCTCTGCCCTTAGGCAACGCCAGACGCTGTCGTCCTGAGCGCGGCCGAAGGAGCCTATCACACGCCGCGGCGCAGGTCAGTGATACCTGCTGCGATCCAGATCCTGGCCCCTGCAGCCAGCTGCATCACTTGCGCAGACTCTCCACGGTCGATCGCAACCGCGCAGCATCGGCACCGCTCTCCACACCGATCAGCGCCCGGCCCGGAAACTTAATATGGACCAGAACCATACGGCAGCGAATGTTGCTGCGCGTCAGGCTCCTGCACCGCGGCAGCGCAAGGTGCAGATATGGTAACCGGAAGCAAAGCGCTTGATCCAGAAGCTGACTCTACGAACTCGCCTCTTTCGAACCCGCGCGTCGCCACTTGAACACCTGGTTCGCATTGAGTCGGTTGGCTTGCGCCACCTGCGCCACGCTCGCCCCGGGCTCGAACGTCTTTACTGATCAAAAACACGCCTGACACTTGAACGGGCAGGGCTTCAGCCATGTCATCAATCGAGTCGGCGAGGGCAGCTTTAGCCGCTGGCGGGCTCGCAAATGTTCGGAGTCGACCTATCCCTCACAAATGCTTCTCCGGCCCGCGGCTCATCGGCTTCAAAATCCCATCCAGCAAGTTCGGCGCGCCAGAAACCTTCTCCAGATGCGGATACCTCTGTCCGTCGTGATATTCCAGCCGAACCACTTTGTAATATCCGGTGTTGACGACGATTAGCTCGATCGGAGTGGAACTTCCCTTCGCGTCGTCGATCGCATTCTTTAGCAGCTCCCCTGAATACTGCCGTCCATTCACCGCAACGATCGTCATTCCTGGACCAAGGCCCGCCTTGTCGGCGGCTGACCCAATTAGCACATCGCCAATCTTGCCGGCATCGTCTCCTTTGCCGCCGCCTGCGATCACCCCGATCGACCACCAGGCAATGACTGTCCCGTTCACCGATTCCACCGCCTGGGTATATTCGCTCGGCCTGTCCGTATAGACGATCTGATACCCACCAGCCGCAATGCCGCCCAGTGGAGCGTGATCGACCTTGGTCGTTAGCCGCTCGTTCAGGAAACGCGCCCAATCGTTGGGAACCACGGCATTTAAGCCGCTTACCACGTCCTCAAAGGTATACGGCACAACCTTCGGAGGCGTGTTGCCGCCCAGCCCCTCAAATGCGACCAGGAAATCGTTCAGGCTCTTCTTGCCCTGGGTAAGTTTGCGGATCGTTGTGTCCACATCCAGCCAGATCAGCTCGCCCTCGGGATAGTAATCGACGTCGCGCCGCCAGTTGTCCCATTCGTTCGCGGCCCCGTACAGTATCTGCGCCGCTGTCGCCGTGTCCTGCAGGTCCCGCCACGTGCGTCCCGGACGATAATCCAGCGTGGCCGCGCTGTGCGCCAGCGCGTCCCTGTATTGCGAATCCGTCTCAATCCCGCTGCGCGCCGCCAGCACGTCGCCGAGGTACTGCGTCAGCCCTTCATAGACCCACAGCAGATTCCCTCTCATCGGCGATTCGTAGTTTCCCGTCGCCAGGCCGGACGGACGCCGGTACTTGCCGTTCCACGAGTGCGTAAACTCATGAGGCAACAGGTCCGCCGCCAGCAGCGATAAGTTGTCGTCCAGGAATGTCCGCTCCGGGACCCGGTCGTCGCTTGACTGATGATGCTCCAGGCCGAAATGCGCCACCTGGTCGCTCAGCGTGACCAGAAAGTGATAGCTCCCATAGTGCCGCGACTGGTACAGCGCGCCGGTTTCGCGGATCAGGCTATCGAACGCGGCAATCGCCTCCGGCTTCAACTTCAGGTCTTCCGGCCCATCCGCCGCCAGATCGAGAAAATGCTTCGGGCTGATCTCCGGCGCGAGTGGGATCTCCCGGAAATACTTCCCTGTCAGCAGCGGAGAATCGATCAATTGTTCCAGCGACACCGTCTCGAAGTGGACCAGACCGTCCCCGCTCGATGTCTTTGTTAGCGCGGTGCCGAACTCCCATCCCGCAGGCAGCTTCGCCGCCGGCTGAACGAAAATATCCGCCGCCGGCTTACCCTCGGGATACAGCACCACCTCGTTCCAGCTCAGCATCGCCAGGTTCGCGCTGGTTGAGGCGCCCGCGGAAAACCCGGCCGCCACCGCGGTCGCCAGAAAGTCCAGCTTGACATCCAATGCGCTTGCCCCGTCCGGCACAACAAGATGGAACGCGAACATGTTCACATCGTCGCGCTGCCACTCCAGTGGCTGACGGTTTGCCGAGATAGACAACCCGGCGAGATCGTCGATCGGGCCCGTCGGCCCATGCTCGCCCGGAATCCACTTCGGATACACCAGCGTCAATGGCCCCGGCTGCACCGGGATCGTCAGCCTTGCATGAAGAATCCGCCGCGGGGCATCGGTGAGATTGACGTTCACTTGGATCGAAGTTGGCGACTGGGCCTTCAGCAGGGGCGAAATCAAACAGGCGCAGCCCAGAATCAGGGCGCGGAAACACAACAAGCTCTTTCGATGCATGGTTCTCCGGAATGTACGAACCGATTTAGTCTATCCGACCGTGCCGCCTCTGACGCAACAATGCCGCGAAGCGGCTAACCCGGCCTCGCGGCATCGAACGATTTCAGGAACCTACTGCTTGTCGTATATCGCTATCGACTTCTCCGACTCTTTGCCCGGCACCCAGATAGTACGGGTAAGCAGCTTGCCGTCAGCAGAGACCGTCATCGGCCCTTTGCTAAAGACCTTGCCGCCGAGCACCTGGGTGTAGTCCCATGTGTCCTTGCCGGCCGGCTTGTGGCTGACGGTCAGTCCATCCGGAATGGTCGGCCCTTTCACCGCCGTCGCCGAGCCATCCAGCCCTCCCGATATCGTCTGTTTGTAGGCGGGATGCCGGCGCAGAGAAAGTCACGGTAAAGTAACTCGCCGCGGGCGTGTCCTTGATGTTCTTCCACTTGCCCACAAGTCCCGGTCCGCCTACAGCCGCACATACTCGTCGCTCGAGTCAGCCGTCGTCGCGTCGGGATGATAAGACGTATAGGTACCAGTCAGCTTCTTGCCGTCGGCAGATAGCACTCGGTGCGCCTTGGTCAAAACCGTTCCTTTTCCGTTCTTCACCCGTCGTCCCAGGCGTTATCTCCCGCCTTGGTCCAGGCGACTGTCCGGTCCGCGATCGTCGGATAATCCTTCCCATCGGTGGCGAAGTCATACGACACCGTGCTCCCGTTCGTATAGTGGAAGCCAGTCGCCGAAGCAGTGAAGGTGAAGGTATCTCCGGTAAATTTGCCCTTCTCCACGCTAGGCTTCCAGGTTCCGGCGAGCGGACTATCGGCCGCCGCCGCTAGGCCGGCGTTGACTGCGACGAACAACAAGGCAAAGCAATTCGTGGCAAAATCCGTTTCATCGTGCTTCTCCAGTGGTATCGTCAGTGGTTGGGTCGATCAAATTCATATGCAGTGGGTAGAAGGCGAGCCGCCTCCCAGTGACCGCTCGCCGACGTAGAGGCCTACCCTGTTTTGGAACGAGAAAAGAAATGGGGGGAAAGTCGGAATGAATCTACGCCCCTCGCGGCATCCCCGGCAATAACACTTTCGGGTTAGACCCCTGGGTGTCTTCCCCAAGAACGGAGCAAGGCCGCTCCACCATTTATTGAAAGGCGGCAGCGACCAAGGTCAGGCGATTGGGAGCAGGCCATCCAGCAACGAAACAACCGTTTCAGCCTAACTCTGACTCCGCCCCGTCCGAACTGTAGATTGAAGATTTTCGGTAAGCCCTCGACCAAGTGCGGCGACCTTGACAGCCGCCGCACTTCTCTCCGCTAAGGGTGCTACACCACTTATAAGTTCTGTTGGATGGTCGCTTTGGCGGCATCGATGTGGTGAAGTGCGTGGTCGCGATAGGGCGCCGCGGCCGGATCGGCTTCGGGCATATCGGTATAGCGGTGCGCCCCGTTGAGAAGATCGACTGCCTTCGCAAACCTGCTCACGTCCGGCATATCTTTGTAGTCAGGGACGCTAGCCAGGTCTTTGTCGTCATCCTTAGAG
>Ga0302324_100024900_pt1 | contig 11507 bp, 7 predicted proteins | sample Palsa_T0_1_FD_201949 | JGI IMG/M metagenome (GOLD analysis project Ga0302324, IMG submission 201949) | Peat permafrost microbial communities from Stordalen Mire near Abisko, Sweden - Palsa_T0_1 | ecosystem: Environmental > Terrestrial > Soil > Palsa > Peat permafrost | place: Sweden: Abisko... | reverse complement strand
CGACAAGCACATCGAGGTGATCGTGCGGCAGATGCTGCGCAAGATCGAGGTGCTGGACACGGGCGACTCCGCATTGTTGCGCGGTGAGCAGATGGATCGCGGCCGACTTCTCGATGTCATCGCGAAGCAAAAGACCGAGGGCAAGCACCAATCGACCTGGGAGCCGCTGTTGCTTGGTATCACAAAGGCCTCGCTCGCGACCGAGTCGTTCATCTCGGCGGCGTCCTTCCAGGAGACCACCCGCGTCCTCACCGAGGCCGCGGTCCGGGGTCTCAAGGACGACCTGCGCGGCTTGAAGGAGAACGTGATTGTTGGTCGGCTCATTCCCGCGGGCACGGGATTCGCGTATCATGCCCGCCGCCGACGCGCTTCCGACGATACCCGTCGCCGCAGTTTCATGGATGTAGGCGGTAGTATGGGTGAGGCAGATGATGCGGTACCGGCGGGGGATACAGAAGCAGCCGAATAACCGATAATAATAACGAGTAAAAGAAGTGGCCCCGGGCTCGAAAGAACCCGGGGCAATTTTTTGTCTGGAGATCGCCGAACCGCCGAACCGCCGCGCCGGCCTATCGCGAGCGAATGCTCGCGAAAACGGCTAATTACCTAGAAATTCCTGCGGACCCAACGACCCGGTGTGGTTCGTATCCATCATTTCGAAGAGCTTGGTCTGATAGGCGATGAACTCATCGTGCGAGACCATGCCGTCGCGGTCGCTGTCGATCTTATGCATCATTTCCTTGGTCTTCAGGCCCCGGGCATAGTCGCCTGTGGCGAAGCTCACCATGGCGCCCGTACGGGTCGTGAACGCCTTCTCGTCGACCTTGCCATCCTTGTTCTTGGGGAAGGTCGACCAGACCTTTTCCTGATAGGCAAGCCACTCGTCCTTGGAAATTGTGCTGTCGCCGTCAGTGTCGAGCTTATGCATCTCGTCCGGGGTCCGCAGTCCGCGCGCGTAGCCGCCCGTCGCGAACGAGGCCACGTCGTCGGCGAAGGCGAGCGGCGCACAGGCCAGCGCGGCGAGGACCGCGAGCGGCAGCGACCGGTGAATCCATTGAAGTGGCGACATTTGGTTTCCTTGGCATTCCCGCAGGCTCGAAAAAACCCGGGTCATTATTTTCGCGCCGGCAGACTCCAGATGTCGAGCACGCCGGAGCTTGCGTGTTGGTTGGCGTTGCCTTCCGGAAGCGCGATCTTGCCGTCGACCACAATCGGACCGTTCCAGTGCCCAGGGCCCGTCTCGAGATCCGCGATCTGATGGCCCTGCGTGGGCTCGTAGATACGCAGGCCGCCTTTGGGGTCGTACACGTACAGCAGCTCCCCCGCGACCACCGGGCTCGTTCCACCGTTGCCGTTCTTCCACATCTCGACCAGCTTTCCGCCCTCGAGCGTCCAGGCGGCAGTGCCGCCGCCATCCGCCGCAAACATCCACGTCGTTCCATCGTGGCGCCATACCGCGGGTGCGGTGAACAGCCTCCCGCCCGAGGGCGTGGAGAGGATTTGCCGCTCATGGCCTCGGTGGGGCGCCGTGCCGGCGATTTCCCCAAGGTCGAGCAATCGGATCCGCTGGTCCTTGCCCCCTTGCGCGACGAGACCGCCGCCCAGAAGCACCGGTGAGGTCGAGCCGATGTCGAGATCCCGCTCGTCGAGTTCGGTGTTGTTGGCGGGTGTGAAGTTGCCGAGCATCTGGGTTGCATCCGCGTCGAGCTCGATGGTGGAATCCCCCCAATCGGTCTTGCCGTTGTACGGCCCATTGCCCGTGGCGACGAAGATATTGCCCGTCGCGGAGTCGATTACCGCGCCGGCGCGACCCCAAATGCCGGATTGCGCGGAGGGGCAGTCGCTCGGCATGAGCAGTCGCGGCCGGTCGCTGCAAAGTGAGTTCCAGACGTGCACGAGTCTGCCGCTCTGCGCGTCGAGAATGGCGACATGGCCCTGGTACGGCGGCGCATCCCCGATGTAGCCCGTGGTCACCGCGATGATGCGGCCGCGGAATTCACGCAGGGGCGAGGCGATCTTCTCGCGCGCCGGGAGCTGGGTGATGGACGTCGTCCAGAGCACATGCCCGTCCGCAACGGCGAGCTTTTGAATCGTGCCGTCGGGCGCGGCGGCATAGATGTGATTGCGGTCGGGATCGGCCGCCGGGGTGCTGTTGGTGATCTGGCGCGAGCCTTCCCAGGCGGCGAGCTTGGGCGGCGTGTGTTCCCACAGCACCGCGCCCCGATCAGCGTCGATCGCGATCGTCTTGCCGTACGTCGTGGTCATGAAGAAGACGTCGTGTGGGGCGCCCTTGACCTCGATGCCGTGCAGGTAGATCGCGGAGGCGTCCACGGTGCCGTCGAGACGGACTTGTTGCCGCTGCAACGAGGCGACATTCGCCGTCGTGATCCCGGTGGGGTCGGTCGAGGCGCCGGAGCTGGCCACGTCCCAGCCGAATTGCGTCCAATCACCGGCCGAGGGCTGAGCCTCCAAGCGAGGGCTCGCGCTCGCGGCGAGCCCGAGCGCGAGCAGCAGCCCCAGAGCTCTCACTTACCGAGAAATTCCTGCGGTCCTATGGAACCCTTGTTGTTCTTGTCCATGTGGTCGAAGATCTTCATCTGGTAGGCGATGTACTCGTCATGCGAGACTTTGCCGTCGCCGTCGATGTCGATCTTGTGCATCATCTCGACCGTCTGCAGCCCCCGCGCATAGCCGCCGGTGGCGAAGGTCGCCATGGTGCTCGAAGGCGTAATGAAGGCCTTCTCGTCGACTTCGCCGTTCTTGTCCTTTTTGAACGTCCCCCAGATCTTTTCCTGATAGGCGAGCCACTCGGCCCTCGAGATCGTGCCGTCGCCGTCGGTATCGATCATTTTCATCTCGTCCATGGTCCGCAGTCCCGACGCATAACCGCCGGTGGCAAACATGACCAAATCGTCGGCGAAGGCGAGCGGCGCACAGGCGAGTGCGACGAGGACCGCGAGCGGAAGTGATCGGCGAACCCACTGAAGTTGTGACATCGTTGGTTTCCTTCTGTTTGATGTGGACGTTCCCAGGCCGCTCTTCCAGCTTCGCGGCACTGCGCGAAGAAGACCCGAAAGCGGTACGGGATATTTCAGCGTCCCTGCGCGACGCGCACCGCCCCGGGATCGAGACGGACACAGGGCGACCGCGGCACGTCATGAACGCCCGCGGAGAATATCACGTCGCCCACGGGTCCTTGCGCCGTGTCCATGGATTCACGGCCGAAGTGCGCCAGCAGGCGCCAGGCAGAGCCGTCCTCGAGATCCCAAGCGACGTGCAGCGCGCCGCGCTCGATCCGGTAGCGGCCGCCGTGCCGCAGCCCGGTGAGATGGCGTGCGAGCCGCTGCCTTCTCAAAGCGAGGAGCTCCCCCACGAGTGCCAGCCTCTCGCGGTGGGGGGATTGCATGCGCTCCGACCAGCGAAGCTTCGATACCTCGAAGGTCGCTGCGGCATTCGGGTCGGGGATGCGCGCGATCGCAGCCTCGTCGGTAAAGGCCGCGAAGCGCCGGAACTCGCGCCGCCGTCCCGCCGCGACCGCCGCCGCCAGCTCGGGGCCGAAATCGCAGAAGTATAGGAACGGCGTCGATGCGGCGAATTCCTCGCCCATGAACAACATCGGCACGAGCGGCGTGAGCAGCAGGCAGGCATAAGCGGCCACGAGAAAACGAGCGTCAGCGAAACTGTCGATCCGGCCGCCGAAGGCGCGGTTGCCGATCATGTCGTGGTTCTGGAGAAATCCCACGAAGGCATGCGGCGGCAGGTGGGCGCTCGGCGCGCCGCGCGATTTATCACGGAACGCGGAGTGCTCGCCCTGGTAGGCGAAACCTTCCGCCAGCGCCCGGCCGAGGCGGGCGAGCGGGTCGGGAGCATAGTCGGCGTAATAACCATCGGCCTCGCCGCTCAACAACACGTGCAGCGCGTGATGAACGTCGTCATCCCATTGGGCTGTGGCATAGAGCGGCCGCCCGGCCACATCGCGCACGAGGTAGCGCGCCTCGTTGCGGTTATTTTCGAGAACGAGGTGAATCTCCCGGCCCGGCCCTGCCCGGCCCGGTCCCTCGCCCAGTGCATGGGCGAGCTCACAGACGATATCCGGCCGGCTCGAGTCGCGAAACGCGTGTACCGCATCGAGCCGCAGCCCATCGAGGCGGTATTCCGTCGTCCAGTAGAGTGCGTTGTGCACGAAATAGTCGCGTACCGTTCGGCTCGAGGGACCATCGAAGTTGATTGCGGCGCCCCAGGGCGTGCGCTGCGCCGGATTGAAAAACTCCGGACAATAGGCGTGCAGATAGTTGCCGTCCGGGCCGAAATGGTTGTAGACCACGTCGAGCAGCACCATCAACCCCAAGCCGTGGGCGGCGTCGACGAGGGCCTTCAGCTCGTCGGGTGTGCCGTAGCAAGCCGCGGGGGCGAACGGCAGCACGCCGTCGTATCCCCAGTTGCGCGCGCCCGGAAAGGCCGCCAGCGGCATGAGCTGTAACGCGGTGATGCCGAGCGCCGCCAGTTCGGGCAGCCGAGCGGTCGCGGCGGCAAAGGTGCCTGCCGGGGTGAATGTGCCGACATGTAGCTCGTAGATCACGGCATCCGCCCACGCCCGTCCGCGCCACGCCGTCTCGCACCAGGCGTACGCGCGCGCATCCACCACGCTGCTCGCCTCGTGCACTCCGTCCGGATTGCTGCGCGAAGCAGGATCCGGCACCGACCAGGTCGTGCCGTCCTTGAGCTGCAGGAGAAATTTGTAGCGCGAGCCGGCCCCTGCCTCGGGCACCGTGACCTCGTGCCAGCCGGGCTCGGCGGCGTGCATGGGGTGGGGATGCGCCCCGACCAGCCGATCTTCGGCCAGCTGCAGCTCGGCGCGCAGCACGCTCGGCGCCCACAGGCGAAAGCGCGTGCCGCCTTGCTCGAGGAGCTGCGCGCCGAACGGCATCTCGTGGGCGATGCGCAGCCCGCCGCGGTGCGAACCCGCGGACACGTCAGTGATCTTTGTTGCCGTGGCGCGGCCACCAGCGCTCGAGCAACGCCGCTGCCCAGTCCTTTCCACCGAGGCCGAACGCGAGCGCGAGCGCGAGCACGATACCGCCGAGCAGGACCAGGAACGTGAGCTCCACGATGTCGCCGCCGACCTCGAGATGGCGCAGCGCAATCATGATGACGAACGCCATGACGAGATACTGCGCCATCTTGCCGAGGAGGTCGGCGTCGGGGATCTGGGCCTCGACGCAGTAGGTGGTGACCGCATTGCCCACGAAGCGTGCGAAGTACGTGCCGAACACCGCGATGAGCATCGCGATCAAGACCTTCGGTGAGTAGAGCAGAGCGCGGTCCAGGATGTCGGTGAGCCGGACGAGCTCCACCTCGGAGGCCGCCTGCATGAACGTCGCCACGAGCACGACCCAGTAAGTGAACAGCCCGAACAGCGTCGTCGTGTCACCCTGCAGACCGCCCTGCTGCAAGAAGTGATCCGTGCCCGCGCGTTCGGTCAACACGTTGAAGTTCACCGCGCGCAGGGCGCGCTCGACCAAGAATCGAGCCACCTTGGCCAGCAGCCAGCCGAGGATGAGGATGCCGATCGCGACGACGATGTTCGGCAGCAGCACAGCGGCGCGATGCACGAACTCATCGGCGGTTTGCGGCAACAGATCCAGATTATGCATACAACCCTCCCATACATGCCCGGCACGGGGCGCTCATTCCAGGACGCCCGACTCGACGATCCCCTGCAGCGGTATGCCTGCCCAGCCCGGCCGATTGCCGAGCTCGTAGCGCAGCTCGTACAGAGCTTTTTCCAGCTCGAACAGCCCGAGAAGTCCGTGGCCCGGAGTGAGCTCCGGGTAAAGTTCCGCGCCGCGCGTCGTCTCGTGATAAGCCGCGAGGAAGGCGGTGCGCACTTCCTGGGCCCACGCGTGCGCCAGCGGCGCGAGCTTCGCGTACTCCACTTCATCGTGCGCGAGCGCTCGCAATGCGCTGTGCTCGACGTAGCTGAACGAGCGCAGCATACCGGCGACGTCGCGGAGGGGCGACTGCTTGGCGCGCCGCTCCTCGAGGCTGTGCCCCGGCTCGCCTTCGAAATCGATGATGACGAAGTCGTTCTTCGTGAGCAGCACCTGGCCCAAATGGTAATCGCCGTGAATGCGGATTTTCGTGCCGCCCTTGTCCTCGGCCGCCAGCATCTCGATCCGCTTTTGGAGTTGGTCCTGCCGGGCAAGAATCACGCCCGCTTGCTCGCGCTCCGCGGGCGTGAGCTCATCGAGATGCGCTTTGAGCAGCGCGAGCGCGTTCTTCGCCTCTTCCGCGGCCCGCTGACGGTAGCCTTCGAAATCCACGCGCCCCAGGCTCTCGGGATCGAACAGCGGATCGCCGGTGCGCGTGGCGAGCGCGCGGTGCAGCTCCCCGGTGCGTACGGCGAGCCGGTGCATGAGTGCGAGGAAGGCCTCGTGCGCATTGGCGGGCAACGCGTCGGTGGCCGGAGCGGTGCGATGCACCTCGAGGAATCGCCGCAGATATTCGAGCGCGTAGGTCCAGCCGTCACCCTGGTTGGCGACGTATTTTTGCAGCATCGCGAGCAATCTCGGCTCGCCTTCCTTGTCGCGATATTCGAGCACCCCGGCCACTGCCGCGCAGTGGGCATAGTGCACGACGTCGGTGAGGTGCAATCCCATCTCGAGTTCGGGGCTCTTGCCGACGCGCAGCCGCCGATAGCCCTTGAGAATCAGGCGCTCTCCCATCACGACCACGGTATTCGAGCTCGAGCCCTGCGGGCGCGCGGCCGGAAGGGCGGCGAAATTCTTGCCGGCCAAGCGGCCGAAGGCCGCCGTCGGACGGAACTCGAGCTTGCCTTGCGCCATCGGCATCTCACGCGGTTTGTGGATGGCGCCCACCAGGGCGCGGCAGAACGCCTCGTCGGCAAACGCATCACCCATGACCCCGACGCTTGCCTGTTGACGCACCTTCGCGATGGCGGCGGTCGAGAGCGTGCGCAGCCGTTCCTCGTCGCGATCCTCCCAGGCGAGGGCGAGCGGCATGAAATAGCTCGCGCTCTCGCCGCCGGCGACCACGTCGAGCAGCGCCACGACCCAGCTGATCTTGCCCTCCTGCCACAGCACCTGATCGACGATGCGGGCACGCTCGATGGGCGTGCCTTTGGCCGCATACCAGCGCTGCGTCTCGATGAATCGCGGCAAGGCGTCGGTCTCGAATTGCGCCCGGGTCTTCTCCGCCATGGCGATGCGCCAAGGCACGACGCGGTCGCGGAACAAGCTGCTCCAGCCGTCGAACAGCACCAGTACCGGACGCTCATCGATCGACGTGATTTGCTCGTGCCACGCGGGCGCTTCGGCGTCCTTGGTCAACTTGAACCAATAAAAGCCGTAGGCCGACAGCGTGAGGAGATAGGGTAAGTCGCCGATCGGCGGAAAGGTGGTGCGCCCAAGCATCTCCACGGGCACCCGGCCCTTGAACTCCGGCAGACCGAGCTCGACCGGCTGCGCGGAACGCGACAGATTGGCGACGCAGAGGATGCTGTCCTCGCCGTACTCGCGCAGGTAGGCGAGGACCTTGCGATTGCCGGGTTTGAGGAAACGGCGCGTGCCGCGCCCGAAGGCCTGGCTGCTCTTGCGCACCGCGAGCATGCGCTTGGTCCAGCTCAACAGGGAGTTCGGATCGCGCGACTGCGCCTCGACGTTCACCGAGGCGTAGCCGTAGACCGCATCCATGATGGGCGGCAGGTAAAGACGCTGCGGATCCGAGCGTGAGAAGCCGGCATTGCGATCGGGACTCCATTGCATCGGCGTGCGCACGCCGTTGCGATCGCCGATGAACACGTTGTCTCCCATGCCGATCTCGTCGCCGTAGTAGAGGATCGGCGAGCCCGGCATGGACAGGAGCAGGCTGTCCATGAGCTTGATGCGGTCGCGATCATTCTCCATGAGCGGCGCGAGGCGGCGGCGTATGCCGAGATTGATGCGCGCCCGCATGTCCGCGGCATACGTGTTGTACATGTAGTCGCGCTCTTTGCTCGTGACCATCTCGAGCGTGAGCTCGTCGTGGTTGCGGAGAAAGATCGCCCACTGGCAACTATCGGGGATGTCCGGCGTCTGCTGCATGATTTCTGTGATGGGAAAGCGGTCCTCCTGGGCGATCGACATGTAGATGCGCGGCATGAGGGGAAAGTGATACGCCATGTGGCACTCGTCACCGTCACCGAAGTATTCGCGCACGTCTTCCGGCCACTGATTGGCCTCCGCCAGCAAAAAGCGGTTCTTGTAGTTCGCGTCGATCGCGGCGCGCAATTTCTTGATCACCTCGTGGGTCTCGCGCAGGTTCTCGTTGTTCGTGCCCTCGCGCTCGACCAGATAGGGTATGGCGTCCAGGCGGAAGCCGTCGACACCCATGTCGAGCCAGAAGCGCATGATGTCGAGCACCGCGTCCATGACGCGTGGATTGTCGAAATTCAGATCCGGCTGGTGACTGAAGAATCGGTGCCAGTAGTACTGTTTCGCCACCGGATCGAAGGTCCAGTTCGAGCTCTCGGTGTCGAGGAAAATGATGCGAGTGCCGAGATACTTCTGGTCGGTGTCGCTCCACACGTAGAAGTCCCGCTCCGGCGAGCCCGCCGGCGCGCGGCGGGCGGCCTGGAACCAGGGATGCTGGTCCGAGGTGTGGTTGATGATGAGCTCGGTCACCACCTTGAGCCCGAGCCGGTGCGCTTCGCGCAACATGGTACGGAAATCATCGAGCGTCCCGTACGGCGGATGGATGTTCTTGTAGTCGGCGATGTCGTAGCCGTCGTCCTTGAGCGGCGAGGGATAGAACGGCATCAGCCAGATGGTGTTGACCCCGAGATCGCGGATATACCCGAGCTTGGAGGTTAGACCGGGAAAATCGCCGATGCCGTCGTCATTCGAATCCAGGAAAGACTTGACGTTGAGCTGATAGATGACCGCGTCTTTGAACCAAAGCGCATCATCGACATCGAGCCCGGACGGCGTCGCGGGGTCCTTCGCGGCGGATTGGGCGACATCGTTCATCGCAACCTCAGGCCTCACAAGAAATAGTCGAAATCGTGCTCGGTGCGCAGGTACCGCCGCAGCTTCAATACGTGCGCCGGCATGCGCCCGGGATCGAGCATCACGTAATTGCGGCGGCCGCGCCAGGGGTAGCGCTGATCGCTCAACAGGTCGTGCACTTGATAGGGCGTCGAGTCGTCGAGCCCGAGCCGCGCCAAGTCGAGCTCGATCCAGCCCGACTGCACGTGATAGGGATCGAGATTCACCACCACGATGATCACGTTGTCCGAGGATGCATCGCTCTTCAGATAGCCGATGAGCTCCTCGTTGTCGAGAGTGCAGAAGCGGAGCGAGGCATCCGATTGCAGAGCGGCGTTGTCGCGGCGGATGGAATTCATACGCGCGATCAAGGAGCGCAGGCTGTCCGGACGGTCGAGCGACCAGTAGCGCAGCTGGTATTTCTCGGAGTCGAGATACTCTTCGCTCCCAGGCTCGCGCGGCCTGCTCTCCATGAGCTCGAAGGTCGGACCATAGATGCCGTAGTTCGCCGACAACGTGGCCGCAAGCACGAGTCTCGCCGCGTAGGCGGCGCGCACCCCCGACTGCAGCGTCTCGTGCAGGATGTCGGGTGTGTTCGGCCACACGTTCGGCCGGAAGAATTGACGCGCAGGACCGGCGTTGAGCTCGGTGAAATACTCGGTGAGCTCGCGCTTGCTGTTGCGCCAGGTGAAGTACGTGTACGACTGCGTGAAGCCGAGTTTCGCCAGGCGATACATGACCTTCGGCCGGGTGAACGCCTCGGCCAGGAACAGCACGTCAGGGTTGCTGCGCTGGACCTCGCCGATCAGCCATTCCCAGAATGGAAACGGCTTCGTGTGCGGGTTGTCGACGCGAAATATGCGGATCCCCTGCTCGATCCAGAAATCGACGATGCTCCTGAGCTCCGCCCACAAAGCGCGCCAGTCATCGGTCTCGAAATCGAAGGGGTAGATATCCTGGTATTTCTTCGGCGGATTCTCCGCGTATTGCACGCTGCCGTCGGGACGGTGCTTGAACCACTCGGGATGCGTGTGCACGTAGGGGTGATCGGGTGCGCACTGGAAAGCGACGTCGAGGGCAATCTCCATGCCGAGCCCGCGCGCCGTGGCCACCAGGTGCCGGAAATCCTCGAGCGTTCCGAGCTCTCGCAGGATTTCCTTGTGGCCGCCCTCCGCGGAGCCGATGGCCCAAGGACTCCCCACATCGCCGGAGTTCGCCTTGAGTGCGTTGTTCGCCCCCTTGCGGTTGACGTGTCCGATCGGCTGGATGGGCGGGAAGTAGACGACGTCGAAACCCATGCCGGCGATGTACGGCAGGCGTGCTTCGACATCCTTGAAGTTGCCATGCCGTGCCGGTTGCGACGCGGCGGATCGCGGAAAGAGCTCGTACCAGCTGCTGAAGCCCGCGCGCTTGCGATCCGCGAAAATTTCCAGGGTGGCCGAGGCGGCGAGACTCCTGTCCGCATGGCGCTGCATCAGGCGCTTGCGCTCGGGATCGAGCGCAAGCGCCTTGAGCGAGGCTGCGTCCACAGTTGACTCCGGACTTGCGCTCTCGAGCAAGAGCTCGGCCCAGTACCTCAGGGCCTGCGCATCGGCATCGCCGGCGCGCACCGCGGTCGAGGCGATGAGCGCGCTTCCCACCTGTAAGGCGACGCGAATGTCACCGAGCTCCTCGCGGCGCTCGAGCTCCTTGCGCCAGGACTCGAAGGGATCGACCCAGGCCGTGATCGTGCACCGGTAACGCCCCGGCGCGGGCGGCGTGAATTCACCCGTCCACACATCGTTGCCCCGGGCCTGCATCTCGACCTCGTAGGCCCCGGTGGTATTCACCGCCCGCCAGGCGAGCACCACGCGCAGCTGATCGTGCCCGTCGGTGAAGCAGTGCGCCTCGACGCACACGCGCTCGCCGGCGATGCGCTTCGCGACAAAGCGGCCGCCGTCGACCACGGGCGACAGAACGTCGATCACCGCACGCACCCGCCCCTCGTCGCCCCGGTTGAACACAACGCCGGGGTCGGCCGGTACCGCGGCGGATGCGGTCGTTGCGGGCGGCTTCGCGCGCTTGCGTGGCTCTTTTTTCTCAGCCATGGGATTCCCAGCGCAGCATCAGGGTCGAGAGCGGCGGCAACGTCAGGTTCAGCGACTCGACGCGCCCGTGGGTGCTCACCGGCACCGATTCGACCCCACCCATGTTGCCCCATCCGGCGCCGCCGTACTCGCGCGCATCGCTGTTCAACACCTCGCGCCAGATCCCACGTTTCGGCACGCCGATGAGATAGTTGGGCCGCGGGACCGGGGTGAGGTTGCAGACCACCAGGATCGGCGGGCTGTCTCCCGCCTTGCGCAAGAACGCGAGCACGCTCGCCTCCGCGTTGTCGACGTCGAGCCATTCGAAACCATCGGGGCTGAAATCGATCCGATGCAAGGCCGGCTCGTTGTGGTAGACCGCGTTCAAGTCGCGCAC
>Ga0302324_100024892_pt1 | contig 11509 bp, 12 predicted proteins | sample Palsa_T0_1_FD_201949 | JGI IMG/M metagenome (GOLD analysis project Ga0302324, IMG submission 201949) | Peat permafrost microbial communities from Stordalen Mire near Abisko, Sweden - Palsa_T0_1 | ecosystem: Environmental > Terrestrial > Soil > Palsa > Peat permafrost | place: Sweden: Abisko... | reverse complement strand
GTGTATTTGCCCAGGTCGCCGATCATGTTCAAGCTGATGCGTTGGTCGAGCATCTTTTGCAGCTCGTCAGGAAGCGAGAGATTTTCAACGACGAAGCTTTCGAGCGATAGGCCGAAGTCGGCAAAAGAGGGCTTGAGATTTTCGACGATCTTGTCGCCCAGCACCTGCTGGCTGGCGGCCATGTCGAGGAACGGAACCGTGCTTTGCGCGAAGGTATCGGTCATGCGCGCGACGATGGTGTTGCGCAGTTGTCCTTCCAGATCCGCGACGCGATAGATGTCGCGCGTGCCGCTGATTTTCTGGTGGAAGATTTTCGGGTCCGCGATCTTGTAGGCATAGATGCCGTAGCCGCGCATGCGAACGGCGCCGAATTCCTTGTCGCGAATGGTGATGGGGGTGGCGGTGCCCCAGCGCTGGTCCGTCTCGACGCGCGTCGAGAAATAGTACACGTCGGACTTGAATGGCGACTTGAAAGCTTTGTCCCAATTCAGCAGGTAGGTGAGGATCGGGAGAGTCTGGGTAGTGAGCGTGTAGAGGCCGGGGCCAAAGACGTCGGCGATTTTGCCTTCGTTCACGAAGACGGCCATCTGGGACTCACGAACGGTGAGCTTGCCGCCGTTCTGGATCTCCATGTCTTCCATGGGATAGCGGTAAGCCAGTATGCCGTCCTCCGGCTCGGTCCACTGAATGACATCAATGAATTGCTTGGAAAGGAAACTCATAGGATTTGTCCGGCTCCTTGAAGTATAACGCTGGAGGGTGGGGGTTTGTTCCGGAATCCGGGGGATGGGTCTGCAAGTTGATGGTTTGAGGGGAGTTACAGTAGCTCTAGTAATGCGTCGATGGTCAGATCCGCATCTTTAAGAATTTGACTGAGTGTTCCGGGGCGAATCGTTTTGTGATCAGGGACAATCACGCGTGCCTTGGGTGCTTCACGCCTAAGAATCATATGGCTGCCGCGCTGACGGACCAGAACGAAACCGACTCGCTGCAGCGCCTTGCGCAATTCCTGGCCAGACAAATCCGCTGGCAGTTTCGACATTATCTGGGAGACGGGACTTCCACAAACTCCTTGCCGACTTCGGTGGGCACCGGGTCACCAGCAGCAACGCAGTCCTCGATGTAAAGCTCGATGGCTTCCCGGATGTTCGCCATGACTTGCTCTCGCGTGTCTCCCTGAGAGACGCAGCCGGGTAACGCGGGGACGATCGCTACGAATCCGTTGTCGGGTTCTTGTTCGAGAATGACGGTATAGCTCATCTATTTACTACGATACACGGGTTGGCAACACGATGACCATGCTTGTTGGGATTCCGTTCGTGATATGCTCCCGAACTAGATTAGTTTTATCCGTGAAAGCGGCCGTAACCAAGGTGGGGCTTTCTCAGGTCTGCAATCATGGTGTGGAACAGATAGACTCGTAGCGGACCTACCTCAGAGATCATGCTATGATGCTCCGCGGCGCTGGCTGGCCGCGCATTCACGGAGAATGCGATGGGGCTCTGATCATTGGGCGTAATGATCCTATGCGGGCGACGCTGAGTGAAAAGATCGAGGCCTTTCGTAGGCAAAAAATCGAAATAATGTCGTATGATCGGCTACTGGAAAACCACCGATTCAACCAGGAACGCTCAATCAGACCCGCTGCGGTGACTTGGCCCGCAGTTTGCTATATATCCAGGCAATTGTAAAACGCGCACTACTCCAGCAGCACTGTTCAGTCGCGTGCCACGAAATTACGGAGTTCACGATTCGTTGTCTTAGCTGTTCTGACGGATCGCGGGAGGAGCTACTGTGCCAAATGCATCTGAGAAAGCACTTAGCCGATCATCATCTTCCTCCGGGGCACAACATGGACGCCTTCGATGAGGCGCTCGGTCGCATCCTATCAGGGAAATGCGCAGAACTTAGGATCGAATAAACCGTTTTGCTTCAGGGAGGCCTTCTAACGTACTGCCACGGGTGGCGTGTCATAATAACTTGCTATGAGACTAACCTTCACGGCATTGCTTCTGGCGGTGGTTGCATTTGGACAGCATCCGGCGCCGAAGAATTTGAAGTTGCTTCCCGCGGACGAGAACTTGATTCCAACTATGAAGGCGTTCACTGTTGCGTTGGGGCAGAAGTGCGATTTCTGTCACGTGATGGGCGACTTTGCCAGCGACGAAAAGCATCACAAGGAGATCGCGCGGCACATGATCAGCATGGCGAAGGACATCAACGCGAAATTCCCGGATGGGAAGACGCACGTTACGTGCTACACGTGCCATCGCGGGGCGACGGTACCGGCCACGGAGCCGGAAGCGGCGAAGTAAGGGGAGAAAAGTGAGGGGACACGTCTGCTCAGTTTGAAGTTTGAAACAGTGCACACGCTAGCCCGACATGTCTCCACAATTTTTATTCGTAGCGGAGAGCGTTTAGTGGATCTACCTTTGTGGCGCGCAGGCCCGGGATCACCGTAGCGAGCAGCGCGACTGAGATCAGAGTGACGGCTACTGCGGTGAAAGCCACGGGGTCGTTCACTTTGATACCGGCCAGAACCTTCGTAAGCAGTTTCGATAGTTCGTAGGCTGCGCCCAGGCCGATGGTCAATCCGATGCCTGCCAGCAGCATGCCTTGCCAGACCACCATGGCCAGCATGTCGCTGGTGGCGGCGCCCAATGCCATGCGAATCCCAAACTCCTGCATGCGCTGTTCCACCGTATAGGACATTAGTCCATAAATCCCGATGGCTGCGAGTAACAATGCCAGACCGGCGAAGATAGTCAGCAACAGAGTATTGAAGTTCTGCCGGGCCGAGGAATCCGAAATGACCTGTTCCATTGTGCGGACATTGGAGGCGAGCAACTGGCCATCCACAGCCAAGAACTGCTGCTGGATGGCGGTGCTCAGCGAGGAAGGATCCATGGCGGTGCGGACTGCCCAGCTCAAAGGGACTACGCTATTAGCTAGCTTGGTGAGACCGTCGGTGATTTGGCCCTGGGGCACATACATCACCGGCTGGTCGGCGCCGGTGAAACCAGTCTCGCGGACGTTGCCGACGATACCAACGATTTGGCGCGCGGGTTCCTCGAAGTCGGCGCCGATACCCTTGCCGACGGTCATGGTTTTGCCGATGGGATCGTCGTTGGGCCAATACTTTCTGGCGAAGGCTTGATTGATAACCAGCACGCGCTCGGACTTTCCGGTGTCGCGATCTTCGAAGACACGTCCACGCAGCAGCGGGATATGGAATGCCGAGAAATAGTGCGACGTGATGAACCGCCATTGTTCATCGCCGTGGAAGTGGTCGCCTTTGCCGAGCGGACGGCCATCGATGATGAAGGGCAGATCGATTCCACCTTCGATGGGCAGCATGGCGGTGGCTGCGGCGGATTGCACTCCGGGCAGCGCCTCGATGTGTTGCACCACCTGGCGCAGCATGTTCTCAGCTTTGGCAGTGGAATTATATTTGCCGCCGGTCATGGAGGTCTGCATCGTGATGACATTCTTCGCGTCGAAACCGGGTTGGGCGGAACGCAATCCGAGGAACGTGCGGATCATCAACGCGGCACAGGTGAGCAGGATGACGGCTAGCGCCATTTCACTGATGACCAGTAAACTACGCACGCGATTCTGACGAAGGCCGGTGCCCGAACGTCCGCTGGTTTCTTTCAGAGCGGAGTTCACGTCCATGCGGGAGATTTGTACGGCGGGGAACAGGCCGAAGAGAATGCTGGTGAGTAGCGACACACCGATGGTGAAGGCAAGCACTCGCCAATCGAGCGCTGTGACGATGGAGGCGGCATGCTGTGCGTCATTGATGCGCGGCAAGTTTCCAGGACTCAGCGCTAGCAGCGCACGGACGCCCCAAGCTCCCAGAACAAATCCGGCTAGTCCGCTGATGAGGCCCAGCATGAGGCTCTCCGTGAGGAGCTGGCGAACCAGACGTCCACGGCTGGCTCCGACAGCCGTACGGATGGCGATCTCCCTTTGACGCGCGGCCGCGCGCGCCAGCAACAAGTTGGCGACGTTGGCGCAGGCGATCAACAGAACAAAGCTGACCGCGCCCACCAGAATGAGCAACGGCAGCCGTACATCGCCCACCAAAGCGTCACGCAGCGGAACAACGCCGGCGCTCTCGTCCGGTCCCATTAACGTCTGATTGGTGGCGCGATAGCGATCCGCGGAAACTTTGAGATTGGCGTTGGCGGCCTGCATGGTAACGCCGGGTTTCAGGCGCCCTGCTGCGAGTAGATAGTGGCCCTGGTTGGTGCTGTTCGGATCCGCCTGCATGGGAAGGAAGACGTCGGCCGGGGGGTCAGGACGGAAGCCGGCAGGGAGAACGCCGACCACCGTGTAAGGATCACCACCCAGGATGATCGGTTTTCCAACCAGCGCGGGGTCGCTCGCGAACCGCGTTTGCCAGAGTGCGCTGCTGATCAGGGCGGCTTTCGGACCACCGGGCTGATCCTCCTGCGGGAGGAAGGTCCTGCCGAGGGCGGGAGAGACTCCGAAAACGCGGAAATATTCCTCGGAAACGTGGATGCCCTTGACCTGCTGGGGGCGGTCGCCGGAGCCGAGATTCAAACCGGGTCCCGAAAAATCGTAAATGGCCATGGCGTCGAAAGTCTGGTTGTTCCGTTTCCAGGCCATGAACTTCGGAATGGAGATGGAGGATCCCTCGTCACCGGATTTGGAAACGCGCTGGAGCCGCATGATGCGGTCGGGCTCGGGATACGGCAGAGGCTGGAGCAGGACCGCGTTGACTACCGAGAATATGGCGGTGTTGGCGCCGATGCCTAAGGCCAAGGCGCCGATGGCGATCACGCTGAATCCGGGGGTCTTAATCAGCAGGCGGAGGGAGTGGCGGAGATCGGAGATAAAGCTGCCCATGTGCATTGGTACGCAGGCTGAAGAACGGAAGTTCGAGGTGAGTTGGGCGGGAGTTAAGGAAAGCCGCTGTTTTGCCGATAGATGGGGAGCGAAATGGGTAAAACGCACGCGCAACAGAGCATCTGGCCGGTTTCGGTGTTTGGGCTGGGTTTCATGCTGCTGATCATGGGGCTGACCGGGGTAGCCAGCATCCAGGAGACACGGCGTATTCATCAGCAGATTCTTTCCGTGGAAGACAGTTATCGTCACATCGAGAACCTGGTGGAAGGGATTCGGGCGGACACGTCCGGCGCGGATATTCTGCGGCGGGACCGGCTACTGGATTCGAGCGGCGCGGGAGAGGAGTACGCGCACCAACTGCGGGGTTTGCGTTCGAAGACGGGCGTGGATCTGGATAAGTTGCGTGGCCTGCGCCCGCAGCAGGAAAGCAAAGTGTTGGAGCGGCTGGACACGGCGTTGCGGGATTATTGGGACGCGACGGCGGCCGAATCCCAGGAAATCCCGCTGAAGAACAAGACTGCCTCAGTGCGGGACCTGTTCCGGGCGCAGAGCAAGAAGATTTTCGCCGTGACCGAGGAGCTAGGGAAACTGAACGGGGGAAACTTCGAGGCGCGGCGCCGGGAACTGAGCCGAGCGGTGGAGAATTTGCAAAACGACATTTGGGAAACCATGCTGACCGCGCTCTGTCTTGGAGCAATCATCGCGGGCGCGAGCATCTTCCGGATCTCGTCGCTCGAGAAGGAATCGGCGGAGTATCAGGGGGCCACAAAACAAGCCGAAAAACGCTTGCGGCAGCTTTCTCAGCAATTAGTTTCCTCGCAGGAGCAGGAAAGAAAGGCGCTGTCTCGAGAGCTGCACGACGAGATCGGCCAACTACTGACGGCCTTGCGCATGGAACTGGGGAATTTGGAACGATCGCGCGCAGCATCCGGCACCGAAGCGGATACCCATCTTGACCAAGCCAAGAAACTGGCAGAGACCACGCTGAAGACCACGCGGGACATCGCCATGGGGCTGCGGCCGGCCATGCTGGACCTGCTGGGCTTGGGACCGGCTCTGGAATGGCAGACGCGCGAATACTCGCGGCGCTACAAGACTCCAATTCAGTTGGATGTGGCCGGCGATCTGCGGGACTTGCCCGACCCGCATCGGACCTATCTTTATAGGATTGTGCAGGAGGGTCTAACCAACTGCGCGCGCCACGCACAAGCCAAGAACATCAAAGTGAGCCTGACGGATGCCAACGGCCAACTGGCGGTGACGGTGGAGGATGACGGCGTGGGCTTCGATCAACACGGCGGTGTTTCGTACGGGTTAGGTCTGTTGGGCATCACCGAGCGCGTGCGCGAACTATGCGGCAACATTGCTATCCGGTCCGAGCCCGGCAAGGGCACGCGGTTGGAAGTGATGCTCCCGCGCGAGACTTCTACGTAAGGCAAGCCGGGGGCTTGTGCTACGGGGTATTCTGGTTCATTCCGCATATGAAACAGGAATCCTTCGATCCAGGCTTAACTACACAATTCAGCGGCGCACTTCGACGGGCCATCAATCCGGATGGCACGTTTAATGTCCATCGCAAGGGGATGCGCTGGCGCGACGCCAATCTTTATCTGAAACTGATCGACACCACTTGGCCCGTCTTTTTGGTGGCGGTGTCCAGCGGCTTTCTGCTCATCAACGTGATTTTCGCGGGTGTATACATGGCCGTTGGGATCGAACACTTGCAGGGTCAAGAACCGGAGATGAGCCCGTTTGTAAATGCGTTCTTCTTCAGTATCCATACTTTGACCACGGTTGGATATGGGAATATCTTTCCCCGAGGCGTGGCAACCAACCTGGTATCTGCCATTGAAGCAGCGACCGGCCTGATGGTGTTCGCGATCGCCACCGGGCTGCTCTACGGGCGTTTCTCGCGGCCGTCGGCGCGCATCTTGTTCAGCGATCACATGCTGGTGGCGCCCTACCAGGACGGAACCAGCCTGCAATTCCGCATCACCAACGCCCGCAGCAACGTGCTGATGGATCTGGAAGCGCGGGTGCTGCTGATGACTGTGGATCTGGTAGCGGGTCAACTCAAACGGGATTTCGTCGATCTTCCCTTGGAACGCCGGCAAGTGTATTTTTTCCCGCTGACCTGGACGGTGGTGCATCCGATCGATTCGGCGAGCCCGCTATTCGGAAAGACGGCGGAAGATCTGGCCAGAAGCAGCGCCGAGATCCTGATTCTCATCAAAGGATTCGACGACACGTTCAGCCAGACCGTACACGCGCAATATTCCTACAGGCACGACGAGTTTGTATGGGGAGCGAAATTTGTACCGGCGTTCAGCGTGGATCCGGCAGGCGATTTGATTCTGGATGTGAATCGGATTGATGAGCTGAAGCTGGTGAGTTAGACTAACACCGATGGTCCTTGTTCTCGCCTTTGCCATCGGAGTCATCGCCGGTCTCCGATCCTTCACGGCGCCTGCCGCCGTTTGTTGGGCGGCCCACTTAGGCTGGCTGCATCTGGATGGTTCCAAGCTGGCATTTCTTGGAACAACCACGGCAGTTTACATTTCCACCGGCCTGGCTCTGGTTGAGCTGGTGTTAGACAAACAGTCCTGGATTGGCGCGCGGACCGAGCCAGGGCCGTTGATCACTCGGCTGATTACGGGCGGATTGTCGGGCGCCGCGCTGGGAATGTGGGCGGGCGCAATAGCGGGCTGCGCCGGTGTGCTGGTTGGCACTTTCGGAGGGTATCAGGCGAGGCATCGGATTGTGTCAAACCTGAAAGTGCCGGATGTCGCGGTGGCGTTGGTGGAAGACGCGATCGCGGTGGGTGGTGCGCTGCTAATCGTTTCGCGGTTTGCCTAAGAGCGCGGGTTTCACTTCCTCCCACACTTTCTCCGCGATTTCTTCTTCGGGACCACTGCCATCGATCAGGCGCACGCGGCGCGGTTCGCGCTGGGCGAGCTCATGATAGGCAGCGCGGACTTTGTGATGAAATTCGACGGCTTGTTCATCGATGCGCGCTTCCTGCCTGACGTTGCTGACGTTGCGGGAGCGAGCGCGCGCCAATCCGGTTTCGGTATCGATATCGATGCAAAGCGTGAGATCCGGGACTAAACCTTGGCACGCGATGCGATCCACTTCGAGCACCGTGTCCCAACCCAGGCCGCGAGCGGCGCCTTGATAAGCGATGGAGGAATCCGTAAAGCGGTCCGAAACGACGATGTGACCCTGGCGGAGCGCAGGCAAAATGGACTGTTCTATATTTTGCGCCCGCGCGGCGAACATCAGCAGCAGCTCAGGCACGGCGCGGAGCTCCTGATTGGCGGGATCGAGCAGGATGCGGCGGATCTGTTGGCCGATGGGGGTTCCGCCAGGTTCCACGGTTTCTAGTACGGCGTGGCCTTCACGGCGAAGACGTTCGGCGAGGAGACGAGCTTGGGTGCTTTTGCCGCTTCCGTCTGGGCCTTCGAACGTGAGGAACAGGCCTTTGTCAGGCCTAGTCGTAGACAAAGTGCAGGACTTTCTTGAGGTCTTCCCAAGCTTCTTTCTTGGCGTTCTGATTGTAGGGCCTTAGCAGATAAGAAGGATGGTAAGTGACAAGCAACGGAATATCGCGCCACTGCAACCATTTTCCACGCAATCGCATGACGCCGTCTTTGGTGCCGAGGATGGCTTTGGCCGCGGTGGAACCCAGGGCGCAGATGGCCTTGGGCCGGATAGCTTGAAGCTGGCGGAAAAGGAATTGCCCGCAGATCTCCATCTCGTCCGGCTGGGGTGTGCGGTTCTCGGGAGGCCGGCACTTGACCACATTGCAGATGTAGACGTCCTGCCGCTTCAACGGGATGCCCTCTTTGTGGGCGGTCCCTTCGATCATTTGGGTGAGGAGTTGTCCGGCCCGGCCGACGAACGGCAATCCCTGCTCGTCCTCGTCGGCCCCAGGGCCTTCGCCTACAAACACCAGTCTCGCCTGTTCATTGCCGGAACCAAACACGATCCGATTCCTGCCCTCATGCAAGCGACACCGTTTGCAGTCTCCAATATCTTCGCTTATTTTGAGTAAATTGTCATGAGCCGGAGCGAGGGGAAGTACTAGCTCGGAGAGAGCGGCGTTCGCCGCGCGGGGCTCGGGACTAGGGGCTCGGGAAGCGGTGACTGGTCGCTGGTTTGCGGTTTCTGGTTTCTGGTTGCTGGTTTCTGGTTGCTGGGATGTCCCGCGGCGGTAGAGGGTTTTGATTCCTAGATCCTGGTAGAAGAGGAGGCGGTTGCGGACTTCGTCCTTGGTCATTGGGCCGCGTGGAGGGCCAGGCGTAGTTTCGTTACCTGGTCGAAGATGCGGTCCGCCATTTCGCGTTTGGGGGCTCGCGGCAGGGTTATGGTTTCGCCGGTGCTGAGGACCAGGACCGCTTCGTTTTCGTCGGATTCAAAACCAGTGCCGTCGTGGCCCACCAGATTGGCCACCACCATGTCGCAGTTCTTGGATTGCAGCTTGGCGCGGGCGCTTTGAGTTAGATGTTCAGTTTCGGCCGCGAATCCGATCAGCAGGCGATCGCCCTTTTTCTGGCCGAGCTCGGCGAGAATATCCGGCGTGGGGTCCAACTCCAGCGACATTCGCATAGCGGTCTTCTTGACTTTATGTGGGGGTACGCGCGACAGGTGGTAATCCGCAACGGCAGCGGATTTGACGATGATGGTGGCTTCGGACAGATGTTCGAAGACGGCGTTGCGCATTTCAATAGCGGTGCGGACGCGAATGAGTGTGACGCCGGGGGGCGCGGGAAGCTGCACGGGTCCGGAAATCAGAATCACATGAGCGCCGCGTTCGGCCGCGGCTTGGGCCAGCGCGTAACCCATTTTGCCGCTCGACCGGTTGGAGATAAAACGCACTGGATCGAGCGGTTCCTGCGTGGGTCCGGCGGTAATGAGAACGGTCTCGCCATCTAAGTCTTTTGAAGTTGCGCTAAGACTTGCGACTGCATCGGCGATGCGATCGGGCTCGGCCAACCTTCCGGGGCCGGTCATCCCGCACGCCAGTATTCCCTCTTCCGGTTCCACGATTCGATGGCCCCGCTTGCGCAAGATACGGACATTTTCCTGGGTGGCCGGATGCGTCCACATGTTGCTGTTCATGGCGGGCGCCAACACTACTGGGCCGGTAAATGCCAGGTATGTGGTGGTCAAAAAATCATCGGCATGGCCGTATGCCAGCCGGGCGAGAAGATCGGCTGTAGCAGGCGCGATCACCATTACATCGTTATCCTGGGCCACGGCAATGTGCTCGATTGCGCTGGATAACGTTTCTTCCGAGCTTGCAGTGGCGAACAGATTCGTGATTACCTTGCGGCCGGTGAGAGCTGCAAAGGTGAGTGGCGTGATGAAGCGTTGGGCGGCGTCGGTTAGGACAACCTGAACGCGTAAGCCGCGATCGATCAAAGCGCGGGCCAGTTCTGCGGATTTATAGGCGGCTATGCCGCCGCCCACGCCCAGCACAACATTCATGAGTTCGGCCTCATTGCAAATCAGAAAAAGGCACCGGCTCCCTTACGGCCGCGGCTCTGAAACTCACTCGGTTGGCGCGAATTCCTGGGGTTGCCCCTTCACCGTATCCGTGTACTTCACCAAGCCTCGCCGGACTTCTTCCATGGAAGTAACGGTGGGCTTCTTGGAAGTGGTTGGGAGGAACGGACGGGCGCCATTCTGCAACTGCCGCGCGCGCTTGGCGGCCACGATAATGAAGCGGTATGTGCTCTGTTCGCAATCGTCCGGAATGGCGTACATCGCGTTGTTTCTCAATCTCTCAGCCATCTATCTTTACCTCAGTTCTTTCCAAACTCAAAACTTTCGAGAATCGGCCCGACCTCTTCTTCCATCCGGGCTTTGCGCAGCCGCTCGGCCTTCACGATGGAGACCAGACGGGTGGCCGCCTCATCAATTTCCCGGTTGATCAGAACGTAATCATATTGCGTATAGTTCCGAACTTCCTCGGCCGCACCCTGCAAGCGCCGCTGGATCACTTCTTCGCTATCCTGCGACCGGGCACGCAGCCGTTGCTCGAGAACCTCCCGGGACGGTGGAAGCACAAAGATGCTGATCGCTTCCGGAATTGCCACCTTCAATTGTCTCGCACCCTGGACGTCTATGTCGAGTACCAGATCGCGGCCCTGGTGAGCGGCCTGTTCGAAGGTACTGAGGTGGGTGCCGTAATAATTGCCAAAAACCTCGGCATGTTCCAGGAATTCACCTTTTTCCAGGCGCTCTTCGAACTCGGGGCGGGTGATAAAGGTGTAGTCAACCCCATTCGTTTCAACAAGACGGGGCGAGCGGGTGGTATAGGAAATGGAGAAGGTCAGCTCGGGTAGCGTCTGCATCAGGCGGTGGACCAGCGTGGATTTTCCGGAGCCGGAGGGGGCGGAGATGATGAAGACGGAGATCATGCGGGGTGGTGGGTGGTGGGTGGTGTGTGGTAGGGGCTTTGTGCTCTCATTCAAGGTTTAGGGCCTGTTCGCGGATTTTTTCTATGCCGGCTTTGGCGGCAAGGGCGAGGTCGGTGATTCGCAGGCCCAGTTCGCCGATGCCGCCGGTCTTGGACAAGACCGTATTGGTTTCGCGGTTCATTTCCTGCAAAAGAAAATCCAGCTTTTTA
>Ga0302324_100024890_pt1 | contig 11510 bp, 7 predicted proteins | sample Palsa_T0_1_FD_201949 | JGI IMG/M metagenome (GOLD analysis project Ga0302324, IMG submission 201949) | Peat permafrost microbial communities from Stordalen Mire near Abisko, Sweden - Palsa_T0_1 | ecosystem: Environmental > Terrestrial > Soil > Palsa > Peat permafrost | place: Sweden: Abisko... | reverse complement strand
GATCCCGGTCGCGAGCGTGCTCACGAACCTAGTTGAGGGGTACCTGTTCGGAGATCTCGAGTCGATGGCAACCGAGGTGCAGTTGAAGGAGGTGGGTGCCTGCGGCTATCCAATGGTGATGGCCGTTCTGTCGGGCTGTGAGCTGCTCGGAGCGATGACCAGCGACGCCGCCCAAGACGATCGAATCGAGACGTACTGGAAGACCTACATGGCCGAGGTCGACCCGCTTTACGGTTACCTCGGGAAGATCGCCTCGCAGCTGGCACGTAACGGCATCGCCCACACTTACCTCGCGCATCTCGGCGTGCTCGTGGTCCGTGGAAATGCCCGCCGCCACCTGACGCTCTCTGAGAACGAAGAGGTAGTGCTTGATTGCCTTGAGTTGTACAGCCAATTCCGCCAGTCCTACGAGGATCACGCGCGACAGTTCATTCTCGAAAACATCGCCGATGTCCAGCGGCGCGTGGATGAACTCGTCCGCTACGACCGCGTCAAGGCGAAGAGCCTGATCGGCGCACTGCCGTTCGGTCGGTTCCGCCAGACGCTGCCTAGCGGTAATGAACTCGCAACGCCCCTTCACGTTCGTGCGCCGAGAGGTGCGACAGGAGCCTGAGGCACCGGGGGTTCGTTTGCGCCGCCGGGGCGCCGGATGCGACCTCGGCAGGTGCGCTAACGGTCGAGTTCGGAGGCAGATGCCCGCGGCCCGGGTACTTCGTGGGCGTTGCCATCCCGGTGATGTCGCCGGAAGGTCGCCTTACGGACCAGCGGGCCACAGGGCGAAGCCGGATGGCTCCGCTGAGAGGCGGTCGAACCGCTCTCGCAGATTTCCGCGGCCGAGCTCCAAACCTTCTTCGACAGGGATGCCGCCCGCGGCGGCGTCGACCCATCGGCGTACCAGCCCTCCGCTGAGCTGATCGAGGAGACCGTCGACCGATTCGATGACCGCCGCGACCGTCCTCTGACCGTGAACGATCGCGTTGCGCTGTCGGACCGCGCGATTCAGTAGCGCGTCAAACGCTCGCCGGCGCTCAGTGACCCATGCGGCGGCCTGCTCGCCGGTCCTCCCGATCCGGTCAAGCTCACGCCAGCAGCGCCGCTCGATCGTGCCCGACACGTATTGCCCCGCCACCTCTCTGGCGAGTTCCAGGACCACTCCGGGCTTCCAGGTGTAGGTGCCGTACAGGCCTTCTTGGTGCTGCATGATCGCCGCATACGCCTCCACGAGCTTGTCGACGCCGGCCTGTCCGCGGACCAGGTACCTCGGGTGGCCGGGATGCTCGATGCTGGCCACCGCGCCGAACAGCGCATCGTGGATCTCGTGCCAGCACCACTGATCGCGCAGGAAGTAGCGAACAAACTCCTCCCAGCTCTCGAACTGGTCGCCGCTTGCAGTGACCCGCTGAGTCTCGAACGCGCGGACACGCTGTGTGACCCGCATCGCCTTGCTCGGAATCCGCGACGTCTGCTGATGCCACTCCAGCTCGGTCATCGCTCTGAGCGCCGTCACGTCCTGGCGCCGGATCGCGTCCACGAACGCGGCCGGCAGCTCGGTCAAGCCGTAGCCGGTCAGTTCATGAGTCGGATGCGCCGCCGTGGCACGCCGGGCGACGGTCGCCGGATCTTGAAAGTTCAGGGTGCCGACGTACTCGCCGTGGCCGAACGCCGCCCCGCCATCCATCAGCGCCCATTGCGACCCGCCCTGCAGGAAGCCCGCCGCCTCAACAACGGTGCCAGCGACTTGACGGGCTCTCCGAATCGGATGATCAAGAGCGGCCGCCGGGGCCCGTGAACCGGTCAGCTCCACTCGCGCCAGAACGTACGCGTCGGCGTCCACCCTGAAGAACATCTGCTCCACGAGATCGTCGGTGAGCTCCGGCGCGCGCTCAAAATCGTCGAAGACATCGAGCTCGGCTGAGCCGTCGCGCAGATCGGTCACGGAGATTCGCTTGTCGAAGAACTGGATCGGTCCCAGCCGCTGGAAGCCCCGGCGCAAATGAGCGTTGCCGAACGCCACCCAGACGACCTCGGCGCCGACAAACGGTGCCTGGCGCAGTCGCTGCTGCGCCTCCGCAAGTTGTCCCTGGAACGCGAAGTCCGACAACGCGTGAGTCACCGAGGTACTCCATTCGCCTCCACGCAGCTCGAAGCTCTCGACGAGCTGTGCGACGCGCAGCGCCACCCACTGGTTGGACATCGAATTGTCGGCGACCGCTGCGACCAGGTCCCCCCACGCCGCACTAACAACGTCAACCTCGCCGAGCTGCAGCACGATCGCCCGGGTCTCGTCAGCCAGCTCGGCCGTCGCCGACGCATCCGCGACGATGTCCGCCAGCCTCGACAACTTGCCAACTCGAAGCTCCCGCAGCGACGGAGTGACGCCGCCTCCACGTTCGCTCCAACGTCCTCCAGCGCCCACTGGAGATCCGCGACCATCGACTTGCGGTCCGTCGGTCGGACAGCAGAGCCGTGGGCGTCAAGCGCCTGGCGTCGCCCAGCGCCCAGATCGTCCAGGAAGAGCGTGAGCTCAGTCAAAAGTGGCGCCAGCGTCAGCCGTTCCGGGGCGCGGTAGGACTCGTGCTTCACCAACATGGTCGACAGCGTCTCTCGCTGCCCATCGGACAGGGCCTGATCGACCTGCGAACCGTCGCTGCTCTCCCCAGTGCTCACAACCTGAGCAGTCTGACCTACCAAGGAGTCGTCTGAACTGTCGCCGATAGACAACTACTGAGCCGGCCGGCCTCGAGCCGACCCTGCGCGAGATGATCGGTCGTGTCCGGTTGGTCCTACCGCGGCAGCGTCGCGCGATCGCTTTCGCTGAGGGCTCGAGCCCGACTATTGCCTTGGCGACGTTCGCTCGCTTGCTTTGAGCGCGCCCGACCCCCCGGTTCTTCGGGACGCCGCGACTTCGTGCGCTTCTACACTTGCACCGTGGCGTCGAGTGCTGAGCAAGAGTCATTGATCGAGCAGCCGGAGGCCGCCGAATATCCGGCGAACGCGGCCGCGATACCCGGTGGCGAACCCGCCCCGGAGTTCGTCCCGGGGAGCGTGCTGGTCGAGCCCGCGGCTCCGTCTTCCAACCAGCTCAACGAGCTGAACAAGGAGACGTTGCTGCCGGTCACTGGCATGGTGCGACTCAGTCGCCGCGAGCTGCGGGTCATCGACCATCCCGCCTTCCAGCGCCTCTTTGAGATCTACCAGCTCGGCCTGGCCTACCTGGTCTACCGTGGAGCGACGCATATGCGGGGCGAGCACGCGATCGGCACGCTAGAGGAGGCGACGAAACTCGCCGAGGCATCCCGCCGTAACGCCGGTTCGGCCGACGTCACTCCCGGCAACGACTGGCAGCCAGCCGAGCCGCTGAGCAACGTCGAGCTTTCGTTCGTGCGGCTGGCCGCGCTGCTGCATGACGTCGGCCACATCTCAGCCGGCCACACGCTCGAGGATGAGCTGGGCCTGCTCTCCCACCATGACGCCGACGCGCGGATCGAAATGGTTCTGGACAAGACCACGTGGCACGAACGACCGTATCGCCCGCTGCGAGAGCTAATCGACGAGCTTTACGGTGCTGACGCGGCCGCTGCTGGACAGCGTGACCCGAGCGGTGAGCTGCGGAGCGCAAGCCAGCTGCTGCTGCTCTTGATCTCACGAGACCACAAGGACGCCGAAGCTAGTCCCGACACCGCGCTCCGGATCGGCGTGTGCCGCGACATCGTGGGCAACACGATCTGCGCCGATCTGCTCGACTATCTGCACCGCGATTTGCTCCACCTCGGCAAGCCACGCATCTTCGACCCGCGCCTGCTGGAGTACATCGAGATTCGCACGCGCCTCGTCGTGGGCCGACGCCACGATCGTGTCGTGATCAACCTGCGAGGTACCCCCCGGCCCCGACCGGACGCCATCACAGCGATCCTCGATTTGCTCGAGGCCCGCTATCAGCTGGCCGAGATCGCCTTGTTCCACCGCGTGAAGAACTCCGCATCAGGGATGCTCGAGCGCGCGATTGCCGAACTCCGGGACACGTTCCCGGTCGCCGACCAAGCCGACGCGCTCGCAGCACTCACCTCGCGCCTGCTCGAATGCTCCGACTTGGAGATGCTCGCGCTGTTTGAGAGCGAGCTCGCGTCGCGCCGAAACCGGCCCAACGCACGTCGTGTCGACGGCGCGATCGATCTGTTGCGCCGCCTGCGCGTACGCCAATTGCACCGCGATCTGGAAATCCTGTACGAAGACGACGTTGGCGGACCTGAGGCCGTGCGCGTGATAGTCGAGCGCTTCTCCGAACACCCCGACCTGAAGGGCGAGGAGGCCAGGCAGGCGTTGCGCGACGCGGCCGATTCCCGTCTCCTCGCGCTACGGACGCTCGAACAGGATTTCGGACTTGATCCCGGCAGCATCGTCATGTACTGCCCGTCGCCAAAGATGAACACTAAGCTCGCCGAGGTTGGCATCTACTACAACGGCGTAGTCAACTCGCTCGCCAACCTTGACATCGGTGGCCGCTTGACGGGCGGTCACCTCGACGCCCAGCAGCGACGCTTCCGACGACTCTGGCGCATCTCGTTCGCGATCGACAGAGACGCGTACGACAAACTCAATAACAACGGCTCCCTGGAATTGCTCCGGGAAGCGATCAGGGGGGTCGTATTACGCCAGCCGGCGTACGAGGCGAAGCCGGTCGAGGATGTCGTCCGGGCGATAGCTCAAGATCTGATCGGACTCGACGGCTCACCGTGGCACGGTCGGCAGCTGGTGGAGCCGGCTCTGAACCGTGAGCAGCCGGACTTTGGCTACCCGGGAGACGCACCATCGATCAGATCATTCATCGGCGAGAAGGCGAGCGCGAAGAGCACCAGGCGCTGATCGCGCATCTCGACCGTGTCGCCGCGGAGATGGCAGCCGGCAACGAGCTGCCGCTTGAGTTGCCCGTGCTGTGTCGAGAGTTGGGCATCGGCCTCCGCGTCGAGCGGGCAGACGGTCGACGACGAGGAGCTTTGATGCGCACCGGTGGTGACTGGGAGGTGGTACTGATGCGCAACCACAGTCGCCCGTCCGCGATCAGCGCGCACGAGCGTTTCACGATCGCGCACGAGCTTGGTCACCACGTGCTAATGCGCGACACGACATTCCGGGCACGCCGCGAAGCCGACTACTGGCTGGGCGAGGAACTGTGCAATCGCTTCGCCTCGAAGCTCCTGATTCCCAGGCACGCACTCGCGGGTCTCGGCCAGCCCGGCTCCAGCAGCGAGCTCGCCGCAAGCGTCTCCGCGGTCGCGCAGCGAGCCGGCGTTACGTTCGAGCCGGCAGCGCGGGCGCTGGTGGAGCGCATCTCGGCGCCCGTCGCGATCGGCATCTTTCGCCTCGACCCGTTCCCCCCAACGCGGCGCCTCGGCTTCCGGGGCTGGTGGGTCGAGAATCGCCAATGGTGGGGGGCGCATGGAGGCAGGAGGCTTGCCATCCGCGTGGACCACGCCCTCGCCCCAGTGCTCCTCCGGATGCGCGCGATGAACGCCGGCGAGACCGCCTCCCCCGCGCTCCCCGGCGCAGAAAGCACCCGGCTGCGCCGAAGCCGCGGCTCTGCCGCGTCTTTCACGGCGCTGCTAGCGTCCGGCTAAAGCTCCCGCCAGTTTCGCCGACCGTAGCCGGCCTCCGTTCATCGGGCCACACGTAGGGCTTGGTCGAGTAGGTCGCGCCAGGTCGTCGCAAACGGCGCCTCGGCGATCGATGCCGCCGTGCTGGCGGCTGCAAGCTGAAGTTCGCCGAGCCACTCGGGCTCGTCATCGCGCCGTTCCACGGGGCAGCACAGGTAGACCCTCCCGAGCGGGTTGGGATAGCCAAGACGCAGCATCTCATCCTGCGACTGAACGAACCAGGCGCCAGCTCGTGCCCAAAGGGACGGCCGAAGGCCCGAACCGTAAAGAACGATGTCGTGTGCGCGCAGAATGTCAGCATCGGCTGCCACCGAACCGCGACGGTCGCCCGCTCGAACGTTGTAGAGCCCGTTGTGATCGACCCACTGGCGGTGCGCTTTTCCTTTCAGGAATCCGCACATGACGGGCGCATCCGACGGCGGAGCGGTCAGCGCGGGCAGCCGACGATCCTTGTCGGAGTGCACGGGAACGCCGCGGTGGATCACGGTTCGCCAGAAGCGACTCCTTTCGTGCTGCGTCGCGCGGTCAGCCACATGATCGATCACCTGGGCCAGGAACTCGTCGAGCGCTGCCGTGCCGACCGGCCCGGTGGCACCGGGCCGGAGTGGGAAGGCACCGAGACCAGGCAGTACCTCGTGGTGCTCCATAAACGGGGTGCGTTGCTCGTCGCCCGGATAGAGGACGTACGCTCCAGCAGATCGCCGGATGGCATCGCGGTACGCGTGCATCTTGAGCAAGTCCTCCCGCTTGCTCCGGGCGAGGCGCTCGACGACTTCGGCCTCGGCCGCCTGAACGGCGTCGCGCTCGTCGGGCGGTCCGAACTGCTCGTCGACGAAATCCACGCGGTACTTGGCGTCGAAGTGCAGCCACACGGCCAGTTCATCGGCAGCGATGCCACGCCCAAGACCATCCGGGCGCAACCGAAGCGAGCAGTCGGGGCGCATGGCACGAGTCCAGGACGAGTCGGGGCGCGACGAGACGAGGAACGCCCGGTTGAAGTAGAGGTCCGCCGTGAGGTTGCGTCCACGCCCTACGAGCACCCATGTCAACCGACTGCGTCGTCCCCGGGGAAACCCGAGGCTCATTCCGTCGCTCGAGCGCTCCATCACGAGTGCTGATAGGTCGGCGCCGCAAACGCGACCAACGCTCTTCGCAAGCTGCAGAAACGCCCAGTACTCGTACAGGGTCGCGACGTTGCGCTGGCTCGCCGCAAAGGCGTCGTCCAGATCCCAATCGAGCGCAAGCTGCGCGCCCATCTCCGTGAGTACGAACGTCCTCAAGAGCTCCCGGTAACCAGCTCGCTTCTGCAGCACCTGGTTCCCGGTCGGGAACGACCCCAAGCGACCGACGGATCGGAACATCGGGGCGGACAGCGTCCGGTCGATAACGGCGATCACTTCGGAGGCCGCATCGAGCCCCCGTGAGATCGGACCGGTGAGCTGGCCCTGGGCAGTCAGAAGTGTGTGTACGTTGAGCGCCAGCTCGCGCCAGCGGCGCAGCGCGAACGTGACGAACCGGTTCGGCTCGGTGTCGAGGGTTTCCTCGCTGCGGGTGACAGCAAGGCGAACCGGAAGACTCGCGATGCCGCTCCGAACTGGCGCACGAACCCGCGGCCCGGACCGTGTCAGCGCGCGCATGTTCCGCGAGCCCCCGCGCATCGGAGTCCCCGGAAGGTGCTGCTCCTCGTGGTCAAACCACGCTCGGTGGGGTCGGTTCAGAACAAGCGCAAGGTCGCGCTCGCCAGGCCCCATCAGCCGCGCATGGAGAAACGCAAATTGCTGATACAGCAGCTGTGGCCTGTCCGCAGCATCGTGTTCCAGGGCAATGGTTGCGGGAGCGAACCCTTGCAACACCGCTTCGGTCGCGACCTCGGCGATGTCAGTGAGCATCTGGCGGTATTCGGTCAGAGCTTCGAGCTTCTTCGGCTCTACCGAAACAATCGCGTGACCCTCGGCGTCTTCGCCGCGCACCCGCACACCGATCCGCCCGACGTGCTGCCTCGGCAGCATCCGACCCCGCTTCCGCGATGAATCGTCAAAGCTGAACAGCTCTTCGGCCGGAGCGATCTCGACCGACTCAGAGCTATCAAATCCCTGTACCGAGAACACGTACGTGCCTTCCTCTTCCACGACGGCACGATCATCAACGCTCTCGAGCCGATCGCGCCTTCCGGGCAGGGCCGTCAGCACCAGATGTCCCACCGTCCCGCCGGTGCGATCTCGAATCGGCGCAGCGACAGCGTTCGTACTCACTCCGTGAAGCTCACGAACTGCGCTTCGATGAGGACGCTGATCATGCGATCGAGCTTGTCCACCGATCTTGGCATCCGCGGACCGGAGGTCCGCCCGTCTTCTTCAACCGCGAACGATCGCATCTCCCTCAGCTCAGTTTCGACGCGCGCGCGGGTGCCGTGCACCTTAGGGAGGAGTTTCGTGAGCATGATCCAGTCCAGAACTGACCACTGATCCTCGACTCCTGTCGCATGAAGAAACGCTGCGTATCGCAGTGCCTCGTACAGCACGCGATGACCAAACTCGTGTCCTGATTGCGCGAGCAGCGAATGGAGCCGCACAAGGTGCTCGGCAAGCACATCAAAATTCGGATGAGCGTTCTCGTGCTGCCACTCGTCGTCAACGATCGCCCGCACGATCGTCTGCCGATGGACGGCGAGCCCCTCGTCGACCGGAAGCGGCCGGCGGAGAGCCGGGTCGAGGTCCGCCGCAGCCGTCCGGAACTCGAACGTGAATGCCCGGTCGAGGACCTTCGGCGAGAACAGGTATGTGGTCTCGTCGACGTTTACCGTGCCGATGACGATCAAGTTGCGTGGCAGAGGCAGTCGGCCTGAGCCTTCGACAGCTACCCATTCGCCGTCGGCGCGGGTCAGCGCAGGCAGGACCGGCCGCCGCGATTCGACCCCTGAAAGAAAGTCCGCGAAGTAGCGCTCAACGTGAGCCAGATTCATCTCGTCGAGCACCAGCATGTAGGGCTCGTCCGGCTCGGCGGCGGCCCTGAGAGCGAACTCAAGGGCATCCGGGACAGCCCACACCTCCTTACCAGGGGCTGACCGGAGCGCATCGGGATATCCGAACAGGTACTCCGGGCCTGTCCAGTCGGGACGAACCGGAACCACGAGCGAGCGCGGCCTCCCGCCGGCATCAAAGCCGAGCCACTCGCCGAACCGCATCGCAAGCTGCGTCTTTCCGGAACCGGACTGGCCCGTGAGGATCACGAACGGCTTCGTCGTCACCGCCGCGAAGAACGACGTGACGAGGGCGGGAGACAGTCGCAGGCCGCTCATCTCAACGGCGTCCGAGAATGCCCGTGCAGCCGCGTCCACTTCCTCTCGCGTCGCAGTGGGGGCTCGATCCGGTGGCGTCATCGTGCTCGCTGCTCCCTGCGCATGGACTTCTCCCAATGTTTCAAGCGCGCCCGTGACGAGTAGCTCGGCATACGCCTCAAGCATCGTGCGGATTGCGTCGGTTACGGCCGTCCCCACCAACGACTCGGAGGTAAACCGGCGATGGACAACGGTCGACGCGACGTAATCCCGACCGAGCGTTGACGGGCCAAGGTCGAAATCTCTGTCGAGCCGAAAACCGGCGTCGCTGAGGCCGAGGAGCAGCGGGCGGAGCTTCTCCGAGCGCCGGTCAAGTTCCACCGACGCAGCTCGCCGCCCGTGTGTCCGAGTGAGCTCGGTGACGCCCTGGGCAATCGTCACCTCAACCGCGGTCAGATCCTCCTTGAACAGCAGCACCGGATAGACGCCCCGCTGGGTCGTTGTCGTTTCGCGTGGGTGCAGCACCGCAATCCACGGAACGCTGGCCCAGTTGCCTTGGCCAACGGACGGTCTTACCTTCCCGCCGACGAGCGGCTCCGGAAGCAGCTCTTCGATGCCACGCGCGCAGACGCGTAGGGCATCGACAGCCGGGTGAGAGTGACCGAACTTGGTCGTCCGTGCCTCGCCGAACAGCTCCATGAATCGGCGCAGGCCGAGCGCCAGATCGTCCGGCGCGTCAGCCTCGACGACCTCAAACCCGAGTTGGCGTGCCTTGTCGGTCGTCACGCGACCGCCGCTGAATTCTGATGGCTTGAGTGGTCCAGCCTCGGGAAACTGAAACCCATGCGCAGCACCAAGGATCGCCTTGGAGGGAAACGTGTCGCCCTCGAGGGCGATGAGGATCCGTCGCGACCGCTCGAACCCGTACTTCGCGAGAAAGGCGTCCTCACCGAGCTCTCGGAACTCATTGATCGCCTGGAGGACAGCGAAGCTATCGGTGAGATCGCGAAGTGCCATCGGCAGACCCTAATCGACGCTCTGGACCAAAGCGTCGTGCGCTTACGCTGCCACGACTCACCTCTCGAGCCGCGGCGTGGCGGTGGGCGCACGCGGGCCGTGCCGGCTAAGTCCTGCCAACCCCGCTCGTGGTCGCGGACTGCTCGAACTGAAACGCCTCAGCGACCAGCTCAGCGTCCTCAGCGCGCGGGGCATAGTGCAGGTACTTCATCGTCGTCTGGATGTCGGCGTGGCCCATCCACTCCTGGACACGCCGGATGTCCGCCTTGGCGATCATCCGCGTACCGAAGGTGTGCCTCAGATCGTGGAATCTCAAGGGTCGTAGGCCGGCCCTCGCAAGCGCGTCGCGATACCGGCTGCTGAGCGCGTCGCCGTCGAGTGGGAGGCCAGCCTCGCCGGCGAAGACGAAGTCGTCGTCGCCGGTGTAGCGCCCCCGGTCGCCGAGCTTGGCGAGCGCGCTCGCGACGTCTGGCGCCATTGGCAGTGCGCGCACCTTGCCGGACTTCGGCGTCGTCAGATGTCCGGCGGCGTAGCTCGCGCGGACCCTGATCGTCGAGCCGGCGAAGTCGATGTCGCGCCACCGGAGCCCGAGAAGCTCGCCGCGGCGCAGGCCGGTGAACGCCGCGGTCAGGAAGATCGCTGCGTCGGCCTCGGAGCTGGCGGCCCTCACCAACGCCCAGACCTCCTCAGGCGAGAACACCTGGATGTCGCCGCTCGAGCGCACGCGGAAGCGGTCGACGCTCGCGACCGGGTTCGCCGGCAGGCCATACAGCTTCACGGCGCGCCTGAAGATCGCGTGCATGAGCACCAACAGGTTGTTCTTCGTCTTGTTCGAGAGCTCGCGCTGCTGGCGGGCGCTCGACATGCCGGCGCGCCACTGCTCGATCTCCTGGACCGTGATGTCCTCGAGCGTCATCTCGCCGAATACCGGCAGCAGATGCACGCGGATGGCGTTGCGGTAGTTGCGGATCGTCGTCGGCTTACAGCCACGATCCTCCTCCGAGAAGCGCAGGTACTCCGCGGCCGCCTCGGCGAACGTCACGTTCGTCGACGCAGCGCGAACCGTGCCAGATCGCGGACCCGCCGCGGCAACAGCCGACGCCGCCTCCCGCCGGACCTCCTCCAACCGATCGTGCAGCCAGTCCTCAGCAAGGCGCTTCGTGAAGTGGCCCTCAGCCGGCCGCCCGCGACCCGTCCAGACCGGCCCGATCTTGCGCTTGACCTGGGTCCCGTCAGGCAGCCGGTACTTGGCCCACCACGATGCGCCGCGGGTCTTCTCGAGCCTGAAAACGAAGCCTGACGGCCTGGTCACGGACCCCGATACTAATGCAGATCTTGGTACCCGTTTGGTACCCGTTTCGGAAAGCGAAGCAATCCGAGCAAAGAAAAAGCCCTCATTTCGAGGGCTTTTTGAGTAGCGGGGGCAGGATTCGAACCTGCGACCTTCGGGTTATGAGCCCGACGAGCTACCAGACTGCTCCACCCCGCGGCGGACTTCTACTAATAGCACACCAGCGCTGACGATCTCAACCGCCGGCAGGCCTGGATCGCCAGCCACGCGGCTG
>Ga0302324_100024889_pt1 | contig 11510 bp, 10 predicted proteins | sample Palsa_T0_1_FD_201949 | JGI IMG/M metagenome (GOLD analysis project Ga0302324, IMG submission 201949) | Peat permafrost microbial communities from Stordalen Mire near Abisko, Sweden - Palsa_T0_1 | ecosystem: Environmental > Terrestrial > Soil > Palsa > Peat permafrost | place: Sweden: Abisko... | reverse complement strand
GCGACAAGAGCGGCTGAAAGCCGCCCGAGATTCCGACCAGAGCGACGATTGCATCGAGGCGCCCGGCGATGGCGTAGGCTGTGCGCAACGCGCGCCGAATGTCGGCCTCGCGGGACGCATCCCCCACGATCATTTCGACACGAGCCTCAGGAGTATCTACGCAAATCTCCGCCGCTGCCTTGTCGAGTGTGTTCTTATTTCGACCCATGATCGCGACGGCTGCGCCATCTCGCGCCATCTCCAGCGCCGACGCCGACCCCAACGCCCCGCCGCCGCCAGTGATAAGCGCCGTCATTCCTGACATCGGCTTCGTGTTTCTAGGCATATCGTTCTTTACATCGACGCGCATACCCGCCGAGTTCAGCTCGTGACAATACGTATTCAGTTGAAACCATCTAGCCAGTTTTATCGAACATCGACTTCAATAAAACTGCAGGATGATGCAATGGCAACAGCGTCTTGATGCAGAAGGTGATGGTTGCGCTTCGGGATGGATACCGCCACCATTCGGGTCAATGATGCCGACCCGTAGTTACGAGTGGAGAGAATCATGAAGGCACTCGTCTTCGGCGCAACCGGTTACGTCGGATCGCACGTTGCGAAACATCTGCTCGGCTCCGGCTACGCGGTAAGCGGTCTGGCAAGGAGGCCGGCTGCTGCCGATAGGCTGCGCGACGCAGGAATCCGGCCGGTGCTGGGCGACCTCGACGATGTGTCCTCGTCGGTGGCGCTTCTGGATAACACCGACATCGTCGTCTTCTGCCCCCAGCTTGCGCTTCAACCTGAACATGCGCTGGTACGCGTCATGCTCGATGCGCTGGAAGGGAGCGGCAAGACCTTCATCTTTACGTCCGGTACCGGCGTTTTGTCGCAGAGGACGGACGGCGCATGGAGCGAGGACACGTTTGCGGAGGACGAAACTTTCGTGCCTTCAAAGTATGTCGGGTTTCGATGCGAGACCGAGAAAATGGTGCGTTCGGCGGCTTCCCGCGGCGTCAGAGCCATGGTGATCCGGCCGCCACTGATATGGGGAAACGGATTCAATAACGTCATCAGAGCGATCTACGATTCGGCAAAAAAGACGGGTGATGTCTGCTATCTCGGAGCCGGACTTAATCTCTATTCCAACGTCCACGTAGACGATCTGGCGGAAGTCTTCCGTTTGATGATCGAGAAGGGCACGGCGGGTGCGCTCTACCACGCGGTTTCCGGGGAAGCCAACTACCGGTCCATGGCGGAATGCGCCGCGCGCTCCCTGGGCGTCGAAACTCGCAGCGTCGCTTATGCTCAGGCCAAGGAGTTGTGGGGCGATTTCATGACGCTGATCGCGTTTGCGATGTGTAGCAGAATCCGCTGTCCGCGGACACGCATCGAACTCGGCTGGAGTCCGCATCCGAACCGGCTGGACATCATGAAGGAGGTGGCCGACCCGGTCTTCCGCGAATAGGCGCTGACCTGCCCATCAAGGCAGAATCGCTGTTGGTTGGAAATGCGTCGAAGAGGAAATTCGGTCATGGATCAAGCATCAGTAGCCGGACAAATGCGGCATGCGTTACGTCGGCTCGCAAAGGCCGTTGTCGTCATCACCACGCGTCACGAAGGCCAGCGCCATGCCATGACCGCAACCGCGGTCAGTGAACTCTGCATGGAACCACCCTCGATGCTTATCTGCGTCAACAAGACGGCGTCGCTGCACCCGGCACTGCAGGCCGGTGCGCATTTTGCAATCAACATCTTACAGAGCGATCACGGTCCAATCGCAGCAGGATGCAGCGGCAAGGACAAGGGCGAGGCACGCTTCCAGGTTGGCGACTGGACGGAATCGGTTATCGGCATACCGCGACTGGCCAATGCCCAGGCCAGTTTTGTGTGCCGCAATGTCCAACAGGTCGGGTTTGGCACCCATGCCATCTTCATTGGCGAGGTCGACCAAGTCTTCGTCGCTGGTACCGTTGATCCTATGATCTACGTCGACGGGCGTTTTACAAAGACCGGAAGCGACGCATGAGGCCGTGCACCCTGCCGAATCAGTCGACGTTCGATGCAACTCACGTAAACGTCATAGGCAATAGCGTTCGCGATAGCGCGCGAAGTCCGCCTTGATGCTTTCCTCGCTCAGGCCATAGGTCTCCAGATCGTAGATGTGCGACGACCATTTTTCGCGCTTGTTGTTCGCGAGCCAGGCGCTGATCGCTGCCTCGTCCGCCGGATTCATCGTGCGGCCGAGCCGCTCATACACCCGCCGCGCCACTTCCATCGGGCGATCCAGTAGGTCCTGATACTGGATGTCGACGAAGCGGTCGTCTCCGATGCGCTCGCGTAGGTCCATCAGATGATGCGTCATCGATGCCCAGTGCTTCGACGCGAACGGCCCGACCTGCTTCGGGTCGATTTCATCGGTCTTCATGCGGATGATCATGGCGATCATGCTGCAGTGTGAAGGGATGCTGCGCAGCGGGTCGCGATGCGTTTGGATGATCAGCGCTTTCGGAAAAGTGTCGAGTAGCGCTTCGGGCGCCGAAAGATGCGAAGGACTCTTGAGGATCCAGCTCTTGCCGCGGCGCGAGATCTCCTGCCACTGGAGAATCTTGAGCGCGACCTTCAACTCCTCATAGGCGCGATGCTGGTCGGCGGTCTCCAACCATTTGACATAGCTCGGCACCCACAGGAATATTTCGGGCACTGTACCCATGAATGCTTGGTCGAGGATTTGCGCTTCTTCTTCAGGATAGTCCAGCCCCATCGGGTGGATGGACATCATGTCGGGCATCGTCTGGCACCAGAGTTCAAAGAGCTTCTGCGCCTCCGCACGCCGTTGGATCGGCTTGCCGCGTTCCTCGCCTTGGTACGGATAAGGGAAATTCATTTCCCACCAGGTCATCGTGGTGTGGCCGGGTGCACTGCCGAGCATGCGATGCGTCTTGGTGCTGCCGGTGCGCGACAAACTGACAATCGCGGCCGCGACCTTGACCTCTTCGTCGTGAATCTCAGGATGCCGCTTGAGAAGGTCGACCATCCTGAGCCGGTTGGCCAGATAGGAGACGATGCGTTCCGCCTCGTAGATGCGACCCATCTCAGACAGTTTGGCCTCCGCCTTGGTCGCCGCCATCAGAACGCCCATCGGCTCGTAGAACCAGGTATCGCCAATATCGGAGAGACCGGTGCGGCGGCGCGCTTCCGCCACGAGCGCGTCGCGCTCGAGCGGCGGGGTGACCGGCGCTTCGCTCATGCGGGTCCCCCGATGCCCAGCGGAAGTTCGCTCAGCGAGGTCAGACGCTTGACGACTAACTCGCGCCGTTTGAAGCGCCAGCCATGCGGGGTGCGAACTAAGTTTTCATGATATTCGCCCATCATCATCAAGAGCGGACCATTCTTAAGTTTCGCAAATTCGGTTACGACGGTTCGTGCGGTCGCTGTGTCGCCGTCTATGCGGATGTCATAGGGGTTCGAGATCTGCTGCAGAGATTCGAGCGCCTCGAAGGTCGGAACGAAGAAATCCCGGATCGCTTCAGCGCCGACGATAGGATCCGGCAAGCCCATCGTCGGAGCCACCCCAGTCAGCACCGCGTCGGGCATAAACACCTTGATCATCATTGGGGCATTCAACTGCCCAGCATAGCCGCTGTAGAAAGCGATCGTTTCCAAAACGCCCAGGTGGTCTTCGCCGCTTGCCGTCACGGATATCTCCCCTTTGAACGGGCACTCGCAGATGCGCGCGGACCCAGTCCTGTTATTCCCCACCGCCCGAAACCAGTGGGCCGTCGCGATGATAGTTGAATCATTGGACTTATCAGCTGAAGTGTCAATGCTCGGTCCACGCGCGGCCGTTTGCGTCCGCCCAAGCGGCTCACGGCATGAATTCTCCGCCATTGATGTCCAGAACGGCGCCGGATACAGCGGAGATCCAGTCGGTACACATGATCAGCACCGCCTTGGCGCAATCGGCGTCATCCTGCAATTCACCCAGGGCGATGTTCTGGGCGATCGGCTGCAACGCTACTTTGATATCGACCCCCGCCGCCTTGGCCTGTTCCTGAAAGAAATCGGTGACCGGCGGACCGAACATCCATCCCATGCGCGCGCAGTTCACGCGGATGCCGTATTTGCCGAGTTCGAGCGCCATGAATTTGCTCGCGCCTTCCAATCCCGCCTTGGAGGTGCCATAGCCGCCCTGGGCAGGCAGCGGCTTTTTATGCGCCATACTGCTGACGTTGACGATGTAGCCCTTCCCCTGTTTCTTCATCTGCGGCACGCAGGCCTGCGCCATCTGCAGCGAACCAAACAGATTGATGTTGGCAGTCGTGCGCCAGTTCTCGAAATCCGTTTCCTCGAAGGTGCTAAATGCGCCGATCGACGCGGCATTATTAACCAGCGCGTCGATGCGGCCCCATTTGTCGATGACCATTTTGGCGAAGGCTTTGCAGTCCTCGTTCTTGCTGATGTCGACACGGCGCCAGATGATCTCGCCGCCCGCGTGCGAGATCGATTTGGCGGTCTCTTCGAGAAAGGGCTGCGTCCGGCTGCTGATCGCGACCCTGGCACCTTCCTTGGCTGCGATGCGGGCCAGCTCCACGCCCATCCCCGGGCCGATGCCGGAGATGATCACCACCTTGTCCTTGAACATCATAAGCGTGTCTCCCTCGATATAGCGAAAACCTGTAGATCAAACGCATTCTAACCCTGATACGGAACGACGCCGAGGGTGGTAAAATCCACCCAGTTTTCTCGAAGAGCTACTTCAATAAAATTGCGCAGTGACTACGCCATGTGCACTACACTGGGTTTCGTGCACAATCCCCTGTGCACCACAGCTACACCAGGTGCGCTGAATGGATATATCGTAGCAGGAGTACCATGCACCTTCAGGAGATGGCCGCAAACGTTCTGACAACGGGGCGCACCGGCCAGGCTTGCAGTTTCAAGGGGCAGCAGTACAGCGGGGACTGGATCGGTGAGACGGCGGCCAAAGTCAGTTCCGCCCTGTCAGATCTCGAGCCGGGTGAGCCAGTCGCGTTCGCGCCGCGAAATCGGCCGTCCTCAATTGCCGCCCTGCTGGCCCTGCTGGCGTCGGGGCGGACAATCCCCATGCTCTACCCTTTTCAGTCGCCCAATGGACTGGCGAACGATGTCAGGCGCCTGAAGCTGCGCGCGCTGCTCGCCTCAAGCGACGATCTGCAGGGCCCGGTGATCGAGGCGCTGCAGACGGTCGGCGCGCGTGGCCTTGCGCTGGACGAGGATGCGGGCGCTCGCATGCATTCACGACCCTCCAGCTTGTCGGCTGTTGCAGCGACCCAGGCACCCGAGGATCCCGCGATCCGTATTCTCACCAGCGGCACGACGGGCGCGCCAAAGCATTTCTCGGTGACTTATGCGACGATCGGCAAGTGGCTGGCCGGCGTGAGCATGATGTTCGAGGGAGCGCCCTCCCTTCGCCCGCCGGAATTGATCTATTTTCCCCTCTCCAATATCTCCGGCCTCTATCATTTTCTGCCCATACTAATGAGTGGGCAGCCATTCGAGCTGCTCGAAAAGTTCGATATCATGATTTGGCTGAACCATATGAAGCGCCATCGGCCCAAATTCGGGTCGCTGCCGCCGCCCGGTCTGCGAATGCTGCTCGACGCGCAGGTACCTCCTGAAGATCTCTCCTTCATGCGCTATATGCGCACCGGCGCGGCCGCGATCGATCACAGTACGATCAGAGAGTTTCAGAAAAAATACGGGATCCCGCTGCTGTCCTCTTATGGCGCGACGGAGTACTGCGGTCCCGTCACCTACATGACCCCCGAACTTAGTGATCGGTGGGGAGACACTAAATTTGGTACCTCCGGCAAGGTCTGGAACGGCGCACAGATGCGCATTGTGGACGCCGAGACGGGCGAGGTCCTGCCGCCCGGAAAGGAAGGTTTGGTCGAGGTGATCGCGCCGCTGGTCGGTCCGGATTGGATCCGCTCGACGGATGTCGGAATTCTCGACGAGGACGGCTTCTTCTTCCATCGCGGTCGCGCCGACGGCGCCATCATGCGAGGCGGATTCAAGCTGCTGCCTGAAGTAATCGAGGCCGCGATCGTCACCCATGATGCGGTCGCGCTGGCGGCGGTTGTCGGGATTGCGGAACCGCGCCTAGGCCAGGTTCCGGTGGCTGCCATCCAGCTTCGGCCCGGCGTGGCGCCGCCCGCAGAGGACGAACTGATCGAGCATATTCGTCAGCGGGTGTACAAAACGCATGTCCCAGTCGCCTTCCGATTCGTCGACACACTTCCGCGCACGCCCTCCATGAAGATCGACGTGCGCGCGGTTCGCGCCCTCTTTTCCGAGACGCCAAGGGGTACCTAAGGATGAATTTGGAACCGAACGAAGACCAGCGGATGATCGCCGAGACATTCGCACGCTTCTTCGACGAACATTCCAGCATGGCACGGGTGCGTGCAACGCAGCCTTCCGGTTTTGACCCGGATCTATGGCGCCAGCTGGCCCAGATGGGCGCCTTGACGATGCGCGTCGCGCAAAATGCGGACGGACTCGGATTGCTGGACGCGGTGCTGGTGATGGAGCAGGCGGGTCGCACTCTGGCTTCGGGGCCGATTGCCGAGGCGATGGTCGCCACGCGGCTGCTGACCGAGCTGGGCGGGCCGGCGTCCGAATGGCTGCCTCGGATCGCCTCGGGCGAGGCGGTCGTAACGATCGCGCTGCGCGATGCGGCCCACGCGCCCCGTCAATGGGTGGCGGGTGGTGCGGTGGCGGATGCGGTCCTGTTCCTCGACGGCGATGCGGTGGCACTACATATGCCTGCGAAGGATTCCGCCCCTCCAGAACCCAACCTGGGCGGGACGCCGATGCGTGAGATGACGCTTGCAGCGCAGCGAGATCGTGGCGGTCGCGCCGTGGCCGCAGTGGCGCAGGGGCCGCACGTGCGGGACACCTTTCTCGCCGGGATCGAGGAGTGGAAGCTGCTCACAGCGTCGGCGCTCAACGGCCTTGCTCGTGAGGCGCTTAGACTGGCGGCGGACTACGCCAAGGAACGGCTGCAGTTCGGTCAGCCGATCGGTGCCTATCAAGGCGTATCGCACCCTCTTGCCGCTCGGCTGATCGATGTCGATGCGGCGAAGTTAATCGTATGGCGAGCGATCCGTGCGATCGCCGACCGCGACGCGAGCGCGGGTGGGCAGGTCTCGCTGGCCTACTGGTGGGCGGCGCGATCAGCGAGTGAAACGGTGTCGCGCGCGCTGCACACGTTCGGTGGCTATGGCTTGACGGTCGACTACGACATCCATTTGTTCCACCTCAGGGCCAAGGCTTGGCCGCTGGTGCTGGGCGACCCGGCAGACGTCCTGTGCGAGGCCGGACGCCGCTTGTGGGGTGGAGAGAACACCGCGCTGCCCGCGGTTGGCGATATTTCGATCAATTTCGATGTTGGCGACGAGGCGCGCGCCCTTGCCCAGGAGACCACGGCGTTCTTCGAAAGCCATCTGACGCCCGAGCGCAAGGCCAGGGCGCATTATTCGTACTCAGGGCACGATCGCGCGGTTGACATGGAATTGGCCGAAGCGCGGCTGCTCTATCCGGCATGGCCCAAGGAATATGGCGGTCGCGAGGTGAGTGGATATGCCGCGTTTGCAGCGATGCAAGCCTGGGACGATCAGGATTGGACGGGGCACGGCCAAGCCACGACCAACATGATTGGCCAAGTCATGATGCGCTTCGGTTCGGATGAACTGAAGCGTGCGGTACTGCCGAAGCTCGCGCGTGGCGAGGTGATTTGCAGCCTGGGTTTCTCCGAGCCGGGATCGGGCTCGGACGTGTTTGCCGCCAAGACCAAAGCGGTGCGCGATGGCGATGAATGGGTGATTAATGGCCAGAAGATGTTCACCAGCGGGGCGAACCTCGCAGGCTATGTATTGTTGCTGACCCGCACCGATCCCGAAGCCCCCAAGCACAAGGGCATCACGATGTTCATCGTGCCGCTGGACGCTCCGGGGGTCGAGGTGCAATCCCTTCAGACGTGGCAGGACGAGCCGACGACGATCACCTTCTATTCTGGCGTACGCATCCCCGACAGCTACCGGCTTGGCGAGGTCAACGGCGGTTTGAAGGTCCTCGTCTCCTCCCTTGAGATGGAGCACGGCGGGTCAGGATTTCTCAACGCGCACGTGAAGCTGCTCAGAGCCGCGGTCGCTTGGGCGAGGGAGGCGCCACGCGGCAGCGGACGTGCAATCGACGACAGTCAGGTACGCACCCGTCTCGCCAGGGTCGCCTCAAACGTGATCGCCTCGGACGTCATCACCCGACGGCTGCTCTGGGCGCAGGCCGAGCGTAAACCCGCGCCGGCCTTTGGTCCGGCGTCCAAGGTACTCGCGTCTGAATTGTTCCTAAAGGACGGGCTCGACATGTTAGATCTCGCTGCGCCGAATTCGCTGTCGAAGCGCGCCGGCCCTCTCAACTTCATTAACCAGTGCTCGCGCCACGGATCAGCGACGACGATTTACGGTGGAACGAGCGAAGTTCACTATTCAATGGTTGCGGAACGGGGCCTCGGTCTGCCGCGCACCCGCGCGGCAGACTGAGGGAGGGCCCCATGAGCGAACCGCATCTTCTGACCGAACGAGTGGACAATATCCTCATCGCGACGCTGAACCGTCCACACAAGCTGAATGCCATGAGCGCGGAGATGCTGAGCCTGCTGGATGCTGCAATTGCGGCGTTCCGCGACGACCCCTCGCTACGCGTACTGCTGATCCGGGCGGTCGGCCGCTACTTCTGCGCGGGTGCCGACGTAGTTTCCAGCGAGCTCATGGACACTTCCAGCGGCTCCTTGATCCGTGATGCGCACCGGCGGAAGATAGGCGGCGTCCAGCGCATGTGGGACGAATTGGAGGCGATCGAAAAGCCGATCGTCGCCGCGCACCACGGCCCCTGCGTCGGCGGCGGTCTGGAGATGTCGTTGTCGTGCGACTTCAGGCTGGCGGCTGCCAACGCCAGCTATTCCTTCCCTGAGTCACTGTTCGGCTCGCTGCCAGCGTCGGGCGGCGTCAGTCGCCTGACCCGGATCGTTGGAACGCACTGGGCGCGGTACTTCCTGATGGCAAATATGCCGGTTGATGCGAGCCGCGCGCTGGCGATGGGGCTCGTCCACGAAGTATTTCCCAATGAGAGCTTTGCCGAGAATGTCATGGCATTCTGCCGGCACCTCGCCAAGCAAAAGCCGGAGGTCATGGGAACCGCCAAGATAGCGATTGAACTCGCCCGAGATCTCCAGGCGGCACAGGCGCGCAGTCTGGAGCGCCTGGCGAACAGCACGCTGTTACTTGGCGACGAGTATAAGAGCGGCATAGCCGAAGTGCGCAGCAGGCTGCAGCGAGGCAAGACGTAGCCCGGATTGTGGCCGGCGAGGCTCAGTTCCTCTTCGGATAAACGGACCAGTCACCGGCATAGGCGATGCCTTCATTCCAGAAGTCGTGGCCACTGATCTTGCGGAACCAATGCACGGTTCGTGCAATCGAGCCGGCTCTGGAGCGCGGCTCCATCGCGATCCCACTTACGCTCACCCCTTGGGCGCGCGCGACAAAATCTTTCACGGTGAATGCCAGATCTTCTGTCTGCTGCGCGCACATCACCAGTTCGCCACCGGGACAGTAGCGCACCGGTTCGATCTGCAGGGACGACAACCTGCCGCGTCGCATCGCGACATTGCCCGGTACGCGCGAAACTTCCGGAATGTGCACCTCGTCGTACCACTTATGGTATTGCTTCTCCATTCCGGCAACGAAGTTGGCAAGGATGATGAATACACCGGAAAAGGGTCTGTTCTTTTGGTGATTGGGACTGGAGATCCAGTCGTAATACATTTTATAACTGTGGATCCGCTCGGTCTCATTACTGTCGTCGATGAGCTCCGCATCGCGTGCCTCGGCAAGCAGCGGGCCGAGCGCCGGCAGATCGATCTTCGGATCGGGGAGATCCAGGTCATAGACACTCAAGAAACGCCACGGTTGTGGAATATCGGGCATCGCCTGGGCGTCAGTGAGTGCGTAGCGATCCGCCGTCTTGAACCCTCTCAATCGCTGTAGCGATTCGCGGTGCGGCCCGTCGAACCAAGCAGCGTAGTCCGCCTCCTTACCCGCCGGGACATCGTGGAGATGAATGGTTGTGAAAAGCGTCATGCGACTTACTGCCGTTTTGGCTTCCCGCACCTGTTCACGGCATCAGCCGCGCGAGGTCATGGTCCACGGCTGCGGCAGCATAACGCGCGGTATTTGCCGTATTGACCCATTCCGTCTGAAATGCATTATCGTTGATCAGGAAGATAAATAACCCAACTACAATTGAACGCCTATAGGCCAGCCACGCCGTGTCGAAATCGGGTGCGTCAACGCCTTCGCCGGCGAGAGCATCCAGATAGAGCGCGAGCAGCGGCTTCTCGAATCGCGCCCTGTCCGCTAAGTCCAATGCGCCGATGACGTGATACGATACCTCCACGAAGGGAGAAGCACGCGCGATCTGCATGTCGTAGAAGCCGGGCGTGCCATCAGATTCCACATAACAGTTTCCGAGATGCGTATCTCCGTGGATGAGGCATATAGCGCCTTCACGCTCGATCTCCCCCACGCGCAGCATCGCCGATCGAAGCCAATGGCGGTCATGATAGCGGCTCGATAAGGCGGCAGCCCGCGGACTGTCGAGATAGCGCCGCAGCACGCTTTCGCTGGTGTATTGATCAATCCAGCCGAGCACGGCAGGGTTGTCGAAGCGGCTCACGATATCAGCCCATTCACCCCCCGGTGCGAAACGTCGGTCGTTCCATGACGCAGCGTGATAGCGAGCCATCGCCTTCAGGCGGCGCGCGACCGCCTCGAAACCCTGGGGGCGCGACGCGTGGCAGAAGTTCACGCCCGCGAGGGTGAGGTCTTCCATGAGAATGATCGAGCGGTACCCATCGGGGTCGACCTGCGCGAACCAGCTCCGTGGACAGCGAATCGGCAGCGCTCTCGCCACGTCCCGGTAGAAGCGAGCCTCGATCGCGTACATATGGCCCAACGTCGAGCTATGGGGCTCAAATCCACCCTTGAGAATGAGCGTCGGCGGGATCGAAGGGTCGTCGGCGTCAATGCGCAACCGCAGCTTGGTCGAAGCGCCGTGCATGATATCGACAACTTCCACCCCCTTGACCTCGACACCGAGTGCGCTGGCAAGCCAGTCGCGGTCGATGTCCTCGGGGCGCGTCGGCAGCGCAGTTGTGGTTTGGCGACGCAATACGGCTAGCCCCCTGTCCTCGCGATACTTTATCGCGGTTAGTTATGTTTGATTTTTGTAATTCAGATGCTAGCCCCTTCGAGCGGGCCATACCAGCAATTATTGCAATCATTTAGACCTTTAGCAACAACCCCATGAGCGTGATCAAGTCGTTGAACGCATCTCGATGAATTCAGCGCTGATTTCACGCGGGGCCATCAGCGCGTGGACGATTATTGCCGCCAATTCTTTTACCGGTGCTCCAGGCACGGCGTAATACG
>Ga0302324_100024884_pt1 | contig 11512 bp, 7 predicted proteins | sample Palsa_T0_1_FD_201949 | JGI IMG/M metagenome (GOLD analysis project Ga0302324, IMG submission 201949) | Peat permafrost microbial communities from Stordalen Mire near Abisko, Sweden - Palsa_T0_1 | ecosystem: Environmental > Terrestrial > Soil > Palsa > Peat permafrost | place: Sweden: Abisko... | reverse complement strand
AGGCCGCGACGGGTGAGGACGCGGTCGAGAGCCGCTTCGGCGCGGAGCCAGTCTTCCTGTTTGCCCACGAATTCGCCCGGCTTGCTGGGATCGTGCGCGGAGAGTTCGACGCGGTACTCGGCGAATCCGAAGGTCTTGAGAACAGCTTCAGCGAAGTCGATGCAGGCGTCCATTTCGTCTTCGATCTGGCCGGGAGTACAGAAGATGTGGGCGTCGTCCTGGGTAAAGCCTCGGACGCGGAGAAGGCCGTGCATGGTTCCGGAGCGCTCGTAGCGGTACACGTTGCCCAGTTCGGCGTAGCGCACGGGCAGGTCGCGGTAGCTCTTTGGGGTGTTTTTGTAGATGAGGATGTGGCCCGGGCAGTTCATGGGCTTGAGCCGGTATTCGGCGTCATCCAGTTCCATGGGTGTGTACATGTTGCCGGAGTAGAAGCCCTCGTGACCGCTGATCTTCCACAGTTCGCGCCGCATGACGTGCGGGGTGAACACCATCGAGTAACCACGGCGCAGGCACTCATCGCGCATCCAGTCTTCCATGACTTTGCGGATGATGGCGCCTTTGGGATGCCAGAAGATGAGGCCGGCTCCAGCGACTTCCTGGATGCTGAAGAGGTCGAGCTGCTTGCCCAGTACGCGGTGATCGCGTTTGGCGATCTCTTCGAGATGGGCGAAGTGCGCGTCGAGGTCTTTCTGCGAGAAGAATGCGGTGCCGTAGATGCGTTGGAGCTGAGGATTCTTTTCGTCGCCCAGCCAATACGCGCCGGCAATGCTGGTGACCTTGACGGCCTTCACGCGGCCTGTCGAAGGCACGTGCGGGCCGCGGCAGAAATCGAGGAAGTTGCCGTTGCGGTAAAAGCTGACCTGATCGCCGGGATGGGTGAATTTGGTCACGAAATGCGTCTTCATGAAGTCGCCATCGTGCTCAAAGGTGGCGAGTGCCTCTTCACGCGGTGTTGCCTCGCGAACGAATTTCTCGTCGCGGGCGATGACTTCGGCCATCTTCGCCTGAATTGCAGCCAGATCGTCAGGAGTGAAGGGCTTTTCGCGATAAAAGTCGTAGAAGAATCCCTGATCCGTTGCGGGACCGTGGCCCAGCTTGGTTTCAGGGAAGAGCTCGAGAACGGCGGTTGCCATCACGTGCGCGGCCGAATGGCGGACGACTCTCAGCGCCTCGGGGTCGCTTTCCTTGATGAGCGCAAGCTGCGTGTCTTCCGTCAGCGGAGTGGAGAGATCGACCAGGCGCGAAGCATCCTGCGCTCCGGCTGCGTACATCGCGGCGTCGCTTTCAGTTTCCTCAGTGCCATTGCCTTCGGTAGTTGCGGACGCTTCAGCGGCGGCGAGGGGAGTCAGACGCGCCACAACGGAAACTGCGGCAAGGCGAGGGGAGATGGAATTCGCGATATCCAGCGGAGTGGTGCCGACCGGCACCTCTCGAATGGCCCCATCGGGCAAATGTACGGCGATTGTCTGAGAGTTCATGGCTAAGAAGAAGTCCTGTTGCGAAGTTGTTCAAAAGCACCGCGCAATAACTCAGGATATACCGGCTCGTAAGGAACATTCTCTGAAGTCGCGAGACGAATCACATTCCGGCATCGATTGCGTCTTGCTTGACTAATTGAGGTTTACTGACGCTGGGCATCCTTTAGGTCAGGAAGTGGTCTGCAACCGGCGACTCCGAGCATCGCGACTTCTCGCTCCCCATCTGGTCTGGATAGGTCCGGGTTGGTAACCTTCGCGGGACTTACCAATGCCGCTTTGGGTGCCTGAATTGGGCTGAACTGAAACGATCCAGGCTCCGAAGTCACTCTCTTTCGTGGGATCTACTTCGGCCGTTCGCTAGCACAACCGTGGGATGCCCCGCAGCCTGCGTGTGAGTGGACAATGACCCTCAAGATTGGGAACGCGCCCTGCTCGTGGAATGTTGCAATTGTGGGCAGAGAGTTACTTTCAGTGTGTGGCTGGGAGAAACCCGGCGGAGAATAACAGGAGAGAGAAAATGCAAGTACTTCTGAAAAGCACAGAAACCTCAGTGGAGACCCGTTGCAGCGTTTGTGGTCAAGGATTTGTGATGTTCTGGGAGCGCCAGACAAAGATGGAGCGTTCGCAGGCACTGCGTGAGATTGAAACGACGCTGCGTCACCACCATCATTCCGGCGCCGGGCCGGATGTACATCCGGTCAAAGGGTTTCTGGTTCCCGCATGGGATGGTCCGATCGCTTTTTCCGGAGCGGCCATTCTGGGGAATGCTCCTGTCTGGGCGCTCTAAAAAGCGTAACCACGGGCTCCGCCCTTCTCTCAGCCACGCTTGAAAAACGGCAGATTCCCTCGGGGGATGGAGTCTGCCGTATTTTTTGTGTGCAGCAGGGCGAATCTGCCGGATCATGGGGGCGACTTGATTCGATCGCTTGTGCAGAGCATAGAGATTTTCGGGGTTGAGCTTTCCGAAAGCGGTCGACTGTGCAGGCGGCTATTTCTCTTCGTGGTATTCCATTTCGGTGTTGATCGACCACAGATTTGATTTATCCGTGATGCCGTTCGCGATGTTATCCACAGCGGTCATTGCAGTCAGCATCGAATGATCCTGGTTGTTGTATTTGTGCATGCCATTTCGGCCGACCAGAAACAGGTTCTCGATACCATCAGTGTAGTTGCGAATCGTGTCGAAACGGTCATAAGTTCCGAAGTAGGCTGGATAGGTCTTTGGCACTCGCGCGACATGAGCATCCAGCACATCTTCCTTGTTCAGAATGCCGATTCGGGCAATCTCTTCTTTGGCCAGATCGATCATTGCTTCATCGCTCAGGTTCCAGATGGGATCGGTCTGGTAGCAGAAGTACTCGAGGCCAATCCATGTCTTCGATGGATCGGCGACCATGGCCGGACTCCAGTTATTAAAGATCTGCAGGCGACCGACTTGCACGTCGGGCTCCTGGATGTAGATCCAGTTGTCCTTGAGCGGGCTGCCATCTTTCTCATGGACAGCGAGCTTCGCGGCCAACAGGCCTACAGTGATGAAGTCGCGATAAACGAGACCATCGCTGACGGCACGAACCTCCTCGGGCGCGGGAACTGACAACGCGCGAATGAGTTCCTGGACGGGCATTGTGGAGAAGACGTAGTCGGCTTTGAAGCTGAACCGCTCTCCGTCTCTCGCGATCGCTTCCACACCGGTAATCCGGTTGCCGGAAAGGATGAGGCGATCGACTGAAAGTCCGGTATGGAGTTCGCCGCCGTCCTGCTGCACCATCTCTGCGACATGCTCCCAAAGCTGCCCCGGGCCCAGCTTGGGATAGAGAAACTGCTCGATGAGTGAGGTCTCTGTCTGCTTCTGCGCGATGCCGTTATTGGCCGCAGCGCCTGAGCGGTTGGAGGGATCGGATTTTGGGGCGAAGGCTTTCTTGAGAAAGTGCAGGATGACTCCCTTTAGGGAGAGTCCTTTGATACGCTGGGCGCCCCACTCCGCACTGATTTTATTGCATGGCACTCCCCACACTTTTTCGGTATACGACTCAAAAAAAAGCCGATAGAGCTGGCGGCCAAAGCGATTGACCAGGAAGTCTTCCAGGGTTGCTTCGTTTTTCCTGGGAAATAGCGCGGCGTGGAGATAACTCAGACCGGCGCGAAATGTTCGTATCAGGCCAAGATTCAGAAGTGTATCGGCGGTGAGGCGGATTGGGTAGTCAAAAAAGCGGCGGAGAAAATAGATTCGGCTCTTGCGGGGGCGCAGCAGCATCACCAAATCTGGATTGGATGGCGGCTCGGCTAAAGCGACTGACGTTGCCAAAATCGACGAGCCTGGCAAGGCAACCTGCCCTGGATTCAACTCGCGCTGTTTTCCCTGGTATTGGATCCGAATTGGTCCAGATGCATTGGAACCATCTTTCGAGGGCGACTCAAGCGGCATCACATCCAGCCACCATTGCATCACACGATCCGATTTGGAAAAGAAGCGATGACCGCCAATGTCCATCCGGTTGCCCTTGTACTGGATGGTTCTACTGATTCCGCCAATGGCGTCCGAAGCTTCGAGGACGATCGGTTGTATTCCAGTGCGGCGCAGCAATTCCAGTGCGGCGGTGAGGCCTGCAGGTCCGGCGCCGATGATGATGGCCCGCTGATTGGTCATCTGGCTTTCATAGACAAAGGTACGTCGTTAGTATATCGGGGGTGGCAATGGAATCAGCGCCTTTGGTGCCACATCGGGTTGCGGATAAGTGTCATAGACCGCCATATCGGGAATCGAACTGGCTCAACGATATACTGGGCCTCTATGCGACTTTTGCACGTGGTGCATACATTGAACCCCGACCGGGGTGGACCGAGCGAATCAGTGAGAATGTTTGCACAGGCACACCAGAGGGCTGGAAATGAAGTCGAGATCGCCACGCTGGATGGGATCAATGACGGCCCCAATGGTGACGGTTATCGAAGTCTGGTGAATTGCGACGTGCATCCCTGCGGGCCGGGGCGGTCTAACTATGGGTATTCTCCACGGCTCGACGAGTGGCTCAGAAGCAGTTACCAGCGATTTGACGGCGTCATTGTCAATGGCGTCTGGCAATATCACGGAGTCGCGGCACGCAGAGCCCTCGCCGGCAGGAAACGCTATGTGGTATTCGCTCATGGGATGCTCGATCCGTATTTCAAGGATCGGTTTCCGCTGAAGCATTTGAAAAAGCTGGTTTACTGGACCCTCCAGGAACATCGCAATCTGAATGCGGCGCAGGCTGTCTGTTTCACAAGTGAAGAGGAACGACGCGTAGCGGCAGATGGTTTTCCATTCTGCCGGTTTCGCAGAGTGGTAGTGCCCTACGGGACAATGGGGCCAAGCGGCGATCCCGAGGCCCTCAAGTCCGCATTCCTGATGGCATGGCCTCAACTGCGAGGGAAGGAGTATTTGCTCTACCTGGGGCGGATCCATCCCAAAAAAGGATGCGACCTGCTGTTGGACGCGTTTGCGCAGGCGGCCATACCGAACCTGCAACTGGTGATGGCTGGTCCGGATGAGGCCGGTTGGAGTTCGGATCTTAAGGTACAGGCGGATCGGCTGGGGATTTCGGACCGGATCGTGTGGACCGGAATGCTCCGTGGCGAGGCAAAATGGGGTGCTTTTTACGGCGCCCAGGCATTCGTGCTTCCTTCGCATCAGGAAAACTTCGGGATCGCGGTCGCAGACGCCCTGGCCTGCGGAGTGATTCCGCTCATCAGCGACAAGGTGAACATCGCTCCTGACGTGGCCGCGGATGGGGCGGGTCTGATGGATACCGACTCGGTTGAAGGGACGGTGCGACTGCTGACCGCGTTTCAGGCGCTCTCGCCGGATCAGCGGGCGAAGATGAGAATGCGCGCACTTGAGTGCTATCAGAACCGATATGCATTGAAGAATTCAGCTCAGGCAGTGTACAAAGCGCTGGGGATTGGCTGAAGCGACAAAGCGCCGGACGGAGCAGGACGAATCACACCTGAATCAACTTCGCCCTTTCTGGAACTGACCTGAAAGTAACCACGGCCGGAAACTTCTTCGCGCGACAATTGCACCATGGTATCTTTAGACTAGGTGTTGTAGCGTGGGTACTCGACCACCGGCTGTATCTGAACCTGTTCGGGTTGTGGTAACTACACGCAAACTAAGGCCAGGCACATACCCTTTGCGGAACAGGTGACATTTCCCCAGTGAAACTGACCAGCACACTTCTCTTCAGCATTTTGATGCTCCCGGCATTATCGTGGGCTCAGGAAAAAGCGGTGCCGGACGGGAATTTTATGCCTCCCGGACTTGCGCCAGGCGATCAACTGAATGTGCGCATGTATGACTTCCCGGATCTTGGGTCGGGCGTGCAGGTGCGTGTCGGCGGAGATGGCTCGGTGCGGTTGCCTTATGCCGGAGCAATTCAGGTATCCGGATTGTCGCCGGACGGTTTCCAGCAGGCGATTACGGATTCCCTCAAGGCAAAAGGTATCGTCAAAGAGCCAAATGTGACGGTTGACGTTCTCTCCGCTGTCAACCTGACTGTCAACGTGCTCGGACAGGTGCAGAGTCCCAAAGTCATTCCGCTGTTTTCCGCTGCCCCGCTGTCGTATGTGATCGCGCAGGTCGGCGGCATTACCGGGCTCGCGGACCATCATCTAACCATTCTTCACCATAGCGATGAATCCCCAACTTCCGTCGAATACGACCCGGATTCGCCTAACAGCGAGGCAATGAATACTCTTGTGAAGCCCGGCGATATCGTAAGCGTGAGCAACCGCGGTGTGTTTTTTGTTGGCGGTGAGGTGAATCGCCCCGGGATTTACCCGATCGGCGGAGCACTCAGCGTGGGACAGAGCTCTGGGATCGGCGGTGCAGGAGTCGTGAACAAGATGACGCTTCTGGAAGCGCTATCGCAGGCGAGCGGCATCACTTCGATCGCAAAGCGATCGAAGATGTACATCCTGCGTACCGTGGACGGAAAGAGGGAGGAGATCGTGGTGGATGAGGTGAAGTTGTCCAAGGGGGAAATCGCAGATCCGATTTTGCATCCGAATGACATCATCTATGTCCAGCCCAGCTACCTTCGTCTCCAAACCAACAACTTATTCTCGACGGCGATCAGCAGCATCTATGCGGTTGCTGCAGTCAAGGATTTCTAGCGGCAAGCGCGAGTATATTGGTTGAATTTGGGAAACGAGCGTCCAATTGAAGAATGAAACAAGGCTTGAAAATCCGCTTGGCATGCGTCAAGCAGAGAAATTTGATTTGATATTTGATCTGGGCCGCCACCGGGACCGCGTCGATGGAAATGGCAGGCTGCATTCATCAATGGGCTTGAACCGACGCCCAGGGAACTTAACGAGCTGGAATATGCGGCTGGCGATTTTTTGACGAGGTCCGTGTGACGACAAACTCCCCATCAACGGCGACGAAATTTACGGAAAACTCAATACACATTTCCGACGTCGTCCGCATATTGCGGAAGTACGGCGTGTATCTGCTCTGCCTCATGATTCTTGGCGGTACGCTGGGTGCTATCTGGGCGAAATTTCAGACGCCTCAATATGATGCCGTCGCGATGGTGCATCTGGATCAGCACAGTTCGATCAGCCTGGGGGCTGCAGGCGGTGGCGAAGATGAATACAACCTCAAGATGCAGACCCAGATTATCGGATTTCAGAGTCCAAACATCGCGGAGATGACCATCCGCAAACTTGATTTGCAAAAGCATCCCCTCTTTGGGGGAACGGGGCCCAACAATCTTGACAATCCCGTTCAAAGAGATCAGCTGGTGCGCCAGTTCCTGGGTTCCCTGAGCGTCACTCAGATCCCTAAGTCGGAGTTGCTTTCCATTCGCTTCCGGAGTCCCAGCCCTGCTCTGGCTGCTCTTGTCGTCAACAACCTCGTCGATGTTTATTTTGAAGAGAGCTTTGCCCAGCGCTATCGCAGTACTCAAGAGATTTCCTCGTATCTGACCCGGCAGATGGACGATCTCAAGCTGAGGATTCAGAACGAACAGAATGAACTGCTGGGTTCAGAAGCAAAACTGGGGATTCTATCGACGAGTCCGAACTCGCAATCGAGCCTGCTCGTCAACGAGACGACACAACTTCTATCGGAGCGCGTCAGAATCCAGGGCGAACGCTATCTGGCGGAAGCCGAATATCAGAATATGCAGAATCATCCCGATGCGTCTGTGCCGCCTGATATTCCTGCTTCCGCCAGCCTGGTCGGTCTGCAAGGCCAGTTATCTTCGGCGCAGGCGCAGGTGGCAGCTCTTGAAGAACGCTATGGCCCGAATTATCCGCCTTTGCAGCAGGAAAAGGCACAGGTCGCGAGCCTGACCAAGAGCGTCGAGGAACTTCGCCAAAAGGTTCTTAACGGAGCAGCTGAAAACCTGGAGCGGACTCAGAAGGCGGAGCAAAGCATCAACAACCGTCTTCTCGAATTACAAAAGGAATCCGAGGGCAAGACTCCCGATACCGTCCGGTACGAAATCCTCAAGTCTCAATACGTCAGCGACCAGACACTCTATAACGTACTGCTCACTGCGATGGGAACCGGCGCCATTCAGGCAGGCATGCAAGCCCAGGAACTGAACCGCTTCACCGCCGCGGAAGTCCCTGGCATCAAGGCTTATCCGAACGTGCGCGCGGTGACCCTGGCGGGCGCCGCCGCCGGTCTCCTGATCGCAATGGTGATTGTCGGCATCATTCTGCTGAACAGTGATACCGTGCAGACGGTCGATCAGGTGGAAGAGGGCCTTCCGCTCCCTGTTCTCGCGTCGGTGCCGGAATACAAGGATGATCTTGCTGCCATGCGGTTATCCGATGACGTTCTTCCGCTCGTAACCTTGCTTGCACCCCGTTCTGCCGGCACGGAGGCATATCGACTGCTGCGCACCGCCATCACCCTGATGCCGGTGAGCCAGAAGCATCGTGTCATTTCACTCTCAAGCTGCGGACCTGGGGAAGGTAAGTCAACCACCGCTCTGAATCTGGCAGTTGTACTGGCAACCCAGTCCAAGCGAGTCCTGCTTATCGACGCGGATTTGCGTAAACCGACAATTTCTCAGCGGCTCAAATTGCCTGCCTCCGATCAGCCCGGACTTAGCCGTTTTCTGAGCGACGTGACTGTCTCACCGGAGGATTGCGTTCAGAGAGTCCCGGAGATCGCCGGCCTCGACGTGATTCCGGTCCAGGAGATTCCTCCCTTCCCGTCAGAGTTGCTTGGGCAGGGACGGCTTGAACAACTGCTGAAGTGGTCGCGCGATCACTACGATTACGTTCTCATCGATACGCCTCCTGTTCTGCTCGTAACGGATGCGCTAATCGTTGCGACCCATTGCGATACCCTTCTTGTTGTGGTGCGCATTGGAGTTGCGCAGAAGCGCGCACTGCGCAGGATTCGTCAGGACCTGGCAAAGTATCCCGGTAAGCAGACAGGCATCGTTGTCAACGCCCTGCCCCATGCCGACACGTACTACGGCGGATACGGGAACTACCGGAAATATTACGGCAAGGGTTACGGCGGCGGTGGAAGCTATTACGGCTCCGGGTCCGACTACCTTTCTTCCACCAGGAAAAAGTAGCTCGTCTGCGTGTTTCATGGAGCCCGCTTCTGTGGCCAAAAGGCGCATTGTGACCACTGTTTCTTTCGCAAGTCCTTGATGTTGCTTGATGCTGAATATCTCGAAAGTAACAGGAATGCAGAAGCCCGTTCCGATCGTAATCAGAGGATAAAATCGGGAGACTCTACATTGAGAACCGCAGTGTGTGCGTCACGGAAGTTCCAATGACGCGGCTGGAGGAAGCAAAGTCATTTCTCTTGCCAAAGCTTCGTCAGGTCTTTCACTTCATGACGAAGCAGGGAATTGCAATGGCAGGCAATATGCTCTATGGCCTGCTGTGTGTAAGGATGCTTCCAATCCCCTCGTATGCGCAGTTTGCGGTGCTCTTTGGCTTTATGGGTTCGCTGACTGTGATGTTGGATATCGGGATATCGAACACCTTGGCTCCCCTGGTTGGCGAACAGATCTCCAATCTTCCATTGATAGCCAACTATGTGGCTTCCATCCGCCGGATTACCACATGGCTCTATCTGTTCGTGGCTCCCATCGCTGCCCTCATTTTTGTCCTGCTGGTTCGCCGGCAGCATTGGGGCGCATCGACGGTGGCCCAGATGGTCGTGGTGCTGCTGGTGACCGCGTGGTTTGCGCGCGTAAGTTCTTCCTACGGGTCGGTATTGATCCTGCGGCGAGATCGCAGTCGATACTACCGCGCACAGATCATTGGCAGCCTGGGATCGCTGACGCTTTTGGTGGTCTTCTGGGCCCTGCACAGGGTCAACATCTACGTTGGAATTCTTCTGAATGTTGCTCAGATTGTATATATGGCGACCAGCTATTATCGGCGTGCGCGCGAACTTCTGGGAGTAGCGGGCAAACCCTCCAGGCAGCAGGAAAAGGCAATTGTGCGCCTGGCGATGCCGAATTTTCCAAGCACGATTTTTTATGCGATTCAGGGACAGGTCATGCTGATGCTGATTACTGTCTTTGGCCATGGCACGACGGGCGTTGCGAATGTGGGTGCTCTATCCAGACTCGGCCAGATACTGGTGCTGTTTTCGCAGATGAATCCGATACTCGTTGAGCCGTTTTTCGCCAGGCTAAAGGAGTCGCGGTTGAAGCGAACCTATCTGATTTCGGTGTTCATGATTGCATCGTGCGCATCGGCATTCGCAATGTCCGCGTTTCTGTTTCCGCAGGTTTTTCTGTGGATTCTGGGCCCGAAGTACAACCAGCTTCACCTTGAAGTCGGCCTGATGGTTTTGAGTGCGTCGATTCAATATGTCAGTGGTTTCATGTGGGTGATTCACTCCGCACGCCGCTTCGTGTACTGGTGGAACAACATTGCGATCATTGTTTTGACGTTGACGGTTCAGGCAGGATTTGTCTGGAAGGTCGACCTCAGTTCCGTTCGCAATGTCCTAACTCTCAATATCATGTCTGCTTCGGCATCGCTGGTTGTAATTATTGCTTGTGGTTTCTATGGTTTTTGGCGTGGTCCCCAGAAGATGGATCGCACAGCGGGGATATAGGTGGCATGGCGTCTGTCTTTAACAAACTGAAAGGGAACTAAAGGAATGGAGACCGAGTCCTCGGCACTGGCCGGCAATGCCCCGATCAACAGCGATCAGGTGATTTGCACGCTGTATGAAGGCGACTATCATTTGGGCGTTGCAGTGCTCATCAATTCGATTGTGAGGGGAGGTTTTCGTGGTCTCTTCTGGGTGGGTTATCGCGGAGAATTGCCACCGTGGGTGGCTCAGCTATCGCGTCGGCAGGACGGTCTTTATGTGATTGGAGAGGCCCTGCTGGGCTTCGAGAAAATCGGCTCAAAGAGCCACTTTACGCAATACAAACCGGAATTCATGACCTCGCTCATCGCGCGAGGCCTAGCGAGCAATTACCTCTGGTACTTCGACCCTGACATCACTGTGCGATGCGCATGGGAATTCTTCGTGAGATGGGTGAGGCATGGAATCTGCCTGTGCCAGGAGATCACGATGGGAGTTATGCCTTCTGATCATCCGATTCGATGTGAGTGGATTGAGTTGGCTGAAAGATCGGGATGGGGGCAACTGACACATCCGCAGGAGCGTTATTACAATGGCGGATTTCTCGGGATGCAGGTAGCACACGCGGCATTTCTTGAGACTTGGAGGGCCGCAATGCGATTGGCCAATTCCTCCGGCGTCCACGAATCAAATCTGTGGCATAGCGACAGGTCGAGTACCTTCTTCGCGACCGATCAGGATGCCCTCAATCTTGCTGTAATGTATGCGAAAGCTCCATTGTCGACGATTGGACCCGAAGGGATGGGTTTCGTTCCCGGCGGATTTACGATGTATCACACGGCAGGTGGTTCCAAGCCGTGGAGGAAAAAATTCCTGAAATCTGCGCTCTCGGGTAATCCGCCATGGAAAGGCGACAAGCATTTCCTGGAGTGCGCCGGCGGACCGATCAAGCCTTAGTCGGATA
>Ga0302324_100024883_pt1 | contig 11512 bp, 14 predicted proteins | sample Palsa_T0_1_FD_201949 | JGI IMG/M metagenome (GOLD analysis project Ga0302324, IMG submission 201949) | Peat permafrost microbial communities from Stordalen Mire near Abisko, Sweden - Palsa_T0_1 | ecosystem: Environmental > Terrestrial > Soil > Palsa > Peat permafrost | place: Sweden: Abisko... | reverse complement strand
GCACGGCGCGCGCGACACCACCATGCGCGGCACCGCCATGGCCGAACTCGAAGCCATGACCCCGCGCTTCTCCCAATGGCTGCCCGGGGAAGAGATTCCTGAGCAACACTGGATGTATCGCTGGGCGAAGAAGTATTGGTACAACGACTTCCACGCCTACACCCACGCCGACCACGACACCACCATCCAGCAAAAGACCCGCGAGCTGGTGGCCGCCGGCGAACCCGCCGGCGTCAGGTAGGGACGCCGCGCCGCCGGCGTCCTCGTTGCAGAACGACGAACAGAAATCGGTGGAACGGCCTTCCGCCGCACCGGCCGCAACGGAGCCTGCCCTGAGCCTGCCGAACGGGTGGCCCCATTGCGCCGCGCACGCCTCGGGTGCGCATACCCCAAAGCCTGTCATCCTGAGCTGTAACGCTGCAGAACCGTTTGGGGAGCGCGCGCGCCCCGCGTGCTGCATCACGCGCTTTAACCCACGGCGTTGTAGAGCGCGGCTGTGCCAGCCGCCTCACTCTTTCCTCGTGCCGAAGTTGAACTTCGGCACGCAATTGGGAGCCAAGCTCTGCTTCGCACGGCGAGAGCGTCTGCGGGCAGGAACCGCCGCTCCGTTGCCAGGCACTGCCCCAACCAAAGTTCAAGCCATGCCCCGTCGCCGAACCGCTCGCCAAGAGCGACACATCCATGGGAGCCAGACGGCGTTGTGCCAATCTTGGTTGATGGAAACCGAAGACCCGAGGTTTCGGAAAACTGAATCAGTGGCCCATTTCAGTCCACTTTGTCTCGATCCACAAGCTTTCGCTCGCAGTTCTCGGCGTGTACACTGTTCGGCGAATCTACATGAGAACGATTTCCTTCACCGTGGGACGTCTTGAGTTCGTCGGCTCCGGTAAATTCATGATTGCGGGGCGCAACTGCCGGGACGAGTTGCGCCGAGGCGATCGATTGCGTGTGAACGCCAAGACCGGGACGGAATCAACGGCCGAGTTTTGCGTCGATGAGATCACGTTTTACAACCGCACCGTGGAGGCGGTTGCTCCCGGACATACGGCGGGGCTATTTTTCCCCGTTGACCTCGCTGCCCACGTTCGCTTGGGAGATGAACTTCACGGCCAATCCAACACCTGATCATGCGCTGTAGCGGACGGATCCGGCTGTCACGCTGGCTGCCCCACCGCCTCCGTCCGCCGCGGAGCCGCGTCAACCACCCGGTCCCAAGGGGCCGTTGCCACCAATTACCCCCGGTTGCACTATGGGCCCTTCGTTCACGGTCCAGTATCTAGTACCACCGATCAACGTCTCCCCCGCCTCGCTCCTCCTTTTCCGTTTGCCTGCGTTGACAGCAATGCTAGCAGCGGATAAGCTTCCGTTCGCATGAGCACTACCTTGACCATCCGAAACCTCGACGAAGCGGTAAAGCAGAAGCTCCGCCTGCGGGCGGCCATGCATCAACGCTCCATGGAGGCCGAAGCGCGCGAAATCCTGGCCCACGCGGTGGCGGACGAGAACCAGGCGGCCGACAAGGCCAAAGACAGCCCGCAGGAGCAAATGCGCCGGGCGATCGATTCTGTCCGGGGCATTTGGAAAGGAAGGAAAACCACGGACGAATTGATGGAACTGACCCGGGCCGACGGAATCGACGATGCCTATACTCGTCGACAGTAATGTGATTCTGGATGTGGTCACCCAGGATCCCACGTGGGAGCCATGGTCCAGTTCGGCACTGGCGCAGAACGCCGGCCACGGCTCTTTGGTCAACCCGATCATCTACTCGGAACTTTGTGGCAACGCGAACTCGGTGCAAGAGGTCGATGCCGTGCTGGCTTCCCTCAAGATCGGGTATGTGGAACTTCCTCGCGAAGCGCTTTACCTGGCCGCCAAGGCGCATCTGTCTTATCGCCGACGGGGAGGCACGAGAAAGATCGGCCTGCCCGATTTCTTCGTCGGAGCGCACGCCCAGGCGTCGGGACTTTCCATCCTCACGCGCGACAAAGGGCGGTACCAAACCTACTTCCCGGCAGCACTCCTGATCGCGCCGTAAGCCTCAGGCCCACCTCAATTCCCGCACGGCTTCGCAATTCACTCAGCCCTCAGTTCTCCGCACTTGCATCTCATGCGAGTTTCAATTTTCGGGTCGCCCGTGGCGACGCATCCATTCGACTGAGCACTAAGAACCAAGAACTCCCTGCAAGCGCCGCCCTTGCTACTGCTTCCCGTAACCACTCCCCTGCGTCAGCCAGGCGAGATTGAACTCATAGTAGTTGCGGCTCGAGATCAGATGAATGCGCCCGTCGGCGTCTTGAGCGCTGGCCAGGTAGCCATTCGGCTCGGCATGGCGGGCATCGACCTTTTGCACGCTGCCGTCCGTCCCCAGCATCGTCGGCGGAGGATTTTCCGGCAGGATCAGCCGCTTCACCGGCCAGGTCTTGCCTTCATCCCACGAAAGCGCCGCGTACAGGCCGTAGCCTTTGAATTCTCCGCCTTTGCCATCCGATACCATGATCCCGTCACGTTCGCTTTCCGTTCGCACCAGCGACTTGAGCGATTTGACGGTATTGAGACCGACTTTCCCGATTTCCTCGGCCTTCTCCCTCAGCAGGCGATCGGTAAAGGAACAAAGCAGGACGGGACCTTCCTTGAGCCGCTTCATCGTCATGCGCTGGCCGCTGGTGATGGCCGGAAGCTCGCTGATGCGATAACTCCACGTCCGGCCGCCATCGGTCGAGAGACTCAAGGGCAGCTTGTTCTGGTAAGTCGCCAGCCGCTTGGCGTTATCGACGCGGCCCAAGGCCAGGAGCGTCCCGTCCTTCAATTCCACCATCCCGGTGTGGATGCCCGCAATTGCTTTCCCAGTCGTTCCGGGATCGTGGTCCTTCTCACTATCATCGGTGAGCCGCGTCCAATGGTTCCCGGCATCCTTGCTTTCCATCACGATGCTCGCCTCGTTCGCGCCGTCCAGCGTGGCGAGGATCCGGCCGTCATGGGTCTTGATCGTGGATTCATTCGGCTGCGCGTAGGCGCGGTCCTCGCAATAGGGACGAAATTGCGTCCAGGTATGGCCGTTGTCCGTCGAGGTCCGAACAAAGGAGCCATTCCACGTTGCCGTAAGATTGAAATGATAGATGGTATCACCATCCACGAACAAAGCCGGGGCATGGTCGTTGCCATCGGCGGTATCAAAGAAGGGCTCGGCGTCTGTCCATTCCCGGGAGCCGGCTTTCAGACGGCTGCTCGCCACTGCGAGTTCGCATCCGCCCTCCAGGACGGTGGTGTACCAGATAGCAAGGACATCGCCGTTGGGCATGCAAGCGACAGCGGCGTCGTGGTTGTGGGCCGAGTAGAGAGGGCCGAAGGAATGCGCGGGAATTTTCACGCGGTCGATCGGGCCGGCAAAGAGCGAAACTTGCGGATGGTAGGAAGTGTCTCCATAGGGTTGGACGGCTTTCGGCGTGGCAAACTCCGGAAACGGCACCGGCTTTTCGATCTCTCCCAAATCCTCTCCCGCCACCACCCGAAATCCGGTGTGCACCGTGCGGATGCTGGGCAACATCGAAGAGCGATTCGCCGACCGCAGCAGCCTGCCCCAATTGGAAAACGAGCCCCCACGAATGACTCGCGAGTTACCCACCCGGCCCAGCGGATCTTTTGTCTCCCTGGGGTCATAGGGAGCATACCAATCCACGCACCACTCCTGCGCATTGCCGGCCATGTCATAAAGTCCCCAGGCGTTGGGCTGATGCTGCTTTTCCAGGAGCGAGATCTTGTCCGTAAAGACATAGTAAGGTGGGACCTTGGTCTTGTCGGGTATGTAGAGATCCATCTGCGCCAGGAAATTGGCGTTCATCTGCTGATACTTATCCGGCAGGACATCTCCATAGTGATAGTAAGTCGTCGTACCGGCACGGCACGCGTACTCCCATTCCGCTTCGGTGGGCAGCCGGTAATGCCTTTTTTCTTTCTGCGAAAGCCATTCGCAGTAGCGCGCCGCGTCGTCCCAACTCACATTGACCACCGCGGCATCGTCCTCCTGCGAGATCAACTTGCCCGGACTCCTTTTCGCCCGGTGCGCCGGCTCAAAGAGCTCATACTGCGCATTGGTCACTTCGATTGCCGACATCGCAAACGGTTTGGTGATCTCGACCTCGCGGACCGGCTGCTCGTCCCAATCCGCTCCCTGATCAATCTCCACGGAGCAATGCCATTGATAATCCAGATTGCGCTTTTCCTGTCCCATCTGGAAGTGGCCGGCCGGGATCGGGACCATCGTCATCCCGACGGAATTCACCGTCCCGTCGCCCCGGAGCGGCCCGGCACTACACACCAGGAAACAGAACCAGAATGCGGACCAATTCCGACCGGGTTTCAGCAAACTCTCTTTGGACGATGACATAGGGTTGCAAAATGGAGACATGGGGCAGGCCCTCACGATCGTGTTTGCGGGCAGGGCCTCGGCGCATCTGGACACGGAAGGGATACGCTCGGAATACCTCTCAAGGGACTTTCTCTTTGGGGGCATCTAAAAATTAGGGATGGGTCATTTTCACCAATCGCTCGCCGCATCGTGCCGCCGGATGTGCTCGTGATGCCACCGGTCCACGAGTTTGCCGATGGCCAATTGGATCATCCTCGTCGCCGAAGTCGATGGGAAGCCGGTGCCGAAGGTGATCGACTTCGGCAAGCGAAGGCGCAGACCGTCCCGCCCCGATAGGGGTCAGCGCCGGTCCCGGTTCCGCTGGCTGCGCCGCCGAGGACCCTCGCTGCGGCCCGGCCACCGGAAATTGGCAGCCAGTCAAGAAAGGGCTCCGACATTCCTCCATCGGTAGTTCCCCAAAAATTGGATCAGTAATTTTACCTATACGCCGCGAGCCCGGTCCCATACTCTCGATGCGCTATGAGGATCCATCAACGGTCGGTATCATCTCCACCGAAATCACTGAAAGCTCAGTTTAATTGAACTCAACCACCAAGATTGGGGGCTCTCGGACGAGCTTCGCTCGGCCCCCTGGCAATTAGCGCCGCCCTTCCGACCTGCATCATTGTCATGAAGCTGTTCTTGTCGAATTTGTGTCCGTCAAAGTGGCCGGTCCTGCTGCTTTTAATCGCACCGCTTTTTCTCTCCAGTTGTGCGAGCTCCGTCAGACCGAAGGCTCTCGATCAAATCTATGGCGCCTACGAGCAAAACCGGACCGACTACTACCGCGCGCAGATCAATAAACTCGACGTGGCCGCCGCGGCCTCGAATCCCGGTACCCGGAATGACGTCATCAATGACCTGGTCTTGTTGATCGATCACAATTATGGAAAAATCGAGAACAGCCTTTACAATAGTAAGGCATGGTCCGACTTCGGTGGGAGCTTGATTTCCACCGGCCTGGGCACTGCCGCGACCCTGACCGGCGCGGCCGGAGCGAAGACCACCCTATCGGCGCTGGTCACCGCCATCGATTCCACCAAGGTATCCTTCTCGAAGGACGTCCTGCAGGGACAGAGCATGATCGCCATCATTGCCCAAATGCGCAAACTCCGCGCGGAAAAGCTGGTGGACATCCGCAAATCCATGGCTTTGTCCGTTGATAAATACCCGCTGTCTCAAGCCCTGGACGATCTTATGGAATACTACCAGGACGGGACGTTTGTCACCGCCTTGCAGAGCATGACCGAGGATGCGGCGGCATCAAAGAAGGCCGCGGATAACGAACTGAAGGATTTGAAAGGCAGTTACTCATTTACGGACGACAGTGTTACCCTGCGCAACTATTGGAAACCCAATGGCGTGGTCAACGCCGCGCACGCCGCGCAACTCAAGAGCTGGCTCGCCGCCAATGAGCCTGGCGTCGACATCGTGAGTTTTATTTATAGTTCACAATTCGCGTCTGACCGCTCCAAGGCGGTGGCTGCGGTCGTCAATGGAAACGCCCCAGCGCCCAAACCAGCCGCGGGCGCGACAACCGCTCCCAAAACTGCGCCGGCAAGTTCGCCCGCGGGAGTATCCAGGACCGCGGACGCCGCCCCCTTGCCGGAGAACACCAGCACCGCGCTGCGTGACTACTGGAAGCCGGGCGGCACAGTCAATACGGCCCATGCCGCAAGCTTAAAGGCGTGGCTGGCCAACAACCACATCAACACCGATATCGCGACGTTTATCGACAGCTCTCAATACGAATCCGAACGCACCAGAGCTGTCGCTGAACTTCTCCATTGAGAAGGAAACCGGCTTCTCGCCACTATTTCTCGCCGAACATTTCTGATTCGGGAGGACCACCCACCGCATCCCAACTCCACTAAAACCGCCAGAAAATCATGTCCCACACATCCGAAATCGATGACGTGCCAGCGAGTCAACTCAACCAAGTCGTTCAGGACTTCCACGACGCGGGGGCGACTTCGGTTCAGACGACCAAGCAGGCCGATGGCAATTTCAACGTGGTCGCCACTTTCGACGATGGAGACGGAGGGACAGCAGCTGCGGCCGCCCCCGCTACCCCTGCCGCCCCTGCCGCTCCCGCTGCTCCTTCTGCTCCCGCTGCTTCGGCTGCTCCTTCTACCCCCGCTGCTCCCGCCGCTCCTGCGGCTGCCGCGGTGGCGGGCGGACCGTCTGGCACCGTGCTGCAGCGCCCTGGAATTCCGTGGACGGTGCTCGTGGATGGCAATGATCTCGTTGTGCGAAATATTCTCGCCACTTGCTTCGGTGGCAAGTTCGATACGGGAGACAATGGCAAGACCGAAAGCGGTGTCATGAACAACGGCTTTCCCACCGCCGATGCTTATCCCATGGGAGTGGCCCTCCCGATTCGCAGCACCGAGGCCGCGACCCAAGGTTCCCCTCTGGCTTTCTCGGGACCCCAGATCCCCTGGATGACGACGGTCAAAGTATGGCGGGAGGCGGACGGAGAAGCCACCGCTATTAATTGCATTCTCATCGACAACGGGCCGAAGGTGTCCCAATACCCAGACCACGCTTTGGATTTAAACCCCAACGTGGTGCTCTATTTTTCTCCGAAAGCTGATCCTCGAACGGTGGCCAACACGTGGAGTGCCCCGGGGTTCTCCTACCGAATTGTCGGCGGCGCCAAATTCGTCTCGCCATACAACTCCTAAGACATCGCCGGGAATGAGGGGTCACGCCGGATTGGGGGCGGATCACATCTTCTGAAGGAGCGGACGACCATGAGAACGGGCCACAAAGTGGAGCTGATCAAAGCACTGACCAAAACGAACGCCGGACTCTGACGCCGTCATGCGGTGTGCATTTCCATTCGGCCGCCGCTGCGCCGGCGCGCTTTCCTGCCGCCTTTCGTCTTTCACGATAGGCGCACCCTGCGATGTCCGGCGTCGAGGAGCGTCTCCTGTAATTATCAAGTGTGGACGCAACCTGCGTAAAATTTCTACCGCGAGTGGACGCGAATAGGCGCGCATGGAGGGGGCCATGACGTCGCTTCTGAGATCCCACCATCGGTCCCTTGCGAATGAAAACGAAGGCAAGCGCTGCAGATTGCCCCGCGCAACTGGCGCTTGCTCCATGCTCCGAACCGTGCGAAAAGGCGGTCCGCACCAGCAGCCTCCAGCCCTGGCCCGCGCACGCCGGCATAGCTCAGTTGGTAGAGCAGCTGATTTGTAATTCGAAAATGGGCTTTTGCTAATGTTTGCTATCATTGCTTCTGGTTGCAAATGAGCGACTTGCGATGATTCGACTTTTGCTGTGATTAGCAGCTTTTGGCTACTTTTTGAGTATAGGGGATACAATTGAGGGATACAATGGGATGCTGCGTTGGCTGCCTCATCCGAAACGCGATGGGCTTCTCCACGCGAAGTTCCCGCTACGGCGCCATAGCGGGAATTGGAGGCGCGACGGTCAGAATCGCGTCGTTTCCAGCCTTTCCATAAAGTCGGACAGCCGACCGCTGCCCTCACGGCGCGGGAAGAGTTCTTGCACCGGCATCTTCAAAACCTCCGCCAAAAACATCAAATCCTTGTCGTCAACAAAGCGGAGCCGGGCTTCGATCTTCGAGACGCCACCGCGGCTGATATCGAGACCGGCGACCTGGAGCTTCGCGGCAAACGTGGATTGCGACCAGCCAAGCGCGTAGCGCTTCCGGCGCACTTGCGGGCCGATGTTGTTATTGTAGCGCATCGTCGTGTCCTCCGGCTTATGCGGTGACGGCGCTGCGCTCCGCCGTCTCGAAGCTCACGCGCGGCGCGCTTTCGGTTTGGCAGAGCTTGATGAGCTTGTTTGCCTCGGCCTTGGCGAGCAGTGCCCTGGCTTCGTCGCGGAAGTTTTCGACCGGTTTGAAGCTGATCGTCGGGATGAAGAGGCGGCTGAAAACCGCACCCGCGATTTGCTTGATCTTCTCGATGGCTTTGCCTTCCCCTTCAATTCTCGACTTCATCGAAGGAGCCGGGAAGTTGACGCGGGCGATACAGCCGTCGTTGCCCTCGGCCGTCCAGCGCAGGCCACCGCCGTCGGTCGGGGTGAGTTCGTCCTCGTGTTCGCGGGCGGCTTCGACGAGCTGTGCTTTGATTTCCTTGAGCCGCTCGGTTTGATCGGAGATTTCGCGGTCGAGGCTGACGGCTTCGGTGACGAGGTTTTGAATTTTCGTGGTCATGGGATGTAGATTTTTGCGGTTTAGCTTTTGGTTTCTGCGCCAGCCTTGGGGCATTTGCTCCGGTGCTTGCGCTGCGATGGCTCTACACCCCGTTTTTTGGCGAAACGTCTCTCCGCCAGCCGGTTGTTCTCCACCCGTCCGCAGGCGTTCTTCGATGTTCTCCAGCGACCTGCGGAAGTTTTTGACAGCTTTTTCAGGCCACCCCTCAATGCGTCGGATTGGGGGCAGATGGACACTTCCGCGTGGGCAGAAGCGGGCTTTTCCTGCGTTCTCTCTGGCGAAGTGGCCATTGGTGCGCCATTGCCGGTGTGTTCTTTGGAACACACACTGAGACCATCGAAAGGAACCGTACGAATGACCAAGCCTGCTCCAACTCCAGACCTCGACATCACCGACAGCGAAGCGATTTGCTCCACCACCACGATCGCCGCCCTGCTCCTCTTGGGCGCGCAATTCCCGCATCGGCAATTCAACAGCGCCGAATTGTGCGTGCTGTCCGGTATTGGGCGCACGGCCATGTCGCAAATCAAGAACGCCTCAGACACTCCCTTCTCGCTTGGCAAATGCACCCTCCAGCGCCTGGACAAATGGCTTGCCGAGCATCCCGGCTGCAAGCAGGAATGAAGGCTTCTTATTGCGGTTGTTCCACATATGCCAAGAGGAGTTCGCAAAAACATCACCATTCCCGGATTGCTCGCCCCGACGGTAAAGCAGCGATGCGGTGAATTTGGCGACGGCGGATTCGCTCCCTACGCCGTCGAGTTGGTCTGCTACGATCTCCGGGCGGCCGCGAATCACGCCATCACGCTCGAAGTCGCGCGCGACACGCAGGCGGCGCAGGATGCCGTGGATCGCGAACTCGTGACCCGATACCGGCCTGGTCAGCCTCGCGTCGGCCTGCTCGTGCAAATCGCTCAACGCATCCATCAACTTCAGGACATCGCCGAGCGAAATCGGCATGACCTCCCGCTGGCGGCCATGAGCGCAGTTCCGGAGCGGATCACGTTTCCCGCAGACATCTGGCCACTGTCCGATGAGCGATGGAAAGAACTCGGCTACCCGTCGCTCTCGGCCTACATCACCGGGCTCATTCGCTACGACCTGCTCGTGGGCGGGCCGCACACTTACTCGACCGGTGAAGTCCGCTCGAAAGTCCAGCGCGCCATCACTCGCAAAACAGTCGCCGCGCGACGCAAAGGCGGGCAACGGAAAATACTGCTCGACCACCTCATCGAACGAGCGCGAGGCCGCCGCGTGCCGAAAGACGAGCTGGAAACTTTGAAAGCGCAGATCGCGCGCACCCTCCGTGACACTCTCACGAAAAAGCCGTGAGCCTGCCTCCTGCCAACGGCGACTACTCTTCGACGTGAACCGATAGAGACCCTCCCCCATGCGAGCGAGCACGGTCAATGGTGGAGATCGGCGGGCGAAGGCGGGCGATACGACCTTGACGGCGCGCAGCGAGCAGTAAAATCGAGGGGCGAGTTCACGTCTTGTATGAATCCTTGGACCCCTCGCGGCTGTGCCGCAATTCCCGTCGGCGCTGATTTCGCCGCACCGATGTGGCCGCGCAGCAACGCGGAGCGGCGACATCATTTCCGAGGCAGGGCGGGCGCGAAGTCTTCGGCGTTGGGAGCGACAGCCGTAGCGGCAGTGGAGGCGGAGCGGACAAGGTCGAAGTCTTCGCGGGGGCGGGGTGGAGAGTCGTAATGATTCGCCAAGCAGTTCCTGCGAAGAGAAACCGGATTTTTTCACCCGCACTCGCGCGAAATGCGCCAATGCCGTGGCTGCTTCCGAGCAGCGACGGCTTTTCGGTGGCGGGGCGCGAAGTCTCCGAGGCTGGCGGCACGGGGCACTCTTGCCATCGTCCGCCAACTCGGAGTCTTCGTCCGCGGACGCGGTTGGAGTTACACCTGCTGCGCAGGACGTGCCGCCGCCCTTTCCTGTCCACGGGCAACCGTGCGCTGCGTCCGCATCGCAATATTCGCCATCATTTTCTCCTGCTGATCCTCGGGCAGATGCTTCACGAGCGTTTGATACGCCTGCTTCAGCTCAGGATTCTCGTCGAGCTTCTTCAAGACGCTTTCGCGAATACGCTCGGTCCGCTCCTGCTTTTGCACGTCCTGGAGGACGATCGTGCGCGCCATGCGCTCCGGCGACATGGCCTGGATGTATTCCCAGCGCTTGGGATTCGCTTTGATGTAGTCGTCGATCTTCGCATTGATTTCCGAGTTCTCACGGAACTGCGGAGCGCCATTGCTTTCAGCGTCGTTCTTTCGTTTTCCTTTGATCATAGTCATGGTGTGGTTAAGCGCGGTTTTCTCGGAGGTTCTGAACGATGACTGCGCAAAAAACATCGATCAGAATCATGGGGTCTTCCCGTTCGACGGCGAGGGACATCAGAAACTCCGGCCCTGGCGACTTACCGAGGCGGCGTTGAAGTTCCTGGTCGGCTTCGACGTACCGAGAGACGATGGCTGGCGGCAGTTCGACAAGGGCGGGTTGCGGATGTGGCATAGGTTTTTTGTGGGCGTGAAGATGGCGCTACCAACTCTCCTCCGGTGGTGCCGGCGTCTTGCCGGCTGCGCTGGTGGGTTTGTCGGCACGTTCTTTCTCGACGGCATTCAAGCGGCTCTTGAGCGCCGCGATGTCCCGTTGCTGGAGCAACTGTTGTTCGGCCATCTGCTTCGTCAGCGTAACGGCATCCGTCAGGCCGGAGAGACGTTGATTCAACGTCGCCGCCTGTTCGGTGAAGACCTTGGTCACGGCCTTCTGCTTGTTGATCTCTGCAACGACGGCATCGTCCGGCGATGTCGAAGGGACAGTCGCATTAGCGGGAACGCGGGTGGAGGTGCTCGTTCCATCTGGGAGCAGGTTCCAGTCAGATGTCTTCTCGACGCGGTACACTGGAT
>Ga0302324_100024882_pt1 | contig 11512 bp, 9 predicted proteins | sample Palsa_T0_1_FD_201949 | JGI IMG/M metagenome (GOLD analysis project Ga0302324, IMG submission 201949) | Peat permafrost microbial communities from Stordalen Mire near Abisko, Sweden - Palsa_T0_1 | ecosystem: Environmental > Terrestrial > Soil > Palsa > Peat permafrost | place: Sweden: Abisko... | reverse complement strand
ACACGCAAGCAAGAGGATCGAAATGCAAAGGAAACGAAGATATCGGAGATATGGATGGGCAGACAAGATCAGCCTCTAGCAGTTCGAAGCTTTGCACAAAAACCCTTAGCTGACAAGGGTTTCGCGGTGCACGAACATGCTCCGCGCTGCCCGCCTGGGCTGCTCTCCAGGATCATACCGGCACCAGGAAATATGGTGACGCACAAAGAGAACGCTATGGATATGCTGTCATCATATGCGCGCGGCAAATTACTAACGAGACGTGCGTATATTGATACAACTCACTCTTGCAACGCGGTCTTTATCGTCGCCGCCCTTCCTGCCCGGTTATGCTGACAACAGATGACCCAGCCGAGGCTCGCAAGATCCGCTGAAGCAAACCGGTCACTCGCCACATCCTTCCGCCCGAATCCGGGTTCAATCGCACAGAGCGCTTCCCTGCCTCCACGGGAAAGCTGAGGAGAACGTCATGACCCGCTCGAATCCCTCGTACCTTTCCGTCACCGCTCGCCCCAACCGCGCCCATCTTTCCTCTCTACTGGGCATCCTTCTCCTCGGCGCTGGCTCTATGCTCCATGCGCAGAACGATAGCGGCGACCCACCCAACCGGGTCGCTCGCATCTCTGTGATCCAGGGCAACGTCTCGCTCGAGCCAAACGGCGTCGACTCCTTCTCCCAGGCCGAGATCAACTATCCACTCACCAGTGGAGACCGCGTTTACGCCGACAACAACTCTTTCGGCGAGCTGCAGACCGCGGGCCTCGCCGTCCGCCTGGGCAATGGTGCGGATGTCACGCTCTCTTCGCTCACCGACAACATCGCCCAGTTTGGCCTGGCCCAGGGCTCCATCCGCGTCCGCACGCGCTCCCTCGCCGCCTTCAACGGCCAGCCCGGAACGGTCGAGGTCGACACCCCCAACGGAGCGATTCTCGTTGACCAGCCCGGCGATATCCGCGTCGATTCGTACCCGCAGGACGACACCACTGTGGTGACTGTCTCCTCGGGCGCGGTCGAAGTGACCGGCCAGAATCTGGACCAGCAACTTGGCCCCAACCAGTCCCTCCGCCTCGCCGGCTCGAACCCCGTCTACGCCGAACAGGTTGAACTGCTGCCGCCCGACGCGCTGGACCAGTTCGATCAGCAACGCGAGCAACGCCGGCAACGCGCCAGCGCTTACCAATATGTATCGCCTGACATGATCGGCGCCGCCGACCTCGACGACTACGGCGACTGGCAGCCGGCCAACCAGGACAATCAAGGCTACGGAGCCGTGTGGTACCCGCGTAGCGTACCCGCTGGTTGGACGCCCTACTCGAACGGCCACTGGGCCTGGATCGCTCCCTGGGGTTGGACGTGGGTGGAGGCTGAGCCATGGGGCTTTGCGCCTTTCCACTACGGGCGCTGGGCCAGCTTTGGCGGACGCTGGGGCTGGGTCCCAGGACCGCCGCCGTCGGCCTTTGGCGGCGAAATCCAACCGATCTATTCGCCCGCCCTGGTAGCCTTCGTCGGAGGGCCAGGTGGCGGTCTCTCCATCGCCATCGGCGCCATCGCCGCCTGGTTCCCACTCGGCCCACGCGAGGCTTATCAGCCCTGGTATCACGCCAGCCCGGCCTACTGTAACCGCGTGAACGTGACCAATATCTACACCACCAACGTGACTGTGATCCACAACACCTACATCAACCGGACGGTCAACGTTTATAACACCACCAATGTTACAAACATCACTTATGTCAACCGCAACGTGGCGACGGTCGTGGTGCCCCAGCGTGCTCTCGCTTCTGGCCAGCCGATTGCCCAGGCGCAGCGCATCCAGCTCACGCCGCAGGTTCGAGCCCAGCTGAGCGCGGCGCCCATCATTCCGCACCCGCTGGTCACTCCAGCAACCGCGATTGTGGCGGTAAAGACCCCGGCCCGCGCTGTTCCGCCCATCCAGGCTCGCCCGGTGGTCGAAACCCGGCAGGGTTTTGAGCGGGCGGGGTCCCCGGGAACGCCGGTCCGTGCTCCTCAGCCTCCCGCCGCGGTCAACCGTCCAGCCACGCAGCCAGTAAACCGCGCCGCCTTCCCGCAACAGCGCCAGGCGCAAGTCATCGCTCCAGCGCCCGCGGCCCACCCAGCCCCTGTGGCGCAGGTTCCGGCCAACCGGCCTGTCCCGGAGAGCGCCCCCGCGCGTCCGCCTGTGGCATCGCAGCCCGCGATCGGGCACCCAGCGCAGGCGCCTCAACCGGCTCCTGCTCGCACGCAGCCGGCTACGACCCAGTTGGAGCGGCCCGCTCCGCGCCCACCCGACCAACCGCGTCCGCTCATCAACAAAACTCCACCTGCGCCTGTGCAGCCGCCGTTCGCCCAGCAGAAGCGGGCGATTCAGACGGTCGACCCCGGTCGTCCCCTGGGCCCGCAACAAGTGGAGAACCTGCGCAATGGCCGTCCTGCTGGCCCAGCGCAGCAAGCGGAAGCGCCGCACCCGCCTCCGGCGCCGCGCTCAAATGCGGTCCCACCCGGCAAACCTCAACCCAAGCAACCCAACGAAAAGGAGCCTCAAGAACCCCGCGGCTGAGCGGCTGCTGCACAGCCGCCCCGCAGGACCAACAATCGGCGCAGTTATTTCACCTGTGTCGCCGTGAGCGTGCCGGTTAGTTGCGCAACCGTTGACTCCACGCCAAAATACCGGCACTCCACCCAAATGGTCATTGGTGCCGTCTCGGCGGTGTAGTATCCGTTGAGCGGAAGCGTTACGTACCCACCTGGGGCCTGAACAGTTGTCATGGAATAAGGTCCGTCCGTCAGTGCAGTCTCGCTTCCCGCCTGATTCGACGTGTAACAGAGAACGGGCGTCAGTGCGGTGGTGGGATAAACGAGCAGTGTTTGCTGTCCCCCGATCACGTAGGTTCCCGCTTTCGGCAGAACAATCACATTGATCGTTCCGATGCCATTTTGAGGAAGTGTATGGGCGGTTGTTGTGGCATTTGCCGCAAAGGCCAACTGCGCGTTGCCGCGATGCGGGAAGGCGGCGAGCGAAGCGGCGGCGATGGCGGCAAGAACGAAGGTGCGGATGTTGGATTTCATGGTGGTTCCTCCTTTTAGGAAGCGGCCTTGATAACCGCCTTCACTGGAGAACGCGGGGTGGCGCGGGAAAAAGGGCAAACGAATGCAAAATTATTTTTTGCCGGGACCACCCGCTCGCGGATCGATCTTTCGCGCTTTGAACCGCACAACGACTAGCTGATTTCTTTCACCGTGATTTCATATTTAAAGTTATCCGGATCGAAGGGATCGATCCGTCCTTCTGCGGTTTCGGCCTGCGGATACATGAAGTACACCACCGGTTTGTTGGCGGATCCGGGTAAGTCCACGTCATGAGCGTAGTTGTATGCCATCCAATTCATCTCCCATGAACCGAACAAATGTTCGCGGGCCCGCGACACGATCGCATCGCTCAAGGGGCGATTCCCGGGAGGCTCTTCCAAAGCTACTTTCCGGACATCGGCCGGGTCGACAGGCACCCATCCATGCTCGCTCAGGTAGACTTCCACGCGACAGTGCTGTCCCTTGGTTGCGATATCGGTGGGCAGTCCAAGGCTCTTGTAGCCCAGCTCTGATTTCGCGATCCGCAATCCGTAGACATGCCGCGCCGGCAAGCCCACCGAGCGGGCCAGGCCGACATAGAGAGCGTTCAAGTCGGCACATTTGCCGCCCATATCACCTGACTCCAACATGTGGCGAATGTCGCCACGACCGCAGCCACGGACTTTTGGATCGCGGAACGTATTTTCCACCACCCACTCATAAATAGCCCGCGCCTTCTGGATGTCGGTGGTCGCGCCGGCGGTCGCCTTCAGCGCAGTCTGTTTGACAATGCCGTCTGTCGGCACATATTGGCTGGGCTGGAGGAAGTAGTCCAGTTCGGCCCGTGAAGCGGGTGGCGCGGTCGCCCGCGAGGACAAATCGACGGCGTAGTTCTTCAGCGCGACGCGGCTGGTCAGGATCAGCGCCGGCTTCGCGTTTGCAGCATACGTCGCTGACACGATCCCGAGAGCGTTTTGCTTGTTCTTGCTCAGCGTGGCCGTTCCATGCCTTGCCGTGAACTGGGTCGAAATTGTGTTTTGATAAAGCGTGTTACGAATCAGCGGCGCCGGTAGCCAGATGTGACTGACACCGTTAGGCTTCAGCAACTCAACCTGGGTGACGACCTCGAAAGTTCGCCATCCGCCTGCCGATGGGGTATCCGCCAGGGCCGGCACGGCCCTGGAGAGAGCCCAACCAGCACAGAGAGAGCTATTCGCTCGCAAGAAATCTCGCCGATTCATCATTCGCCTCGAAAATCGTGTCTAACGACAATTGGGTGGGGGACCATCGCCCAATTCAAATGAGAAAAATTCAGCTCAAAGTGGGGAATCGATGCTCGACACTGTCACTGTGGTTGCAAGTAACATAATGACCGTATGTCTGTTGCGCCTGCCTCCACCCAATGGATGAAGCCAAGGTACATCCAGTGGTGGAGGCCGCGCACCGAGTCATCTGCACAACTCCTCAAGTGGTGTGATCGCCTCAGCAGGAAGGAGATTCAATGTATGGATCCAGCGACTCTGCAAGCCACGACCCTCGATGATGCGCCAGCCTATTGGTTTCTCAACACCCTCCATATCCTTCTGGCCAAAAGCCAGGCAACAGGAGGCGCGTATTCCCTCATTCATCTCACGGCGACTCCGGGTTTCGAGACGCCTTACCACCTTCACCACATGGAAGACGAAGCGTTCTATGTGTTGGATGGAGAATTCACCTTCTTCTGCGGCGAAAAGAAGACGGTCCTGGGATCGGGTGGATACATCTTTCTTCCGCGCGGAGTACCCCATGGGCTTCGATGCAGCAGCGAAAAGGACTCTCGCCTTCTCATACACGTAATCCCAGGCGCTGACGTTGGGTTTGTTGGAATGATGCTCGAGATGGCGGTGCCAGCCAGGGAACGTGTCTTACGAGAAGCCACAGCGCCCGATCTTCAACGCCTCAAGGCCCTCTGCGAGAAAAACAGGATTGACATTCTTGGACCACTGCCGGAATGATCTCCAAACTGTGTTGAACCTAACGAGCCTCTGGCCGGCTACCCGATGTGCACCTGGTTTTCCACATAAAGAGCGACTTATCATTACATTTCGCAGTCTAAGGCGTTCAGCTACGCTTGCTTGCAGTGGGGTAGATCAGATGTCGGCTGACGCTAAACTTTTTGAACGCGTGATGCAAAAGCGAATCGGCAATGCTGAATACTGGCGAAGAATTGAAATCGTTGAAGAAGGTCCATTCGTGTTCAGGGTCGTGCAGGATCACGAATTGAGCCGGATGGAAGGTGAAGCGAAGACCGCTCATCCGGCTACCCGTTCTGAATGGATGTGCCCAAGCCGGGAAGCAGCAACCATGCAGGCGCTGCGTTGCCTTCACCAAAGCAAGAACGATGAATGGGTTTTTCCGACATCTGCATCGTCTAACCCTTCGATCTAGAGCTGACATTAGGGCCAGGAGTGTTCGAGCGCGTCGCAATCGCTGCCTCCCTCTTGCCAAAAAATTGCGCCAAAAGCTTTGCACCAAAATTTCCGTTGAGGTATGGAGAGAGAAACGTACCTCAGGGCCTGAAGAGTCTGCGTGAGAACTCCACTCACGAACTCAGTCCCGCAGGGGTCTGCCTCTCGTTTCCTCAACGAATGACGGGTGCCCCACATCTCGCTCGTTTTTCGCGAGATGTGGGATACCACTGCTCTTTCCTCTGACTCTCGATTCATCCGATGCACTTAGCGATCAACATCGGTGTCCGGTGGTTTGGTGTATTCCAAGTAGTACGGTTTTCGGGCCGCGTCGAGAGCGGAAGAAGGTTTTTTTTGGTAACCAGGCCCGCTCTCTTACCAGCCCATCTGTCGCATTCGCTCCCTGGCGTTACTTGCCCGACCCAGGCTTTCCGGCAGAATATGCGGGGAATACGTGATCGAGCAGTTCCTGTCGCAGTGCCAGGCGGAGGTCCGTGCCAGGCTCAGGTTCGGTATTCGATTGCGGATGCAACACCGCGGAGGGGGCAGGCGCTCCGGTGTCGGTGGTGTTGACTACGAGAATGCTGGCCGTGTGCTCCTCCGGGTCGATCAGCATCTCGGAGGAAAAGCCGCCCTGGTCCCCATCGTGATACACGTAACGATGACCTTTGAAGTCCATCACGAAAAATCCCAGCCCCATCATCGGCGAGCCGTTGGTGTAAGGCGTCGCCGGCTTGCCCGGCTCGGTGACGGGCAGCACTCCCTTCCATGCCTCCTCCAGCGAATCGCGCTTCAGCACGAAGGCGTAGCCCGGATTCGCCGCATCCCCGATGAGGAAGTGGAGATACTTCACCATGTCGGTGATGGGAGCTTTCAGGCCGCTGTTGGAGGTCGTTATTCCGGTATCGAAGTTAAACGGCTGCGCGGTGAGCTTATCGCCCGCACGCAAATAACTGGCCGAGACATGCGATTCCAGAAAGTACGGCGAGCGATCGAAGTAGCTGGCGGACATCCCCAGCGGCATGAGAATGTTCTTGGCAACGTAAACTTCGAAGTCTTCGCCAGTGAGCCGTTGAATGATCTGGCCGAGAAATACGTAACCGAGATTGGAATAGCTCCAGCGCGATCCGGGACGAAAGGCAATCTGCGTATACGGCAGCATGGCGGCAACCTGCGCCCATTGCGTCGGTTCAAACGGTTGCCAGTCGCAGTTGGAAGCATCCTCGCAATCCCAAGGCCATGTAGGATTGCGAAATCCCGCACTATGTGTCAGCAATTGGCGAATAGTGATGGCATCGATCGAGCCAAAATCATCGTGCACCTGCCGTAGTTCCGGCACATAGCGCACCGCACTGTCGTCCAGCGACAGCCTGCCCCGATCGCGCAGTTGCAGAACAGCGATGGCGGTCATTGTCTTGGTGATCGAGGCCCAGTTGTAAGATGTTTCTCCGTCGACGGGCTGCGGGCTATCTATCCGCACCTTGCCGAAAAACAATTGCGTTGTCATTTCCTGCATGTGGACAATGGAGATCCCACCGCCCACCACCCCGTGTTGAGACAGAACCGCATCGAAGCGCTGAGCAAATGCAGCTCCTTGGGCCCAAGCAGAGGTTGCAGCGATCAGGGAACCTAGGAGCAGCGCGGCCCAGGCGACGGAAAAGCGGTTCGGCATGAGGGTCATGATATACGCTTGCGTGGGGTGCGATCCTGCGTCTGGGCACCGCCAGTGTCGCAATTCGTCGACATGATGGAGTCTTGGTCGATTCAATCTTCAATCCAAGCTGCTCCTGCACTGCTGTGTACAGGCCCGGCGGAGCATTCGGGTTGTCGCCCGCAGGCGGGGCGATAGGACCATTCGTCCCCCGGTATTGCCCGAATTGCGAATCGTCCGGTGTCCATTTCAAGTTGAAGTCATACCGCCGGTCAATCCCGTCTGATCGACACCGGCTTGTCCATCACGCCCGATTGAACCCATGATGCGAACGCCGCCACGGTTCTGTTTCTCACTTCCGGCAGAGTCTCTCATTCCTTCTGATGGAAGACTCTGTTGTTAATGTCCGGCCAAAACTCCTTAAAGAGGTTCGATCCAGCGTCGATCGCGATGTTCGTTAACCACAGTTGATAGGTTTTGGAGAAAGTGCGCTCCTGGCTGGGGTAGTAAAGACTGGAGATGCCCGCAGCCGCGCCGGCCCCGAAAATCTCGGAAGCATTGAAGGTCTCGTGGCCACTATCATTTCGTGTGATGACGGCACGTGACAAAGAATATCCAAGCCGCTTAGCGAAGCCGCCACGGCCGAGCGTGTAGTACCGGGAGTCCTGGTGTAGAGCTGTGGGAAGAAGGAACTCAACCCAAAGGTTTTCGTCTATGTAATCCACATAGGTGTGCCAGTAATACCGCCCGTAGCCGGCCGCGCCGTCGTGAAACTCTGGCGTTGCGTTGTGTGCCTGTGCGATGCCAGCCTGGATAGCCACAAAAATGAACGCAGAATAGTCAAAGCTATCGAGTGTACCTGTCGTGAACTTGTCTTTAATGGTTTGCGGCGGAAGTTTCTCGTCCACGCTCACTGCTCTGAAATTCGGAATGATGTAAAGAATCCGTTTCGTCTGTTTTCCATCATTGGACACCCGGCCGGCAGGCGCACCATCCTTGGAGACAGAGGGAGCGGGAGAGTTCTGACCCTTCTGCTGCCACGCAACGCCCGGAGCGTCGGGCAATGTGCTGGCACTGGCCTCCGCTGCGGGCGCCGCAGCGAGCTGTTTCTGGGCCCCTGCTTCGCTGGTTTTGGAAAAACACTGTCCGAGCGCTATTGTTCCAGGAAAAGAGCCAAAATGAAGGACCAGTGCTGTGATCGATACAATAGGCAATCGCCAAATTGTCATATTCTCTTAGGCACTCGTACTCGTCTAGGACCCGCTCCGTTCGCAGGCTTTTATCGATCGATGGGCGGAGTTTGCTGCACTTTCGCTGCGTGGAAAAGGTTCCGGCCAGGCGATGTTGTCACTGCGATGCGGGTGTCTTTGCGGAGAACCACATCGTGTCCCCGGGCGACCCATCGTTCGTAGAAAGATAGAGCTGCGACACAAAAGCCAATTCCGGCGGCGAGACTGCGAGAAGTGGCAACGATGCCGATGACGCAGCCTACGATGCTTTTCAACCGGAATTTGCGTCAGTTACGAATTAAGATGATGAACGCCCCCGCCGCCGTGACTCCGATGAAAAGTATGGCTCCAATTGCAAAGAGCAAGTACGCAGCCGGAAGGTCGTGATCGTCTGCCTCCATCTGGGTTTCCCTCTAACGTCACTCTGGCCACGTTCACAAACTGCAGGCGGAGCATGAAGCCGCATGAAGATCAAAAAACATGCATACTACATTTAGTCTTAACTCGTTAAGACTAAATGTCAAGTACCACCTTGGCGTGAGCCGAAAAAGCGGCGTCGTGTGACTTCGACAGCAAATTCAGCGTTCAACCGGTTGTTTACGGATCTTAACGTCTTCCTGCGACGTCTAATCTGTGTAGTCCGGGCTGAAGACTCTGAGCATGACCACGGCTTACCTGAACCGCGTCGCCACTGCCGTACCAGAGCACGATGTGCATGATGCCTTCGTCGTCTTCGCAGAGAAGATGCTTGCCAACCCGCGGCTGCGCACGGTCTTCCGCCGTATGGTGAGGCGCGCCAACATCGCGCATCGCTATTCATTCCTCGATCCGCAGAAAGGTTCCGGCCAATTCTCGTCGCATGACGCGCTTGAGTTTTATCGGCTAGGCAACTTTCCCAACACGGCGCGGCGTATGGAGCTGTTTGAGCGGAGCGCTCCGGTGCTGATGAGGAAGACCGTGGACCGGCTTGCGCTCAATGAGCAGGAACGCTCTGGTATCACGCACGTGCTGGTGACCTGCTGCACGGGGCTCTATGCGCCAGGGCTGGACTTTGAGATCGTCGACCACCTTGGGCTTTCGGCGGGCGTGGAGCGCACGATGGTTGGATTCATGGGATGCTCTGCCGCGATCAATGCGCTGAAGCTGGCGCGGCACATTGTGCGCTCAGATCCGAAGGCTGGTGTGCTTATGCTCAACCTGGAGTTGTGCACGCTGCACTTCCAGGAGACGCAGGGGCTGGAGCAGGTGCTCTCGTTCCTGGTCTTTGCCGATGGCGCGGCGGCAAGCCTGATTACCGCGTGCGAGCAGGGCTTTGCTCTGGATAGCTTTAAGGCGGTGAGGGTGCCCGAGACGAGGGGCCTGATTACATGGAAGATCCGCGGGCTGGGATTCGACATGCTACTCTCCGGGCAGGTGCCGGCGGAGTTGGGCCGCGCGTTACACGAGGGCGAGCTGATGGCGGAGCGCGATGACATCGACCTGTGGGCCGTGCATCCCGGCGGACGGTCGATTCTGGATGCGGTGGGGAAGGGACTGGAGCTGCCGGTCGATGCGCTGGCGGCGTCGCGCGAGGTGCTGTCGTGCTTCGGCAACATGTCGTCGGCGACGGTGATGTTTGTGCTGCAGCGGATAATGCAGCAGGCGCGGCCGGGGCAGCGCGGCTGCGCGATGTCGTTTGGCCCGGGGCTGACGGCGGAGACAATGCGCTTCCATGCGGTCTAGTGCGGAGATCGAATTCAGACTGCGGGCATCCCCGCGCGAGCTGCCGGAGCTGATGGATGGTGACTGCAGCTATGAGGATTTTCGCAGCTGCCTGCGCAGCCTGGAGCAGGTCAACCGCTGGCTGCTGGGATATCGACCGACGATGGCTTGGCTGAAGCGGCTGCCGCACGGATTGCGTGATCCGGTGCACATCGTCGACGTTGGCAGTGGCGGCGGCGATCTGCTGCGGCGGATTGCAGGCTGGGCACAGAGGCGCGGCATTGCTGTGCAGTTAACGGGAATCGACTTGAATCCTTATGCGGCGCGTGCGGCAGCGGAGTCCACGCCGAAGGAGCTAAGAATCGCGTGGGTGACCGGCGATGCACTGGTGTATCGGCCGGAGAAGCCGGTGGATATCGTCGTGAGTTCGCTGATGGCACATCATCTGCAGGATGAGGAGATCATCGCGCTGTTGCGTTGGATGGAAGCGACTGCGCAGGTAGGTTGGTTTATCAATGATTTGCAGCGGTCAGAGTGGAGTTGTCGGATGTTTGGGTGGGTGGCGGCAATGGTGGAGTGGCACCGGTTTGTGCGGCATGATGGGCCGGTATCCTTCCGGCGGGCCTTCCGGGAGGAGGACTGGGTGCGGTTGCTGGCGGCGGCTGAGGTCCCGCGGAAGGCCGTGATGGTGGAGCATTGGCGGCCGGGACGGTTGTGTGTGGGGCGATGGAAGAGATGCTAGGGTCCAACCAAACAAGTATGCTTCGCAATAGCTCCATCTGGCCTGATTTGCAGGGCATGTCCACTGCTGGAACCTCTGTAATATTCCGCATTCTGAAGCTTCTCGTTAGACTAAGAACCACGAAGCCTTTCGCGCCCCTCGCAGTGCCCCTCACCACGTCTAACCGTCTGAGAGGGGAATAATGGCAACTTCCACGCAGCTCCCACCCAGCCGCAGCCGTTCCAGATCTAAGAGCCGCTCCAGATTCAAAACCGTTCTCTGGATCTCCCTTGGCCTCACCGCGCTCTTCGTCTTCATCACCTCAGAAGTTCTCCTGATTACCGACTATCCGATGTACCACGCCTACCGTCTGCAGGTCATCGCCGACCGCCAGCTCCTCATCCCGCATACGCTCTGCGGCATGATGGCTCTCCTCATCGGCCCGATCCAGTTCTCCTCACGATTTCGCCAGCGTCACCTCAGGGTCCATCGCGTCCTCGGCCGCATCTACGTCATCTCTGTCTTCATCGGCGCCGCAACCGGGGTCGCCCTCGCCAGCGGCCGGCCGGGCTTCCCCGGAACCTCGATGCAGGCTGCCGCCTGGGTCGTCTGCACCACCGCCGCCCTCATCACCGCGCGCAACCGCCAGATCGTCCAGCACCGCCAATGGATGGCCCGCTCCTACGCCGTCACCTTT
>Ga0302324_100024880_pt1 | contig 11512 bp, 14 predicted proteins | sample Palsa_T0_1_FD_201949 | JGI IMG/M metagenome (GOLD analysis project Ga0302324, IMG submission 201949) | Peat permafrost microbial communities from Stordalen Mire near Abisko, Sweden - Palsa_T0_1 | ecosystem: Environmental > Terrestrial > Soil > Palsa > Peat permafrost | place: Sweden: Abisko... | reverse complement strand
CTACCTGTGGTAGCTGAGCCCGTCCGCTACCTGAACATTCTGCCCGCCGGGTGTCGTAGACTAGCGGGGCACCAGCGCTCGTAGCTCAACGGATAGAGCATCTGACTACGGATCAGAAGGTTGGGGGTTCGAGTCCCTCCGAGCGCGCAGGAATCCTCCCAGGCCAGGGCTCTATCTGGAGTTGTAACCGGCCCTCAGAGCGCTAAGCAGGACCGGGTTTTGTCACACTTTTGACACACGGCCTCACGCGGCCTTGAAAATGTCACCGATCATGTCACGCACGGGGGTCAGATCCTTGGGCTTGGCCAGGTAGCTCTTGCGGTTGACGACCACCGTGTGACCCAGCCACGCGGCGCGCAGCGAGTCGGGCACGCCCGCCTGCTCAAGGATCGTGTTCATCGTGCCCCTGGTGTCGTGCAGGCGGATCCTGGGCAGCCCGGCCTGGCGGTAGAGCCGGGCGAACTGGTCTGAGTAGTGCTCGGGGTGGACCGGCTGGCCGAGCTCGTCGGCGACGACGTACCCCGAGTTGGCGTAGGCCGCGCCAGCGGCTTCCATCTCGTCCCGCTGGCGTCCCCGGAGCGCTTCGAGCGCGCCCGTCACCGGCTCGAACAGCGGAAGGACCCGCCACGACCGCTTCGACTTCGGCGACTTCACGATGACCTTCCCGTCCACCAGCACGCGGGACCGGGCGACGGTCAGCGTGCCGTCGCTGACGCTGATGTCCGACCACTTCAGGCCCAGCACCTCACCGCGGCGCAGGCCCAGCGCGGACAGCAGCCAGCAGGCCGCCAGCCGGTCATCTGCGGCGGTGGTCAGGAACCGGCGCAGCTCGGCCTCGCTCCACGTGGTGTCGTCCCGCTCGGGCTGGCTGGGCAGCTCGATGTACCGGCAGGGTTCGCGGCCAGGTGCCCGACCCGGCACGCCCTCTCGAATGCAGCGGACAGGCGGCCGAGCGTCAGCCGCACCGATCGCGGTCCCAGCGGCGTGCCCGGCTTCCCGCCGCGCCGCCGTCCCTCGGCCAGCATCCAGTCCCGCAGATCCTCGATGTCCTTCAGGGTCACCGACCGGGCCGGGCGGCGGCCTAGCCGGTCATACCGCTCTTGCTGGTGATCTTCTGGGTCACGGAGCTCACCTCCCCTCGGGTGCGTCGAGGGATTCGAGCTTGTCGAGCAGCTGCTTCAGCCCGTATCTGGTGATCACCGTCTCGTCGGCCGGCTCCGGCACGACCGCCTGCCAGTGCGGCCCGAAGTAGGTGATCTTCACGCCCGGATGCGCGGCCTCGTACGCCTCACGCCGCGGTACCTGATCGACGTACTCGGGCTCACCCCGGATCAGCATGATCATCTTTTCCCTAGGACCCTGCTCGACCACACTATGACAACTATGGCAGCTATAGCTAGCATGTCCCGGCAATGCAGCCATGACCAGCATGGTTACCCTGTTTGATCATGGAACGGATCGTGATCGACACCCACAGTCCCGAGCCGAGCTACCAGCAGCTCGCCCGGCAGCTGCGCGACCTGATCACGTCCGGCAAGATCGCGCCGCGCGAACCGCTGCCCTCAATCACCACGCTGGTCCAGGAGACAGGGCTTGCGGTCGGCACCGTGCGCAAGGCGGTTGATGTGCTGGTTCAGGAAGGCCACGCCTACACGGTGCCGGGGCGCGGCACATTCGCGGCCGGGAAGTCGGGCACCTAAGACTCCGGCCAGAAGATCCAGCCCATGACCTGGCCCTTTCCACCTCTATTAAGGAGAATGCATGACTGTACCCGGATTGCCGGTCTTCGATCCCGGCGATGCCGAGGTGTACGGCTGGCGCTTCGAGCCCGACGCTCAGGGCAACCTCTGGCTGCGGGTGATCGATAGCACAGGCTCTATCTGCTTCAGGCCCGGAACGCACATCACCCACAACGGCAACGGCAATATCAACGGAAGCGCCCAGATCACCGGCCTTGAGGGCTCGGTTGACCAGGACGGCAACGCCTGGTTCAGCGAGGGCGGAAACGTCACCGACGAGAAGATGTCGCTGACCCCCAACATCCACGCCATCATCATCGCCCCTGGCGGGTTCCTGCGGTGGGAGGGCGGCAACCTGCTGCACGAGGGCATCGAGTTCGCCGGCCGCATTAATCCGGGGCCGGCCGAGCCCACCGTCCGGAAGATCTGAAAATAGTCCCGACCCCTTCCGCCTCGGCCGGTGTCCTCCCGGTCAGGCGGTGAGGGCGGACTAGTGCGAGATGCCCCGCCGGTCCAGGTGACTGGCAGGGCATCGTCTTGCGCGGCGTAGAGCCGATGCCTGGCCCGTCTACACGGCAACTGCTGGGACGCTATGCGACGGCTCGGCGACACCTGTCGCGGCGTCCAACGGCGGGTACCTCGGATTCACTATGGTGATAATCATGGGGCAACTGATGTCCATGCCTGGCCAGGCCAAAGCGTCGCGGCCCGTCGCCGCTGAGTTCTTCGCGGGGATCGGCCTTGCCCGCATGGGCCTGGAGGCGGCCGGTTTCGATGTCCGGTGGTCCAATGACATCGACCCTGACAAGAAGGCCATGTATGTCGGACACTTCCGGCCCTCGCGCAGCCACAAGTTCGTTCTAGGCGACATCAGCAAAGTCAAGGGCGAGGAACTGCCAGACAACCTGGCGTTGGCCTGGGCGTCGTTCCCCTGCATCGACTTGTCGCTGGCGGGCTGGCGGCGCGGCCTCAAAGGGAAGGACTCCGGGACGTTCTGGCACTTTACGGAAGTCCTGGATCAGATGGACGATCACCGCCCGCCGGTCGTGGTCCTGGAAAACGTTGTGGGCCTGGCGACCAGCCATGACGGCAAGGATTTGGCCGCCGCGATCGGTGAGCTGAACCGGCTCGATTACTCGGTTGACGTGCTGACGCTAGACGCTCGCCGGTTCGTGCCGCAATCCAGGCCAAGGCTGTTTGTCGTCGGGGCGATGGAACCTCCTGCGAACGAGCCAAAGCTGCACGACGATCTACGCCCCGACTGGCTCCAAGCTTCCTTCTGCAATCCGGCGCTCAGAACTCACCAGGCTGCGCTGCCTGCCCCGCCTCCTCTGCTGACGGTGGGGCTGGCCCAGCTGGTCGAGAAGATCCCCGCGGGCGACGAGCAGTGGTGGGATGAGCAGCGAACCGCCGCGTTCCTGGACTTCCTCTCCGAGGGCCAGGCCGCCCGGCTGAAAGCCCTGCGCGAGAGCCGGTCTGTGTCCTACAGGACGGCCTACCGGCGCACGCGGGACGGCGTTCCCATGTGGGAGATCCGCCCGGATGACTTGTCCGGCTGCCTTCGCACGGCACGGGGTGGCTCCTCAAAGCAGGCGCTGGTCAAGGTCGGCGGCGGGAAGGTGCGCGTCCGCTGGATGACGCCACGCGAGTACGCCCGGCTGATGGGGGCGCGGGGCTACCGGCTGACCGGCCTGCGGCGTAACCAGGCGCTATTCGGCTTCGGCGATGCGGTTTGCGTACCGGCCGTGGCTTGGCTGGCCGAGCACTATCTCATGCCGCTTGTCCGAGACGAGATGGAAGTAGAGCCTGACGAGGCGGCGGTGGTGGCAGGTGCCTGAAAGTGATCTCACCCCCGAGGAGATCGCTGAGCTGTTCCTGGGCGATATCGAACCGTGGTACGAGAGCAAGCGGCTCGGTACCGGGCGCATGTACACCAATGTCATGACGGCCGGGCTTCTGCTGACCGATATCATGTGGAACGCCTTCCCGCTGGAGGAGAAGCACTACCTAACCCCCAGCCAGGTAAAGGGCCTTAGTGGTGACCGGATCAAGGCCATCCTGGCTCGCCATGACGAGAGCCGCCAGTTCACCAGCGAAGGTGGGCGCACCTCGCGCAGAACCATGGCCCACGCCCGCGAGCTTGCGCAGATTCTGAACACCAGCCTAGGTGCCGGGGCATACCTCGACTCAGCCGCTGAGGGCCAAGAGGAGGTTCGCAGCCTTCTTCAGGAATGGTTCGTAGCCCAAGTCCGCGCCGACTTCCTCGACCAGCAGCGAATCGCGGCTGATGAGCTGGACCCAAACAAGCCGTCCAGGCGGGCGATTGCCGCGCTGCTCCAGGCCGCTCAGATCCGCGGCGGCCACGCGGCTGGTGCGGTGGCCCAGCACCTCGTGGGGGCCAAGCTCTCCCTCCGGTTCCCCAAAGAGGACATTCCCAATCTGAGCTATTCGACGGCTGACCAGCAGACCGACCGGCCCGGCGATTTTCGTCTCGGAGACACGGCGTTCCATGTGACGATGAGTCCCGGAGATAACCTCATGTCCAACCGCTGCCGGGATAATCTGCAAAACAATTTTCGGCCTCTCGTTCTGGTGCCAGAAGACCGAGTGGAAGCTGCGCGGCAGCTCGCGGACAACGCTGAGATCGGGGATCGCGTGGCTGTCAGCAGCATCGAAGAGTTCGTCGGCACCAACATCGAGGAACTCGCCACCTTCACGTCTCAGGGGATTCGATCGGGGCTAAGGGCGCTCCTGGAGCTGTACAACGAAAGAGTCGAAGCTGTGGAGCCCGACCCCTCCTTGCGGATCGAGATCCCCGGAAACCTCTGATGGTCCGTGCCACCGGGGATCGCCGCTTCCCAGCCGTGCCCGGCTCATGACCAGCCAGTCGTGGGCCTCTAACGCCGCGACACGGAAGTCCATGCAGGCTAACCGGAGCCGGGACACGAAGCCCGAGCTGGCGCTGCGTCGGGCGCTGCACGCAATGGGGTTCCGCTACCGCGTGTGCGCCCGGCCGGTCCCGGACGTGCCTCGCGCCGTCGATGTCATCTTTCGCCCCGCCCGCGTTGCCGTTGAGGTCCGAGGCTGCTTCTGGCACGGCTGCCCGGAGCACTACCGCCAGCCCAAGGCGAACGAGGGCTACTGGTCCGCCAAGGTGGCCCGAAACATCGCCCGCGACGCCGACACGGAGCGCCGTCTGAGCGTGGCCGGGTGGCTGCTGGTCGTGGTCTGGGAGCACGAGGACCCCCGCGAGGCCGCCGACAAGGTTGCCGCCATTGTCCTCGAACGCCGGTCTCGAAGTGAATGAGCACGCCCCGCAGGGCTACTGCTTCGCCGCCGAGGCGGGCCTTCTTGTTGTCACTACGCTTTGTCACAGACGCGGCCGGACCCAATGGATGCGGCAAGAACGGCCGGACGTCTGTGATGCCCTGGCCTGCGAGGATTCAGAACAGCTGGACTCAGCCAGACACGCTAGACGGCGTGCCTTTCACTACGGATCAGAAGGTTGGGGGTTCGAGTCCCTCCGAGCGCGCTCCTGTTTTCCCAGGTCATCGCGCTTAGCCCCGAGCCCGCCCCCGCTACGCGACATATCGCGTTCAGCTCGGCTTTTCGCTACGATGAGGGCATGGCTGATGCTGTTTCCCGCGGCGGGCTCCAGCCCGGTACCGGCGATGAGGTGCGGCTGGAGATGCGCGCGTCGGACGCTGACCGGGACCGGGCGGCGGTCGTGCTGGGCAACGCGGTGGCGGCAGGCCGACTGACCACCACCGAGCACGCGGAGCGGCTTGACGCCGTCTACGCCGCGACAACTGTTGGCCAGCTGGCCCCGCTTACCCGGGACCTGCCCGCCGACCAGGCCGCGGATGCGGGCATCGCAGCAGTGGACCATGCTGACGTGACCGCCCGCTTCAGCAAGGTGATCCGCGCCGGTCGCTGGGTTGCCGGGCGGCGCACCCGGCTGACGGCACGATTCGGCGCACTGACCGTGAATCTTGTCGACGCGGTACTGCCGGGCCGCGAGATCACGCTGGACATCGATGCCTTCTGCGGCAAGCTCATCGTGATCGTCCCGGCCGGGGCGCAGGTGATCGACCAGGGCGGCGCGCTGTTCGCCAAGCGGGCCATCTACGGTCGCGAGAAGCCGGGCGGCGCTGACGGCCCGGTAATCCGCCTGGTCGGCGACGCCCGCTTCTCCAAGGTCGCGGTGTACCGGGGTAATTACGATCTCCGCGACGAGCAGATGCCACCCTGGGTGCGGCAGCTCGTGGCGAGCCGGTCACGCGAGGGCTACGACGGGTAAGACCAGACCTGAGTCCCGTTCAGAAGCCCGATCCGGCCAGCCAATCAGAGGCCAGCCTGGCTTTCTCCTAGAGATCGCTCCTGGCAATTCCGGACTCTGGGGCGTGTGCGGCTTCTTGCTCAGGTGTCAGCCATGTCATCGGGTACTCCTCCCCTTACTCCTGCTTGAGACGCTGCTGCGCTCCTGCTTGAGCCTACTCGCGCGCTAAGGACTCGGCTATTCCGGAAAATAACCGCTAGCCTCACATTCCGCTCGCCGACCAACCGTCTCCAGCGCTGAGCTCGTCGACTCGTGCCGCAGCGAAATGCAGCAACCATATTGATCTACGGCGGTTTGAGCCGAATTTGGTGTTGAGTTGTGCTAACGACCTCGATAACCCGCATGCCCTATACGTAAGGAGAGGACAGGCATGCCCGTTGCGTTTCAATAGCCGGTCCTTCCAACATCGCGGTGGTATTACTCTAAGTGTAAAGATTATTACTTAGGGTAATTAGACGATCGCGGAAGACCTGCCACTCCGGGGGAACCAGGCGAGCGAGCTGTAGCTGACCGACGAGGGCTCCCTGCTCGGCACGTTGGCTGGGCGCGGGGTCACGGATGGCATTATCGGCGTGAGGGGGACTGGGAAATGGGCCGGAGACTGGCCGTGGTGGCCGCGGCAGGAGCGGCTGCGGTACTGGCAGGGGCGGTGACGGCGACGGCAGCGGCAGCGCAACCGGTGATGAAGGTGCCGTGCAGTACCCCGGCACTGGTCAGCGCGGTATCCGGGGCGGTCGACGGGGCGACGCTCGACCTGGCGAGCAGTTGCACCTACGTGCTGACCGCGGCCCTGCCGACGGTCGCGCAGGACCTGATCATTAACGGTAACGGGGACACCCTGCGCCGCAGCACCGCGACCGGCACCCCCGCGTTTACCATCTTGACCATCGCGGCCGGCAACGTCGCGCTGAACATGCTTAGCTTCACCAACGGCGCCGGAGCGATCACGGTGGACAACGTAGCCCAGCTGACCGTGACAGGCGGCGAGTTCAGCCACAACACCGCCGTCAACGGCGCCGCCATCAACAACACCGGCGCCACGATCGTAGAAGTGACCGGTACTTCTTTCGTCGACAACACGGCGACCGAGGACGGCGGCGCGATGTACGTCTACACCGTCCTCGGGAACGCGATCATCGATTGCAGCTTCCGGGGGAACACCGCTGGCGGTTCGGGCGGCGCCTACTGGGAGTGGAGTAATGGAACCGGGATAAGTGGTTCCACGTTCCGAGGAAACAAGGCCACGACAGGCGGCGCCATGTTCTTCGACGATCAGTACTCGGGAATCACCGGGACCGTGGTCGACGACAACAGTGCCACCCAGAACGGCGGCGGGATCGAGGACAGCCCCGGCGGAGAGCCCATCACGATCACAGACAGCCAGATCACCCGGAACCATGCGGGCGGGGCGGGCGGCGGTCTTGACGAGGAATCGAACGGTACGTTCTCGTCAGTAACCAACACAATCATCGCGGACAACAGAGCGGCCGACGGCGGCGGCATCAACGACTACTACACCTTGGGTCAGTACACCGGCGATACCATCCACGATAATCATGCCAGCAGCGACGGCGGCGGCATAAACGCAGTCGGCAGCGGCATCTTCTTTACCGGGACCACGATTTCCGGTAATCGCGCCGACGGTGACGGCGGTGGTATTTACGACAGCACGGGCAGCGCATATGCGTCGTTCGCTAACAGCACTATTTCATCGAATCGTGCCGGGGGCCTCGGAGGCGGCCTTTACAACCAGGGATCCGTCGACGCGTCGAGTACTCAGTTCACCGGCAACCGGGCCGACCGCGGCGGCGGGATCTACGACGACGACGGCACCGCAGCGACGGTGACGCTGACCGACTCGTCCCTGATCGGCAACAAGCCGGACAACTGCGAGCCGCTCGGCTCGATCACCGGCTGCACCGGCTGAAGCCCGCCGCTCCCGGCGGACTCACCGGTCGATGCGCCGGAAAATGGCTAGTAGCAACCAGTGCGGGGTATTAGCTTCATAGTTCATGGAAGATCCGGACGGATATTTCGGCGAGCCGGTTGCGGCGAACTATGACGACCCGTCGGACCGCATGTTCCAGCCAGAGGCGATCGACCCGGCGGTCAGCCTGCTCGCCGAGCTGGCGGGCAGCGGGCGGGCACTGGAGCTGGCCATCGGCACCGGTCGCATCGGACTGCCGCTGTCCCGGCGCGGCGTGCCGGTGTACGGCATCGAGATGTCCCGGGCGATGGTGGCCAGGCTGCGCGGCAAGCCAGGCGGCAAGGCTATCGGCGTGACCATCGGCGACATGGCCACGACCAGGGTGGACGGCACGTTCACGGTGGCCTACCTGGTGTTCAACACGATCAACAACCTCACCTCGCAGGAGGCGCAGGTAGCCTGCGGCGCGCCGCTGCAGCCGCCCGATAGTTGCCCATCAGGCGGTGCAGCGGGCGCGGCGGGTGAGGCCGCCAATGGCGCCTAGTCGGAGGGACATCCGTGTACGAGAAGCGGAAGTGCTTCGAGGATGTCACGCAGCGCCTCCTCGCCGTAGAGGACCACGGTGCCTTTCTCCACCAGAGCCATCAATTCATCTCTGTCGTAGTGCCCATCAGGCTTCTTTCGAAGCTGCCCGATATGTGAGGCTGTCGTAGCAAAGACTACTGGAGGGTTGTGGCCGACCAACACCACGCGGTCGAGGTATTCCGCTTTGCAGATCACAGTAATCTCCGATCTATGTTTGGTTGGAGTGTGCGAGTTTCGTCGCGGTCGATGCAAACCGCCTTGTCCTGTCGGTTCGCGTGTCCGGGTGAGCCTTTCACGACAGGAAGATCATCTCTGGCCATGTCCTATTCGGACGTTAATTCCGTGTCGCCGGTTAAACCCGATTGCTTGGACCTGCTGTGGTCAAAGGTCTCTTGTGGCAGACGAGTCTGGCCTTATCCGCTGTCAGCGCTATCGGAGCAGAGGGGAAGCCCTGTGGAGATCTTCCAGTTCGACCGAGGAGAGCGAATTATCCAGAGTTACGGCAGCCAGGGACTGCGCGCCACGCGTGTCGCGGCCGGCACCGGCCAGGTACGCCTGACCTGCCTGACCTTGGCGCCGGGCGGGGTCATCGGAACCCACCCCGCTACGGACGCTCAGCTTTTCCTGGTCATCGCGGGCCAGGGCTGGGTGGCCGGACCGGATGGCGAGCGCGTGCCGGTGAGCGCCGGGTGGGGCGTTCGCTGGGATGCCGGAGAGACCCACACCAGCGGGACGCAAGCCGGCCTCATCGCGCTCGCCGTCGAAGGCAGCCCACTCGATTTGTTCGAGCCAGAGTGAGCGGCGACACCTGCGGCCGTACCACGGCGCTCGACGCCGGACACTACCATTGGACGTGCGGCTCGGCGGATGGAGACCCAGATGCAGCCACTGGCGATAGGCGCCCTCGTGAGCGGTGCCGTCATCGTCTTGGGCGTCGCCGTCAGGCTGATCCTGACGCGGCGCTCCGCTAAGCCTCGTGCGGTGGCGGTCAATCGCTGGAACCTGCACGGCAGCCTCCCGCTGGCCGTGGGCGGAGTGGCGATCGGCGTGATCTCCCGCGGCGGCGGCCAGTCGCCGGCCACGCACGAAGTCGTCTACGCGGTGGCCGCCACGCTGCTCCTGGCCGCCCTGCTGTGCGCTCTGGTCGGCGCGGCCGTGGCCACCATGGCTCGTTCCAGCCTGCGCGGTTAGTGCCCGTCGCTAACAAACCCGTGGCTAACAAAGAGGCCACCGCGACCACGCAGAACTCGTTGCCCTCCGGATCGGTCATCACGACGTAGTCGTCGTCCGGGTCCTCGTGGTGCCGGACGAACGTGGCGCCGAGGGCGGTCAGCCGCTCGACCTCTGCGGCCTGGTCAGGGCTGTAGAGGTCGAGGTGCATCTGGTCCCGGGCGGTCACCGGCGTGCGCGACCGCTGCAGCGAGAGGTTGCTCCGGTCGCCCCGCAGCACGCGGAAGTCCCCGCCAGGCTCCGCCGGGGAAGGGACCAGGCCGAGGGCCCGCGACCAGAACCTGGTCATGCGCTCGAGGTCGGCGCAGTTGATCACCATGCTGCCCAGCCGGATCGCCATGTCCGCCAGCTTGCCAGACGGCCGGCATGCGCGAGGCTGGTACCGCTGGCCGCGGGTCCACCGCCGGCCGCGGAGCCGTCGGCCGCGAAGCCACCACCGCCCGCGAAGCCGTCGGCCGCGAAGCCACCACCGCCCGCGAAGCGACGCCAGAGCGATAAGCCGGCCGATCTGGCCACCGTGGCGCGGCAGCCGCCGCACCCGGATCACCCGCCCGGTCGGCCGGTCGGTTCACGGTGCTCACCATGACTAGCCGGCGCGGCTGCTCGGTCATGGCGTGCTGACACCGCAGCTGGCAGCTCACGCACCCGCCCGCCGCGGCCTGCCGCCGCTGTACCGCGCGGAACACCACGAACACCACCGCTGCCGCCAGCGCTGCGCCGCCCACAGCCACCGCGATCGCGACCAGCAGCGCCGTCACATCGAGGAAGTGCGCGGCCGGCCGGCCGAACACCAGGAATACCACTAGCAACAGCGCCGCCATCCTGCTGGCAGGCCGGGCGTAACAGACCATGGTCAGTCTCTCATCGCTAAGATGCCGTCTAGGGTCGGCCGTGCGCCATTGCCGGTCTACTTCCTGGATCCCTCAGCTAGCGGAAAAAGTCAAGACCCTGCGTCAACCGGTTGTGAGCGTAGCGTGATCAAAGCGAGCAGCCCGGCGGCCAGTGCCAGCGCCGCCGACAACAACAGCGCAGCGTGCAGCCCGTTGTGGAACGCCGTGTAGGCTGCGCCGATGACCTCCTTGACCAGTTTCTCGAAGGGCCCGTAGTTGGTGTTCTTGGGGATCGCGCCGGTCTCGATGGCGGTGATGACCGTGCCCTGGAACGAGGCCGGGATGCCGAGATGCTTCAGCTGCGCGACGAGGCTGTTCGTGAGCTGCGAGTAGACCAGCGAGCCGAGGATCGCCACCCCGGTCACCGCGCCGATCTCCCGGCTGGTGTTGGTGGCCGACGCGGCCATGCCGGAGCGTTCGGCCGGCACGGCGGACAGCACGGAGGACGTGATCGGCACCACGGTGGTGCCGATCCCGATGCCGGCCAGCGCGAGCGCGAACACCAGCGGCACGTAGGACGGGTGCGGCTTGAGGTATCCGTCGGCCAGGAACAGCCCCAGGGCCAGCAGCAGGCACCCGCTCGCGATCGACCACCGCGGCCCGACCACCGCGGTCCACCGCCCGGCCAGCACCGAGGCCACGATCATCAGGACCGTCATCGGCAGGAAGATCAGTGCCAGCCGGTACCCGGACGCCTGGACCACCTCGACCAGGTACAGCGCGGTGAAGAAGAAGATGGCGAACGTGGCGAAGTACGTGCAGAACGCGACGATGTTCGGCGTGGTGAACTGCGCCATGCGCA
>Ga0302324_100024877_pt1 | contig 11513 bp, 9 predicted proteins | sample Palsa_T0_1_FD_201949 | JGI IMG/M metagenome (GOLD analysis project Ga0302324, IMG submission 201949) | Peat permafrost microbial communities from Stordalen Mire near Abisko, Sweden - Palsa_T0_1 | ecosystem: Environmental > Terrestrial > Soil > Palsa > Peat permafrost | place: Sweden: Abisko... | reverse complement strand
CTCGACCTGAACGACACCGCTGACCCGATCGAGGACTACCTCGCCGCGCTGCGGCTGCTCGAGGGCGTGGCGGGCGACGTCGATGTCCTCGTCCCCGGCCACGGGTCCATCGGCGGAGCTGATCAGGTACACGCACGGATCGACCAGGATCGGGCGTACGTGCACGCCTTGGGTGACGCCCATGTTCCCAGCGACCCGCGGGTCGGCCCATCGGCCACGTACGGCAAGGATTGGCTGCCTGGCGTGCACGCACGGCAACTCCAGCGCCTCGCCCGAAGAAGCGAGCGCGACCCGACGCCCGGCTAGCGATCCCCTTGGGGGCGACGTCAGAACTTTCGTCGTCCTTGCCGTCGCGTCCGTTCGGGTCGCGCCGCGGGCCGCCCGGCGGGATGACCGCCATCATCCAGCGCGCCGTCGAGCGCAAGGGCTCAAGGAGCGGCGCAGAGCGCGCCGGTGGCTGTCTGGCGGCCGGCGCAGTCCCGCACCGCGGTATGGCTGGCGCCGTCGCGCTCGGCGGCGGACACGATCAGTCCCTGGCCCTCGAACAGCGGCGAGACGAGCCGGTAGGTGAATTCGCAGCTCAGCGGCCGCGGCGCGGTGCGCCGGGCCAGCTCGGCCATCAGCAGTGCCTGCAGCGGTCCGTGCACGACCAAGCCGGGGTACCCCTCGATGTCGCGGGCGAAGTCCCGGTCGTAGTGGATCCGGTGACCGTTGTAGGTGAGCGCGGAGAACCGGAACAGCAGCACGGTGCTCACCTCGACGGGCCACTCGGCCACCCCGGCGGCTCGCCCGGGCACCAGGACGGGCGGGGGCACTGACGGGCCAGCCGGCTCCGCCGGCGGAGCTGGGCCGGCGGATTGGCCGTCTGGCGGCCCGCCGGGCGGCCCGGCAGGCGGCCCGGCGGCGTCGCGGTAGACGATGTCCTGCTCCTCGGTGACCACGACCCGGCCGCCCTGGCTGATCTCGCTGCGCACCGTGACGAAGACCAGCCGCCCGGACCGGCCGTGCTTCTCCGTCGAGCTGACCTCCCAGGTCCGGCGGGTAGCCGCCGACCCGGTCCGCAGCGGGCCGCGCCGGGTGACCCGGCCGCCGGCGAACATCCGGCGCCGGCCGGGCCCGGGCGGCGAGGGGATGCCGCCGGCGGCCGGATGCCCGTCCTCGCCGAGCACAGCCTGCGGCGGCCGGTCGAGCAGGTACACCCAGTGCCACAGCAGCGGCAGCGGCGCGCCGTGGTCAAGATCAGGAAGCGGGACGCCAAGCAGGCCGGCCAGGGCCTGCGCCGGACCGCTGGTGATCAGCTCGGTGCGCTCCACCACATCGGTCCCGCCCGCGGCGCGGTCGGTGGCCGGGCTGTGATTCACCCGAGGGTGAACGGGTCGCGCGTGCCGCCGGTGAGCTCGACCCAGATGGCCTTGGTCTGGGTGTACTCATGCACAGCCTCGATACCGTTCTCCCGGCCGAGTCCGCTAAGACCGAAACCGCCAAACGGGACGTCGGGGCCGACGACGCGGTAAGCGTTGATCCACACCGTGCCCGTGCGCAGCGCATGAGCCACCCGGTGACCGCGGTGGATGTCCTTGGTCCAGACAGCGCCCGCCAGGCCGTAGCGGCTGTCGTTGGCGAGGCTGATCGCCTCGTCCTCGGTATCGAACGGGATTACCGACAGCACGGGGCCGAATACTTCCTCGCAGGCCACGGTCATGGCGGGCTTGACGTTGGTATACACAGTCGGCTGGACGAAGTAGCCGCCCAGGTGCTCGTCGGCCTGGCCGCCGGCCGCCACGGTCGCGCCCTCGGCAGCAGCGGATGCGAAGAACGACAGGACCTTCCGGTACTGCGGCTCGTTAGCCAGCGGGCCCATCTCGGTCCCGGCGGCCCGCGGGTCACCCAGGCGGATCGCCTGAGCCCGGCTGACGATCTTCTCCACCAGGGCGTCGTGCACCCGGCGCTCTACCAGCAGCCTCGATCCGGCCATGCAGGTCTGACCAGTCGCGGCGAAGACCCCGGCGACCACACCGTTGCACGCGGCGTCCAGGTCGGCGTCGGCGAACACCAGATGGGCGGACTTGCCGCCGAGCTCCAGCAGGACGCCGGTGATGTTGCCGGCCGCTGCCCTGGCGACCTCAGCCCCGACCCGGGTGGAGCCGGTGAAGGCGACCTTGTCGACGTCCGGGTGCGCCGCCAGGGCCTTGCCGACGGCCGGCCCGAACCCGGTCACGACATTGAACACCCCGGGCGGGAATCCGGCTTCCTCGAACCGGTCGGCCAGCTCGACCGCCGAGGCCGGGGAGTAGTCGCTCGGCTTGGCCACCACGGTGCAGCCCGCTGCCAGCGCGGGCGCGAGCTTCCAGCACAGCAGCAGCAGCGGCGAGTTCCACGGGACGATGGCCGCGACGACGCCGGCCGGCTCCAGCCGGGTGTAGACCAGGAAATTCGGCTTGTCCGATGGAATCGTCGATCCCTGGAGCTTGTCGGCCAGTCCCGCGAAGTAGTGGAACCACTCCGGCAGGCCGGCCAGCTGCCCCCGCATCTCGCGCAGCAGCTTGCCGGTATCGCGCGTCTCGACCTCGGCCAGCGCATCGGCGTCGCGCGCGATGATGTCCCCAAGCCGCCGCAGCAGCCGCGCGCGACCGAAGCCGGTCAGCTGCCCCCACGGTCCCGCCAGCGCCCGCCTCGCCGCCGCCACAGCAAGGTCGACATCGCCAGCGTCGCCGTCCGCGGCGGTAGCCCACGGGGCGCCCAGGAACGGATCGACAGTGTCGTAGCTGCGGCCGGACCCTGCCTGGATCCGCTGCCCGTCGATCACCAGCGGGTAATGCGGGACACCTGCTCGGGCGCTGGCCGGGGTGCGCGCTGCTTCGCTCGTGCTCATCTGGCATCCTCCCGGTGTGTTGCGACTTCCCCGGCGTCGGCTAGCCGGTGTCGTCAGTCCCAGCGTGGCCCGGCTGCGGGCCGGAGGCCAGCCCCAGTTCCGCGCGGATCGCCGCGGTGTGCTGGCCGAGGGCCGGGATGGCGCCCATCGCCGCCTCGCGGCCGTGCACGGTCACCGGCGGCAGCAGGGCCCGCAGCGGCCCGGCCGGCGAGTCCACCTCGCGCCACCGGTCCCGCGCCTGCAGCTGGGGGTGGGCGGCGAACTCCGCCGGCGTCCGCAGCCGGGCATTCGCGATGCCCGCCTGGTCCAGCAGGGCCGCCAGCTCGCCGGCCGGGACGGCCTTCAGCGCGCCGTCGATGATCGGGGTCAGCTCGTCGTCGTGTGTCACCCGGGCGGTGTTGGTGCGGAACCGGTCGTCGCTGACCAGGTCCGGGCGGTGCAGGATGCGCTCGCAGAGCACCGCCCACTCGCGGTCGTTCTGCAGGCCGATGAATACCTGGCTGCCGTCGCCGGCGGTATAAGGGCCGTAAGGGGAGATGGAGGCGTGCCGGGCGCCGGTCCGGCGGGCAGGCCGCTGCCCGTAGACGCTGTAGTAGAACGGCTGGCTCATCCACTCGCCGAGCGCCTCCAGCATGGCCACCTCGAAGCTGGTACCCCGGCCGGTGCGCTCGCGCTCGTACAGGGCAGTCAGGACTCCGCTGTAGGCGTACATCCCGGCGGCAATGTCGGCGACGGAGATCCCGACCTTCGCGGGCTCGGCGGCGGTCCCAGTCACCGACAGGAGCCCTGCCTCGCACTGCACGAGCAGGTCATAGGCCTTCTTGTGCTGGTAAGGGCCATCAGGGCCATAACCAGAGATTGAGCATGTGATCAGGGCCGGATAGCGTTCCCGCAGCGCCGGCGCGCCGAGCCCCAGCCGCTCGGCTGCTCCGGGCGCCAGATTCTGCACCAGGACGTCGGCGCGGCCGAGCAGGGCGGTCAGGACAGCCTGGCCGTCCGCGTCCTTCAGGTCGAGCTCGATGCTCTCCTTGCCGCGGTTCAGCCACACGAAGTAACTCGCCTGGCCGTGCACCGAGTGATCGTAGTCCCGGGCGAAATCGCCGGCTCCCGGCCGCTCGACCTTGATCACCCGTGCGCCGAGGTCGGCGAGCTGACGGGTGGCGAACGGGGCGGCCACTGCCTGTTCCAGCGCGACGACGGTGATGCCGTCCAGCGGCAGCATCAGGGTGCCACCGAGTTCCGCTTGACCAGCTGCCGAGCGATCACGTTGCGCTGGATCTCATTGGTGCCCTCGCCGACGATCATCAGGGGCGCGTCGCGGAAATACCGCTCGATGTCGAACTCGGTCGAGTAGCCGTAGCCGCCGTGGATGCGCATCGCATCCAGCGCGATCTGCATCGCAGCCTCGGAGGCGAACAGCTTGGCCATCCCGGCCTCCATGTCGACGCGCTGCCCGGCGTCGGAGCAGCGCGCCGCGTACAGCACGAGCTGGCGCGCGGCGGTCAGCTTCGTCGCCATCTCGGCGAGGTAGTTGCCGACGGACTGGTGCTGCCAGATGGGCTTGCCGAAGCTCTCCCGTTCCTGCGCGTACCGCAGCGCATCCTCCAGCGCGGCCCGGCCCACTCCCAGCGCGCGCGAGGCGACCTGGATGCGGCCGGTCTCCAGGCCGTGCATCATCTGGGCGAAGCCCTCGCCCTCGCGCTCGCCCAGCAGCGCCGAGACCGGTACCCGGAAGTCGTCGAAGGCGAGCTCGCAGCTCTCGACTCCCTTGTAGCCGAGCTTGGGCAGGTCCCGGGAGAGGACGAAGCCCGGTCCTTTCTCGGCCAGCAGGATGCTGATGCCCGTGTGAGCCGGCCGGGCCGCCGGATCGGTCTTGCACATCAGGGCGGTCAGCTGCGAATGCCGCGCGTTGGTGATCCAGGTCTTCGACCCGTTGATGACGTAGCAGTCGTCCTCGCGGCGCGCGGTCGTCCGCATCGCCTGCAGATCCGAGCCGCCGCCAGGCTCAGTCAGGGCCATCGTCGCCCGGATCTCGCCGGTAGCCATCCGCGGCAGGTACTGCTGCTTCTGCTCGTCGGTGCCGTAGGTCAGGATCAGCTTGGCGACCACCGTATGGCCGCCCATCGCTCCGGCCAGGCTCATCCAGCCGCGGGCGAGCTCCTCGGTCACCAGCGCATAGCACGACATGCTGACCTGCGTCTCGCCCCAGGGCTGCGGGATGGCGAGGCCGAAGACGCCCAGCTGCTTCATCTGGTCGATGAGCTTGTCCGGGTAGGTGTTCGCGTGCTCGAGCTCCCGCGCGACCGGCTTGACGTCCCGGTTGACGAACTCGCGCACCAGCTCGACGACTGCGGTCTCTTCCTCGCTCAGCTCGATCATCGCTGTCCTGTTCTCGGCATGCGGTCTCCTCTGGCCCCTGACGGCATCAGCAGTACTCCCGCAGCACACCGGCGGCGTTGTGCCAGGTCCAGGCGGCCGGGTCGAGGTCCAGCCCGGTCACGCAGTCAGCGAGCTTGGCGTCCAGCTCGCCGGCCGATGGCGGCCGGGCCGGTGATCCGGGCGGCCACTGCTGCCGGATCCGCAGCACGTCGCCGCCGCTGGTGTGAATCTCGGCTTCCAGCTCGCCGTCGAGCAGCCAGGTACCGCCTGGCTCGAGCTTGGTCTCGACCAGGCTGACCAGACGGCGCGCTGCCTCGCGGCGCACGGCAGCGTCGGTGAAGCTCGCAAATCCCGGGTAGCCGTCCAGCAGCGCGGCGGCCGCCGCGTACTCGATGCTGAACTTGCCCTGCAGCCCGGTGTCCGGCCGATGGTGGATGAGCGGCGCCACGGTGCCCTCGGGCGTGCGCAGGACGATCCGGCGCACCTCGTCGGGGTCCAGCCGTGCGCTGGCGTGCCCTCCGCGCGCGTGATCTCCGCGTCCCTGCCCTGGGCCTGCCAGGTCGGCCAGGGCGCTGATCGGGCGCTGCAGCGCATAGCAGCAGGGGTACATCTTGATCGCCAGCCCGTCCGGCACCGCCGGGCCGGAGAGATCGATAGCGGCGGCATCCCCGCCGACCAGGCCCAGCCACTCTTCCAGCGCTGCCGGGTCCGCCTGCGCCCCGGCCGCGGCTAGCTTCGCGGCCCGGATCCCGGCATCGACGGCGAAGCCCACCTGGAGCGATTTGGCGTCCGTGCCGAAGGCCCGCTGCACTCCGCCGGCGCCGGGAACAGCCAGCGCAATGGCCGTGGCGATCCGCTCGGGTGGCAGTCCCAGCGCCACTGCGGCGCCAGCGGCGCTGGCGGGCGCGCCGGCCGTGCAGGTCGCGTGCCAGCCAGCGGAGTAGTGCGGCCAGCCCAGGGCCGTCCCCAGCCTGGCCATCACGCCCGCCGCGGCCAGGTAGGCGCGCGCACCGCCGTCCAGCGCCAGCGAGGCCGGGACGCAGACCACGCTGACATGTGTCGTGGACGGCATGTGCAGGTCGTCGAAATCCAGGACGTGCCCGGCGACAGCCCAGCGCGGACCCTCCGGGAGGATCGCGGCCAGCCGCGTGACGCGATGATCCCTGGCCGCCAGCGTCACCGCGACGGTGTCGCGCAGCGACCGGTCCGCTAGCTCGAGGTCGCCGGGGGCCGGCCGCAGGTCATATGCCCACCGGGCCAGCGCCACGGCGAGCGAGGTCATGGGCTCTCCTCCCGGCTGGCGTGACAGTCAGCGTGCTCGGCCAGCACGGCCGGCAGCCTGACCGACAGCCTGGCCGACCGAACCGACGATATGTACGGCCATTTAGCCACGAGCAGCCGGAACAGTCAAGCGTCCGCGGACCGGCTGCCTGGGCCGCTCCTGCTGCTGGGGGCACGACCGAATTGTGGCCGCGGTTGGTGCGGAGCCGGGAGCAGCCAGACCGTGCGGGGGCTCTGCGAGGATGACGGCATGCGATTCGCGTTCAAGACCTCTCCGCAGAACACCACCTGGGCCGACATGCTCGCGGTGTGGAAGGAAGCCGACGGCATCGAGCTCTTTGAGTCGGGCTGGACCTTCGACCACTTCTATCCGATCTTCTCTGATTCCAAGGGCCCGTGCCTGGAGGGCTGGGTGACATTGACCGCGCTCGCGCAGGCGACGCGCCGGCTCCGGCTCGGCGCGCTGGTCACCGGCATTCACTACCGTCATCCCGCGGTCCTGGCCAACATGGCCGCCACCCTCGACATCGTGTCCGACGGCAGGCTTGAACTCGGCATCGGCGCCGGGTGGAATGAGGAAGAGTCCGGCGCCTACGGCATCGAGCTGGGCGGCCCAGCCGAGCGCAGCGACCGGTTCGAGGAAGCGTGCCAGGTCATCGTCAGCCTGCTGACGCAACAGACCACCGACTTCGCCGGCCGGTACTACCAGCTCACTGGCGCGCGCTGCGAGCCCAAACCGGTGCAGCAGCCGCATCCTCCGCTGGTGATCGGCGGCAGCGGCGAGCGGCGGACGCTGCGCACCGCCGCGCGATATGCCCAGCACTGGAACTTCGTCGGCGGGCCGCCCGAGGAGTTCGCGCGCAAGCGCGACGTGCTCTACGCGCACTGCCACGACATCGGGCGCGATCCGAAGGAGATCACCTTGTCCAGCCACATCCGGCTCGGACCAGGGGGCGAGGCAGGGCCGGCCGTGGACACCGCGGCCGCGCTCGGCGAACTCGGCCTCGACCTGGCGATCGTCACCCTCATGCCCCCACACGACCCCGCCGTGCTGGCCCCCCTCGCCGACACCCTCGCCCAGCTACGCTGACACGTCCAAGCCGACGCCTCAGGCGCTGCGACACGGTACGGAGCAGGCGGTGTGCCCGCGTTGCGGCGGCACGGCCGAGGTGCGGACCGTCCAGGAGTTGTTCGACCTGCTGGACATCATGCAGGACAACGCCACGCAGCAGGCCGAGCAGCTTCGGCAGCGCGGACCAGAGCCCGGCCCGCCTGGGCAAGCGGCTGTGACGGACCTATCAGGAACAGATCGTCCCGGTTCTCGATGCCAGGTCCGAACAGGCCAGAGGGGTGCGGGAGCAATCGAGACAAGAGCAGGCAGCCATCGTCGAGCAGTATCCTGGCCTGCGCGGCTGCCTGCGTGACCAGGTCATCTTCCTAGCCGGGGGTACCCGGGTCGTGCCACTAGCCGACGTCTGCCTGCCGATCACGCTGACGCAGGCCGATGCGCTCGTGCACAGGCTCCGCACACCCTGATTAGTGCTGGTGTCTGGCAGACTACGGCCTCATGGCTGGCGCCTATGAGATGCTGGCCGCCGACTACGACTGGATGTTCGGCGACGACGAGCTTGCTGACGGACGCGCGATCAGCCATCCGGCGACGGCCCGCCTGCTGCAGCGGATCAGCCGCACCAGCGCGGTGCTGGACGCGGCCTGCGGCACGGGTGTCGACGCGGCGGTGCTCGCGCGGCAGGGCTTCACGGTCTGGGCGGCCGACGCGAGCGAGGCGATGGTGGCGGGTGCGGCTGCCCGGTTCCGGCGGGAGGGGCTGGCGATCCCGCTGGTGCGCAGCAGGTGGGCGGATCTTCCCGCGGCCACCGCCGAGCGGTTTGATGTGGTGCTGTGTGCCGGGAACTCGCTGGTGCACGCCGCCGGCCGCGACGCGATGATTGCGGCGCTCACGGGGCTACGGCAGATGACCCGCCCCGGGGGATATGTGGTGATTGACTCCCGTAACTGGGAGAAGCTCCACGCCCAGCGGCAGATCGTCCAGGTCGCCAGTCAGGTGGTCACGCGCGCGGGACGGCGATGCCTGGTGCTCTATGCCTGGGAGATACCCGATCGCCTCGGCGACGAGCACATCGCCCACCTGGTGTTCCTCTTCGATCACGACGGCCAGATCGAGCCACATGAATATCCGATCACCTTCCGCCCCTTCACCATCAGCGAGCTGCGCGAACGGCTGGAACCCGCGGGACTGAGGGAAGTCGACACCGACTTCGACGCTTCCCGTGACCGCTACTCGGTTGTCACCGTAACAACCTAAGACGGGGCACCGACGCGATTGCCGAACAGTCCTGGTGGTGAGGTCGTTGCTGTCAGCGACGCTCAGGCGAGACCGGCCTGGTAGGCGAGCACGATTGCCTGGATGCGGTCGCGGGCGGCTAGCTTGGCGATGACGCGGGAGACGTGGGTCTTGACGGTCGCCTCGCCGACGAATAGCTGGGCTGCTATCTCGGCGTTGGATAGCCCGCGCGCCATCAGCAGCCATACCTGGTGCTCGCGTGGGGTCAGGTCGTCCGCGCCGGCCGCCCGCCGACTTCCGTCACCGCGGCGGGTGTAGGTCTCGATGAGGCGGCGGGTGACGGTGGGCGCGAGCAGGGCGTCGCCGCGGACGGCGCTGCGCAGGCCGGCGATGAGCTCGTCGTCGCTGATGTCTTTGACGATGAATCCGGCGGCTCCGGCGCACAGTGCCTGGTAAACGTACTCGTCGAGGTCGAAGGTGGTAAGGATGATCACCCGCTGCGGTGGCCCGTCTTGTGGCCCGGACATCAGTTCCCTGGTGGCTTGCAGCCCGTCCAGGCGGGGCATGCGGATGTCCATCAGGATGACGTCCGGGCGGAGCCTGCGGGCCTGGTTGACCGCTGCTATGCCGTCGGCGGCCTCACCGGCCACCTGAAAGTCCGGCTCGGCCTCAAGGATGGTCCGCAGCCCGGTCCGGACCAGCGGCTGGTCGTCGGCGATCAGGACCCGGATTGTCATCGGGCAGCTCCGGTGGGCAGCAAGGCGGTGACCGTGAACCCGCCGTCGGCTGCCGGGGCTGCGGTCAGCGTGCCGCCGATGGCGGCAGCTCTCTCGGTCATCCCGCGAATGCCCGCCCCGCTCTGGTGGCGGACGAGCGGCGGCAGCGGAGACGGCCCGTTGGTGATCTCGACGCGGGTCAACTCGGCGTTCTGGCTGAGGTGGACGCGCATGGGCACGCCGGGTGCGTGCCGCGCGGCGTTGGTCAGTGCCTCCTGGACGATCCGGCGGGCCGCGGTTCCAGGGTCGGCCGTGGTGTCGCCATCGCACTGGAAGTGGACGTCTAGGCCGCAGTCACGTGCCCGGCCGATCAGCTCGCGCAGTCCGCGTTCGTCGGCTGATGTGGTGCCGTCGAGGGCAAGGGAGAGGATCAGCGGGTGCAGGTCGCTGAGCGCGTCGGCCAGCGTACTGCGCAGCACGGTGACGTGTCCGGCGGCCTTGGCTGGGTCGGTCTGCCAGACCTTGCGGGCGGCTGCTGCCTGCATGACCAGGACCGTCAGCACGTGGCCGATTGCGTCGTGCAGGTCGCGGGCGAGCCGGATCCGCTCGGCGGCCAGCGCCTGGCGGGCATGCTGCGCCTGCTCCTCAGCTACCTGGATGGCTGCGGCAGCGTTGGCAGCGATCAGGTCCGCGCTGGAGCGCACTAGCCGACCGGCCATCCAGCAGCCTGCGGTCAGCACGGCCGAGCCCGCGGTGGCAGCGGGGGCGAAGGCCACGCCCGGTGACGCCGCGGCCAGCGCCAGGCATCCGGCCAGGCACAGGGCCAGTCCGGCGACCGCGCGCCGTGCCGGGCTGCTGGCGGCGATGGTCAGCGGGGCGATGACCCACAGGACTGTGGGGGGAAGCCCGGCTTGCGGATTGGCGGGCGCGGCGAGCCTGGTGTAGGCGAGGGTCAGCATCAGCGACACTGCGGCTGAGGCCAGCGGAAAGCGCCGCGCCGTCGCGACCGGAAGCGCGATGCCCGCGGCGAGCAGGACCTGCGGCAGCGGGTGGCCCGACAGGTACCGGGTAATGCCGAGCGCCGTGGCCAGCGCGGCCGCCGCGGCGGCGAGGCTGATACCGACGGCGCGGGAGGAGGCCAGTGTCCAGCGGCCTGGGCTAGGACGCGGCGGCAGGGCCGGGCCGGCGGCCAGCGCTCGCTCGACCTGCGCCCGCAGCTGGCTGAGCGCCGGCGCAGGCCCGGTGTCCTCCCCCGGCGTGCGATCCCGCAGCTCGTTGACCAGGTGGCGGAGCTCGGCGAGCTGGGCACGGCTGATCCGTTCGATCTGCACCACATCAGCCAGGTTCTCCACGGCAGCGTGCGCCCTCGCCTTGCCCAGGCCCCGCAGGGCGGCCTGGGCCAGCTGCGCGGCGGCGCGCTCCCGCTCGGCGGCCACCGCCGCCTCAAGCCGGGCGTCATAGCCAGCCCGCAGCCGGTCAGTAGCCGTGCGCAGCCGCGCAGCCAGCTGCGCCCTGGCCCGGATCCCGGCGCCGAGCGCGGCCGGCGCCAGCACGAAGACGGGCACCAAGAAGGCATCGGAGGCAAGGTGGGAGTAACCCTGCGAAGGCGAAATGTACTGCCCGAACGCCACGAACGCGCTGGCCAGGGCGAGCCCGGCCACCAGTGATCGGAGCGACGCCGAGGATCCCAGCGAGTAAGCGCAGACCATGATCGCCAAAAAGGCGGCAGCCGCGGGGGCGGCCGGGGCGATGAAGCCTTCGGCCGCAAAAACCACAACCACCACGGCGACCGTGACCAGAGGGAGGCGGCGCCGTTCGACGAGCACCACCAGACCCAGTGATGCCAGCACGCCAGCCATCCGACGGACCGGGTCTGCGGGACCGCTCACGATGACCGCGAGCGTCATTACCGCTGTCACCACCGCGGCCGGCGCCACCTCGGCCGCCAGGGTCCACCGCC
>Ga0302324_100024876_pt1 | contig 11513 bp, 6 predicted proteins | sample Palsa_T0_1_FD_201949 | JGI IMG/M metagenome (GOLD analysis project Ga0302324, IMG submission 201949) | Peat permafrost microbial communities from Stordalen Mire near Abisko, Sweden - Palsa_T0_1 | ecosystem: Environmental > Terrestrial > Soil > Palsa > Peat permafrost | place: Sweden: Abisko... | reverse complement strand
AAATACAGATCGAAATCGCTAAAACCCGTGTCGGTCAATTTCGCGCCTACATCACGGGCTTCACTGCCCATATCCGGTCCGCGTACTCGCGGATGCTGCGGTCGCTCGAGAAATAGCCCATGTTCAGACAATTGACGATCGCCCGATGACTCCATTCGTCTTCGAGACAGAACAGCGCGTCCACCTGATCCTGCGCCCGGGCGTAAGCGGCGAAATCCGCCAGCACCAAGAAAGGCTCGCCGTCGCCGAGCAGGCGATTGACCACCGGCTTCGCGTCGTCCGGGCGCCCGGGCGAAAAGAATCCCGACTCGATGAGATCCAGAGTGCTTTTGAGATCGGGATTGGCGTCGAGTTCGAGACGCGGCTGGTAGCCCGCGGCACGGCGCGCCGCGACCTCCTGCGCCGTAAGCCCGAAAATGAACACATTTTCCGCTCCCACGTGGTCGCGGATCTCGATATTGGCCCCATCCAGCGTGCCGATGGTCAGCGCCCCGTTGAGTGCCAGCTTCATGTTGCCCGTCCCGGACGCCTCCATGCCCGCGGTGGAGATCTGTTGCGACAGATCCGCGGCAGGCATGATCTTCTGCGCCAGAGACACGTCGTAGTCCGGCAGGAACACGACGCGCAGCTTGTCGCGCATGACGGGATCCGCGTCGATGGTGCGCGCCACATTGCTGATGAGCTTGATGATCGCCTTGGCCATCGCATAGCCCGGCGCCGCCTTGCCGGCGAAGATGACGCTGCGAGGCACCACGGCGGCATGCGGATTCTCGCGGATGCGCCGGTAGCGCGTTACGACGTACAAGAGATTCAAGAGCTGGCGCTTGTACTCGTGGATTCTCTTCACCTGCACGTCGAACAAGGAATCGACGCTGAGCTCCACTCCGGTGCGCCGCATGACCTCGTCGGCCAGCCTCTGCTTGTTGGTGCGCTTGATGCCGCGAAACTGGCGGCGAAATTCCGCCTCGCCGGCAGCTCCTGTCAGGCGCCCAAGTTCTTCGAGATCGTTTTCCCAAGACGGCCCCAATCGCTCGGTCAGCAACGCCGACAGGCCGAGGTTCGATTGCTTGAGCCAGCGCCGCACGGCGATTCCATTGGTCACGTTGATGAATCGATCCGGATACAGCTCGGCGAATCCGCTGAACACTTGCTTGCGCATGAGGTCCGAGTGCAACTGAGCGACTCCGTTGACCCGGTGGCTGCCGATGACCGCGATGTGGGACATGCGCACGCGGCGCTCGCCCTCATCGTCGATGATGGACAGGCGCCGGCGCAGGCCGTCGTCGCCGGGGTGGCGTGCCTCGACCGATTGCAGGAAATCGCGATTGATCAAGTAGATGATCTGCAGATGCCGCGGCAGCAGCCGTTCGAACATGGCCACGGGCCAGGTTTCCAGCGCCTCCGGCAATAAAGTGTGGTTGGTGTACGAAAACACGGCGGTCGTGATCCGCCAGCTTTCGGGCCACGACATGCCATGCTTATCGACCAGCAGCCGCATCAGCTCCGGGATCGCCACCGCCGGATGTGTGTCGTTCAGTTGAATCGCGATCGAGTCGGGCAGGGAGGCAAGTGAACGCCCCTCGTGCAAATGTGTCGCCAGGATGTCCTGCAGGCTGGCGCTGACGAAGAAATACTGCTGCTTGAGGCGCAGCTCCTTGCCCTGGGGCGTGGAATCGTCCGGATACAGCACGCGCGACAGATTCTTTGCGTCCAGCTGCTCCTGCACGGCGGCTGCGTAATCGCCGGCATTGAAGGCGTCGATGTGAAACGGCGTGATGGCTCTGCCGGACCAGAGCCGCAGATGGTTGACGGTGGGACCGCGGTTGCCGGGAATCAGTTGATCGAATCCGACCGCGTAAATGTCGTTGGTATCCACCCAGCGATGCGCGGCATCCAGGGCCCCGCTCTCGCCTGCCCCATTCTCGCTTGGGCCTTTCCCGCCTGCCCCGGGCGCGCCGTTCCCATGCGCCACGACCCGCCCGCCGAACTGCACGGTGAAGCGCACGCTTCCGGGCGCCGATTCCCAGACATTGCGCAGGCGCAGCCAGCTGCTGGCGACTTCCCGCTGCCCGCCGTCGGTGCCGATGACCTGCGTGAAGATTCCGTAGTCGTAGCGAATGCCGTAGCCGACGGCCGGGTAATGGAGTGTGGCCAAAGAATCCAGGAAGCAGGCCGCCAGGCGTCCCAAACCGCCGTTGCCCAAGCCCGGGTCGACCTCCTCCGCCACAATGTCCTCGAGCTCATGGCCCAACTCACGCAGCACGGCTTGCGCTTCCTGCATCAGGCCGCCTTCCAGGCAGGACAATGCGTTCATCAGGGAGCGGCCCGGAAGATATTCCACCGAAAAATAGCACACCCTCTTGACGTGTGCGTTCGCCACGCGGCGCTGCGTGGCCAGCCAGCGCAAGGTCAGCTCCTCACGCACCGCCAGCGACAGGGCATCGTAGAGATCCCGCGCCGTCGCCGACTCCACGGTTTTCCCGAGCGTCCGGCTGAGCCGATCCAACAAAGCCGCTTGCAGAGCGCCGGGCTGCAGAGCGACATTCCGGCGGGTAGTAAACTGGGTATCGGTCGAGTTCATGTATGGGGTTATTATAGGGACCTTGACACAGGGACGGCGGGCGGATCTCACAATGCGTAACTTAAATTGACTACCTCTCCATTGGCTGTCGGCATCGACGTCGGCGGATCCTCCATCAAATGTGCGCTGGTGGATTTGAGCACGGGCGCGTTCGCCGGCGAGCGCTTCAGTGTACCGACACCGGCGCAGGACTCCACCGAAATCCTGCTGACCGCCTTGCAGACGGCAGTAGCAAACATCCCAGGCAATCACGCGGTGGGCCTGGCATTTCCCAGCGTGATACGCAACGGCACCGTGCGCACGGCGGCCAATCTCAACAAGGCATGGATCGGAAAATCCCTCGCCGACCTGGCCGGCGAGCGTCTGCGGCGACCCGTGATCGCCATCAACGATGCCGACGCGGCGGGACTCGCCGAACTGCGCTACGGCGCCGCGCGCGGCGTGCCGGGTACCGTGCTCTTGCTGACCCTGGGTACGGGCATCGGCACTGCCTTGTTCGTCGACGGCAAACTGGTGCCGAACACCGAATTCGGCCATCTTCAGGTCGAGGGGCGCGAAGCGGAACTTCGAGCCTCCGGACGTGCCAAAGTGGATCAACATCTGGGCTGGGACGGGTGGACCGAGCAGCTGAATTTGGTATTGCGGGAGATGCATGCATTGCTTTGGCCCGACCTCATTGTGTTATGCGGCGGCATCACCGAGGAACCGGAGAAATTCATGGACAAACTACACTGCGAGGCGCGGCTGTGCGTAGGCACCTTACGCTCGGAGGCCGGCATCGTCGGCGCCGCCTTGGCAACGTCCGTGGTGTGACGAGAGCGGCACTTTCAGCCGCCCTCTCGCTCGCGCTCGCCGCATGCGCGAGCGCGCCGCCCAAGCTGCATAGTCCGCCGAGCTCCGGTCCGGCCGCCGCCGGCTCATCGAGCGCCCCTTACGTCACGCATCCCGTGTCGGGCGAGCGCGAGCGCATGATCGACACCGCCGCGTCCATGCTCGGTCAACCGTATCGCTTCGGCGGCGCCGCGCCCGGCGGATTCGACTGCAGCGGATTGGTGGTGTACGCGGCGGCCGGCGCAGGCATTCATGTGCCGCGTACGGCGCACGAGCAGCTCGGCTTCGGCAGGCCGATCGACCGCGGCGAGCTGCAAGCGGGCGATCTCGTGTTCATGCATCTCGCGCACAAGGAACTGCACGTCGGCATCGCCGTCGACGGCGAACGATTCATTCACGCGCCTTCGACGGGCGGCCGCGTGCGCATCGACTCTCTCGCCGCGTCTCCCTATGCGCGCGGCTACCTGGGCGCTCGACGCATCATCAGCACACAGTAAGAACACCACCCAAGGAAATCTCATGAAGCTTTATTACTTCAAAGGCGCCTGTTCGCTCTCGCCTCACATCGTGCTCCTGGAAGCAGGCCTCCCCTTCACCCTCGAAAAGGTCAACTTCGCAACCAAGAAAACCGACCAAGGCGTGGACTACCTCACGGTCAATCCCAAGGGCGCCGTGCCCGCCCTACAACTCGACGACGGCAAGGTACTTACCGAAGGACCGGCCATCGTGCAATACCTCGCCGATCAGAAGCCCGAGTCCGGGTTGGCGCCGCGCGCCGGGACATTCGAGCGCTACCAGCTGATGGAAATATTGAATTACATCACCTCGGAAGTGCACAAGGGGTTCAGCCCACTCTTCAATCCGAAGATTTCCGCTGATTGGAAAGCCTCCGCGCTGGCCAATCTCGACAAGAAATTCGCCTGGCTGTCCAACTTCCTGGCAGGCAAGACCTACCTCATGGGCAACACCTTCACGGTGGCGGACGCGTATCTATTCACGGTGCTGAGCTGGAGCGGTCATGTGGCCGTCGATCTCGGCAAGTGGCCGGTGTTGACCGCCTATCAAGCGCGCGTCTCACAGCGTCCCAAAGTCCAACAAGCGCTCCGCGAAGAAGGCCTGCTCAAGTAGATCGCGCCGGCTATTCGGCTCGAGCCAGGACCGCCGCATCGACCGCGTCGCTCGCCACCGCCGCGAATTGCAGGGACGCGAGCCGCGCATAGAGCGGACTGTGAATCAGCAATTCGGCGTGGGTCCCCACGGCGATCTTGTGGCCGTGATCCATTACCACGATGCGATCGGCTTTGAGCACGGTGGCCAGCCGATGCGCGATGATGATGGTGGTGCGCCCCTGCATGAGCTTCTCGAGAGCTTCCTGCACCAGCCGTTCGGACTCGGCGTCCAACGCGCTGGTGGCCTCGTCCAGCAGCAATATCGGCGGATCCTTGAGGATGGCCCGCGCCAGAGCAATCCGCTGGCGCTGTCCTCCCGACAGCCGCGTGCCGCGCTCGCCTAGGAAGGTGTCGTAGCCCTGCGGCAATTTGCGCAGGAATTCATCGGCCGCGGCCGCGACCGCGGCCGCCTCGATCTCGGCATCGGTCGCCGCCGGCCGCCCGTAGCGAATGTTCTCGCGCGCGCTCGCGCCGAACAGCACCGTCTCCTGCGGCACCAGACCGATCTGTGAGCGGATGTCCTGCGGCCGCAAATCCACGAGCCGCCGGTCGTCGATCGATATTCGGCCCGAATCCGGATCGTAGAATCGCAGCAGCAGTTGAAAGGCCGTGCTCTTGCCGGCGCCCGAAGGACCCACGAAAGCGATGGTCTCTCCCGGCTCCACATCGAGGCTGAAATTGGCGAGCGCCGAGCTGTCAGGACGCGACGGATAGTGGAACGTGACATTGTCGAAGCGCATCGCGCCGGTGACCCGCGCCGGAAGATCGGCGGGGTGCGCCGGAGCCTCGATGGTGGGACGGGCCTGCAGCAGTTCGTTCAAGCGTTCCATGGCGCCGGCCGCGCGCTGCATCTCGCCCCACATTTCGGTGAGCGCGGCGGCGGAGCTGCCGACGAAGCCGGCGTACAGCAGAAACTGCAAGAGCTGCCCCCCGGTCATGGTGCCGCCCAGCACTTGACGCAGGCCCAGCCACAGCACAACCGTGATGGCGGCGAATACCAGCGTGATACCGAACGCCGTAAGCGACGCGCGCACGCGCGTACGGCGTATCGCCGTGACGAAGCTGCCTTCGACCGCATCTCTATAGCGTTCGCTTTGCAGCTCTTCCAAAGTGAATGCCTGGACGGTCTGGATTGCGTTCAAGGTCTCGCCCGCAAGTCCGCTGGTGTCGGCGATGCGGTCCTGAGCCGTGCGCGACAGACGTCGAACCCGCCGGCCGATGACGATCAGCGGAACGACCACCACGGGTATCAGCACCAGCATGATGCCCATGAGTTTCGCGCTGGTCAGCCCCATCATGGCGAGACCGCCGATCAAGCTCAGGGAAGAGCGCAAGACGATGGACAAATTGACGCCTGAAATGGCTTGCACCAGCGTCGTGTCGGTGGTCAGTCGCGACAGTACCTCGCCCACTCGGGTGGTTTCGTAAAACAACGGATCCATGTGCACGACCCGCCGGTAGACAGCCGACCGCAAATCCGCGACCACCCGCTCGCCGAGCCAGGTCACCAGATAAAACCGCAGCGCTGCAGAGAGCCCGAATATGACCGACGCGGCCAGGAATCCGATGAGACAGCGGTTGAGGGCGCCTGAATCCTTCGCGGCAACGACGTGGTCGATGACCTCGCGCAGCGCCACGGGCAGCGCGAGCATGGCAACCGAGGCCACCAGCAATGCAGCGACGGCGGCTGCCAACATGCCCCGATAGGGCCTGATGAAGGGCAGCAGCGCTCGCAGCGGATTCAAACTCTTGGCGCGGGGACGATCGGCAGCGTTACTCATGGGTGCCATGATCCCATAACTCAATCGAAACCGCGCAGCGGATACGCGATTACCTGGCGGAGACCTGCACGCTCGTTGCGTGCCGACAACGCTCACCTCGGGTAGAATCTACCGCAATTGCCTCTCAGGTAGCGGGCCGTTATGGGTCTGTGCCAAGGGAATTTGGAGCGCCAGACGGGCGCACATCGATCAAACGAATGGGGATACATCATGCGGGAACACCGGAAAAATCCGCCGTTGCGTAACGGCTACAAGTGGCTGAGGCCCGTACCTGCGATTTGCGGCGCTCTGGCGGTCATCGTTTTACCCGGCTTGACACGTGCCGATAACGCCGCTCCGGCTGCGGAGGCAGCCGGACCGCTGCAGGAAATCGTCGTGACCGCGACGCGCCACGAGGAAGGCCTGAGCAAGGTTCCCATTAGTGTCACGGCATTGACCCAGGACGCCATGGATGTTCGCGGGATCAAGGACTTTCAGGATGTGGCGCGCTTCACGCCCGGAGTCAATGTCGACAACTCCGGCACCAACAACATTGCCATCCGCGGCATCGCCTCCACCGGCGGCGCCGGCACCACCGGCATTTACATCGACGACACGCCGATCCAGATTCGCGCGCTCGCCTTCAACCCCGACGACACGCTGCCTAAAGCTTTCGACGTTGACCGCATCGAGGTGCTGCGCGGCCCGCAGGGTACGCTCTTCGGTTCCGGTTCCGAAGGAGGCACGGTTCGGTACATCACCAATCAACCGAGTCTGACGCAGTCGAGCCTCTATAGCCGGGAAGAGGTCTCCGATACCGAAGGCGGTGCCCCAAGCTATGAGTTGGGCGTGGCGGGCGGCACGCCGCTCATCGACGGCACCCTGGGCGTGCGCGCCGCCGTCTGGTACCGGCGCGACGGGGGCTGGATCGATCGCATCGACCCGGTCACGCTGGCCACCGAGCAAAAGAACGCGAACTTCGATGAGACGACGCTGGTGCGGCTCGCCGCAGTCTGGGCTCCGTCCGACAAATGGACCGTGACCCCGAGCTACTACTACCAGGATCGATACCGCAACGATGTCGAGAGCTACTGGCCGCTGTACTCAAATCCCAGCGAGAACCGCTATGTGAATGCGGATCCGACCGAGCGTTCCGACCCGGACACGTTTTATCTGCCCGCGCTCAAAATCGAGGGAGACTTGGGCTGGGCCAAACTGATCTCCAATACCTCGTACTTCCACCGTCAGGAAGAGACTGGCTACGACGGCACCTTGTACAACCTGTCCTTCTACCAGTCGTTTTTCGGCCCCAATGGCGGGCCGGTGAGCCCCCTGCTGCTCGACGCCGATGGGGTCCATCTGCCTGCCGCCGCGAGCAATTACACCTCGCCGGCGTCGATCGACAACGGCCAACAGAACATCACCCAGGAATTCCGGCTGCAGTCCGGTACGAGCTCGGCGCTCATTTGGACCACGGGTCTGTTTTTCAGCTCGGATCGGCAATCGTATCTCGAGCAGATTCACGACCCGCAGCTGAATCAGCTCACTGAGGCGGTCGCCGGCGTGCCCTACACGCAGATCTTCACCGATCCTAACGGCAATCCCGTACCCTACGATCCACGCTTTCCCAATGATTCGTACTTCCTCAAGACCCAGGCCAAGGACCAGCAATACGCGTTGTTCGGCGAAGCAACGTACTCCTTTACCGATCAATTCAAGGCAACGGTTGGAGCGCGCTACTCGAAGACCGAGTTCTCGTTCAACACTCTGACCGGTGGACCGCAGTTGTTTCTGGCGCCGCAGACCAACAGCGGCGACGTGAAGGAGAACTCCTTTACGCCGAAGGTAAGCCTCGATTACCAGTACGATCCGCACGATCTCTACTACTTCACGTACGCGAAGGGTTTCCGTCCGGGCGGTGCCAATAATCCGGTCCCCTATCCGGCCTGCCATACCGACTTTGCGAATTTCGGCATCGCCGGCGCCCCCGCCACGTACAACTCGGATACCGTGAACAGCTTCGAGGTTGGAGCGAAAAACAATATCGACAATCGCGTGAAGATTGCCAGCAGCATTTACTTCATTCGATGGAACAACATCCAACAGACGGTAGTGCCTCCCATCTGTCAAATCTCGTTCATCGCCAATCTGGGCCAGGCGGTTGCCAAGGGCGCCGATGTCCAGGCAGAAATCGCAATGACCGACAGCCTTACGCTGGAGTTGGCCACCGGCTACACGGAAGCCCGCTACAGCCAGAATTCAACTTTCTCGGCGGCCGAGTCCGCGCCGATCGTTGAAAAAGGCGATGCCATCGTCGGCCAGAGCGGACAGCCCGCGCCGCCTTTCACGGCTTCGGCGGGGGTCGAGTACAAATTCGCCGCATACGGTCACGACTCTTTCTTTCGCTTGGATGACGAATTCGAATCCCGCCCCAAATGGATCGGTGCAATACAGGACGCCAACACGTTGCAATACGATCCGGGCAACTACACGGTGTCTTCGACGAATTTTGCCTCGCTGCGCACCGGCACCCACTTCGGCGGGTGGGAAGTCGCTGCGTTCGTCGATAACCTGACCGACAACCACACAGTCACGAACTACGAGTTGTCCATCTATCCCGGTCCGGGCGAATCCCGCCTAGAGCGCCAGTTCGCGTTTCGTCCCCGCACCTTCGGTATGACGTTTACATACCGCAACAAATAGTTGCGGCAGTAAACGGACGACCGGCGGTCCGTGCCCTGCAGCAATGCAGGGCACGGACCGTCGCCTGCCCGCTACATCCATCTCCGGTCCCTATCTCGGCACAAAGCGCCGACCTCCTGCACGCCGTGGCATCGGCGGTTGCGCGAGTTTTTACGCAGTGGTACTGTCGGCCGGGAGTTATCTAACTATATAACTGATTTTTGGGGATACGATGCAAGCTACTAATTCAAAGCCTTGTAATCGGCCGACTTCCTTGCAAATGTTGTTTTTACGCACCCTTATAGTGGGCATGGCAGCCTGCGCCGCGGATGCGGCTGTGGCCACTGATGCGACCACGGAAGAACCGGCCGCCACCGGGGGTGGCTTGGAGGAAATCGTGGTTACGGCGACGCGTCGTGAGGAAAGCATCAGCCGCGTACCGATCAGCATTACCGCCATCAACCAGGACGCGATCGACCAGAAAGGCATCAAGGACTTCTCGGACATCGTCCGGTTCACGCCCGGAGTGGCCTTCGACTCCAGCCAGACGAACCAGATCTCGATTCGCGGCATCTCCTCGAGCGGCGGTTCGGGCACCACCGGAATCTACATCGACGATACCCCGATTCAGGTGCGCAATCTGGGCTTCAATTCCGACGATACGCTGGTCAAGCTCTTCGACCTCGACCGCGTCGAAGTGCTGCGCGGTCCGCAGGGAACGCTGTTCGGCGCCGGGTCGGAGGGCGGCACGGTGCGCTACATCACGGTGCAGCCCAGCCTCACCGAAACGAGTGTCTACGCCAAGGGCGAGACGTCCTACACGCAAGGCGGTGCGCCCAGCTATGAGTCCGGCTTGGCGGTCGGTACCCCGGTCGTCGACGGTGTGTTCGGGATACGCTTCAGCGCCTGGTATCGGCGCGATGGCGGTTGGATCGACCGCATCGACCCGACCACACTCCAACTCGTGGACGCGAACGCGAACCGCGACGGTACGGCGGCACTGCGGCTCGCCGCGCTTTGGCAACCCAACGATGCAATCCGCGTGACCCCCAGCATTTTGTATCAGAACAGTCAGCGCAACGACGTGACGATCTATTGGCCGGAATACTCGAACCCAGGCGCCAACAGCTACGTCAGCGCGGATCCCACGGCTCGCCCGGAGCCGGACGTGTTCTACCTCCCCGCACTCAACGTTCAGGCGGACTTGGGCCCAACGAGGCTGATTTCGACGACCTCGTACTTTCACCGCGACGAGATCAGCGGCTATGACGGCACGCTGTACAACCTCGGTTATTATCAAAGCCAGCTCCCGGCGTATGGCAACGCCGCAGGCATGGCAGCCTTCCCTCTGCTCGACGGATCGGGGGTGCACCTCCCTCCGGGGCTGACTGATTACCGTTCCCCCGCGAGCGTTACCAACACACAACGCAACATCACTCAGGAGTTCCGTCTGCAGTCGACCGATCCCGCCGCCCGCGTGTCGTGGACTGCGGGTGTGTTCTACTCGCTCGACCGTCAGTTCAGCCTGGAGGAAATCCATGACCCGATGGCGGACCAGCTTTTCAATCAACTGTTCGGTTATCCCATCGCGGATTTTTTCGGCACGCCTCTGAACCCGAACGGCACTTCCGTTCTGCCGATGGGAGATTCTTATTTCAACCGACTACTGAGCTTCGACCGCCAGATCGCCGGGTTCGGCGAGGTGAATTTCAAAGTGACGGACACCCTGAAACTCACCGCCGGGGTGCGCGTCTCGAAAGACTCCTACGCCATCGAAAGCCTGTCGGGAGGACCGCAGAACAGCGGGACGCGGGCCGGCACTCAGTCGAACGACGAGCACCCGGTCACTCCCAAAGCGGGCATCGAGTGGCAGGCCGACCCGAACAACCTGTACTACTTCACTTACTCCAAGGGCTTTCGCCCCGGTGGCGGCAATCCGTCGATCCCGTACGATCCCACGTTTCAGAACCCGACGGTCGGATGCACCCAGGACTTCCAGAATCTCGGCTTGAAAAACGGCGCGCCGGCCACTTTCAATTCCGATTCGGTGCAGAGCTTCGAAGTGGGCGCCAAGAACAACATCGACAATCGTATTCGTTTGGCCACCAGCGTCTACTACATCAAGTGGAACAACATCCAGGAAGATGTGGTGCCGCCCATCTGCCAAATTCAATTCACCGAAAACCTCGGCAACGCCGTCTCGAAGGGGTTCGATCTGCAGGCCGATTTCCAGGTGACCGACGCATTCTCCCTCGAATCGGCCTTCGGCTTTACGGATGCGCGTTACACCACGAGCACCTTTATCGGCCCGGTGCACACCGGGCTGCCGGTGGTGGCCGCGGGCGATGCGATCGCCGGGCCGAACGGCATCGGGACCGGCTACTCGATTCCGCCCTATTCGATTACCCTGGGGCCGGAATACAAGTTCCAGGCGTTCGCACACGAATCCTACGTGCGCGCGGATTGGGAATACCTGGCCGGGGATAAGTG
>Ga0302324_100024873_pt1 | contig 11514 bp, 6 predicted proteins | sample Palsa_T0_1_FD_201949 | JGI IMG/M metagenome (GOLD analysis project Ga0302324, IMG submission 201949) | Peat permafrost microbial communities from Stordalen Mire near Abisko, Sweden - Palsa_T0_1 | ecosystem: Environmental > Terrestrial > Soil > Palsa > Peat permafrost | place: Sweden: Abisko... | reverse complement strand
CTTGGAGCGCGAAGCTACCATCGGAATCACGGCGAGTTTGTTTTTGGGTAGATGGCCGAAGAGTTTCGGCAACTCAGGCTCCATATCGTGCACGTACTTCGCGTAGAGGTCGAGTAGTTGCTGGCCGGAAGTGGCATAGAAACTACGCTCGTTCTTGATGTGATCGTTGAGGCCGGCCAGATCGCTAAATCCAAGTTTGTGCGCGACAGCGAGCATTTCGGCTTCGATTTCATCCACTTGCTTGAGACCGATCTGGTGAATCTGCCCTGGGTTCAGATCGGTGGTGGTCATGAGGCGGACGTCGAAGCGATAGCGCGCGGCGCCGTCCGGAAGAGACCAGATGCCGGGTTCAACGCGGCCCATTGGGGCGTACTCATCACGGACGAAAGCCGTGAAGCGCGCATAGGCGGGCAAGACAGAATCCTTGATCGCGGCGAGTCCGGCTTCGCGCAGGCGTTTCCGCTCGGATTCGGAGATGCCCGCTGGGAAATTGAAAAAGGGTTGGGCGAAGGGAGACTTTTCCGGTGCTTGCGACGCGATGCCATTGCACTGATCCACGACTTTTTCCAGCAGGAATCGGGGCGGCATCAATTTCTCGTTCATGCCCTTGCGCATTTGGACCGTGGTCTGATCGAGGAGGCGAGGAATTTGTTTCACGCGGGAGATATAGTCGTCGAAGTCTTTTGTGGATTCGAACGAGAGAGTGTTGACAAGGTCGGGCAGCTCAAGCTGGATCCCGTTCTCCTGATTTACCGGCATTTCCCACGGTTTGAAGCGAGCACCCTCCAATTGCATCTGAAGATCGCGAACCATCAGAATTTTGTTGAGCGCTTCCTGTTCGGGAAAGCCCGACGTGTCGATCGCTTCGAAACGAGCGAGGAATTTCTGAGCCTCCTGCAGATCTTTTTCGATAGCTTCCTGAGAACGGTCGTCGAGCTTGTCGTTCCAGCGCTTATCCCCCAGGAAGGAAGCGAAGAGTGGGCTGGTGCGCAGCCTATATTCCCATTGTTCGGCGAGAAGATCGTCGAGCGCCTTGCGCCGTGATTCGAGGGAGGGCGATGATTGCGCGGCGGCGATGACGAAACAAAGCGAACTCAGAAGCAAAGCGGTGCATGAAATGGGATTCAAAAGGCGCATTCAGGCTCCCTGGCCGAAAAAATCTGCGGACGAGTGAGTCTTCGAGGTGGCGTCCGCGCGGATGACCGTTTTGGCTTTCAACAGGATGGGATTCTACTCCGAAGATGTCCTTGAAGTCCTACTCACTCAGTTTCGATGAGCTCGCCGAACGCGCCTCACTCAGGAGAAATTAACAGCTGCTGACGCAAGAGACTATTCGTAGCGCAGCGCGACCATCGGGTCGACGCGTGCGGCGCGTTGCGCGGGGATATAGCATGCGAGCGCCGCGACGGCTGCGAGCAGCAGCGCCGCTGCGATGAACGTCAGGGGGTCGGCGGCCTTCACGTTGTAGAGCAGGGAGGAGAGAAATCGCGTGACGCCGAGAGCGGCGCCGACCCCAATGGTGGCGCCAACCGCGGCTAACGCAATTCCTTGCCCGATGACCAACCGTAGGACGTCCCCTTGACGAGCGCCGAGGGCCACGCGAATACCGATTTCGCGCGTGCGCCGGGCAACCTCGTACGACAACAATCCATACAGGCCAATGCACGCCAGCAGAAGCGCCAAAATGCCGAAAAACACCGAGAGACGCGCGACCAGGCGCTCCTGAAACAAAAGCCGGTCGATTTGCTCAGATTCGGTGGTGACATCGAAGAGAGGCAGGTTTGGATTGAGTTGCGCGACGGCCTGGCGAATCGCGGAAAGCGACGCCCGAGGGTCGGCAACCGTGCGCACCTCGAATGAGACCATTAGCGCGTTTGCGACATTCTGCGGCTCGTACATAGTCGGGCCGATGTCCTGACGGAGGGTACTGTATTTCGCATCGCGGACGACGCCGACGATTTCATAGCCCGAGCTGGGCGGCACGTATTGGTTTCCGGCCGATTCACCAAACTGTTTTCCGATCGGATTTTCGTTGCCGATAAATTTCGCGACGAATGATTGATTCACGATGACGGGGGTGGGCGCCGAGGCCGGCGTAGCGCCTCCATTCGCGGCGGCCAGCGCATAATCGGATGCGTTGAAATTGCGGCCGACGAGAAATGGAATCTGCATCGTGGTGAAAAAGTCCGGCCCGACGGGAAGCATGTCCGACTGGGATGGCCGGTCTTCGGGCATGCCGGGCCAGTGGAATTGTGCTATGAAGAATCCGCCGCTGAGCAGAGGCGCCAGGGAATAACTGGCCGACTTTACACCGGGCGTTGCGGCGAGACGCCCTTGCAAGTCGCGGAAGAAGCTATCGAGCTGCGCGTCTTTGTAGCCCGCGTGCAGCGGAGCAAGAGAGAAATTGATGAGGTTGTGCGAGTCGAAACCGACGTCAATGTGCTCGAGATTCTGCAGAGTGCGCACGAGCAATCCCGCGCCCACGAGCACGACGATGGCCAGTGCGACCTGAGCGACCACCAGCGCGTTGCCGGCGCTGAACCATCTGCCGCGGTCGCGCACGATTCCCGGCGCGATGCCAAAGCCATCCTTGAGCGCCGGGGTCAGGTCCACGCGCGTTCCGCGGAATGCCGGCGCGACTCCGAACAGAATTCCGGTGACGATGGAGATGATTGCGGTGAAGGCAAGCATGCGCACGTCTACGCCCATCGCAAACCCAAGCGGCCGCGTCTGGTTGTTGGAAACGAACGACAAGATGGCGTGCGCGCCCCAATACGCGAACAGAATTCCGAATGCACCGCCGAGCACGGAGAGGGTCACGCTTTCTGTGAGCAACTGCCGGAAAATTCGCGTGCGCCGCGCGCCCAAAGCCATGCGCACGCCGATTTCCCGGTGCTGTGTCGCCGAGCGCGCGAGCATCAGGCCCGCGAGGTTGGCGCAGGCGATCAACAAAATGATTCCGACGGCGACCATCAGGACGTAGAGAGGATCGGCATATTCCATACGCGAGCCGATCAAGCCGGTCTGCGCCAACACGAGAGTTATGGTGGGATCGTCGTCCGGCGCGGACAACGTCGACGGTCGGTTCGGCGCGGAGTTTTGCGGAGAAATCTGCGCCGGCTTCATTGTCGGAGGAGGCAGAGCAGGAGACCCTGCAAGTGAAGTTTTTCCAGCGATCCGCGGAGGCCCCGCACCGCCGGATGTGCCTTGCACATGCACCGCAACTCCTCCGAGCGGCAGATTTGGAGGCGGCGCACCCGGCATTCCGGCGCGGGCCTGGAACATCGGCACTTGTCCGTGAAGCATTTCGTTCCGGAAAATTTGCGTGAGCGCGGTTTGCGCCGTTTGTTGCGGGACATCAGGTTTGAGCCGGGCCACGACGGTGAGCCACCAGAACGTAACGTCGTCCTGGCGGTTTCGCCAATGGCCCGGATTGCTCACGCGAGGCGCGTCTGCAAGAGGAATCCAGACATCGAAGTCGCTGCCGGGCGTAATTCCGTTGAAGCGCTGTTCGGCGACGCCAACGATGGTGAAGGGCGCACCGTTCAGTTCGATCGTGCGGCCAATCACATCGCGCGAGCCGCCAAAGGCGCTCTGCCAGTAGCCGAAGTCGAGGACTACGATGGGGGTTGCCGTCGGCAGGTCGTCGCTCGGCTCAAAGAGGCGTCCGGCAGCCGCTTTGACGCCGAGGGTGCGGAAAAAATCTCCCGAGGCGAACTGGCCTCCAATGACGCTGGCCGGGCCGTTTCCCGTGAGATCGAGGGGCCCGGAATTCGAAAATGCAGTTACCCCTGAAGAAATATTTGCGTTGGCTATCTCGCGAAACATCGGCTCGGAAAACGAGCAACCCGAGGGATTGGAACCACCGAGGCTCAAGCTCGTGATGCAATCGCCGGACGACGCGTAACCGCGAACCTTCGGGGCGTTTCGCGCGCCCCACTTCAGCACGACCAACTGCGAGGGGTTCTCGACCGGCAAAGAGCGCAGCATGACCGCGTCGATCAGGCTGAAGATTGCCGTGTTGGCGCCGATGCCGAGCGCGAGCGTCAGGATCGCGACGGCGGTGAAGCCGGGAGATTTGCGCAGCATGCGGAGGCCGAAGCGAATATCGTGCAGTAGCTGCTCGAGCCAGACGAAGGTCCAGACTTCGCGGGTTTCTTCCTTAACTTTGGTTGCATTACCGAACTTTCGGATCGCCGCGTAACGTGCGTCCTCGGGCGACATGCCGCGGGCGATGTTGTCGCGAGTTTCGATCTCGATGTGATCGCGGATGTCCTGGTCAAGATCGTCCAGCATGCGCTGGCGGCGGCTCATGACTCGCTCTCCTGTTCCGCGGCCCGGAGAATTTGCGCAGGCGTCAAGAGCTCACTCCGAGGGGCGCACTTCCTGTCGAATCGTTCGAGCGCTCATCACTCATATCGCAATGCGACCATGGGATCGACGCGCGCGGCGCGTCGCGCGGGAATCCAGCATGCCGCGGTAGCGACCAGGAGCAGAACGCCCGCTACCGCGGCGAACGTGAGCGGATCCATTGCGCTTACATTGAAGAGGAGCGAGAGCTTGGCGAGCAGCCGCGTCAGTGCTGCGGCTGCCAGGAGGCCCACGGCTACGCCGGCGAGCGCCAGTTGTGTGCCTTGCCAGAGCACCCAGCGCAACACGGTGCCGCGCTGCGCGCCGAGCGCCATTCGGATGCCGATTTCATTCGTGCGCTGGCCGACGACGTACGCGATTACCCCATAGAGCCCAATGCCTGCTAACACGAGAGCGACGGCAGCGAATGCTCCCAGCAGCATCATGGCGAAGCGCTGTGAAGCGAGTGAAGACTCGATGATCTCGTGCATCGTTTGGACTTGGGTGATCACCTCATCCTTGCTGATCCGGTCGTTCGTACGGCGAATCGAGTCCATAAATCCTGCGATGTTTCCCGCAGCGCGAACGATAGCCTCTGTGTTCGAGGGCACCAAGGCCATCGTGCTGTCGTCCATTTGCATGAAGGCAAAGTAGGCTTGGGCGCGCAGAGAATTCTGATCGTCGACGTCGAGTCCCCACTGCTTGACGTGGCCGATGATGCCGACGATCTCATAGGAGTCATCCCGGTTTCCGACGTGAATCGCCTTCCCGATGGCGTCTCCGTCCGGAAAATATTTTCGCGCCAGCACTTCGTCCACGACTGCAACGCGTTGGGAATGCTCGTCGTCGCGATTCGAAAAAAAGCGCCCCGCGAGCAATGGAATCCGCATGGCTTTCAAATAATCGGGGCCGACGATGTAATTGAGAGCCCAGTTTCTTTCGTTGTCGCTCGCCGGGCGCGGCTGGCCGTCAATCCAAAAGGTGGTGTCGTCCTCGCCGTTCATGGGAACTGCGCCCCAGGTTAGCGATTCTGCTTCCACGCCGGGCGTAGCGGCGATTCCGGCGTCGAAATTTCGCAACGCAGCGCGGATAGCTGCGGCGGGAGCCGTCATCATCTGGGGCGGGAGAGCCAAGTTAAACGTGTAGATATTGTCGGGATTAAAACCGGGATTCACAGTCCACAGTCCGGCGAGACTGCGAATCAACAATCCCGCGCCAGCGAGCAGCACCAGTGCCATGGCCATCTGGACGGCAACGAGAACGCCCTGAGTGCGGCGCCGCGAGCCGATTGCGCCACGTCCGCCTTCTTTCAATGTTTCGTGCACGCTTCGCCGCGCCGAGCGCATCGCGGGTACCAACCCGAAGAAAATTCCCGCGCACACGGAGAGCAATACCGTGCACCAGACCACTCGCGCGTCAATTCCCACTTCGCTCGCGCGAGGCAAAGTGGCAGGCAGCGCCGCGAGAGCGGCGTGAGTCCCTGCGCGCGCGAGCGTAAGTCCAAGCGCGCCGCCCGCTATCGCCAGCAAGATGCTTTCCGTAAGCATTTGCCGGACCAGGCGGCCTTTGCTTGCGCCGAGAGCCGAGCGCAGGGCGACTTCCCGCACGCGGCCCGTCGCGCGAACGAGCAGCAGATTGGCCACGTTGACGCAAGCAATCAGCAGCACGAGTCCCACCGCGCCAAGCAATAGCAGCAGAAATGGCCTGACCTCGCCCACCATGCTTTCCTTGAGCGGAGTCAGCGTGGCTCCGATTCCTTTGTCCACGTCCGGATAAATTTCCGCGAGATCGTGCGTCACGTGCTCCATATCCGCGCGCGCCTGTTCGATTGTGACGCCCGGCTTCAAGCGCGCGATGCCATGAATGCCGAGCCCGGCGCCGCGATTTCGAAGCGCCGAGTTGGCGAATTCACCGAGCGGAGCGTAAATATCCACAGAGTCGAAGGTGGAATTTGGCAAGTTGAAGTGCCCGGGAAAAACGGCAACGATCACGTAGCCCTTGCCGTCCAGCGTGATGCCTCTTCCGATCACGTCCGGCGCGGAGCCAAATTTTCTTTTCCACAGCGCCGTGCTGATGGCTACGACATTCGAAGCTCCGATTTCGTCTTCGGACGGATTGAACCACCGCCCGAGGACCGGTTTCACTCCGAGCATGGGAAAGAAATCCGACGTGACCACGGCCGCGTTCAGTTCGTCGGCGTCGCCTGCGCCCGTCAGCAGGTATCCGGTGGCTCGCGAAACGGCGAAGAAGGAGAAGGATTGATTTGTCCGGTGCCAATCCTGGAAATTCGGATATGAAATCGAGCCTTGCGGAAAATTAGGCTTACTTGCGTCTACGGTGACCAGCCGAGCCGGCTCAGGGAACGGCAATGGATTCAGTAGGACGCCGTTTACTAAGGAGAAGATCGCTGTGTTCGCGCCGATGCCGAGGGCCAGGGTGAGAATCGCGACCGCGGTGAAACCGGGGGATTTGCGCAGCATGCGGAGGCCGAAGCGGATGTCCTGCAGCAACTGCTCGAGCCAGACGAAGCTCCACACTTCGCGAGTTTCTTCCTGAACGCGCGTGACGTTGCCGAATTTGCGCAGAGCGGCGTAGCGCGCATCGTCTGGCGGCATCCCGCGCGCGATGTTGTCGCGAGTCTCGATTTCGATGTGGTCGCGAATATCATGCTCGAGATCGTCCATCATGCGCTTGCGGCGGTTCATGATTTGCCCTCTTGCTCCGCGGGACGGAGAATTCGCGCGATCGCGCCCGCGAGCTTGTCCCACTTGCTTGTTTCGAGCTTGAGCTGCCGCCGGCCCTTGGCGGTGAGCCGGTAGAATTTGGCGCGACGATTATTTTCGGACGTGCCCTCTTCGACCGAGATCCATTCTCGCTTGATGAGCCGGTGGAGCGCGGGATAGAGCGATCCCTGTTCGACCTGCAGCACTTCGTCGGAATTGAATTCGATGGCCTTGGCGATGGCGTGACCGTGCGTGGGCCCGAGGATGAGCGTGCGCAGAATCAGCAGGTCGAGGGTGCCCTGCAGGAGCTCGATGCGTTCTTTTTGCTCTTTGGTAGACATTCTACGTGAAGCTACCTCGCTTCCAGTAGAATGTCAAGGGGAGCGTGCGTCAGGTAGCGGGTCAATGTGAATCGAGGGCCCGGGCGGTCAGCAATCACCAGCCGGCTTGTCTCCCCGCGTTTCCGAGAAGAATCCTTCCGGAGGTGCGTCGCATCAAGATTCTGCTCTTGACAACATAACCGCTCAAAGCAATACTATGTCTCTGGGTGTACTACTATGTCCACCAAGGACCGACAGGCCGCTAACGATCTCACGCCGTTGTCTCTTGCTTGGTTCCACATCCTGCTGTCGCTCAGCGAGGGCGAACGGCATGGCTACGCTCTCAAACGCGAAATTTCTGCCCGCACGCGCGGCAAGCTGAAACTGGGGCCCGGTGTGCTCTATGGATCTCTTAATAAGATGCTTGAGTTGGGACTTATCGAGGAGTCTGACGATCGGCCCGATGCCCATCTTGATGACGAGAGGCGGCGCTACTACCGCATCACCGGTTACGGCCGCAAAGTAGCGAAGGCGGAAGCGGCTCGTATGCACGACCTCGCGCGGCTGGCAGCAACGACCTTTGGATTGACCAAGCATGCCTGATGCGCCCTTTTCTTTGAAGCTTTACCGGTTTCTACTGAAGTTCTATCCGGCCGGTTTTCGGGATGACTATGCCGGAGCGATGGAGCGCGAATTTCGCGATGAGCTTGCTGAATCGAGCGGGATTTACGCACTCGCAAAGCATTGGATTCGCCTCTTAACCGATTTGGCCATATCGATCCCGATGCAGTATTCGCGAGAGTTATACCAGGATTCACGTCACACTCTCCGGCTTTGGGCCAACCGTCCCTGGCACACAGGCTTCGCAATCCTGGCCCTCGCCATCGGTATTGGCGCAAACACGGGCGTTTTCAGCGTAGTCGATGCATTGCTGCTGCGCTCACTGCCATTTCATGAAGCGGACCGACTGGCCCTGCTGCGGAATTTCCTTCCGCCACACGACTCCGCGAACCAGTTTCACGCCTGGCGGCAGCAGAGTACGTATCTCGGCGATGCCGCGCTTTACGAGGAATTCGATGTGAACGTCGGCGGAGTGGGCAACGTGACTCGTGCACATGTAGCCCAGACATCTTGGAATTTCTTTTCGGTGCTGGGCGCGCAGCCGCTACTGGGACGTGGATTCGCCGCCGGGGACGACGTGGACGGGACGGGGTTTGGCTCACCCGGACGCAACGCAGTGGTGGTGATTGGTTACGGACTCTGGCAACAACTTTTCGGAGGCGACCCGAAGGCCTTGGGCGCCACGGTCCGCATGAATGGAAACCCGCTTACCGTCGTCGGTGTCGCACCGCCGGGGTTCGATTTTCCGGGGAAGGCGGTTGTTTGGAAGCCGGCAGCGTTCAGCCCTGGCAATAATGGCTGGGAAACCGTTGCGCGATTGAAATCAGGCATTCCGTGGCCGCAGGCGCGTGCCGCGTTTGCTGTGGAAGCGGAGCAGCGATCGCCTAAACCGGGAAACGCGGAGAGTTTCGACCTGCGGTCGAAGATGACGCCGCTCCAGGACGGACTTCTTGGTCCCGTGAAGAATGCCTCACTGATGCTAATGGCGGGAGTCGTGTTGATTCTGCTTATTGCATGTACCAACGTTGCGAACCTCTTGTTGGCCCGCACCGCGGATCGCGCGACGGAATTGACCATTCGCTCCGCGCTTGGAGCAAGCCGGGCGAGGATTGCTCAGCAGTTGTTCACCGAGTGCCTGCTTCTCTCGTCGGTTGCCGCTATCGCTGGGTTGTTCGTCGCGTTTTGGACAACCTCCATCGCGGCCAAGGTGCAACCGGCCCCACTCTCCACGCAATCTTATTCGGTTCTTGATGGACGCGTGCTGGGTTTCGTCGTCGCGGTGGCGATCGTCAGCACTCTGCTTTTCGGTGTCTTGCCGTCACTCTTTGCCGGGCGCGTCCACGCGTTCGGAGCGCGCGGTTCCAGTAGCACCCGTGGCGCGCGGCTCATTCGCGAAACATTGGTCGCGGCGCAGGTCATGCTCACGATCGTTCTTCTCACCGCGTCGGTTTCGGTGGCGCGAGCGTTCGTTCACCTTTTGCGAACCGACCGTGGCTTCAACGTGAAAGGGATGGTCACGGTAAGCGTGTCGCTGGAAGGCACGACCCATGATCTGAAAGGAAAACAACTTCCTTATTTCCAGGAAACGCTTGACCGAATCCGGCGGATCCCGGGTGTTCGCAGCGCCAGTGCTACAGAGTTTCTTCCGCTCGACGCCACGGGTTTTATCGGGGGCCGCTTCGGATTGGATGGGCGTCCAGCCGAACGATCTTCCACGATGATCCCGGTGTTGGCCGACTATTTCACAACGATGCGTGGCCGCATCTTGTACGGCCGTGAATTCACCGATGCAGAAGTGCGTTCCGACGCAGATGTGGCTGTCGTCAACGAACGATTTGCGAGCGAATTTGGTTCACCAGTCGATGTGCTGGATCATCAGCTCACTCTTGGGAAAGACACTCCGTGGAAGATTATCGGCGTGGTGAAAGGAATGGACTACATGATCGATACGATGGACACGGCAGACGCAAATGAGGTCTTCGTCCCATCGGACTCCCCGCGTGGTGCGACGTTCGTGGCTCGGGTGGATGGTCGTGCCGAAGATTTGCTGCCTGCCATCCGCGACACGATTCGATCGGTGGACCCGCAGGTCCCCGTCTTCGGCGTCAAAACGATGGAGCAGCGCCTGGCAGATACCCTCGTGCGCCCAAGATTCTACCGAACCGCAGTCCTGTCCTTTGCGGCATTTGCGTTGTTGCTCGCCGTGATTGGCATTTACGGCGTCGTTTCTTACGCCGTTGCGAAGAGGATCCGCGAAATGGGCGTGCGCCTGGTACTCGGGGCGACGCCATTTAGGCTTCGTGAGACATTGCTGCGACAAGCCTTGATTCCTGTCGCGGCAGGGGCGATTTCCGGAATCGCCGGCGCAATGATCACCGGACGCTTTCTCGAGAGCTTGGTTGACGGTGCCAAATCAGTTGATTTCGGTACGTTCATTCTCTCCATTCTGTGCATAACGCTGATAGCATCGGCAAGTATCTGGGCTGGTAGCCGACGGATTGCCCGGCTCGACATCCTGGAGATCCTGCGTAGCGAATAGCCCTCAGAATGCAGCTAACTCCCCCGGCCCGACGCGCCGAACGGCATCCCATTCGAGCTTCAGAAGAATGTTTCGCCGAATCGCGTGCGCGATTAGCGGCGACGGGCCAGTGAGAGCAGGCGAAGAATTTCGAGATACAGCCAGATGAGCGTGACCATCAGGCCGAACGCGCCGTACCACTCCATATATTTCGCGGCGCCGGACTGGACGCCGGTCTCGATGAAATCAAAATTGAGAATCAGGTTGAGCGCGGCCACGATTACGATGAAGACGCTGATGGCGATGCCCCAGGGCCCGGCGCTATTGAGCAGCGGCACCTGCTTGCCGAAAAAGCCGAGGCCCAGGTTCACGAGATAGACGAGCATGATGCCGCCGGTGGCGGCGATGACGCCGATTTTGAACTTTTCCGTCGCTCGAATGATCCCACTGGTATAGAGGGCGAGCATGACGGCGAGCGTTCCAAAGGTAAGGGCGACGGCCTGCGTCGCAATCCCATGATACTGTTTGTCGAAAAATGCGGAAATTCCGCCGAGCGCAAGGCCTTCAAGAAGCGCGTAGACGGGAGCGGTGAAGGGCGACCATTCTTTCTTGAAGATGGTCACCATCGCCACGATGAAACCGCCGATCAGCCCGCCCAGCATCCACGGGAGAACGGCTTCCGGGGATTCTGAACGCGCGAGGCCCCACGTCCATCCGGCGGTGGCAATCACGCAGACGAGAAGGATGCCGGTTCTGTTGACCGTGCCCTGCAAGGTCATCGTCGGGCCGGCGACGGCTATTTGGCCATCGAACGTCTTTGAATTGAACGCAGGGTTCGAAGTGCGCAGCGGGTCAGGCATGGGTAATTTCCTCCATAGATTTGTCATTGAGAGTGTACCCGTTTCGGATTTTCCAGGCTAGTTTCAAGCTCTGAAGGATTGGCTTGCTTGAGCCGGCCCGCAAATTAAATCCTCGTGAAGCG
>Ga0302324_100024872_pt1 | contig 11514 bp, 11 predicted proteins | sample Palsa_T0_1_FD_201949 | JGI IMG/M metagenome (GOLD analysis project Ga0302324, IMG submission 201949) | Peat permafrost microbial communities from Stordalen Mire near Abisko, Sweden - Palsa_T0_1 | ecosystem: Environmental > Terrestrial > Soil > Palsa > Peat permafrost | place: Sweden: Abisko... | reverse complement strand
CGACCCCGAGAAGATGCGCGCCGCGTTGACCGCGCAGGTTCCGCTGGGCCGCATCGCGCAGCCGCGCGAGGTCGCCGACGCGATCGTCTACCTGCTCTCCGACGAGTCGGCGTTCGTGACCGGCAGCGAGCTGGTGATCGACGGCGGGCTCACCGCGCAGTAGCGTGAGCCCCGCAACGCGCACCGGCGCGGGCGGGTATGGGAGAGGCATGGCCAAGGTATTGGAAGCGACGGTCGCGCTCGTGACGGGCGCCAGCTCGGGGATCGGGGAAGCGACGGCGCGCGCGCTCGCCGCGCAGGGGGCGAAGGTCGCGCTCGTGGCGCGTCGCCGCGAGCGGCTCGATGCGCTCGCCGCGCAGATCGCCGCGGCCGGCGGGGAAGCGCAGGCCGTCGAGTGCGACGTCACCGTCGAAGCGCAAGCGCGTGACGCGGTCACGCAGACCGTCGCGCGTTTCGGCCGGCTCGACACGCTGGTGAACAACGCCGGCGTCATGCTCCTCGGCCCGATCGTGGGTGCGGACGTCGGTGAGTGGCAGCGGATGCTCGACCTCAACGTGCGCGCGCTCATGCTGTTGACCGACGCGGCGCTGCCGCACCTCTTGCACGCCGCCCAGGAGCAGCCGCGCAGGGTCGCCGACGTGGTCAACATCAGCTCGGTCGCCGGGCGCGTCGCGCGATCGGGCGCAGGGGTCTACAACGCCAGCAAGTTCGCGGTCGGCGCGTTCAGCGAGTCGCTGCGCCAAGAGGTCACCAAGCGGCACGTGCGCGTCTCGCTCGTCGAGCCCGGGATGGTCGCGACCGAGTTGGCGTCGCACAACCGCCCGGAGATCCTCGCGCAACTGCGCGCGGGCAACCCGGTGACCGAGCCACTCCAGCCCGACGATATCGCCGACGCGATCGCCTACATCGTCACGCGGCCGCGCTACATGACGATCAGCGAGATGCTGATCCGCCCGACCGAGCAGGAACGCTGACGCTTACGGCGTTTGGAGGCCGGGCAGCGCTCTCGGAGCCAGTCGTCCTGCGGCGAAGCCGACGATCGTCCCGAGGACCGTGAAGATCAGGATGGCCCACGGAAACGTCGATACGATCTCACCGTTGGCCCGCAGGACACAGATCGGCGTCACGAGATGGGTCGAAAGCACGTCGCCGAGGGCGCACCCGGCGACCGTCCCGATGATTCGCGCACCGGCTTGCACGCCGGCCCGCCGCCGCCGAATCGAAAGGGCAGCCCAGCGCTGCCGTAAACCGACGGCCAGCATCACGCAGAGCATGCCGTAACTCAACGAGAAAAAGCCGAAGTAGATTCGCGATGCGACGATCCCCTCGGATAGCGGCACGAAGTGTACGTACAGTTGCAGCGAGAAGATCTGCAAGATCAAGCTCGCCAGCGCGACGAAGTTACACGTCATCGTGAGCCGAGACGGTTCGAAGTAGTGCTCGAAGATGACGAAGTGCAGCCACCAGAAGCGTACGATCAGCACGAACGTCACCAGAAACGCGATCAGACCTAGTGGGCGCGCGAAGAAATCGAGCGCGTGTGCCGGGATGACCAGGCTGAGCGTCAGCTGCGCGAGGCTGAAACCGATGATGATGTCGGAGAATGCCTCGATGCGGTGGGTGACCCGTTCGCGCCGGTGCGCGGCCTCGGCTGAAAGTTCAGGCATTGCGTGCCGTGCCTCAGCTCAGCTTCCGGGCCTTGTCTCCGGCCCAGCGATAGAGCACGATCACGACGAGCGCAAACGCGATCGCGCCCAGCCAATTCGCAACCGGCCCGAACGCGTCGCCGACCACGGCAAACGGCGTGGCCTCGTTCGAGAACACGATGATCGCCGACAGGACGATGCCGAGCAGGCTTTCACCGACGATGAGGCCCGACGCGACCAGGATCCCCATCCGCTTGGCGGCCTCCGGGTTCGCCCCGCGCGCGGCGCGGTCGTTGTACAGCTTGCCGGCGACCGCGCCGATGACGACCATGAGGGTCACCGCCATCGGCAGGTAGATCCCGAGCGCAACCGCCAGCGGCGGGAACTGCTGTCGCACGGTGCGGCGCAGCGTCTCGTCGATCGCGACGATGACCAGACCGATCAGCGCGCCGATGCCGATCAGGTTCCAGTCGAGTTTCCCGGCGATGACGCCGTTCGCGAGCGCGGAGATCAGCGTCGCTTGCGGCGCGCTGAGTGCCTGCGACGCCACGCCGTGGCCCGTGGTTCCGAAGCCGTAGGCCTGGTTGAGCAGGTTGAGCACCGGCGGGATGACCAGCGAGCCGAAAACCACGCCGATGATGAGCGCGACCTGCTGCCGCCACGGCGTTGCGCCGACCAGCTGTCCGGTCTTGAGGTCCTGCAGGTTGTCGTTCGAGATCGTGGCGACGTTGATGACGATTGCGGTGACGAACAGCGCGAACGCGACCAGCGCCCGGTTGAGGTTCGGGTCGCCGGGATGCGTCAGCGCCAGCAGCAGCAGCGAAGCACCGAGGACCGTCAAGATCCCGAGTCCCGACACCGGCGAGTTGGACGATCCGATCAGGCCGGCCATGTAGCCGCACACGGCTGCGACGAATATTCCGGCGATGACGATATAGACGAGAGCACCGACGATCAGCAGCACCACGCTGCTGGCGAGCGGCGTGCCGGCGATGAACGCCGCGAGCAGAAGGGCGAGCGGGACCAGGCAGATCACGCTCAGCGCGATCACCAGGTTGAACGGAATGTCGCGCTCGGTGATCGGCAGCGAATCGGAGCCGTCCTGCGTGCGAGCTCGCGACGCGGCGAGCGAGGAGATCACGCCGCCGACGACGGGTCGCGCGAGCCTGCCGAGCGACCACAGCGCCGCGACGCCGATCGCGCCGGCACCGATGAACCGGACCTGGCCGTGGAAGACCGCGCCCGCAACGGTGGCGGGATCGCCGGCCGCGGGGTGCAGCGAGGACAGCACGGGGACCAGGATCCCCCATGCGATGACGATGCCGGAGAACATCGCGATGCCGACGGTGATTCCGACGAGATGTCCGATGCCCAGCAGCGCCAGCGAGAGCCCGATGTCGAAGCCGGTGACCGTCGCGACGCCGGACCGGCCGTAGCCGACCAGATCGCTGGCGAAGAGCCGCGTCGCGACGACGACCGCGAAGACCGCGCTCACGATCGAACCCCAGACGACCGCGGCGAAACCGGCACGGTTCTCCGCAAGCGCGGCCGGGTTCGCCTCGGCGCCGGTTCCTGAGCCGACCTCGAGAATCTCCGCGGCCGCCACGCCTTCGGGATAGGGCAGATCGCTGCCGGTGACCATCGCGCGCCGCAGCGGCACGCTGTACATCACGCCGAGGACTCCGCCGACGACGCAGATGCCGAACGACAGCCAGAACGGAAAGCCCGTCCACCAGCCGACCATGACCAGGCCAGGCAGCACGAACACGATCGAAGAGAGCGTTCCGGCAGCCGACGCGATCGTCTGCACGATGTTGTTCTCCCAGACCGTCGCGTTGCGGAACAGCGACCGCAGGACGGCCATCGAGATGACCGCGGCCGGGATCGACGACGCGAACGTCAGCCCCGCCTTGAGCCCGAAATAGACGTTGGCCGCCGTGAAGACGAACGTGATCAGCGCGCCGAGGACGATGCCGCGGTAGGTGAGCTCGATGCGCCGCTCGGCGCCGCGCGGCGTGGTCGTGGCCGCCGCCGTCGTCACGCCCGCGACCTCTTGCGCGCCAGCACGCGTTTGACCGCGTCGCAGATCGCCGAAACGCCCATGCCGTACTCCTCGACCAGATCTTGCGGGTTGCCGGATTGACCGAATCGGTCCTGGACGCCAATGAACTCGATCGGGACGGGATGCCGCGCGGCCAGGATCTCGGCGACGCGCGAGCCCATCCCGCCGTGCACCTGGTGTTCCTCGACCGTCACTACGGCACCGCAGGCTCGCGCCGCTTCGACGATCGCGTCCTCGTCCATCGGCTTGATCGTGTGGTTGTTGACGACCCGGCACTCGATGTGGTCCTCGCGGGCGAGCCGGTCGGCGGCGACGAGCGCGTTGTAAACGAGAATCCCGCAAGCGACCAGCGCGACGTCGTCGCCGTCGCGAAACGTCTGCGCGCGGCCGACCTCGAACGGCGTGTCGTCGGTGGTGATCACGGCCGACTCGGCGCGCGCGAACCGCAGGTACGTCGCGCCGGTGCGGGCCGCGACGGCCAGCGTCGCCTTTTGGGTTTGCACGGAGTCGCACGGCACGACGACGGTCATCTTGGGGATGACGCGCATGATCGCGATGTCCTCGATCGCCTGGTGGGTCGCGCCGTCGGGACCGACCGAGACGCCGGCGTGCGCGCCGGCGATCTTCACGTTGGCCTCGTTGAGCGCCATGGTGGTGCGGACTTGCTCCCACGACCGGCCCGGATTGAACATCGCGTAGCTGGCGATGAACGGGATCTTGCCGGTCGCGGCGAGTCCGGCCGCCATCGCGACGAGCATCTGCTCGGCGACGCCGATCTCGACGTAGCGCGCCGGAAAGGTCTTCTTGAACGCCTCCATGCGGGTCGACTCGGAGAGATCGGCGCAGATCGCGATCACGTTCTCATCACGCCGCCCGGCCTCGACGAGCCCCTCGCCGAAACCGTTGCGCGTCGGCACCTGCTTGACCGCAGATGAATCAGCGTAGTCGACGAGATGCATCGCGCCGGCCGCGTCGCCGACGCTCGTGCTAGCCACCCTGCGCTCCGATCAGCTCGCGCGCCGACTGCAGCTCGCGCATAGCCAACGCGGCTTCGTCGGGCTTGGGCGGCTTACCGTGCCACAAGTAGTCGCCCTCCATGTATGAGACGCCCTTGCCGAGCACGGTATGCGCGATGACGACTTGCGGCTTGCCTTCGACCTGCTTGGCACGCTCGACCGTCTCGATGAACGCGCCGATGTCGTTGCCGTCGCACTCGAACACTTCCCAGTTGAAGGCGCGGTACTTGTCGGCCAGCGGTTCGAGCGGCATGACGTTTTCGGTGCCGCCGTCGATCTGGATGAAGTTGCGGTCGACGATGCAGGTCAAGTTGTCGAGCTTGAACTTGGCGGCGGTCATCATCGCCTCCCAGTGCAGACCGCACTGGTGCTCGCCGTCGGACGTCACCACGTAGACGCGCCAGCTCGCGCGATCCATCTTCGCTCCCAGCGCCATGCCCGTGCCTTGCGCGAGCCCTTCACCCAGCGGACCCGAGGTCGTCTCGAGCCCCGGCAAGCTCACCCGCTCCGGATGCCCCTGCAGCCGCGTGCCGAAGTGCCGCAGCGTGAGCAGCTCCTCGACCGGAAAGTAGCCGGCGTAAGCCATCGCGCTGTACCGGACCGGCGCGATGTGGCCGCACGACAGCAGCAGCCGGTCGCGGTCGGGCCAGTCGGGTTTGCGCGGGTCGTGGCGCAGCAGCTGGAAGTACATCGCCGCGAACACGTCGGCCATGTCGAGCGAGCCGCCCGAGTGGCCGGAGCCCGCCGCGAGCAGCGACCGAATGATCCCTTGTCGCACGTCGTTCGCGTGCAACCGCAACTCGTTCAACCGTTCGGGTGAGAGAGAAGCCATCCGGGCGGAGTATCGCCGTCCCACGGCCCGAGTCCTCGATGGCGCTGCGCCCCAAACGGAGCGAGCTCCACGATCGCTACGACGCGGCCGGCGCCGGCGAACTGCTCCCGTTCTGGCTGACCGGAAGCGTGACGGGGACGGGATCGATACCGTGGATCGCCAGGTCGCCGCCTTCCACGTCGCCTTCGCTGGCGCGCAGCGGGAAGATGAACGATACGATCTTGAGCACGATCATGGTGCCGATCACGTTCCAGACGATGATCACCAGCGCGGCGAGGAATTGGATCCACACTTGCTTGGGGTTGCCGTAGATCGCGCCTTGGACGGAGACCGCCGGCGTCTTCTTGTCGGTGCTCAAGTACTCGAGCATGTTGGGATTCGCGAACAGACCGACGCACAAGCCGCCCATCAAGCCCGCGACGCCGTGCGTGTGCAGCACGCCGAACGTGTCGTCGACCTTCTTGAGGATCGACCACTGTCCGACTCGGTTGAGGCTGAACCAGACGACGACCGAGGCTAAGAGCCCGGTGAAGATCGCGCCGAAACCGTCGACGTAACCGGCGGCCGGCGTGATCGCCACGAGCCCGACGATCATTCCGTTGATCATCGACACGGCCGACGGTTTGCCCAGCGCGAACATGTCGAGCACGAGCCAGACCAATAGCGCGACCGCGGTCGCGATGTTCGTGTTGAGCACGGCCGCCGCGGCGTCGGCGTTGGCGAAGTACGGGTCACCGCCGTTGAAGCCGTTCCAGCCCAGCCACAGCAGCCCGGCGCCGGCCAAGGCGATGATCAAGTTGTTGGGATCGAAGCTCGTCCGGTCGACGAGCAGCCGCGGGCCCACCATCGCCGCCGCGACGAAGCCCGACACACCGGCGGCCAAGTGGATGACGTAACCGCCCGAGTAGTCGAACGCGCCCATCGCCGCCAGCCAGCCGCCGCCCCACAGCATGAACGCGCCGACGGTGTACACCAGCGAGCTCCACAGCGGCACGAACAGCATCCAGGCCTTGAAGTTCATCCGGCCGAGCACTGCGCCCGCGATGAGGATCGGCGTGATCGCGGCGAACACGAACTGGAAATAGATCATCGCCGAGCCGGCGAAGCGCAACGGCGGGAACCCGGTGCCGGCCAGCGGGATCGCGGCCTGCCCGGTCTCGCTGCCGGCACTGATCGCCGGGTGCGGGATGCCGACGATCTGCGAGAGGATGCCGGGCCCGAGGGTCGCCGGGCTGCCGAAGCTCATGTTGTAGCCCCAGAGCACCCAGCACAGCAGCACGATCGAGAAGGCGTAGAAGCACATCACGGCCGAGTTGAGGGCCCATTTTTTCTTCACCAGGCCCGCGTACAAGATCGCCAGACCCGGTATGCTCTGGAGCCCGACGAACGTCGCGGCGGTCAGCTGCCACGCCGTATCTCCGGAGTTCAGGAAGCTGGGCGCCGGGACGTACGGGTTCGCGTCGGCCAAAAGGAAAACCACACAGCCTCCTCGGCAGCGCTGAGAGTTCATCTCAAAATACGGTGCTGCGGAAGCCCCGCCCATTCGACAAGCGCATAACGAAATCGCGGGGCGGCGCTCCATCCGGACAAGATTCCCGGTCCCGGCGAGGACTTGGTTCCCGAAGTGCAAACCCCCGCGCCAAGATGCCGAGCGAACTGCGCGATTTTCTCGCACTCCCCTATGCCAAGCTCGAGGAGCTGAACCTCGCCGCCAAGGCCCAGCGCAGAGACCGCGTACCGCTCGGCAAGATACAAGAGGAGCGGCTCAAGTATCTCGCCGACGAGAAGCACATCAAGGCGGTCACCGTCATGTTCAGCGACCTCGAAGGTCGCTTGCACATGCTCGACTACGACAAGAAGTTCTTGCTCAAGTCGGCCGACAACCTGACGTTCGACGGATCGTCGATCCGCGGCTTCACCGCACAGCACGAAAGCGATCTCCGGCTCGCGCTCGACTGGCACTCATTCTATTGGGGACCGGCGGACGTCTTCGGCGCCGGGAAGGTGCTCGTCTTCGGCGACGTGCTCGACCGCGACGGCTCGCCGTTCGCCGGCGACATGCGCGGCATCCTCAAGAAGTTCTCCAACGAGTGCTTCGAACGCGACGGCTACACGCTCAACGCGGCCAACGAGATCGAAGGCTTCGTGTTCCAGGGGCTCGACGCCGAACAGCGCTACCACGAGACGGGGAAGTTCGAGTACGTAAGCACCGGCGGCTACTATCATTCGCTGCCCGGTGATTCGCTGCGCACCTTCATCGACTCGGTTGCCGAGGTGCAGCGCGCGATGGGCTTCGAAAACGAGAAGGACCACCCCGAAGTCGCGCCCTCGCAGTTCGAGATCAATTACAACTACGGCGAGGCCGTCGCCGCCGCCGACACGATTCAGCTCTACAAGCTCATCTGCCGGCAGGTCGCGATGTTGACCGGGATGACGGCCAGCTTTCTGCCCAAGCCGGTCGTCGGCGTCAACGGCAGCGGGATGCACACCAACGTGTCGATCTCCAAGGACGGCAAGAACCTGTTCTGGGATCCGGACGGCAAGGAGCGCGTCAGCACGATGGCGTGGCAGTTCGTCGACCGCATCCTCTCGCAGGGCCGTGACTTGTGCCTGGTGATGAACAGCAGCGTCAACGCGTACCGCCGGCTCGACCCGCATTTCGAGGCTCCCAACCAGATCAAGGCCTCGGCGGTGGACCGCGGGTCGATGATCCGCATCCCGATCGGCAACGAGCGCAGCGCGCGCGTCGAGGTGCGTTCGGTGGCACCTGATGCGAACCCGTACCTGGTGATGCTCGGCGTGTTCAAGACCGGCCTCGAGGGCACCATCAGCGACGTCGAAAATCTGCGTCAGGCCGAGCGCTACCTGCCCGACAACATCTACGACGCGATGGCCGATTTCCGCACGTCGCGCTGGACGACCCAGCTGCTAGGCGACGATGTGAAAGGCCGCTACGTCGATCTCAAGCAGGCCAGCGCCGATCGCTGCCCGCGTCTGCTCGGCACGTTCGTCAAGGCGCAAGAAGTCCAGTACCACCACGAAGTCTACAACCAGTATCTCTGGAACCTGTTCTAAGTTCGTCCCGCGAGCAAGCGGCGGTCGCACACGGCGAAAGCTGAGAATGCGCTGTGCACGGTAACGTGCGGTTGCGGGTACGAATCGTACATGAACACTGGCATCATCCGAATCGTGCTGGCCGCCGCGACGATCAGCACGCTGACCACCACGGCGCTGCCGCAGCCTGCGGTTGCGGACACGACCTCGACCGCGATCATCGCCGGCGCCGCCGCGCTGATCGTCGGCGGCTTGCTCTTCGACTCGAGCCGGCACCAGTACTACTACGTGCGGGGCGGCCGCCACGTGTACGTCGACAACAACACGGCGGCCTACTACCGGAACCACGGCGGACGCTATCGCGGCCCTGAGGGCCAGTGGCACGGTAGCCAGTATCACGACGACCGCCGGCACTGACCCCCGCGCCGGCGCGCTTCGCTGCGGCTAAGAACCGCTTCTGAGGTAGGCGTCGGTTCCGTTGAGCCAATCTTCGCGGGGCGGCGAGAAGATGTCGATGTCGATCGTGTCTTCGAGCGCCTCCGCGGAGTGCGGCATGTTCGACGGAATGACGAGCACCTCACCGGCGCGCACCGTGACCTCGCGCGCGCCGTCCGCGCCGAGCTTGAAGTGCAGCGCGCCTGCGGTGATGTAGGTGATCTGCTCGTTGTGATGGGCGTGCTGCGGGACGATCTCGCCCTTGCCCAGCCGGACCTCGGCGATCATCATCGAGGTGCCGGTGATCATGCGGCGGGTGATCGTGCCCTTCAGCGGCTCGGCGTTTAAGTCGTCCCAGCGGTAATGGGCCGGCGCGTTCGTGTCGATCATGGCGGTTGGTCCGCGCCGACCGTTAAGATTTCCTGTGCCAGCAAAAATGCAGCCCTGTCCCAGACTTCGTGCCGATAGGACCTACCGTCGGCGTATGAACACGCCGCCTACACACGTGTTCTTCAAGGGAGAGAGAGCAGCGATGAGCTTTGGTGTCCAGGGAGTCAACAATTCGCTCGGGACAACCCAGCAGGGCGACGGGTCCTCGAGCATGCGACCCTTCGCGAACCTGAACCTGACCTCCGATCAGCGCAGCCAGATCCGGTCGATCCTCAGCAACGCGAAGAGCCAAGGGACGAGCGAAGCCCAGGTGCAGAGTCAGATCAACGCGGTTCTCACGCCGCAGCAGCAGCAGACGCTGCAGACCGACCTCCAACAAGGACAAGGGACGCAAGAGGGGCACCACCATCACCATCATCATGGCGGCGGCGGATCCGGCTCGACGAGCTCGACGACGTCGGCGACGTCCACCACGTCGACCGATCCGTGGGATCCGGACCAGACCACGTCGTAGCACGGCCGCGCGCCCGCGGACAGCGCCGTGAATCCGCCAGACGGCGGCGAATCGATCGCGCAGCTGTTCGAGGCCGTCCGGCGTAACCCACGCCACTTCGGCGCGCTCGTGCGGCTCGGCACGCTGCTCGCCGAGAGCGGCAACGAGGCGGCCGCGCGCACGGTGTACGCCCAGGCCGTGCGCGAGCATCCGGCGGTAGCCGGGCCGTACGTCTGTCTGGGAACGCTGCTCGTCGACGCCGGCGAGCACGCCGAGGCGGTCGAGCTGTTCGAGGCCGCGCTGGCGCTCGATCCCCACAATCGTGAGGCGCAGCGCGGGCTCGCCGTCGTCTACGAACGCGACGGTGAGCTCGATGCCGCGCGCCGCATGTGGCGCGGCGCGTTTCCCGGCGGCTCGTTCGAAACGTCGCCGCATCGCGGCCGTCACGCGCCGGTTCGCGTGCTGTACCTCACCTCGGCGCTGGGCGGCAACATTCCGATGCGCTACGTCTTCGATCCGGAGCAGTTCGAGGTGACGACGCTGATCGTCGAATCGGCGCCGCCCGACGTGGCGCTGCCGCCGCATGACGTCGTTTTCAACGCCGTCGGCGACGCCGACCGGTGCGAGCGCGCGCTGCAGGCGGCGGAACGCATCGTGGCGGCGACGGAGGCGCCGATCGTCAACCATCCGGCGCGGATCGGCCAAACGACGCGGCTGCGCAACGCGCAGAGGTTCGCCGCGTTGCCCGACGTCGTCACCGCGCGGATGGCGGAGTTCGGGCGCGATGAGCTCGGCGCGCCGAACGGCGCCGCGTTGCTCGAGGCCGCGGGCTTCGGCTGGCCGGTCCTGCTGCGCAGCCCAGGCTATCAGACCGGCGAGCACTTCGTGCGCGCGGACGGGGCGGGCGAGCTGTCGAGCGCGCTCGCGAGCTTGCCGGCCGAGCGCGTTCTGGCGATCGAGTACGTCGACAGCCGCAGCCGCGACGGCGCGTTTCGCAAGTACCGCGTGATGTCGATCGGCGGCGCACTGTATCCGATCCACCTCGCGATCTCGCCGGAGTGGAAGGTGCACTACTTTCGTTCGGCGATGGCCGAGCGGCCCGATCACCGCGCGGAGGAGGCGGCGTTTCTGGGCGACATGCACGGTGTGCTCGGGGCGCGCGCGGTGTCCGCGCTCGAAGCGGTCGCGGCGCTGCTGGGTGTCGACTACGGCGGGATCGACTTCGCGCTGCGGCCGGACGGCCGCGTCCTGGTGTTCGAGGCAAACGCGACGATGGTCATCGTCCCGCCGGACGCCGATCCCATCTGGGACTACCGGCGCCAGGCGATCGCCCGGGCCATCGACGCGGCGCGCGCCGCGCTCGCGTCACGAGGGCGCGGAAGCTGACGCGCGGGCACCGAGGGCCGCGCGCGGCGGCGCCGCGAACGAAGCCGCGATGCGAACGATCGCCTCTGAATCCGGACCGAGCGAAGACGCGGGCGTAGGGCTCGAGCCGACGCGCGATCAACGGGCGCTGCGCGCGGCCGTGCACGCGTTGTGCGCGTCGTTCGGCGACACGTACTGGCGCGAGGTCGATGCCGAACGTG
>Ga0302324_100024870_pt1 | contig 11515 bp, 10 predicted proteins | sample Palsa_T0_1_FD_201949 | JGI IMG/M metagenome (GOLD analysis project Ga0302324, IMG submission 201949) | Peat permafrost microbial communities from Stordalen Mire near Abisko, Sweden - Palsa_T0_1 | ecosystem: Environmental > Terrestrial > Soil > Palsa > Peat permafrost | place: Sweden: Abisko... | reverse complement strand
CGGCGGCCACCTCGCGGATGATGTGAATCGCCTCGGCTTCCAGCGAGCGCAGATGGCTTAATTCGTACTGCCCCGCCGCCGGGGCGGCCGTCGCCTCTTGGCTGGTCATCATCCCCCTCGATTCTCGATAAAGTTGGTAGTTTTGGTCAGGATTATGAGCATTACCGAGTATGAAACCAGTCGGGACTGGCGCTGTCAATGGATTGACCGGCACGTAGCTGACACGCTCGGCCTCCGGGGTGACCGATCTGCCCGCCTCCGAGCGAAAAGCCGGCCCAAGGCGCGCAGATTCCTGGGCAGTGATATCGCCTGTGGTGTTATAACGAGGGAGGTAGTAATCCCTCACTCAGCGACTGAAGAGACTCTTGAGGCGCGTGAGGCTAGCGCAATGCCTAACCGGTGACCTCGCTGAGCTTGCCGGTGGCCACGTCGAAGATGAACCCCCGCGCCGACGTGTGCTTGGTGACGAACGGGCTGTTCTTGATGCGATGCAACGACTGGCGGACATCCTCTGCGAGGTCGGGGAAGGCTTCAGCCGACCACGGCGGTTTGACGCCGGTCTCGTCCTGGATCGCGCGCTTGAAGTCGTCGTCGGTGAACGTCAACATCCCGCAGTCGGTGTGGTGAATCAGGATGATCTCGGTGGTTCCCAGCAGTCGCTGGCTGATCGCCAGCGACCGGATCGCATCGTCAGTGACCACGCCGCCGGCGTTGCGGATGACATGGGTCTCGCCCTCTTTGATACCGAGCAGGCTGTACACGTCGAGTCGGGCATCCATGCACGCCAGCACTGCGACGTGCTTGCTCGGCGGGAGTGGCAGCGGACCTTCGAACGACTTCGCGTAGTCGCCGTTGTTCGCTAAGTAGTCGTCGGTGACCGTCATGGCCGTCTCCTCGTTCGTGGTCGGCCAACAATTTTACGTTTTGACGGCTGTCGTTTCATCGATCCGGATCAACCGGATCGCAACGTTGCTCGCGCTGAGCGACGACGCGTCTCTTAGTCTGTGCGAATGCGACAGGGGCGGGGCCGGTAGTCATGACCCGCTTCCTGGCCCGTCGCGTACTGAATTACGTCGTACTGTTGGCGTTGGCGTCTTTTTTGACGTTCTGTCTGACCTCGGTGGCATTCTCGCCGCTGGAAAGCCTCATGCAGCGCAGTCCGCGACCGCCGCAGGCCGTGATCGACGCCAAAGCCGCCCAACTAGGCCTGAACAAGCCCATCCCGCTGCGTTACGCGGACTGGGCCTCACATGCGGTGCGTGGCGATTTCGGCGCCACCGTGACCGGCCAGCCCGTCTCGGGCGAGTTGTGGCGTCGCATCGGCGTCAGCCTTCGGCTGCTGATCATCGGTTCGGTGGCCGGCACGATTATCGGTGTGGTGCTCGGCGCGTGGGGGGCGATCCGCCAGTACCGCCTCAGCGATCGGGTGATCACGATGCTGTCGCTGCTGGTGCTGTCCGCCCCGACCTTCGTTATCGCCAACCTACTGATCCTCACGGCGCTGCGGGTGAACTGGGCACTGGGCGCACAGCTGTTTCAGTACACCGGCGAGACGTCGCCGGCGTTGATCGACGGAGCGTGGCCGCAGTTCGTGGATCGCCTGCAGCACTTGGTATTACCCACGCTGACGTTGACGCTGGGCACCGCCGCGGGATTCAGCCGGTATCAGCGCAACGCGATGCTCGACGTGCTCGGCCAGGATTTCATCCGCACTGCACGCGCCAAGGGCCTGACCCGCCGCCGCGCTCTGATCAAGCACGGGCTCCGTACCGCGCTGATACCGCTGGCCACGCTGTTCGCCTACGGCGTGGCCGGTTTGGTGACCGGCGCGGTGTTCGTCGAGAAGATCTTCGGCTGGCACGGCATGGGCGAGTGGATGGTGCAGGGCGTGGCGACCCAGGACACGAACATCGTCGCCGCGATCACGGTGTTCGCCGGAGCGGTTGTGTTGCTGGCCGGCCTGCTCTCCGATTTCATCTACGCCGCCCTCGATCCCAGGGTGCGGGTGTCATGACGCGCGCCAGCGACGATGCAGAGCGAAGCGATGAGAAGGAGCGGCGCAAATGACGGACGCCGCCTTGGATGCTGAATTCGGCATGCAGGCACCGGAATTCGCCTCGCGGCGGACCCTGGTGTTGCGCCGATTCCTGCGCCGCCCGTCGGCGGTGGCCTCACTGATCGTGTTGCTGGCGCTGTTCGTCGGCTGCTACACGGTGCCGTCGCTGCTGCCGTACTCCTATTCCGACCTCGACTTCAACGCGCTACTGCAGCCACCGAATGCCCGACACTGGTTGGGCACCAACGCACTTGGCCAGGATCTGCTGGCCCAGACCTTGCGGGGCATGCAGAAGTCGATGCTGATCGCGGTGTGTGTGGCCGTCATCTCCACCGGCATCGCGGCGACGGTAGGCTCGATCTCGGGCTACTTCGGTGGCTGGCGCGACCGGGCGCTGATGTGGTTCGTCGACCTCATGCTGGTGGTGCCCGGTTTTCTGCTGATCATGATTCTGACGCCGCGCACCAAGAGCTCCGGCAATGTCCTGGTGCTGGTCCTGCTGCTGTCGGGTTTCGGCTGGATGGTCAGCTCACGGATGGTCCGCGGCATGACGATGAGCCTGCGCGAACGCGAATTCATCCGCGCCGCAAGGTACATGGGCGTATCCAATCGGCGGATCATCACCCATCACGTGGTCCCGAACGTGGCGTCGATCCTCATCATCGACACCGCGCTGAACGTCGCGGTGGCCATCCTGGCCGAAACCGGCCTGAGCTTCCTCGGATTCGGCATCCAGCCCCCGGACGTATCACTGGGGACGCTGATCGCCGACGGCACCCAGTCGGCGACCACCTTCCCGTGGGTCTTTCTTTTCCCGGCCGGGGTGCTGGTGCTGATCCTGGTGTGCGCCAACTTGACCGGCGACGGCCTGCGCGACGCGCTTGACCCAGCCAGCGGCGTGTTGCGAGGTGGCCGCCAATGAGTCGCCTCCTGGACGTCACCAATGTGTCCGTCAGCTTCCCCACCGACGGGCAGCCGCTCAAGGCGGTGCGCGGCATCGATTTTCACCTCGACGCCGGCGAGGTCGTCGCGATCGTCGGCGAATCCGGGTCGGGCAAGTCAACGGCGGCGATGGCGGTGGTGGGCCTGCTTCCGGAGTACGCAGACGTTCGCGGCTCGGCGCGCTTGCAGGGCAACGAGTTGATCGGGCTGCCCGACGATGCGATGTCGCGGTTCCGCGGCAACACGATCGGCACGGTGTTTCAGGATCCGATGTCGGCGCTGACGCCGGTGTACACCGTCGGTGACCAGATCGCCGAGGCCATCGAGACGCACCAGCCTCGTACCGGGAAACGGGCGGCGCGTCAGCGCGCCCTCGAATTGCTCGAACTAGTCGGCATCGCCCAGCCCGACCGTCGCGCACGCGCCTTTCCGCACGAGTTGTCCGGTGGCGAACGCCAGCGCGTGGTGATCGCGATGGCGATCGCCAACGATCCGGATCTGTTGATCTGCGACGAACCGACGACCGCACTCGACGTCACCGTGCAGGCGCAGATTCTCGACGTGCTGAGGACCGCCCGCGACGTCACCGGGGCCGGTGTGCTGATCATCACCCACGACCTCGGTGTGGTCGGCGAATTCGCCGACCGCGCGCTGGTGATGTACGCCGGCAAGATTGTCGAGTCGGCCGCCGTCAGCGATGTCTACCGCGATCGCCGAATGCCGTACACCGTGGGGCTATTGGGTTCGGTGCCGCGGTTGGATGCCCCGCAGGGCACCCGGCTGGTGCCGATACCGGGCGCTCCCCCGTCGCTGTCGGATCTCGAACCGGGATGCCCGTTCGCGCCGCGCTGCCCGCTGGTCGTCGAGGAGTGTCGCGGCGAGGAGCCGAAGTTGTTAACCGTGGCCCCCGATCACGGGGCGGCCTGCATCCGCACCGAACACGTGATCGGGCGCACTGCCGCCGAGATCTACGGAGTCAGCACCGAAGCCGAAGCCGTCGAGCCCGGTGAACCGCCCGTCGTCGTGCGGGTCCGCGATCTGGTCAAGACGTATCCATTGACCAAAGGCGTGTTGTTTCGCCGCAACATCGGCGAAGTCCGCGCGGTCGACGGCATCAGCTTCGAACTCCGGCAGGGACGCACACTGGCCATCGTCGGCGAGTCGGGCTCGGGCAAGTCGACGACGTTGCACGAGATCCTCGAGTTGGTTGCGCCGCAATCGGGTTCGATCGAAGTGCTAGGGGCCGACGTCGCCGCGCTGAACAGATCGAGCCGTCGGGCGATGCGGCGCGACATCCAAGTCATCTTTCAGGATCCGGCCGCCTCACTGGATCCGCGGCTACCGGTTTTCGATCTGCTGGCAGAGCCGCTGCACGCCAACGGATTCAGCAAGACCGACACCAGCAATCGGGTTGCCGAACTCCTCGAAACCGTCGGCCTGCGGCACGCCGACGCCAGCCGCTACCCGGCCGAATTCTCCGGCGGGCAGAAGCAGCGCATCGGGATCGCGCGGGCGTTGGCGCTGCGGCCCAAGATTCTGGCGCTCGATGAACCCGTCTCCGCACTCGACGTGTCGATCCAGGCCAGCATCCTCAACCTGTTGCTCGACCTGCAGCAAGAATTCGGTCTGTCATATTTGTTTGTCTCGCATAATCTTTCGGTGGTCAAGCATCTCGCGCACCAGGTCGTCGTGATGCTCCGCGGCGTCGTCGTGGAACAGGGTGACAGCGACGAGGTGTTCAGCCGGCCACAGCACGACTACACGCGGCGGTTGCTGGCCGCGGTGCCGCAACCGGATTCGGCTCGTGGCTAGGCGGTCAGGGCCGGCTGGGCCCGCGATCGTGTTCGCCATGAGCCTGATCCTCGGCGGCTGTTCAGCGGGCGCCGAATCCCTGCCTCCCGGACAAGCCACCGCCGTCGGCGCCACCAGCGATGTCAACCCGCAAAACCCGGCGACCCTGCGCGACGGCGGCGACCTCCGGCTGGCACTCACCGAATTCCCATCCAACTTCAACACTTTGCACATCGACGGCAACTCCGCCGATGTCGGCGGCATGCTGAAAGCCACCATGCCGCGCGCGTTCGTCATCGGACCAGACGGCTCCACGACCGTCGACACCGACTACTTCAGCAGCGTCGAACTCACCGAGACCAACCCGCAAGTGGTCACCTACACCATCAACCCGAAGGCGACCTGGTCGGACGGCACACCACTCAGCTGGGAAGACATCGCCAGCGAGATCCACGCCACCAGCGGGGCCGACAAGAACTTCGCGATGGCCGGCACCAACGGCAGCGAGCGGGTCAAGTCGGTGACCCGGGGCGTCGACGACCACCAGGCCGTGGTCACCTTCGCCAAGCCATACGCCGAGTGGCGCGGGATGTTCGCCGGTAACACCATGCTGCTACCCAAGAGCAGCACCGCGACCCCCGAGGCATTCAACACCGCACAGCTATCCGGCCCCGGACCGTCGGCCGGTCCATTCGTCGTCTCGGCGCTGGATCGGACCAAGCAGCGAATTGTGTTGACCCGCAACCCCAAGTGGTGGGGCGAACGGCCGCGGCTGGACCGCATCACCTACCTGGTGCTTGACGATGCCGCGCGGTTGCCGGCGCTGCAGAACAAGGCGATCGACGCGGCCGGCGTCGCCGGCCTGGATCAGATGACGATCGCCAGGCGCACCAAGGGCGTCTCGATCCGCCGCGCGCCGACGCCGAGCTGGTATCACTTCACCTTCAACGGCGCCAAGGGGTCGATCCTGTCCGACCCGGCGTTGCGGCGCGCCGTCGCGGAGGGTATCGACCGGCAAAGCATCGCCACCGTCACCCAGCACGGGCTCAGCAGCCACCCGGCGGCGCTGAACAACCACATCTATGTCGAGGGCCAGCAAGGCTACGAAGACAACAGCGGCGTCGTTGCCTACAACCCGGAGAAGGCCAAGCACGAGCTCGATGCGTTGGGCTGGAAACTCAATGGGCAGTTCCGCGAACGGGACGGACATCAGCTCGTCATCCGCGACTTGTTCTACGACGCGCAGACCAGTCGACAGTTCGGCCTGATCGCCCAACACAGCCTCGCCCAGATCGGGGTCAAACTCGAGCTGATGGCTAAGGCCGGCAGCGGCTTCTTCACCAACTACATCAACGTCGGTGCGTTCGATCTCGCCCAATTCGGTTGGATGGGTGAAGCTTTCCCGTTGTCCGCGCTCACCCAGATCTATGCGTCCACCGGAGAGAGCAACTTCGGCAAGATCGGCAGCCCCGAGATCGACGCCAAAATCGAGCAGACGCTGCAAGAGCTGGATCCCGACAAGGCGCGAACATTGGCCAACGAGGTCGACAAGCTGATCTGGGCCGAAGGATTCAGCCTGCCGCTGATCCAGTCACCCGGCAACGTGGCGGTCGACAGCTCACTGGCCAACTTCGGTGCGGCCGGGCTGGCCGACCTGGATTACACCGCAATCGGATTCATGCGCTGAGGGAGTCCGTTTAGTGGGATCGTGGCACCTTGCCGTCAAGCTTTCCCACGATCACTCCATCGGGCGATCACCTGGCCGGCGAAGTCAAGCATCTCGTCAAGGCTGGGGAACATTGCGAAGGCATCCACGATCGCCTCATCAGCACCGGACCCGGCGAGGCGCTCGAGCCTGCCGGCAACCGAGTCAACGGACGTGCCCGGTTCGAGGTTGATCCGCATAGCCGTCTTCAGCCCGTCGGGATCGCGGCCGGCGTCCTGTGCCGCACGACGCGCAATCGACCACAAGTGGTCGGTGACCTCGTCCTGCAGCCCCTCGACCCCGAGCCAGCCCGTGCCGCTGCGGCCGACCCGGCGCATCGCGGCCTCGCTGGCACCGCCGATCCAGATGGGCGGACCGCCAACCTGGACCGGTCGCAGGTCGGCATGGACCGGCGGCAGCGAGAAGAACTCGCTGTCCCACGACACCGGGGTGGTCGTCCACCACTCGTGCAGGAACGCCAGCAGGTCATCGAGCATCTTCCCGCGCCGGTGCCAGTCCGCGCCGCGGGCGATGTCGTGCTCGTCCTTCATCCATCCGATTCCCACGCCAACGTCAAGGCGGCCGTCGCTGAGCACGTCGAGCGTGGTCAGCAGTCGGGCCAGGTGAACCGGCTCGTAGTAGAACGTGCTGAGCGTGCTGGCGTTCAGCCGCACCCGGTTGGTCGCCGTCGCGGCGACCGTCCACAGCAGCACCGGATCGAGGTAACGGGTCATCTGCGGCGGGTACGGCTGCTCTTTGCCCGGATAGGTGCTATGCATATCAACCGGCGTGACCAGGCGATCGCCGACCCACAGCGTGTCGTAGCCAAGGTCCTCGAGTCCGCGGCAGAACGCGCTCAGACCAGCGGCGCTGCTGACAGCGGGCCCGACTAGGGGAATTACGAAACCAAGCCTCATCAGGAGAATCCTCTCCAGGCAGCCGATCGTCGGCCGACACTGACATCTCGCATTTGCGAATACTTTCGGGTAACCATCAACCACTATTTGGGCGCACGCCACCCCTGTTCGTTCACTGCTCGGGCCGGCGGCGGTGCGGCTTAGCCGGGAACCGTGGCGCCGACGACGACGTCTTTGTCGGCGTACATCCCGGTGTCTCACTCAGATCACTGTGGTGCCGCCGTCGACCACCAGCTCCATGCCATTGACATAGCTCGAGTCGTCAGAGGCCAGGAACAACGCGGCCGACGCGATCTCCTCAGGGCGGCCCATCTCTCGCCGCGGGATCACGGACTCGAACTGCGCCTTCATCTCGTCGTCCATCACCTGCGCCAACATCGGCGAGGCGACCTGGCCGGGGGTCAGCACGTTCACCCGGATCTTCCTGTCCCTCAACTCGGACACCCACACCCGTGCGTAGGCGGGCAGCACGGCCTTGCTTCCCGCGTACACACTCCAACTGGGGTAGCCCCGCAGCGAAGCGTTTGACCCGGTCATGAAGATCGAACCGCCATCGTTGAACAGCGGCAGCGCCTTCTGGACCGTGAACAGCGTGCCGCGCGCGTTCAACATGAAGGCGGCATCGAAATCCTCCTCGGTGATCTCGCCGAGCTGGCCCTGCGCGCCCGTCCCGGCGCTTGCCCACAACACGTCGATCGAGCCCTTTTCCTGCTTGACCGTGTCGAACAAACGGTCCAGATCGTCGAGGTTGGCCGAATCGCCCTGCACGCCAGTCGCATTCCGCCCGATCAGTTCGACGGCCTCGTCCAGCGCGTCCTTCCGTCGGCCCGAGATGAAGACGTGAGCGCCTTGCTCAACGAACAACTTGGCACCGGCCAGCGCCATACCACTTGTTCCGCCCGTGATTACCGCGACCTTGCCATCGAGCTTTCCCATGATCACTCCCATTGAATTGATGGTTGATGTTGTTCTGTACAGCGATATGTGTGCGTTTCGTGCCGGATGCGGCGGCGAGCTCAGCCGAGGTTCACGCCGAGGGAGAAGTTCAAGCTCCCCACGCCGTTGTTGGCCAGGCCCACTGACAGCAGGCCAGCGCCCTCCAGCCAGTGCGCCATGCTCAGGTCGCCGGTGTCCTGCGGGCGCAGTCCGAGGCTCGTGATGAACGCTGACACGCTCGCTTTGGCCTGCGCGTCATCGCCGGCCATGAGCACGTCCAGTGGACCGCCCGCGGCCAGGACGTCGCGGAAGAGCGTGTTGAACGCCTTGATGACATGGGTGCTTGCGGGGGCGGCCTTGGCGACCATTTGTGCGACGGAGGTGTCGTCGGGGACGGCCAGCCCGGTGGCGGTGGCGTTGAAGGGGTTGGTGATGTCGACGATGATCTTGCCGGCTAGCGCGTCCCCGTATTGGCTGACGATCGGTACGGCGCTGTCGAACAGTACGGCGAGGATGACGATGTCGCCGGTCGGGGCGGCGCCCCAGGTTCCGGTCGTGGCGCCGTTGCCGAGCGTGCTGGCCAGGTCAGCGGCCTTGGACTGATCGCGGCCGATGACCTCGACGGTATTGCCGCCCGCTACCGCTAGCGCGCCGATGGCGCTGGCCATGTTCCCGGTGCCGATGATGCTGATGCTGCTCATGAGGTGTCCTGTCTTGGTTGACGATCGAAAAAGTTGACTCCTCCACCTATGCCCGATTTTTGGTTTCTCAACCAATCGAGGAAGCGTGGAGGCGGATGGAACCGAACTGGCTGAGCCCTCGTGACGACCGCGCCTGGCGGGCCTTCATGCACGCGCACCACAGCTCGGCGTGCACCTGATAGCGGGGCCTGCAGGAATAGAGCCTGTCCGGGCCGACTACGAGGTCCAGGCGGTGCTCTCGGGTCACGACGGGGACCGCATGCCCGCCCACACCCTGCGCCGCGCTTACCCGTACGGAACCGGGCCGTGCTCGCGGAGGGCACGGCCTTCGTCTTTACTTCCCGTTCGTGCGCAGTTCCCAGGGCTGCATGCCGATTACATCCGCAAGGTTGCGCTGCAGCGCGACGCCGGCCGGCAGCGTGCGGTAAAAGATGCTCACCTCGGCGATCTTGCCGTCCGCGTCGAGCAGGACGAAGAAGATCCCGTTGACCGCGGCGTCTCCGACCTGCAGCCGGAAGTGTGCGGCGTGGTGGGTCTCGCCGCTGAGGACCTCCATATAGGTGTCGTCGGACGACAGTCCGTTGACGGTCTTTATGGTTTCCACGGCGACCTCGCGGCCGATGACTGGCTCATCGCCGAACGGGCCGTACAGCACCACGTCCGCGGCGAGCAAACCGGTGAGGGTGTCTTTGTCTGCGCCGCCGTTAATGCAGTCGACGAAGGACTCCAGGGTGTCGCGGTGGGGGGCGAACGTGGGCATGGTTACTCCTCGTAGTGTGTGAGTTTTGGTCGGTGTGCCTAGGCCGTCAGCCGGCCGGGAAGTAATGGCCGTTGTCCAAATCGGCGAACAGGCCGGGCTGAGCGGGTTCCCAGCCCAGGGTCTGGCGCGTGATGAGGTTGGACGCCGGGAGGTCCATCGTGACCAGATTCGTGAACATTCCAAAATATCCCGGCAGCATCAGTACGTCCACGGGAACGCTCACGGTGGGCAGGCCCAGACGGCTGCCAATGGCCTCGGCGATCTCGCGGAACGGGATGCCCCCGTCCTGAATCGCGTGCCAATATCTGCCAGCCGGACCCTTCTCCAACGCGAAGCGGAACAAGGAGGCGACATCGCGTATGTGCACGGCGCCCCACAGGTTCGCGCCGTCTCCGGGGTAGCCGGCGAAGCCCTTCTCCTGCGCGAGCGCAATCAGCCCCGGGAGGAAGCCGGCACTATCGGTCGTGCTGTGCGCGATGGGTGGAAGCCGCGCGATCGACGACCGCACGCCCTGCTCGGCGAGGCCGACTACGGCGGTCTCCACGACGTTGCGAATACGCAGGGTGCCCTTGTACTCATCGCCGCTGGGAAGGGCCGGGTCTTCCTCGGTGGCCGCCCGGCCCAGGTTCCCGGCCGAGCCTATGCTGCCCGCCGCGACCAGTGGCTTTCCGGTTCCCGCGAGTGCCTCGCCGTACGCGAGCATGATGGAGAGCTCCGCGGCGGCCACGGCGTTCATCCCGCCGGAGGGAAGCAGGTCTTGCCTGTGCGCGACGTGGATGACGCCATCGGAGTCCGCGGCCGCCTCCTTGAGCCCGTCGAGATCCTCGAGGTCGCCGCGACGCACCGTCGCGCCGAGCGCGGACACCGCCGCCGCGGACGTGTCCGACCGGGCCAGGCCGGTGACCTCGTGCCCGGCGGCGATGAGCTCGGGGATGATGTACGAACCGGCATGGCCGGTCCCACCGGCAACGAAAACGCGCATGTGACTGTCCTTCTGGTAGGTGGAGTGGGTGTTCTGCTCGTGCCGTAGATCGACTTGCGTCATGTAGCGCGAGGAGTGGTGGTGCGGGTGCGCTCAGCTGAGAATGTCGACGCCGAGGAAGAAGTTGGTGTGCTTGACGGAGTGGGCGACGAGGCCCAGCTGCAGCAGGGCGGCGTTCTCCAGTGCCCGCGCCATTTCCAGCTGCCCGGTGTCCATCGGGCGCAGTCCCAGGCTCTCGACGAACGCCGACACGCGTGCCTTTGCCTGCGCGTCGTCGCCGGCGATGAACACGTCCAACGGGCGACCCTCGGCTGGGCCGGCCGCCAGAACGTTGGAGAACAGCGTGTTGAACGCCTTGACGACATGCGCGCCGGCGGGGGCAGCCTTCGCGATCTCCTGCCCGCCGGAACTGCCCTCGGGGGTGACAAAGCCCTTGGAATCAGGGGTGATGGGGTTGGTGATGTCGATGATGACCTTGCCGTGCAGGGCATCCCCGTACTCACTAATTACCGCCGCCGCGCTGGCGTACGGCACGGCGAGGATAACGATGTCCCCGGCCGGGGCGGAGCCGGCCGGCCCGACAGTGGCGCCGCCGAGCTCGGCGGCCAATTCCTTGGCTTTGGCCGGGTCGCGGCCGATGATCTCGACTGCGTTGCCGCCGGCGAGCGCCCGGTCGGCCAGGGCGCTGGCCATGTTCCCCAGGCCGATGATGCTGATGCTGCTCA
>Ga0302324_100024869_pt1 | contig 11515 bp, 12 predicted proteins | sample Palsa_T0_1_FD_201949 | JGI IMG/M metagenome (GOLD analysis project Ga0302324, IMG submission 201949) | Peat permafrost microbial communities from Stordalen Mire near Abisko, Sweden - Palsa_T0_1 | ecosystem: Environmental > Terrestrial > Soil > Palsa > Peat permafrost | place: Sweden: Abisko... | reverse complement strand
GAGGCAGCGTCGCACGCGTTCATGCGTGCTGCCGGATGCAATACAGATCCTGCCAGGTTGCGCCGCGATGGCCGCTTCAATACCGTCGATCGTCATTGACTCGACTTCAGATGCGGCGGCGATACGATCTCGCATGGTCTCCTGGAAATCGGCCGACAGGATGCGATCGTAGCGACTTTCCAGGTCGGCGATCATTGCAGCCGCGCTGATGCCGACGTATCGATCCGCGACCTCTTCCGTCGTCATGATGATGCCGACGTCTTCGAGACAGCGGACGCAAACGCGGCACACGAGAGCTTCACTGTCGACCAGGACGCCGTCGCAATCAAATATCGTCAGCGCGAGTGGCATGGGTCCTCAGGGTTTGGAGCAGCGACCAACAGGACGCCACTCAACACCAACACTAACCCGTCAGGCCAGCGGGTCCATTGCGAAAAAAGCGATTGCCGCGGCACACCTTGTATGCCACCTTGTTGCGAATCATTCGCAACAAGGTGGCGATGCGCATTCTCCGCCCATTACGTGGCCGATCGATGGCGCTGCTCTGGGGCGGGCTGTCCCTGTCCGCCATCGGCGACCAACTGTACGCGGTGGCGCTCACCTGGATCGCCGTGGGCGTACTGGGGCCAAACGCCGGCTATTTGAGCGCGCTGCAAGCGTTCATCGGTCTGTTGGCGGTGCTTTTCATCGGCATCTGGGCGGACCGGTGGGAGCAGTTGCGCAGCATGATCGCCGCCGATCTCGTGTCCGCGGCTGTGCTTTTGGGCGTGGTCGCAGTCGCGTTGGTGTCGCACGGGCCCGGGGTGATGGGACTGGTCTGCGCCATCGTGGTGTTGGCGCTTGGCCAGGCGGTGTTCAGGCCGGCGCTCCAGTTGGTGTTGCCGTCGGTGGTCGCCGACACGGGGCTGCTGCCTGCCGCCAACGGACTGTTGGATGCCACCGGACGAATCGCGCGACTTTTGGGCCCAGGACTTGTGGCCTTGCTGGTGAGCGCTTTGCCGGTGATCCACTTTCTGACACTCGATGCATTCACGTTTCTGGCGTCCGCGACAGCACTGTCGCTGATCCGGCGCCGCCAACCTGCTCGGCCGCACCCGTCGGGCCGGATCGTGCCCGGATCGGTTTGGCGAGGCATCGTTCGCGGCTACCGGGCGACTTCGGGCCATGCGCTGCTCGGCTATTACCTCGCCGTGTCAGGGCCCCTCAACGGCGCCTGGTACGCGGTGTTTTATCTGTGCCTGCCGCTGATGATCACGAGTGCCGGCCTCGGTTCATCCGGTGGCCGGGCCGGACTGGGCTCTTATGGGCTGGTCCTGGCCGCGTATGGCTGCGGGAACCTGGCCGCGACCGTGTTCCTCGGCGGGCGGACGCTGCCGGCGCGGCCGCAATTTCAGATGCTGGCCGGAAACATTCAGTGCGGCTGCGGGATCCTGCTTCTGGCCGCGGCGAACCTTCTGCCCGCGGAATGGCGATTGACCGGGTTCGCGGTGGCTTCTGTCATTACCGCCGTGGGTGGCCCGATGCAGGACATTCCGACGGCCGTGCTCCGCCAAACCCGGCTCGCGCAGGCCGACCGAGCGGCGGCGATGCGCGCCTATATGGCGATGGTCGGGCTCGGGATCCTCGTGGCGATGCTGTTGATCCCGACCGCGATTACCGTGTTCGGCATGACGCGAGTCATCGTCGGGTGCGGCGCCGTCTATTTATGCGTGGCCGCCATCGGGTTGGCTCGTTTTGCCGGCTGGCGTGAAGCCCAGGCGGTCGAACCCGCGGCGGTTACGTCTTGATACCGAGCCCAGCGAACCGCTTGTTGAACTTCGCGACCTGCCCGCCGGTGTCCATGATCCGCTGGATCCCGGTCCAGGCCGGATGCGATTTCGGGTCGATGTCCAGCCGCAGCGTGTCGCCCTCCTTGCCATAACAGGAGCGGGTCTTGAACGTGGTTCCGTCCGTCATGACGACGTTGATCTCGTGGTACTCGGGGTGGATGCCCGGTTTCATGGCGGTCGTCCTTGGCTGGCGCCACCGATCCCGACCGGCGGCACGAAGGCCCGCTGTGTAGCCGCCGAAGCGGCCGGGATCAAGTCGTACCAGCCGTCTGGCGGCTATGACACGGTGATCGCCGATGTAACCAAAGCACCGATCGTGGCGCCGCCCGCGTTCTGTGCCAGCATCCACAGATAGTAGCTGCCGGCCGTGACTGGCGCGCTGAACCACTGTCCCCATCCGTCGGTTTGGGCGTCGGACGGGGCCGCGATAAGACCGGTAGTTGGGATGGTGGAATTGCTGGCGGACCACGCGAACGCTGCCGCTGTCACGGCTGTTGGTGCGGGGGTCGCGGTCATTTGCACCCCGCCGTTCGGCGCAACGGGCGTGTCGTGAACCTGCGAAGTGGCCGCGACCCAGTTGCCCGGCACAACTGTGCACCCCCAGGTGGTGCCCGTGGTTACAGCCGACCACGCACCTGGGCTGGCCGCGGCATTCGTCGCCTGAACTTCCACGTCGATCGCGGTCGCGCCGGCGAGGCCGGTCAGCGTGTGAGGACTGGTGACATTGGCCTCGGCCGTCCAGATTGCGGCGCCGGATGGGCTGGTGCGCAGGTTATATCCCGTGGCGGCGCCGTGCGTGCCGTCGACGGCGGGAGCGGTCCAGGCGACGGTGAGCTTCGAGTTCGTGCCGTCCGGCGGCGGCGCGACGCTGGCGATCACAGGGACGTTCGGTGCGTACGGTCCGGCCGACGCGGTAGCGAGTGTGCTGGTGGCCGACCAGCCGCTCGTGCCGGTGGCGTTTGAGCTCTGCAGTTGAACATCAATCGCCACGCCGGCTTCCAGTCCCGACAGGTCGTATGGACTCGCGACACCGGAGACGATTGTCCAGGTCGCGACGCCGGAGAGGCTGGATCGAAGGTTGAAGCCGGTGGCGGCATTATGTGTGCTGTCGGCCGGTGGGGCGGTCCAGGTAACGGTAAGATCGCTTCCGCTACCTTGCGCCAGGACCGGGGCGCCCGGCGTGTTCGGCACATAAAAACCTGGCGATGTCGTTGTGTCTGACGCGCGTTGCGCCGGTTGAGCGAATGTCGTCTGTGGCGGTACTTTCCGCCTTGGGGGATACACAGCGACCCGTTGTTGGGTTCCAGACGGTGGAGTGATGGTTTTCGGCATTTAATACGCGGCTCCTATTAATGCCGCGTGGATATGGTGGCGCGGCTGCCATTATCCAGGTGTTAGTGCCACTTTCGCCGCCAAATTCCAGGGTCGTGTGATCATGCGGATTTGGTCGGAAAACTTTCGTTGCAAACGAAAAAATCACCGGTCGTGGTTTTTCCCCGCTGACACGACCTCCCGGCCCTTACGATTAACATCAAGCGCCAACTCGATTGCCGGTCGATAGCAGACCAACCGTCTACAACCTTACTCCGCCGCCCGAGCGACCGGAGTGGCTTTGGTCAGCTGACAACCCTCATATCCGTTGGCGGCGATCGCGGCACATTTCTCCCGATATACGTTCACCCCGCCAATATAGGGCATGAATACACGCGGCTTGCCCTCGATATTGGCGCCCATGTACCACGAGGCGGCCTTCGGATAGAGCGTTTGGTTCGCAACCTCGATCCCGTGCAGCACCCAGTTGTCCTGAGCTTCCTGTGTCGCCTCGATCCGGCCGACGCTGTTGGCGCGCAGCCAGGCGAGGCAATCGGAAATCCAGTTCACGTCCTGCTCGATCGAAACGTGCATGTTGCTCAGCACCGAGGGGCTGCCAGGTCCGGTGACCATGAACATGTTCGGGAAATGCGCGCACATCAGGCCGAGATAGGTGCGCGGCCCATCCTCCCATTTTTGTTTTAGTGTCGATCCATCGGTGCTGTGAATGTCGATGCTGGTCAGCGCACCGGTCATCGCGTCAAATCCGGTGGCGAACACGATCGCGTCGAATTCATAGTTGGCATTGGCGGTGTGGAGGCCGGCCGGCGTGATTTCCTCGATCGGCGCCGAGCGCACGTCGACCAGATGCACATTCGGTCGGTTATAGGTTTCGAAGTAACGCGTATCGACGCAGATCCGCTTGGTGCCGATCGGGTGGTTTTTCGGCGCCAGCAACTCGGCGGTCGCGGGATCCTTGACGATCTCGCGGATTTTGCCGCGCACGAAGTTGGACGCGGTGTCGTTCGCCTCCTGGCTGAAGATGAGATCGTTGAACGCCGCCATGAAAGTAGTGCCGCCCGTTGCCCAGCGTTCCTCATAAATGCGGTGGCGTTCTTCGGGAGACACGGACAGCGCGGAGAAATCGTTCGGATTGGCGAGAATGCCGGTACGCGTTTCGCGGGCCTCCGCGCGCAGTTTCGTGTACTCATCTTTCCACTGCCGCTCGTAGCCTTGCGTGAGCGGACCGTTACGTGAGGGGATGGAAAAATTCGGCGTGCGTTGGAACACGGTCAGATCGGAGGCCTGCTCGGCGATGACCGGAATGGCCTGAATCGCGGAGGAGCCCGTGCCGATAATGCCGACCCGCAATCCGGAGAAATCGACGCCTTCATGCGGCCAGGCGCCGGTGTGATATGTCTTGCCTTTGAACGTTTCCATGCCTTTGAAGTTGGGCACGCGAGCCGTGGACAGGCAGCCGGTCGCCATGATTGTGAAATCGGCGGTGAAATTGTCGCCGTGGTCGGTGCCGATGGACCATTGAAGGGTGGTCTCATCGAAGCTTGTTTCGGTCACCCTTGTGTCGAACAAAATGTCGCGGCGCAGATCGAGTTTATCCGCCACGTGGTTCGCGTATTTCAGGATATCCGGTTGGGCGGAAAACAGTTCAGGCCACTTCCATTCCTGCTGCAATTCCTCGGAGAACGCGTAGGAATACTGCATGCTCTCCACGTCGCAGCGCGCCCCCGGGTAACGGTTCCAGTACCAGGTGCCACCGACCCCCGATCCGGCCTCGATGACCTTGGCCGTCATGCCGAGTAAGCGGAGGCGGTGCAGTTGATAGAGGCCCGCGAAACCGGCGCCGACGATGATGACGTCGTACTGCGCTGTGGTACCCGAGCGGGCCGTCGTCACGTCGGTCATGCTGGCTCCATGGTCGGCACAAAGCGGACGAGGCTGGGATAACTCGTCAGTTCGAAAAGTCAACTGACGAGTAGGAAACGCGACCGGGTGCGGCGATGCGGCAGGAGGGCGCGTACGTAATTGCCGCGAAAGCCCACGATGTGGTGTGCTTTCCGGTTATCAATGGCGCCCCGCATCGAACTGGAACCTCCAGCCGAACAGGGCTATTCTCCCCTCATGGACGACACACCGCGCCCCTTGGACGCTCCACAAGACTGGATCGATGCCCTCGACGAGAGCGTGGCGGATATCGCCGCCGGCCGGGTCGTGTCCGGTGAGAAGGTCCGCCGCGAATTGCTCGAAAGCATCGCTCGCATGGAGGCAAAGCCGGCCGCCGCGCGGAAACGCGGAGCTGTCAGGCCCCCTTGACCGTCTATTCGGCGAGGGCGGAACGGCAGGTTATCGCGCTGCTACATCATTACGAGAACCTTGGCCGCGCCTCTGCCTCCCGTGCCCGGGAGGTGGCTCTGGCCGATGCGGAGCGACGGATTGAGCGCAATCCGACTGCCGGTCTGACCGCACCGCGCCCTTATCCACAGCTTGCCCGGTACGGCCTGGCATGGATCAAGTCGGGCCGTTACTGGATCGCCTACAACACCAGCCAGCCCCCGGTGATCGCCGGCGTGTTCTTCGAGACCGCGAACATTCCGCAACGGATGTAACTTCGTCACGCCGGCGTTCCTTGTGTGGTATCGTATTACCACACGAACAAATCCTTGACGCCACAGGCTTTCCCTCCGATAACCCGCGACTTCATCCAAACGGACCAACCCCCACCATGCTCAAAACCACCCAATCGCTGAAACCGGCGGAGGTGAAGAAGGATTGGGTGCTGATCGACGCGGACGGCGTCGTGCTCGGGCGCCTGGCCGTCGTCATCGCCAACCGGCTGCGCGGCAAACACAAGCCGGTGTTCACGCCGCACGTCGATTGCGGCGACAATGTCATCGTCGTCAATGCCGGTAAGGTGAAGATCACCGGCAATAAGGCCGACAATGAGGTGTTTTACTACCACACCGGCTATGCGGGCGGGATCAGGGGCCGCACGATCCGCCAACGGCTGGAGTCCAAACACCCCGAACGCGTGCTGGAAAAGGCGGTCGAACGTATGATCACCCGTGGGCCCCTGCAGCGCCGGCAAATGAAGCATTTGCACGTTTACGCCGGTCCGACGCACCCGCACGACGGCCAGCAGCCCAGATCTCTGGACGTCGGGGCACTCAATCCGAAGAACAAGAGGGGCTGAAGGCGATGTCAGGCACCCAAACCGGCACTCTGGCCGATCTGAGAGAGGCACTGGCGACCCGTCAGGCCGCCACCGCCGCGCAAGGAGGAACTGCCGCCACGGATGCGGCCGACCTCCCCAAACGCGAACCCAAACGCGATGCCTTCGGCCGATCCTATGCCACCGGGCGGCGCAAGGAATCCGTGGCGCGCGTTTGGCTCAAGCCCGGAAAGGGTGAGATCACCGTGAACGGCCGCCCGGTGGTGCAGTATTTCGCACGGCCGGTGCTGCGGATGCTGTTGACGCAGCCGTTCCTTGTCTCGGATCGCTACAATCAGTTCGACGTGATTTGCACCGTGAATGGCGGCGGGCTGTCAGGTCAGGCCGGCGCGGTGCGGCACGGGATCAGCCGGGCGCTGACCAATTATGAACCGGATCTGCGCGGCATCCTGAAAGTCGCGGGCTTCCTGACGCGCGACTCCCGCGCGGTCGAACGGAAGAAGTACGGCAAGGCGAAGGCTCGCCGCAGCTTCCAGTTCAGCAAACGGTGAGCAAGGCAGAGGCGGAACACGGCCGCTTTTGCCACTCGCCATGACCCGGCCAGGCCGAGCTATCCCAGCCGGAAACGGAGAGCGATCATGGACGACCGGCTGACGCTTTATGGCAGTTTCACTTCGAGTTCCTCGTACAAGGCGATGCTGTATCTGTCGCTCGCGCGGGTACCGTTCAGCTTCCGCACCGTGAACCTGAAGATCGGCAAACAGAACGAACCGGAGCATCTGGCACGCAACCGCTACGGCAAGGTTCCCGTGCTGACGCATCGCGGACTGACCATCGTGCAGTCGAACGTGATCCTGAGTTATCTCGCGTCGACCACTGGTCATTTCGAAGGCAAGACCGAGCAGGACCGCTGGACCGCGCGCGAATGGCTCGATTGGGAGTCGGACGCCATCAGCAATGTCGCGAAGGTGCGTCATTACAGCCGGTTCCGGCAGGTCGACCCGGCGGTGATGGCGTATTTCCGGCCACCGGCGGAGGCGGCTCTGACATTCGTCGACAAGTCGTTGAGTGGCCGTGACTGGCTGGTTGGCGACAGCCCGACCATCGCCGACATCGGTTGCTGGGGGCGCATGGTATTCATGGCGGAGGGCGGAATGAATATCGAAACCTGGCCGAACCTGCTGGCTTGGTCGAACCGGCTGAGGGCGATGCCCGGCTTCGCACTGCCCTACGATCTGATCCCTTCGAAGGATCGCGAATTCGACCCGGTTTGAGCGGCGAGGCATTTCGACACCGAGGCTTCGCCGACCCGGAAACCGCGCAGTAATGCGATATCGCACAGGGTCGCGCATCTGTCGTGGAGCCCTGACGTGCAGCTGACCGAAACGGTCCGATCGCAGCTCGATATAGTACCGCTCCACTGCCCGTTGCGACGTTCGGCCGTCGCGCTGACTGCTCTGCTGTTCGTGGGCTTCGCGGTGCGGATCGTCGCGTTCTGGACCCAGACCTATGTCCTCTTCAACGACGAGACCTTCCAGTATTTTGAGCAGGGACACCGGTTGGCCTTCGGCACCGGCGTCGTGCCCTGGGAGTTCGATGACGGCATACGCTCCTGGCTGCTGCCAGGCCTGATCGCCGGATTGATGCGACTGACCGCGACGGTGAGCGACGACCCGCTCGTTTACGTGCGCCTGGTGCGTTTTCTTTGCGCGGCATTGTCGCTGGTCGTCGTCACGGTGGGTTATCGCCAGGGCGAGCGCCTGTTTGGGCTCGTCGGAGGCATTGTGACCGGCGGCTTTTGCGCCATCTGGTTCGATCTTGTGTATTTCGCTCCTTCCGTATTGACCGAGGTTCTCGCGGCCCATGTCGCCGTGCTGGCGATTTTCATGGGGGAAGGCGCGCGCAAAGCGGATTTTCATGATCAAAGGCCGCTGCTTCTGATCGGCGGACTGTTTGGGTTGGCGGCCTGTCTCCGATTTCAATACGGTCCCGCGCTGCTTGCCGCGATGCTGTGGCAATACCGTCTGTCCTGGCGGTATTGGCGCTGGCTACTTCTGGGAGGGATCGCGGTCGTGCTGCCGGTGGGCGGACTGCTGGACGCGCTCACGCTCGGATCGCCATTCCAATCAATCTGGCTGAACGTTCAACGCAATTCGGTCGACCAGATCAGTACCGGAATGGGCGTCGAACCCGCGGGTTATTATATGGGGTACCTCGCCGTCGCACTGTACCCGCTGCCGATTTTCGGAACGTTTCTTGTTCTTGGATCGTTTCGAATGCCGGCGCTGGCGATCGCGGCGGCGGTGACTCTGCTCGTGCATTCATTGGTGCCTCACAAGGAGGTGCGGTTCATTTATCTCGCGATCAGCGCGGCGCCGGTCCTGATCGGGTTGGGTGCTGCCGGCGTGCTGCACCATTTGAGTTCGGCTCTCGGACGCCGGGCCGCGATTTCCGGCGCGGTGCTGTTCCTGACGATCGGCGCGGCGGTATCCTGGCAGACCGGAATGGTCACATTTGGTGCGCGATGGCAGCTCGATCGCGCCAGTATTCAGGCGTCGCTGGCGGCGCATGCCGAACCCGATCTGTGCGGACTGGAAATACGTGACGTGTGGTTCTGGCGAAGCGGCGGATATACTTATCTCAACCGCGACGTGCCGATTTTTTATGGATTTTACGATCCCGATCTGAAATTGCCGAAATCCCATCGGACGGAGGTCGTGCGGGTGATGCGTGGCGGACAATCCGTGCCGCAGTTCACCCTCGATCGTTTAAGTACCGAAACGCGGCGATTCAGCCATATGATCGCCGACCGCGGTTTCGAGGAGCCGGGGTATACGCAGGTCGCCTGCTTCGACGACATCAACCGGGCGGACGAGCCGGAGCTATGCTTGTACCGGCGTCCCGGAGGGTGCGAGGACCCGTCCAACAAGTAAGCGGTGGCGCCTTGTCTCGATCCGACAGGCGCGTCACGATCGCGTTCGATCGACCTTTGGGCGCGACATACGACGGGCCCGGCAGGCCCGAACGAGGAGGGCTTGCATGAAAATCGCTGTGATTGGTGCCGGAGGCGTAGGCGGAACATTCGGCGCGGCCCTGGCCAAGGCGGGAGCCGATGTGTGGTTCCTGGCGCGCGGCGCGCATCTGAAAGCGATGCGCTCGGAGGGGCTGCGTATCACCGGCGGCCGCGGCGAGACCCATCTGGTGCCGACTCAGGCGACCGATGATCCGACCGCGATCGGTCCGGCCGATGTCGTGCTGTTTTGTGTCAAGCTCTGGGACGTCGAAAGTGCCGGCGAACATATTCGTCCGATTGTCGGGCCAGCGACCGCCGTCATTCCGTTGCAGAACGGTATCGACGCGTCGGACCGATTGATCCCGATCCTCGGCGCCGGCGCCGTCATGGGCGGGGTCGCCCAGGTGAGCGCGACGATCGAAGCTCCGGGGGTGGTGAGGCAGACCGGCACGTTCATGCGGCTGGTGTTCGGAGAACTCTCCGGAGAGCGGAGCGCACGCGGCGAGGCGTTCCTGGCGATGTGCCGGAAGGCCGGCTTCGACGCCGATCACAGTGACCAGATCCTGACCGAGCTCTGGCTGAAGTTCATCGTGCTCGCGACCAACAGCGCGATTACCTCCGCCACGCGTCTCCCGTTCGGCAAGCTGCGCGGTGACCCCGACATCCTGGCTCTGTTCGAGGCCGCGACGAAGGAGGTCGTCGCCGTGGCGAAGGCCAAGGGCATCCCGTTGCCGGAGGACGCGGCGAAACGCAACATGACGTTCCTCGCGGGGGCGCCGCCGACGATGATGGCCTCGATGGCGAACGATCTGATCCGCGGCAATCGCATCGAGCTGCCCTGGCTGTCCGGCAAGGTCGTCGCTTTAGGCCGCGAACTGGGCGTGCCGACGCCGGTTCACGCGACGTTGCACGCGGTGTTGAAGCCATATGTGGAAGGGGTGGAGAAATAGCAAATCGCAGGACTCATTACTCGTTCACTGCTCGCCCCTGGCAGCCCGCGGTCTCCAGCTAAGCCGTGCGATCCTTGCCGGACCCGGCCGGTACAAGCTGGCTAAGTCGCGCTGGCTCGTGTTGGCGCATTGCCATCTCATGCAGACCGTCGGCATCGACGTCAATGTGAGGGGAACCGTCCGATCTCGCGGGCTCCGGCCACTCCAGAGCCTGACCATGGTATGCCACCCTCGCGAGAGCGAACTTTGTCTCGTCGCGCAATGCGGCCCATATGCCCCCACGCCTGATATCATCCGTAAAGTCGACGGTTGACTGATCACCCGAAATCCATGTGACGAGCAGACGATACCCTGATCGCGGTTCGATACTGGCAATCGGATGGAGAATGCCTTCGGTCATGGTGAGGGAATACCCCGTATTTCGAGCCCGGCCCGGGCCAGGACCCAGTTTAGTGCCAGCTCAGCCTGATGTGCGAGCGCCCATTCGCGGACGGTCCGCGGGTTCGTGGTCGAGAGGGCGCCGCGCAAAATTTGGACGTCGGCGATGGTAATCAAGGTGTTATGCCCCGCGTGTTGGACATGAAAATGCGGTGGGTCGTGGTCGTTGTGATACTGGCAGACACGCAGCCTCCCTGGGAGGTCGGCCACTTTCGGCATTGGACGCGCCCCATCCTGTGACTATCGCCGCTGTCGTTATCCGGCACATTCCTTACTGCCGCGTGAACGGCATGCGGGCGCGGACCCGAGGTGCGAGCTCTTGTATTTGAGGCGAAATCGAGCCTACGCCGCGCCGCTGGCGAACCGGCGTGAGTTCGCTCGGCGAGTTGTGTCCCCGGTGCCACCCGCACCTCTTGCATTCCCCCGCCTGAACCGGGAAGTTGCTGCCCGAAAGGAGCCCTTGTTCATGAGCACGGCGAAAGTCTTCATCGACGGCGAGTCCGGCACCACGGGTCTTGGTATCCGCGAGCGACTGAAAGCGCTGCCCTCCATCACGCTGAAGAGTTTGCCGTCCGAGCGACGCCGCGATCCGGTGGCCCGCCGAGAGATCATGGCCGAGGTTGACCTTATCGTGCTGTGCCTGCCGGACGACGCGGCGAAGGAGTCAGCTTCGATGGCCGCCTCGCTCGGCAACGCCGCTCCCAGGGTGTTGGACGCGAGTACCGCGCACCGTGTCGATGCCGCATGGGTCTATGGCTTCGCCGAGATGGAGCCGGGCCAGGATATG
>Ga0302324_100024868_pt1 | contig 11515 bp, 10 predicted proteins | sample Palsa_T0_1_FD_201949 | JGI IMG/M metagenome (GOLD analysis project Ga0302324, IMG submission 201949) | Peat permafrost microbial communities from Stordalen Mire near Abisko, Sweden - Palsa_T0_1 | ecosystem: Environmental > Terrestrial > Soil > Palsa > Peat permafrost | place: Sweden: Abisko... | reverse complement strand
TGAAAAATACAAATACCTGATCGATTCGCTGGGCGTGAAAGAGGACGAAGTGATGATGAACTTATCCAACGCCTATTTCCGGTCGAAAGATACAGCCAACGCATCGGGTGCATACCAACCCCTTACCCTGAGCGGCAATGCAAAAATAAAATCACAAGCCAACCTGCAGTTAGGGGTATTGGCTACCCGCCAGAGAAAATTTGAAGAGGCATTGGATTATTTTAAACAATCTCTCAACGCCGACCCGACGAACGAAGAGGCCCGGTACAACTATGAATTGGTAAAGAAGAAATTAGAGGAAAAGAAAAAGCAGCAACAAAAACAGGATCAGAACAAAAAAGACAATAAGGATCAAAAGAAGGACGATAAGGATAAGAAAGACAACAAGGACCAGAAAAAGGATCAGAAGGATAAAAAAGATCAGCAAGATAAAAAAGACCAGAAGGATAAGAAGGACCAGCAGGATAAGGACAAACATAAACAGGAAAAAGATCAGAAAGACAAACAGGACCAAAAAGATAAAAAAGACCAGAAGGATCAGAAGGATAAAAAAGACCAGAACAAAGATCAGCAGGATAAAGACAAGCAGGAAAAACAAAAAGAAGAACAGAATAAAAACGACAAAGACAAAAAGGATATCCCCCCGTCCGTATCCGAAAAGCTCAAGGACATGAAAATGAGCGAGGACAAAGCAAAAATGATTCTGGAGGCCATGAAGAACCAGGAAGTTCAGTACCTACAGCAAAACAAGCGCAAGGCCACAAAGCCGCGCGAGTCAGGGAAGCCGGATTGGTAAGCTAATTTAGAGCCCCGAGGGGGCGGCATCCCTCAGCATAGGGCGCAAGCCCTATGTCCGAATAAAATAAAAATTAAAGCCCCGAAGGGGCGACATCCCTCAGCATACGGCGCAAGTCCTGAAAGAAATAAAAATAAAGCCCCGAAGGGGCGGCATCCCTTAGCATACGGCGCAAGTCCTGAAAGAAATAAAAATAAAGCCCCGAAGGGGCGACCTCCCTCAGGGTACGGCGCAAGTCCTAAACCTGAAAGAAATAAAAATAAAGCCCCGAAGGGGCGGCATCCCTCAGCATAGGGCGCAAGCCCTATGTCCGAATAAAATAAAAATTAAAGCCCCGAAGGGGCGGCATAAACCGAAACATCTCAAGACCCGGAATTAAATCGAAACCTCACTTCTTTTCAAGAAACAAAACACATGCATGGCCCAATATGCTGTAACAATAAACTAATCCCATAAATATCGTTCATCGTATTCAACATTATTTTCCTTCAAAAAGGCCATGTACTCATCATTAAATGTTTTCTCCTTATGGTGTTCTTTCTGATTTTGAATATAGATTTTCACCTTTTCTACATTTTGCTGTTCGACACAAAACGCTCCATAGCCCCTTTGCCATGAGAAATCGCTGAATTGAACTCCTTTCGTCTTAATCCATTTTGAAGAATTGGCCTTTACTTTTTCAAGAAGGTCCATCAGTGCAATTTTTTTTGACAACATACACAGTATATGAACATGATCCGTAAATCCACCCACGCAAATAACCTGGCATTGAAAGTTATTGCAAATGCCACCCATGTAGTTGTGCAATTCGTTATTCACCGGTGGGTGAAGGAAATGAATTCTGTTTTTTGTGGAGAAGATGATGTGGATGTGATTTTTTACAAGCGAGAGGCCCATGCTTTTGGATTTTGATGAGTTCGAAAATGGTGGAATTGAATGGGAAATCATATTTGATGGCCTTCCGGAATTCCTGATCGTTTGGTGATGGAATTTTCTGTTCTGAATTGAAACCAGGTTTATGTCGCCCCTTCGGGGCTTTGATTATTATGTTCATTTAGACATAGGGCTTGCGCCCTATGCTGATGGATGTCGCCCCTTCAGGGCTGGGCTTGCGCCTTCCGCTGACGGATGTCGCCCCTTCAGGGCTGGGCTTGCGCCTTCCGCTGACAGATGTCGCCCCTTCAGGGCTGGGCTTGCGCCTTCCGCTGACGGATGTCGCCCCTTCGGGGCTGGGCTTGCGCCTTCCGCTGACGGATGTCGCCCCTTCGGGGCTGGGCTTGCGCCTTGCATGACAAACCCATATTGATACAGAATAAAACTTAGCTATCTTTAGCCCTCTTAAATCATAATTCCAATCATTAAACGTTTTATCTCGGTTCTGGTCTAACTCGGTGAGTTAGCCTGACACGATTTTACCTTTGACCTTCGTATGCTTTTTCTAAAAAAAAGCCTGTTGCCGGCTCTTATCCTGTTAGGGGGTACCCACCTCCTGGCTCAGGAAAAATGTGGGACCGTCGAATATGAAAAAAGAAGAAGACAACTGAATCCCCGCTTGGAGACAATCGACCAGTTCGAAAATTGGATGAGTGGCAAACTTGCGCAACTCAAAGCAAAGGGTCAGCAAGGCGGAAGAATTGAATCAACTACGTATACTATACCTGTCGTCGTCCATGTGATCCACAACGGCGAACCCATCGGGACGGGAACCAACGTCTCGGATGCGCAAGTCATTTCTCAAATTCAAGCCCTGAACAGAGACTTTCCCCGGCTAAATCCAGACACGACAAAGACGCCCGTCAATTTCAAGCCGGTGGCGGGAAGCATCAATATCAATTTTGTTCTTGCTCAGCAGGATCCGGAAGGTCTGGCTACCACAGGCATCACACGGACGAAAGGAACCAAAACGGGCTGGACACTCGACGACAACGTGGCGATCAAAGCCCTGAGCTACTGGCCGGCGGAAAATTACCTGAATATATGGGTCGTCAATTTTGTCGACCCCAGTGGAATTATCGGCTACTCTCAACTTCCCTTATCCACATTGGGCGGACTCCAGGGTTTTACTCAGGACCGCCTGACCGACGGCGTTGTGATCCACTACTTGACCTTTGGAAGCAACGACTTTGGCGGAAATTATAATCTGATCGGCGCTTTCAATAAAGGCAGAACGGGCACACACGAGTTGGGACATATTTTCGGCGAACGCCACGTTTGGGGGGATGTGGAAAGTTGTTCCGGAACGGATTACGTAGCCGACACGCCAACCCAATTGGGCGCCACGTACGGCGCTCCGGCGACAACCACCGACTCCATGAGCTGCGGCCATTACAAGATGTTTGAAAACTACATGGACTACTCCAATGATTCGTGCTATAACCTTTTCACCCAGGATCAGATTGCCCGAATGATCGTCGTTTTAGGAAACAGTCCGCGAAGGGCAAGTTTACTGGTGTCACCCGGGGCCAATCCACCGGTGGTCGCCGCCAACGATCTGGGGACTCGCAAAATTATTTCGCCGACTCCGAATGCCTGCCCCGCTGCAATGACACCTTCTGTTCAAGTCCGTAATTATGGAACCAATTTAATTTCCTCTACCCAGATTCAGCTTTCAATCAACGGTACGCCAACGGAAACAAAAGATTTTTCATTAAATCTGAATCTCCTGGATACTACGGTAGTTTCTTTTTCGCCCGTGACTCTCACGTCGGGAAACACGTACACCTATCAATTCAAAATTCTCTTCACCAATGGAGGCACGGATGGAAATCCCGCCAACGACTCCCTGGCGCAAGCCGTTGTTGTGCCCCAACAAATTTCAGCACCCTTTTTGCAGACGTTCAATTCCTTACCCGCTTCCTGGACTGTCGTTAATCCTGACGCGTTAACCACCTGGCAACTGGTTACCGCACCCGATTCGGATCCGACGAATACGGCGATGTATATGGATTTTTATGACTATGAAAATGTGGGCGAATCCGACCAGCTCATTTCTCCTGTTTTTGATCTCTCCGGCGATTCCGCCGCCATTCTGCGATTCGACTACGCCTATACGACCAGTTCTTCGAGCGACGCAGACCAGCTGCGGGTTCTGGTTTCAACCAGTTGTGATTTCTCCAATGCAGTGGAAGTCTTTAACGAATCGGGAACGACTTTGGCCACGGTCTCCAACGATGTCAATTCTTATATACCCACAGGCGCATCCGATTGGAAGACCGTATCCATTTCATTAAATCAATTTGCCGGTCAATCAAATGTTCAAATCGCTTTTGTCGCCACCGACGACTACGGTAACAATCTCTACCTGGACAACATAAGTGTCGTGATCGGAAGTTTTACCGATCTCTCGCTCGTTGCTTTAAAATCACCTTCGCCGGTGACATGCCTAAACAACGTCACCCCCGCCATAACCCTGAAAAATAATGGAAATACAACGGTTACCGGACTCACCGTCAGCACGTCGCTCAATGGCGGCACGACAACGACGCAGTCTTTTTCCGGTCTTTCGTTTACTGCCGGAGAAGAAACGGATTTTACATTGAACGGTTGGACACTCAACAATGGTACGAACACCGTGACGATCAATGTGCAAAATTCGCAGGGACTTCTCGATGTGTCCCCTTCCGACAACACGCTTAATTTGAATGAAGTGGTCAACACGTATCAAAGCGTTATTCCGTTGCGTCAGAATTTTGACGGCAATTACCCGGACTGGACCACAGTAAGTCCCACGCAGCAGGTAAACTGGCTCTCGGTGGCTACCAACTATGATCTTTCCCTGGAGTACGCTGCCTTTGGCAATTCCGCCATTGGCAGTCAGGCCTGGTTGGTGAGCCCGGTTCTGGATTTTTCAAAGGCACCCAAATCCAGTATATTTTTCGATTTGAGTTATGCCGAATCCACCACCGGAAATGAAAGGCTCCAGATTTTATCCTCTACCGACTGTGGTCAGACTTTTCCAACGGTTGAATTTGACCAGACCGGAGACCAGTTGGAAACCACTGTCTCCAATTCATCGTGGGCGCCTCAACTCACGCCCGACTGGAAACAGCAGTACGTGAACCTGGACGATATAGCTGGAAATGCTCAGGTCCGGCTTGCTTTTGTGATCACCAATGACGACGGGAATAATCTGTTCCTGGATAATGTAGAGATATACGCCGATGACAACCAGAATCCGGTGACCATCAATTCCCTTTATTCCGTCTACGATAATTACAATCCCAACTTTAAAATCACTTTTAATCTTCCTGAATTGGAATCGGTTCGAATGCAAATCTTTAGTACGATGGGAAAACCCGTAATCGACACAGTCCTTTCTGATGTGCTGAACCAAACGTACGATGTGGACCTCAGTGGACAAAGTTCCGGAGTCTATATTGTCAGGCTTCAAATCGGCAATCAACTCAGTACGGCCAAAGTTGTCGTTCCCTGATCTCTGTGAATCTCAATATGGAAATACAGTAAATCCTACTGATATTTGAGGTTGAATTACGGGCATGTCAAAGTTAAAAATTGCAATTCTGTATGGAGGTCGCTCGGTGGAGCACGGCGTTTCCATCAATTCCGCCCGGAACATTTTTGAACATATCGATACCGAAAAATTTGAGCCCGTGCCTATCGGGATTACCGGAAGGGGAATATGGTATCTCACCTCGTCCGTCGGTAAAAACATTGACCAGGGCAGTGAACTTTGTGTACGCCTTAATCCACAACACCCAGAATTCATTGCGTCTGACGGGCGCCGTATTTTACCGGACGTGGTTTTTCCCGTCCTGCACGGTACGGATGGTGAAGATGGAAGCATACAAGGCCTTCTGAAAGCGATTGACTTACCGATGATCGGCACGGGCGTGTTGGGTTCATCCATGTCCATCAATAAATTAGTGGCCAAGCGAATGCTAAAAGAGGCAGGTCTGCCGGTTGCTGATTTTTTGTTTTGTAATTTTGGGGATCCAGTCTTTTCTTTTCAGCAGGTAAGAGCGAAACTCGGACTGCCTTTCATGGTAAAATCAGCCAATCTCGGTTCATCCGTGGGCGTGTCCAAGGTGAAAAATGAAACGGAGTTTGCCGGCGCCGTTCAGGAAGGGTTCCGTTATGATGATTGTGTGCTCTTCGAGAAATTTATTGACGCCCGGGAACTGGAATGTGCTGTCCTGGGGAATGATCCTCCGGAAGCATCACTACCCGGAGAAATTATCATCAGCAAAAACTATGAGTTTTACACGTTCGATGCTAAGTATGTAGATGACCAGGCCGTACGCATAGAAGTGCCGGCCAGGATCGACGCCACGGTGGCCGGAAAAATCCAGGACCTTTCGATTAAAGCGTATCAAACATTGTGCGGCCAGGACTTTGCCCGTGTGGATCTTTTCCTGACTTCGGAAGGAAATGTGTTCGTGAATGAAATAAATACGATCCCCGGGTTTACCGATTCAAGTATGTTCCCCGTGATGTGGAAAGAGCGCGGCATTTCCTTTACGGAATTGATCACCCGGTTGATTGATCTCTCCCTGAAGCGGCATGCCGGAACGAAGCGCATCGAACGGGATTTTATGTCGGATTTAAAATTTTAGCAATGAAATTTAAATTTCCTTTTCAGGGAAAAACAATCGGAACGTTACTGATCCATGTAAGTCTGGTTATCGGACTAACCATTATTTTGGCGATTGGCTATTTCTACATTTATTTACCGGCCATTACAAACCACGGCGAAACAATAACCGTACCGAACATTCAGGGAATGAAGATTGAGGAGGTTAAGGAATTTCTCGCTGCACATGATCTGCGGTATGCCGTCGGCGACTCCTCCTATTCGGAAACCTATCCTCCCCTGTCTGTGCTGCAGCAATTTCCCAAACCCGGCTCCCATGTGAAAGAAGGCCGCGTCATTTATCTTTCCATAAACAGGGTTACCCCACCCACGTTGCCCGTGCCCGATGTGACCAAAGATTTTTCCCTGACCGGAGCTGATCTTATCTTCAAAAGCAACGAGCTAAAAAGGGGCAAAGTTTTTTATAAATCAAGTCCCTTTTTGAACAATGTCATGGAAATGCTGTGCCAGGGGAAGCCGATCCTTCCCGGCACACGAGTGCCCAAAGGCACGGTAATTGACCTTGTCGTGGGAGATGGTAATGGAGCTGTTCGCTTTGCGCTGGGAAGTCTTTTAGGCGATTCCTATGAACGGGCCTTATTTAAATTGGAGGGATGGAATCTTCACCTGGGACATGTTGAAATCCCGGAAGGCGTGGATACTACAGGCATCGAACCGTTCGTTTTTAAACAATCGCCCATGGCTGGCGATTCCATTCGCGTGGGCGACCCGGTCGATATCTGGATTGCCCCTAAGGATTTCAAAAAGCCTCAAGATGAGATTAACTGAAACATGGTGCGATCGGGTTTAACTTTTTTACTATATTCAACGCTTATCTTTTCTGCCTACGCGCAGCTCATTGTCATTCCCATCCCCAAATCAAACTCAAAAAGTTTAGCCGCCTACAAAAATCAAAGCGCCCAAAACAATCGCAAAAAGTTAAAAAGTTGGGTGCCTTCACGTACGGATTCCGTCTCGCCGCCGCCGCCGGATTCAGTTATTTTACCTGCGCGGCCTCTCCCCTTTTTTGACGATTTCTCAGTTTCGAACTCGCCCAATTACGTCAACGATTCAATTTGGCAGTATGGTTCCTCTGTTGCTCGCACGTTGGGTATGGGCATCAATCCCCCTTCTCTTGGAGTCGTTTCCTTCGATGGCTATGACTCGCTAGGTGTTCCTTACGATGTCACGGACAATCTGGACAAAGGGTATGGAGACCAATTGGTTTCGGGGCCCCTGCTCATGGGAAACATACCTGTCAACCAGCGGGATTCGGTTTACCTCAGTTTTTTTTATCAGTGGCAAGGCAACGGTGAACCCCCCGATCCCGGCGACTTGCTGGAACTGGATTTCAAAAACGACAGCAGTCAATGGGTAACGATGGGATCGACAACCAATCCCGGAAACAGCTCGATCAAATCAGATACATTTTATATCCTGATCCAAAAAGTCTCGGACGTCCATTTTTTTCATAATGCATTCGAATTCCGGATCCGAAGCTATGGAAGACTGTCGGGGCCATGGGACAACTGGAACGTCGACTATGTATATCTGAATGCGCACCGGGCCCCGCCACCGGATTCGGTTACGTTTCCTACTTCTGTAAATGACACTATCCCCGTTTCCTCTCCCCCACAGGATTCCTTAACGGTATCTTTTCCCGACCGGACCATTTATGAACCGTTAACTTCCATATTCAACACGTATTGGTCAGTCCCGGTAAAACATTTTTTTTTCGATTCCGCAGCTACCGTAACGTTGCGAAAGCCCTCCTTCATGGTCACCAATCTCAGGCTTGACCAAACAGCACCGTTGAACGGCCAGCCCATAAGTTATACTACGCATGCCCAAATAGAATCCTGGAAAGGCGGTGTGATGTCCTCCGCAAAGGTGAAAACATTGGACTCTGCGTTTGCCGTACTTCCCGCCGTTGTCGAACGTGCCCGACAACGGGTAACGTTGAATACCATTCCCAGCCCTCAAGACTTTAATTCGTCTGCGGATTCGGTAAAGTTTACCATCACGGCTGGAATCAATTCGGGTGACAATATTCTTAAAGCCAATGGGGTGGGCGATTACACACTGAACTTCAGTCCAATAGACTTCCGTGTGAACGACACCACCCAGACCACCTATACAATGGCTAACTACTATGCGTACGACGACGGTTCCGCCGAGTTCGGCGCAGGTCTGAACCAACCGGGATCGGAACTCGCTTATTATTTTACTATGATCACGCACAAGCCGGATACGATCGTCGCTGTCGATATGTATTTTCCGGATTTCGGAGATGAATCGAGTCAGGACATAACATTGATCATCCGACAAGACAGTATGGTAAACGATACCATTTATCCGGGTCATATTCTTTATTCGGAAATCGTTTCCCTTCAGCGGTCGGCGCTCAATAACTTCTGGCGTCATATACTCAATGTCAATACGATCGGTGTGAGAGATACTTTTTTTCTGGGCTGGCAGCAAACGTCTTCGGCGGTTATCGCTTTGGGGCTCGATAAAAGCAATGACACCGGAACCCGAATGTATTACAATACGAATGGCTACTGGATACAAAATAATCCTGCCGACTCCGATGACTACATCGCGGGAAGCTTAATGATCCGTCCGGTATTCGGGAAAGGAGGAATCGTGGCGGGACTTCCTCCGGAGCCCGTCGTGTTCGAGGCCTTTCCCAATCCAAACGCAGGTTCCTTTTATTTGACGGTCAAGCCCGATCTTATGGAAATTTTTGATCTCACCGGTAGACGTATTGGCTTTACCCAGGGTGGAACAAAGGATCAGGCCACTGTTGAAATGGCTAATTCCCCTCCTGGAATCTATATTCTTAAAGCCTTCATAGGCGGAAAATCGTTCAACCGCAAAATCATGGTGCACCCGTAGGGCCGATAACTTCGATCGGCGCCGGCGTGAAGCACACGATGAAAATAAGCAACGCCAGCCAGCCCAGCACTTTTCTTCCCCAACCCAGGGGTTCTTCGATCAAAACAGGGGGATGTTGAACACCAATAAACCTGCCAATAATAAAAAGGAACAATGCCCATCCGGGATACCCCTGAAGTTTAGGAAAACTTAAAGCAAGGATAAATTGCAATACAAAAATAGACAACGCGTAAATCAATATCTCTTGCCACGGACGCCGGAGTCCGGTCAGGCAAACAAATGAAAATCCAACGGCCAATGGGATCTTCCAACTCCACGCATTGATGGAACTCAGATCAACATAGCCGAGCCCGGCAAAAAACAACAATATCATGAAAACAACGGAAGCGACTTTGCGATGACCTTCATACCCGAGCAATCCATAGAGCACATGCCCTCCGTCCAATTGTCCGACGGGAAGTAAATTAAGACTTGTAAATACGAGCGAAAGGAAACCGGCAAACAGCACGGGGTAATGCATGATCTCATAAGGATTTGGCACTCGCGAAGGATCAGCAACAAATTTCTCGAAAAAAACAAAGAGTAAATTCTGACCCATCACAACCGCTCCTTTCATGTGTTCCGGACTGTAGACAAACTTGGCGTAGTTCAATCCATATTTTGCATACTCAGGGTGAAATTGAAAAACATATTCGGGAGGCGGCAGATGAGTAAAGGCGTACCACAAAATGACGAAGGCCGCGATAAACCCCGCGATTGGCCCCGCAATGCCGATGTCAAACTGCTGTTGCTTGGAACTGATCCTTTCCCGAATCCGAATGACGGCGCCCATTGTTCCAAATAAAAAAACAAAAGGCGGCAATGGAATATAATACGGCAAGGAGGTCCGTACACGGTAATACAAGGCCGTAAAATAATGCCCGAATTCATGGACGGTAAGAATAAAAAGAAAGGAAACGGAATAGGGCAATCCGGTCAGAAAATCCGCCCACGAGAATCCAGCCATGTCTATCGTTTTGCCGGAAGCCCACTGCACACCGGCGAGCGTAGTCGTCGCAAACGTTATAACAAACAGACTTATATGAAGGAGCGTGCTCCTGAATTTTGGGCTCATGGAAAAATAGAAAAGATCAAATCGGGGTAGGTGATGTGTACCGTTTGCAGGCCCACGTGTTCGGCACCCCGAAGATTGTCAGCATTATCGTCCAGAAACAATGTTCGTGCTGCATTTAGTTTGTTTTCAGCCACAACATGTTCAAAAATTTCAGGGTCAGGTTTTCTCATGTTGACAAGATGGGAATAGTAGGCCTGGTCGAAGAACTCATCAAGAGATGGCTTTTGGCCTACCGTCCGGATAATGCCGTTAAAAAACGTAAGGTGAATATTGTTGGTATTGCTAAGAAGGAAAACTTTATAATTCGTTCTCAATTTTTCCAGCAGTTGTAGACGCTTTAGCGGAATAATACCGAGCATAGCATTCCAGGCGTCGTCAATCTGTTGGTCGGTAAGGTCTGCTTTCAACATCCTCCGCACGTGGTCACGAAACTGATCATCCGGCATAAGTCCCTTTTCATAGTCATTGAAAAAAGAAGATTGTTTTACTTTTTCTCGTATGGTTTCGGTCGGAACGCCGGCCAATTGAGCGAAAGCTTCGTATGTTTTTTCAGTATGCAGATCCATGATCACGCCTCCAAAATCGAAGATCAGGTTTTCTGTTGTGGGGGTAAGCATTGCGATTGTGTATTCAGCCTCAAATATGTAACATTGCACCGCATTTTCCAGAAGGCTTGTGCAGGAGGTGCAATAAAGTTACGAATACACGGGCCCTTAGCTCAGACGGTTAGAGCACCTGACTCATAATCAGGTGGTCATTGGTTCAAATCCAATAGGGCCCACTTGATATATTGATTATCAATTAGTTACATATAAAAGGTAATACATTAAAGGTTTACTTTTGAATCATTTCTTAGGTATTTGTCAGTTCACCGTGCTAAAATACAAAAGCTTTTTTACGATACCTTTAAACCACCAGCCAGGAACGAGCCTGCGCGTTTTGTTGGGTAATCGTCCCACCCATTTTATGATCTGGTTTAATACTTGGTTGAAAGATTATATGATCGTAAGAATTGGGGCATTCGCTTTTGGCCCAATGGTCAACCTGTAGTGGCCAAGATTTAGAAGGATGTAATAGTTCAAAAGCTAAAGCCGGAAGAACGTAGGCTACCAGACGG
>Ga0302324_100024867_pt1 | contig 11515 bp, 9 predicted proteins | sample Palsa_T0_1_FD_201949 | JGI IMG/M metagenome (GOLD analysis project Ga0302324, IMG submission 201949) | Peat permafrost microbial communities from Stordalen Mire near Abisko, Sweden - Palsa_T0_1 | ecosystem: Environmental > Terrestrial > Soil > Palsa > Peat permafrost | place: Sweden: Abisko... | reverse complement strand
GGGCTGGAAATCGATACTCGTCATCTGGATCCATGGGACGCTGGAGATCTCCTCGTTCATCATTGCCGGTGCAGCGGGGCTGGTGCTGGGTAATAGCATCCTGTTCCCCGGGACGCACAAGCGTGGGTATGCCCTACGCCGTGGCGCGAAGGATGGATTAAAACTAATGGTCGGGCTGGTCCCGATATTCGTCGCGGCTGCCTTCCTGGAAGGATTTGTCACCCGGTATTCCTCCATGCCTATTGTGTTGAGCCTGTTCATCCTGCTCGGTTCTCTTTCATTCATCATATGGTATTTCGTTATCTATCCGATCCGCCTGGAGAAAAGAATGAAATCACCGCCTGTCACCTCCCAGATGTCTGCTTCCTATGCATGATGACCGCCGTAATAGAACTCTGCTGTACCGTGCAGGGATGCTTTGCCTGTGGGCCTGCCTGTCGATGGTTTCCGTGACCGCACAGGTCGGTGACACGGTAAGGATTGACCAGGACAGCAGTACCGTTGTTGCCCGTGACAAAGAGGGCGCGAACTCACTCCCGCAGGATACGGCTGCGCCGGTAGTCCGATCGATTCCTGATTCTATTGCCGCCCAATGGCGAAAGGACCCGGATTTCGCCTATGCCAACGATCCGGCCTACTGGCATCAGGAGCACCGGGACGAGAGCCCGGGCCTGTTATTTCGATTACTGAGCAGCATATGGTTCCAGTATTTTTTTTGGATCATGCTGGGAGGTATCCTGCTATATGTGATCATCAGGATCATAGCCGAGAACAACATGCGTCTTTTCTATCGTTCGCCCCGGAAGAAAGGGGGCGCCGCTATGGAGGAAGAGCAGGCCGATGGGATAGAGGAGGACCTCGATGGTCAGCTGCAGCATTTCCTGCAGATCCGGGACCATCGGCAGGCTGTACGTTATCTCTATTTAAAATCGCTGCGTCTGATGAGTGACCGGGGATTGATCCGCCTGCACCAGGAATCGACCAACCAGGAGTATCTTGCGCAACTGGGTAGTGGCCCTCATCGCGGCCCATTCAGCGACCTGACGATCGCTTACGAAAAAGTTTGGTATGGGGATTTCTCTTTGAACGATGGACAGTTCGGGCGGCTGCACCAATATTTTGAAGACTTTTATAAAACGGTCAGGTCATGAAGGCAAGGAGCTGGCTTATCCCTGTATTGATCCTTATGCTGCCCCTGGCTTCCTGCCATTTCAGCCGGTCGAAGACGTTGAACCGCCGCATTACGCTGTGGCGTAAGGATAAGATCCCTTATGGCGACCAGATAGCTTACGATGGCCTGTCTTATCTTTTCCCTAATGCGACGATTTCAGTCAACAAGAAGGCGCCATCTTATCTGCAGTCGGGGGATGGAAAGAAAGCTTATATCATTATTGTCCCCGAGATGGACCCTACTCCGGCGGATATCAATGCAATCCTCAACTTTGTGGGGGATGGCAATCATGTTTTCATTTCTGCCAGGCGGTTCGGGGACTCTTTGATGCATGCCCTCAGCCTCAGGGGGGGCTCTAAATATAACCTGGGTATGGTGCCGGACAGTCTGCAGCTGAGCGTCTATCACCCTGTCACAGGCGACTCCCTTTCCTTTGCCTATCCGGGGGACGACTATGATGGCTGGGTTACATCCCTCGACTCACAGTATACCACTATCCTGGGGCGGGACCACCTTGGCCGGCCCGACCTCGTCAGGTTTAATTATAAGGGCGGCGGGTCACTGTACCTGCATTTTGCTCCGCTGGCTTTCAGTAATTTTTTCCTGCTGCACCGCAACAATATCTCCTATTATGATCTCACGATGTCGTACCTGCCGCGAACGGTGCAGGAGGTGATCTGGGATGAATATTTCCGGTACGATCATGCGAAAGATTTCTCGGCCTGGCAGTATATTCTCAGTAACCGTGCGCTGGCCTGGGCCTTCTGGCTGGTACTGCTGCTGTTCGCCCTGATCTACATATTCGACTCCAAGCGCAAGCAACGGCCTATTCCCCTGATCGAGCCTTTGCGTAATACCTCACTGGATTTTGTACGGACGATAGGGCGGCTGTACTTTCAGCGAAGGGATAATCATAATTTAGCGACGAAAATGGTCACGCATTTCCAGGACCAGGTGCGCACCCGGTACAACCTGCCCGTGACAGCGCTGGACGAAGACCTTGTGGCGCGGTTGTCCTATAAGACCGGTTACCAGCGGGAGAGCCTGTCGAGACTGGTAGGATATATGCGGGAATTGCCGTCCAAAGCCTACGTCCCGGATGAGGAGCTGCTGGATTTTCATCGTCAATTGGAAGCATTTTATAAACTAGCATAACATGGAAGAGAATTTATTCGAGCAAAGGACGGACCTGGAAGACTTACAGCGGGCGGTGGATAATCTGAAGGCCGAGATCGGCAAGGTGATCGTCGGTCAGGAGCCGATGATAGAATTGCTGCTGGCCGGTATCCTGGCGGATGGCCATATCCTGATCGAAGGGGTCCCCGGCGTCGCAAAAACATTGACGGCGAAGTTGCTCAGCCGGGTGATTTCCGTCGGGTTCTCCCGCATCCAGTTCACGCCGGACCTGATGCCCAGCGATGTGATCGGGACTTCCGTGTTCAATCCCCGGGAAAGCAGCTTCCAATTCAAGCCCGGGCCTATCTTCAGTAATATCGTGCTGATCGATGAGATCAACAGGGCGCCTGCCAAAACACAGTCGGCCCTTTTCGAAGTCATGGAGGAAAGGCAGATCACGGTCGACGGGCAGACCTTTCGCCTGCAGCCTCCCTTTATGGTCGTGGCGACGCAAAACCCCATCGAACAGGAAGGCACTTATCACCTCCCCGAGGCCCAGCTCGACCGGTTTCTCTTTAAGATCAATGTTTTGTATCCCAGTCCGGATCAGGAATTCCAGATCGTTGCCAATCATCACCAGCTGAGGGGGGATCTCAGGCTGGAATCGGTAGCCTCTGTGCTGGATGCCGAACGGATCGGCCAGCTGCGGGACAAAGTGCGCAGCCTGCATGTCGAAGAAAAGTTGATCCGGTTCATTACCGCCATAGTAGGGGCCACACGCAATCATAAGTCTATTTATCTGGGCGCTTCCCCGCGGGCTTCCATTGGTATCCTCAATGGTTCCAAGGCTATAGCGGCCATGCGGGGGCGTGATTTCGTCACCCCGGAAGATATCGTTTATACGGCGCCTGCAGTGCTGCGTCACCGGCTGGTGCTGACCCCGGAAAAGGAGATGGAAGGTGCTTCGGCTGATGATGTGATCAATGAAATCATCCGGTCAATAGAGGTGCCACGATAAGAAACCAATATGCTGAAACGATTCTATAAATCCCTGTTCTTCGGCCGGCGCTTCTACCGGCTATTTGTCGTCGTTATCCTTCTATTCGTCGTCTCCTACGGCATCCCTTTTCTATTCACCGTAGCGCAGCTCTTTTTGTTATTCCTCACGGTGGTCACTATCCTGGATTATGTCGTGCTGTTCACCCGGCGGGACCCCGTCCCCGTCCGGCGGGAATTATCCGACCGTTTCAGCAACGGCGACCTCAACCCGGTGCGGTTGGTGGTCAGGAACAACTATCCCTTCCCGGTATCACTCCGGATCATCGACGAATTACCCGACCAGTTCCAACAGCGGAATTTTATGCTGCATGCCGACCTGAAGGCCGGAGAGAGCCGCGATCTGGATTATACCCTGCAGCCCAAGCAACGGGGGGAGTATCTTTTTCATGCCATCAATGTCTTTATCCGGAGCCCTTTCCGGCTGCTGGTCCGGCGCAAAATTTTGGCCGCCGATCGGATGGTTAAGGTCTTGCCTTCCTATCAGGCGTTGAAGCATTTCGAATTGCTGGCGGGATCCAACAACCTCGCAGAGAGCGGTAACAAGCGTATCCGCAAACTGGGGCATAGCCTGGAGTTCGAGCAGATTAAGGAATATGTCATCGGGGACGATCTCCGTAGTCTCAACTGGAAGGCGACGGCGCGCAAGGGGGGCCAGCTCATGGTCAACAGCTTCACCGACGAAAAGAGCCAGCAGATCTATTGCCTGATCGACAAGGGGCGGGTAATGAAAATGCCCTTCGACGGCATGAGCCTGCTGGACTATGCGATCAATGCCACGCTGGTGCTGGCACGGGTGGCCCTCGTCAAGCAGGACAAGGCAGGGATACTGACCTTTGCGGACCAGATCGGAACCTTTCTTCCGGCAGGGCGTAAGGCCATGCAGATGACCCATATCCTGGAGATCCTTTATAATCAACAGACGCGCTTTTTGGAGACGGATTATGAGAAACTGTACGCACTTGTGCGTACCCGCATCACCCAGCGGAGCCTCATCGTACTTTTTACTAATTTTGAATCCCTGTCAGGGTTGCAGCGACAGATGCCCTATATCCGGTCCATTGCTAAAAATCATCTTCTCCTCGTCGTCTTTTTTGAAAATACCGGGTTGCAGCAGATCCGGGAAAAGAAGGCGGATACCATAGAAGGCGTATACACGCAGACCATTGCTGAGAAATTTGCCTACGAAAAAAGACTGATCGTAAAGGAATTAAGCCAGCATGGCATCGCGACTATCCTGACGGCGCCCGAGAATCTCACGGTGCAGACCGTCAATAAATATTTGGAGATCAAGGCGAGGCTAGCCATTTGATTGAGCCCGGGCCGGTCATTTGCTCTATCTTTGTCCCGATGGAACATACAGCTGCTGACAATGCCGCCGGCCAACCGCATTTCTTCGAACAGGGGCAGGTACTGATGATCGACAAGCCCCTCGACTGGACCTCTTTCGATGTGGTGAAAAAGCTGCGGTGGCTGGTAAAGACCAGAAAGATCGGCCATGCCGGTACGCTGGACCCGCTGGCCACCGGCCTGCTGATCCTCTGCACGGGCAAGTACACCAAGCGCATCAATGAATACATGGCGCAGGAGAAGGAATACACCGGAACCATTACTCTCGGCGCTAAAACGCCTACCTACGATCTGGAGAGCCAACCGGTCGACCAGCGGGACTACTCAGCCTTGACCGAAGCTGATGTTACTGCCGTCATCGCCCGCGAATTTACCGGTGAGATCTGGCAGACGCCTCCCATCCATTCTGCCATTAAAAAGGATGGGAAAAGAGTGTATGAACTGGCGCGGGCTGGGAAGGAAGTCAAGCTAGACCCCCGTCGTGTTACCATCAAAGAATTTGTTTTGACCGATTTCCGGTTACCGGTGCTGACCTTCCGGGTCGTCTGTACAACGGGGACATATATCCGTAGTCTGGCCAATGACCTGGGGGCCGCGCTGGGTTGTGGCGGATACCTCAGTAGTCTTTGCCGCACCAGGATAGGCGAATTCCGCCTCGATCAGGCGATGTCGATGGCGGAGGCGGAACAATATATAGAGGAGAAATTTGCTGAATCAGATGGACCCGGTAGGCCCGATCGGAGCAGCTAGAACGGATAACCGATCCCCAACTGGAACTGTCCTTTGAAAAGGTTCATATCATAGAACCAGCGATCGCTGTATTCCAATCGTTCAGGGTCTTTCAGCTTATAGGCATAGTCGAACCGGATGATGAACCAGTCGAAATTAAGGCGAAGGCCGGTGCCGGCATCTACGGCGAATTCCTTATAAAACCTGTCCAACTCGAAATCGCTGCCTTTCTGTGCGACCGTTGTATCTATGGGATGACGGTCCCAGATGTTGCCGGCATCCACATAGACGGCGCTGAGCAGTTTGACCCCCAGCACCGACCCGAGCGGGAAGCGCCATTCGATATTCCCTTCCAGCTGAATATCCCCGAACCTGTCCAGGATGCCTTTCTGGGCCGTGTCATAATAATGGGCGGACCCCAGACCGAGTTCCCGGATCTGCCAGCCGCGCATGCTGTTAGGGCCGCCGGCGAAAAAGGCTTTGTAGAAAGGCAGGGTCTCCTCCTCACCTCCGGAAGTCTTCTTGCCATATGCCACCCCTGCACCGGCAAAGGCATGCCAGGCCAGCTGCGTTCGCCGGTAGTCGATGTGATGACGATAGTCGATATTGGCCCGGACAAAACGCCATAGCGCTCCTGAATCGAGGGACCTGATCAGCCCCAGCAGCGCGCCGCTGTATTCTGCGCTGAAGGTGAAATAATTGGTGCGGATACCATGCTTTTTCACCGAATTATAGACGAACTGCTGGCCTATGACCAGTCCGCTGCGGAATGCCAGGTTCAGCGACGGGTTAGTGTCCAGATATCTCTGGAAGCTGTCGGTCTTGTCCAGCTGCGTGTATTCGATATTGATGGGTCGCCACAGGAATGACTTATTCCCCTTGTTCCATTCATAACCGAATGATCCGTTGATGGACTTGACGGTAAAGAATTGGTACCGGTCCGTATAGGAGGCATTGGCGTTGAGAACGGTCCGCACACTGTCTTTGCGGTGTCTGTACAACCACTTGATCGGGTGCGGACCGATGACCTTTGGGAATTCGATACTGTGCGAGACGCTGAAGTCGGTGCTTTCGATAAAGTCATCTCCCAGCTCGACGCCAAAGCGGAGATTGGTGGAGGTCTGCGCGGATTCCCGGAAGGTATTGTGATTATGCAGGCCCAGGTTGACAGCCGTACCGAACAGGCTTCCGGTAGTGATGATATCGTTGGTATTGCGGCTGGCCTCCAGGTCCGTAGAAACGGTATATTTTTTCTTCGGATATAATTTTATATTGGCGTCCAGCACCGAGTCGCCGGCTTCGGAAGGATCCAGCGTGATACTGGTCTGTTGCCAGGCCCCCATCTGGGTGAACCGGTTATACGTCCGGACATAGTTTCGCAGCTGATACTGGTCGCCCGGCCGTAGGTAAACATTATCTGTCAGCACAGAGGGTTTAAACTTATCGGAATGCGAGATGATGGAGAACCCATGGAGTGAGCTCGTGTCGATATTGTTGACGATGACCGTGTCTTCCGGGATGACCGAAAGATCGGGATAGATCATGACATGGCCGATGGAATATTGAATGATGCTGGCCGAGTCGGTGACCGGCCGTTGCCTGACCACTACGCTGATCGTAGGGTGCTCTCTTCTTCGTTTGAGCTCGTCCAGTAGGGCGACCTGCTGAAAAGGGTCGAGGGTTGGATCCAGCAGCCCGGCCAGAACGGTATCCCTCTCGATATACAGGTTCTCTTTGGCAAACTTATAGTAGCCATGATTCCGGAACAGGACGACCAGCCTGTCGAGCTCATCGGATAGTGTCTGTTTGGAATAAGGCCGCCCTTTTTGCAGCAGAGACTGGTTGCGGTATTGCAGCGCCAGGGCCTCCAATGCAGGAGTGCTCAGCGCATATCCGACTGAATCCAGCTTGGTTTGTTTGCCCGGCCACACATGAAAGTCGATCATGACCCTGTATTCGTTCCTGTCCGGATGACGATGGAACCTGATCGTGTCCCGGCGGATCGTATCTTTAATGACGGGAGTATAATAGCCGGACGCATTCAGCAGGGCCACCATGAACCCGATGGAACGCCGCAGGTTGGCCGAATCGAATACAGGCGGGGTCATTACCCGGTTATAGATGCCGGCAATAGAAACTTCCTGTACCCGGATACTGTCATCCAGCTGATTGGACAGTTTCGTCGCCAGGTCCTCTCTATCCGCAGGTAGCAGGTTGCCTTCTACCTTGATATTGACCGCAAAGACAAAAGGCCGTCCGTGGGGATATTTTCGGGGAACTGTACACGAGAAGAATAACATGAAGGATACCGTTACCAGCAGGATCCCGGCGACAAGCTTTCCCCGGTTGGGGAGTGCGGGGTTGAGAAAAGATACAGTAAATTGCCGGCGCCTCAGAATGAACAGTTTGAACAAACCCAATTCGATTTTAACTTTTTATATATAAACGAAGAGCAATGTTGGTAACGAAATCGCAAGTCAAATATATTCAAAGTTTAGGCCATAAAAAATTCCGTGACGCAGAAGCTGTTTTTGTAGCGGAAGGGCCTAAGATCGTGGAGGAGTTGTTACGCGTCGCCGGTATCCGATGCCGGCAGGTCTATGCGTTGAAAGAATGGATATCCGCAATGGATATGCCGGAGGATGTGCCCGTCCAGTCGGTGAATGAAGCAGAGCTGGAAAGGCTTTCAGGGTTATCTACTCCCAACCGGGTACTGGCCCTCTTCGAAAAGCCATCCTTTCCCCCGCCGGACTTTAACACAGGAATAACGGTAGTACTGGATGGGATACAGGATCCGGGCAACCTGGGCACCATCATCAGGATCGCGGACTGGTTTGGCATCTCCCGGGTGTTGTGTGCCGGTGACAGTGCAGACGCCTTCAGTGCAAAAGCCATCCAATCCACCATGGGCAGCATCGGCAGGGTGCAGGTGATATATGACGATCCGGAGGGGATCATGCAGCAGTATCCGGGCCTGCCGGTTTATGCGGCCGTACTGGGGGGAAGGGACCTCTACGGCATGCAGCGTACGGGGAAGGGGTGGCTGGTCATCGGCAATGAGTCCAGGGGTATCAGGCCCGGGCTACTGGAACTGGCGACAGATCGGATCACGATTCCCGGCTCCGGCCGGGCGGAGTCCCTGAACGCTGCGGTCGCTACGGGCATCATCCTGTCACATCTCGCATCATTAACCTAAGCCCTCATCCCATGCTATTCATTGCGCCAAGCCCTCGTCCTCGCTATCGCGGGAAAACATTAACGGAACTGGATGGCGCGGGCGGGCTGCATCTTACGGACCACCAGGGTAGGGATCATCAGCACGAGGAAACAGATCAGGAAAGTGCCGGTGTTCACCAGCACGAGATGCCACCATTCCAGCCTGACGACGGCTTTGGAAATAAAATAGGCATCCTCCGGCAGGGTGATGATCCCATACCTGGCCTGCAGCCAGCAGACCAGTAACCCCAATGCATTGCCCAGGACCAGCCCGAAGAAGGTAATGATCGCTCCCTGAAAGAGGAATATCCGCTGGATAACGGGATCCGGTGTTCCAACTGCCTTCAGGATGCCGATCATCCGGGTTCGTTCCAGCACGAGGATGATCAGACAGGTGACCAGGTTGAGCGTTGCAACGACGATCATGATCACCAGCACAATAACGATCGTGATATTCTGCAGGTTGAGCCAGTCGAAAATATTAGGGTAGATCTCTTCGGTGGTGCGGCTGACCCAGGTTTGAGGCAACTGGGGATAAATGAGATTATTGACTGTATCTGCCTTGCGGTAATCCCGGGTAAAGATCTCATAACCGCCGATCTCGTCATCCTTCCAGTTGTTGAGCCGCTGGATCAGCCTGAGGTCGCCGATGGCGATCGTTTTGTCATAATCTTCGATGCCTGTCTTGAAAAGACCGGAGACGATCATTTGCCGGATCCGGGGTTGGCCGGTAGTTTGGATGAAATAGATGAGCACTTTATCGCCGGGCTTTACTTTCAGCTGATTGGCGGTATAAGTCGAAAGAACGATTTCATTGCTGTAGGTGGTGTCGCGGAAATGAAACCAACGGCCGCTGCGGAGAAAGCTCTCCAGGTTGCCGAAATCATAACCTTTTTCCACGCCTTTCAATAAAACGCATTCGATGCCTTCGCCGCTGCGGATGACGGCATTCTTCGTCGCGAAGGCCTGGATAGTTTTGATCTCGCTATTGGCGCGGAGGGTGCGGAGCACAGTATCATTCTTTTCTATGGGCAGCCCTTCGGCAAGCGTGGATTTATTGCCCGACAGGCGTTGGACGCTGATGTCCCCCCATAGGTTGAACACTTTCTGGCCAATGGCATACTGAAAGCCATTGGTAAAGGCCAGTGTAAGGATCATAGCCGCTACACTGATCACGGTCGCACTGATCGCCAGCCTGATAATGAACCGGGAGAAGGACCGTTGACGGTTGAAAGCGATCCGTCGGGCTATAAAGGAGGCTACATTCAATGGGCAGTTGTTATTAATTGGTAAAAATAGAGTGTGGGGCCCTATCCATAAAACTTTTTTCCATTTTTGTGCTACATTGTAGCGTTCACAAATTCATTTTCCATGAAAAGAGTCACTTATTTGCTGCTGCTGACCGCCCTTTCTTCCTCCCTGGCGTTGGGCGTCCGGGCCCAGGATATGATCTATTCGCCTTCGATCGGGTCGCCGCAGCTGTACATGCAAGGCAACCAGATGGCTTACCCGATCATCAGGCTGAACACCAGTGACCAGATGGAATTGCAATTCGACGATCTGGATGCCGATGTAAAGAGCTACTACTATACTTTTCAGCTTTGTAATGAAGACTGGACGCCGGCTGACGTCAGCGAGTTTGACTACTTAAAAGGGTTTTCCCAGATAAAGATCGACGACTACCAGAATTCATCCATCGCCGTAACCCGCTATACGCATTACCATGCCGTGCTGCCCGATCCTAATTGTATTCCTACTCATTCCGGCAATTATGTGCTGAAGGTTTTCCTGGATGGAGACACCTCCAAGCTGGCTTTCACCCGGCGGTTCCTTGTGACCAATACAAAGGTCAGCATCCAGAGCCAGCTGCTGCAGCCGTTGGATTACAACCTGGCACAAACCCACCAGCATATTACGCTCAAGCTGAATACTGCGGCGATCAATCCGAACAATGCACTGGACCAGATCAAAGTAGACGTCTTGCAGAATTATCGCTGGGATAATGTGATCCGCAATTTCAAGCCCAATTTTTATGTGAACAACAGCCTGGAATACAGCAACGATGGGGATATCAACTTCGAGGGTGGCTGGGAGTGGCGTTATTTGGATCTTCGCAGCCTGCGCTTTCAGAGCGACCGGATTGCATCGGCCAATTACGGTAAGGCGGGTACGGATGTGTTGCTGAAGCCCGATGGGGACAGGTCTGCGCTGGCCTATTCGTTTTATGGCGACTATAACGGCGGCTTCGCCCTTGCGTCCACCGATCAGATCCAGAATGTCAACACCCAGGGAGACTATGCGAATGTCCTGTTCAGCTTCGTGCCTAAGGATAAGACCCCCTTTCAGGATAAGGATGTATATGTGTTGGGGAGGTTCACGGGGGAAGGGCTGAACGATTCTACCCGTATGGTGTTCAATCCCGGCAATGGACGGTATGAGCGTCGTTTTCTCCTGAAGATGGGCGTATACAATTATGCCTATGTGACGCTGGATAAGACCGATCCGGATGCGAGGCCTTCGTTTGCCTATACAGAAGGCAATCACGTGGAGACCGAGAATGACTATATGATCCTGGTATATTACCGGGCGCCGGGTGCGCGGGCCGATGAACTGGTCGGTATTGCGAAGTTCAACAGCCGGACAGGGAAATAAAGCGCCACAGGCGCTTTGGCCGAAGGCCCATCATTAGATATTTCCCGGAGGCCCGTACTTTCCGAACACGGGTCGACGGGAAATAAATTTTTTCATCACTGATTACTTCTTTCTTGTTATCTTTGTGCCGGCAAAGTCTTATACGACCAGCTCCCGCTGAACCCCGCCAGGGCCGGAAGGCAGCAACGGTAGGTGGTCGTAGCGGTGCGATATAAGTAACTTTGC
>Ga0302324_100024866_pt1 | contig 11516 bp, 9 predicted proteins | sample Palsa_T0_1_FD_201949 | JGI IMG/M metagenome (GOLD analysis project Ga0302324, IMG submission 201949) | Peat permafrost microbial communities from Stordalen Mire near Abisko, Sweden - Palsa_T0_1 | ecosystem: Environmental > Terrestrial > Soil > Palsa > Peat permafrost | place: Sweden: Abisko... | reverse complement strand
AACAGCAAGGTTGTCAAAATCCTTATCAACCCCGAAAAAGACAAAGATGTAGCGTAATGTGGGGTTCTGTGGGGTTGAGATTTCAGAGCTTGCTAGCAAGTCTTTGAAAGGTTGGCTCCTCAGGTAGGACTCGAACCTACAACCCTTCGGTTAACAGCCGAATGCTCTACCATTGAGCTACTGAGGAGCAATGCTCGCGGCTCTCCTCATTACATCAGAGCCGAGGAACCAGTGTCAACGCATTCGCTCGTGCTCCACTAATGTTTCAGATCGCGCTTCGTGCCATTACTGGCCACGCCGCCTCCAATCGGTCGCCGCTAGTTACCCAAATTCGGTCATACAGGTTCACCGTCGGATCACAGTGCGGCGCCAGGAACTCGATCCGGTCTCCGAGGCTGGGTCTGCTTCCCCCAACGTCTACGTAGCCGAACTCATCGCCGCCCCAGCGATAGCTTGATCCCGCGAGCGCCACCGCCTCCGGACCGTAGCCGCGGTCGGTTGAGAAAGCCTTGAAGCCCGCGTCCACGGTCACAAAAGCACCTGTCGCCGAACTCGCGTGATTCGCGCTGATTACCGTCGCCATCACCGTCATGGCGGGCGCGAAATCCACGCCCAGACGGCGATAGGCCAGGTCCATGTAGACGTACGATCCGGCCTGCAACTCGGTGAGCTCCGGGATGCCTAGATCGATGTCCCAGGTGCCGGTGCTGCCGCCCGTAAGTATCTCGGTTGATAGCCCGGCGCGGGCCATCCGGTCGCGGACGTTTGCAGCCAGGTCCAGCGCTGCCTGGGAAACGCGCGTTCGTTCGGCGAAATCCCCGGCGTGCGACCCGCGCACCGAATACGCCTGCAATCCCCGCAGCCTTAGATGTCCGGCCCGCTCCACGGCCTGGGCGACTTCGAGCGCCTGTTCCGCTGAAGCCACGCCCGTCCGGTGATCGCCGACGTCCAGGTCGACCAGAACGTCCACCACGCGACCGGACTGCGCCGCAGCTTCCTGGTACCAGGCGACCTGTTGCGCGTGATCCACCACCACCATTGCCCCAGTCCCGACGATCCTCCGCATCTTGACCGGATCCGCTACGGGCGAGGTCAATAACACGCCCTCGATCCCGGCGCGGCTCATTAGTTCCGCTTCGTCCACCGTTGCTACGCAGATGCCCGCTGCGCCCGCCGCAATCTGGCGTTTCGCGACTTCGACGCACTTGTGCGCCTTGGCGTGGGGCCGCAGTTTCTTCCCCGATTGCTTCACTTTTTCCGCCATCCGCGTCAGGTTCGCTTCGAACGCGTCCAGATCCACCAGCAACGCGGGGGTCGGAATTTCGGATTTTGTCGGCACCGCTCCATTATTGTCTGGTATTCTCTGCTAGTAAAGAAGCCGTGCCCGAAAAGGCAGCGGCTCACGTCCGGGAGCGCCTCTCTTGACCCTGGTGCAGTTGACCGCCGATCCAGCCGCCGTCGCCAGCGGGTTCCATCCGGAGCTCCAGCGCGAGCTCCAGAGAGCCGTTGAAGGCGAAGTTCGCTTCGACAAAATCTCGCGGGCGCTGTATTCGAGCGACGCCAGCGTGTATCAGATCGAGCCCCACGCCGTCGTCATTCCTAAGACGCGCGCGGACCTTCTCGCGGTCCTCGAAATCTGTATGCGCCTGCGCTGCCCCATTACCCTGCGCGGCGGCGGCACCTCGCAGGCCGGGCAGGCCATTGGCGAAGGCGTGATTGTCGATCTGTCGAAATACTACAACAAGTTGCTCGAAGTAAATGTCGACGCGCGCTGGGCCCGCGTCGAGCCGGGGATCGTTCTCGACGAGTTGAACGCGCAGCTCGCGCCCCACGGCCTGCGCTTCGCGCCCGATATCTCGACGGCCAGCCGCGCCACCATCGGCGGCATGATCGCCAACAATTCCGCCGGCGCCCGCAGCGTTCTCTACGGAAAAACCATCGATCACGTATTAGAAACGACCGTCGTCCTCACCGACGGCAGCATCGTTCATTTCCGCGACCTTGATCGCGCCGAGGTTCCCTCTGGAGACACGCTCGAAGCCGCGTGTTACCGGACCGTGCTCGGCCTGGCCTCCGCGCACGCCGCCGAGATCGAGCGACGTTACCCGAAAATTCTGCGCCGCGTAGCGGGCTACAATCTCGACGAATTCATCGATCCCGCCAAGCCGGTGAATCTGGTCAAGATGATGGTCGGCTCCGAAGGAACCCTAGGGGTGGTGCTCGAAGCCAAGGTGAAGCTGGTTCCGCTACCCAAATTCAAGGCCGTGATGGTCATCGAGTTCGCCGACCTTCTCGAAGCCCTGGCGGCTTCACCGGTGATCCTCCGGCACGGTCCTTCGGCCGTCGAAGTGATGGACAAGGCCATCCTCGACAACACGCGTCAAAACGCGATCCTCGATCGCATCCGCAACAATTTCATCGAAGGCGATCCGGCCGCGACCTTGTGTGTCGAGTTCTACGACGATAAGAAAGAAGACCTGCCGCCGCGTCTGCGCGCGCTCGAAGAAGATCTGCGGACCCGCAAGCTCGGCTATCGTTACCGTCCCGAGACCGACCCGGCTGCGCAGGCCCGCTTATGGAGCCTGCGCGAAGCGGCCCTCGGCCTTTCGATGGCGATGAAGACCGACGCTAAATCCATCCCCTTCGTCGAAGACACCGCGGTCGCCCCCGAAAAGCTAAGCGAATTCATCGGACGTTTTCTGACCGTCCTGCGCGCGCACGAAACCACCGCCGGCATCTACGCGCACGCCTCGGTTGGATGTCTTCACGTCCGCCCCGTGATCAACATGAAGACCGAAGCCGGCATCCGCAAATTCGAAGCCATCGCCCAGGAGATTTCGGACCTGGTTTTGGAGTTCGGCGGCACCGTTTCCGGCGAGCACGGCGATGGCCTGGTTCGCAGCCCGTTCCTGCGCCAGATGTTCGGTGACACGATTTACGAAGCCTTTCGCGAGATCAAACGGACCTTCGATCCTCTGGGCATCCTGAACCCCGGAAAAATCGTCGATCCGCCGCCGCTCACCTCCAATCTCCGTTTCGGATCCAAGTACACCGCGGCAAATCCGACGACCTTTTTCGATTACTCCGAATACGGCGGCCTCGCCGGGGCCGTCGAAATGTGCAGCGGCGTGGGAGCGTGCCGTAAGAAACTGTCGGGCACCATGTGTCCTTCTTATATGGCGACGCGCGAGGAATCGGATTCGACGCGCGGCCGTGCCAACGTTTTGCGCCTCGCGATGTCCGGTAAACTTGACGAATCCGGCCTGGGAGATGAAGGCGTCCGCGGCGTTCTCGACCTGTGCCTCGAATGCCGCGCATGCAAAGCCGAGTGTCCCGTCGGCGTCGACATGGCCCGCTACAAGAGTGAATTCCTGGCCGATTATTACTCGCGGCACGGCACGCCGTTGCGCGCGAAAGCTCTGGGCAACATCCGTAAGCTCTCCGTATGGGGCAGCCGATTCGCACCGCTCTCGAACTGGATCGGCGCCAGTGCGCCCGCTCGCTGGATGAATGAGAGGCTGGTCCAAGTCGACAGCCGTCGAACCCTGCCGGCGTGGAAGCACGAAACCTTCGAGCGCTGGCTCAAGCGCCGTCCCTCTAAGCCAGGGTCCGTTACGCGATCCGTCACATTATTCAACGACACCTTCACCAATCACTACGACCCGGAGATCGGCATTGCCGCGCTCGGAATTCTGGAGCGATCCGGATGCGCCGTAACCGTCGCCACTCCCGGATGTTGCGGACGTCCGCTGATTTCCCAGGGTCTGCTGGCCGAAGCCCGGGCCCACGCCGCCGTCCTGGTCGACGCGCTTTTTCCCATCGCCGATCGCGGCGAAAAGATTCTGTTTCTCGAGCCCAGCTGTCTCTCCGCCATCAAGGAAGACGCTCCCTCGCTGCTTCGAGCCGAGCAACAAACCAAAGCCCGGGCCGTCGCGTCCGCCTGCGTCAGCTTCGAAGAATACGCCGCCGCGCTGGATCTGCCTCTGCGCGCCGGCCCGCAGCGTATCCTCCTCCACGGCCATTGCCACCAAAAATCCATGGGACTCCTGCCGCCGACCATCGCCCTTTTATCGCGCATCCCGGCGGCGACAGTCGTCGATCTGGACGCCGGCTGCTGCGGCATGGCGGGCTCGTTCGGTTACTCGCACAAACATTACGACGTGTCGCGCACCATCGCCTCCCGCAAACTTCTTCCGGCCGTCAAAGACATGAAGTCCGGCGACGTCCTGGTCGCGCCCGGAACGTCCTGCCGGCACCAGATCGCAGATTTCGGGGCGCGCGCTGCGATGCATCCCGCCGTCCTGATTCACCAGCTGTTGAAGCCATCACTGTAAAAGATGACCGCCGAGATCATGCACCCGCTGGTCGATGCCGTCGAACGGTATCGCGACGCCATGGTCGATTTCACCCGGCGCCTGATCGCGATCCCAACCGAGAATCCGCCGGGCAATCATTACGCCGAAGCCGCCGCGCTGATCCGCGCCGAGCTCGACCATCTCGGTTTCGCAGACACCCACGCCGCCGGCGACTGCGTTCTGAGCTTCATCGGCGAGGGCGCCCGCACGCTGTACTTCAGCGGCCACTACGACGTGGTTCCCGCTCAGGACCGCGGCCAGTTCGAACCCGAAATTCGCGGCGCCAACCTGTTCGGCCGCGGATCGTCGGACATGAAAGCCGCGCTGGCCGCGATGATGTACGCGGTCAAAGCCTTGCGCGACACGTCTCCGGCTCTCACCGGACGCCTCGGTCTGATCTTCGTGCCGGACGAAGAGACTGCCGGTCCCCGCGGATCGCGCTATCTGGCGGACGCCGGGCTTCTGGGGCGGAACGCCATCGGCATGCTGACCCCCGAACCCACCGGAGGCGTCGTCTGGAACGCCAACCGCGGCGCGATTACCTTGCAGGTCACCGTAAAAGGAAAATCCGCCCACGTCGGACGCCAGTCGGAAGGCGTGAACGCCTTCGAACGCATGCTGGCTGTAGCGGACCGCCTGCTGGCGCTCAAACGGGAAGTGGAAAGTCGCGCCACATCCTTCCGAATTTCTCCGGACGGCGTCCGCAGATCCGTCCTCATGCTCGGTGGATGCTGCCAATCCGGCTCAAATTTCAACGTGGTGCCCGAATCCTGTTGCTTCACGATCGACCGCCGCATCAACCCCGAAGAAAGCCTCGAAGAAGAAAAGCGCCGCCTTTTCGCCGTGCTCGATGAAGCCCGCGCCGGCGGCATCGAAATCGATATCGAAATTCTGCAGGAAGCCGAATCGTCCGGCGTGCCGGAGGATGGTCCGCTCGCGGCCGCCCTGGCGCGCAATATTCAGCGGATCACCGGCCGCGCGGCGGCGTTCGAGATGTGCCCGGGGCTTCTTGAAACCCGCTTCTACGCCGCTCGCGGAATCCCGGCGTTCGCCTACGGCCCCGGGCTCCTCACCGTCTCGCACGGCCCCAACGAATTCGTCCCCATCGATCGCATCGTCCAATGCGCCGCCATCTACGCGCTCACAGCAGTAGAACTTTTATCATGAACCCCGTGTAGTTTTATGGAATCCGTACGTTTCACCTGCCAGCGCGGTTGCATCAACTGTTGCGACCAGCAAGGATTCGTGTATCTGACCGAGGACGACGTAAAGCGCGCCGCGAAATTCACCGGCATGAGCCGGCGCGCTTTCGAAGCGAAATATGTCTATCGCACACGCCACCAGCGGCGTTTTCGCAAACCGCGCGACAAGCAGTGCCCGTTCCTGCTCGGTCACGGTTGCAGCATCCATCCGGCCAAGCCCACCCAATGCCGGACGTTCCCATTCTGGCCCGAGCTCGTGGAACATCCCGCCGCCTGGAAACGCACCAGCGCATTCTGCCCGGGCATCGGTAAAGGCCCGCTGATCCAGATCGGCACCGCGTTGGAAATGGCCGACGAACAGCGCAAGGCATACCCCGAAATGTATAAGTGACCCCCCGACGGCGCGCCGCCACGCAGGAATCGCGCTCCCGTGCCGCCGCCGCCCCCGATAAATCAAACAGTTAACACTTAGGTCTGCGACGTGCATCTCCCCTGTGCGGGAGGCGTCTCCATGCTGATGACAATATTCGTAATTCTGCTGGTGATGTGGCTGCTGGGAATGGTCACGTCCTACACGCTTTACGGCTTCATCCACATTCTGTTGGTCATCGCGGTGGTGGTCTTGCTGATTCACCTGATCCAGGGCAGGCGCGTACTGTGATGAACTCCACTAAACTTTGGCGATGGACAATAGCCGTGGCGATCGTGCTGGCGCTGATCGGATTGGGCGCGAAACTCGCCGAACCCGCGGCGACGTCATATACTCGCAGCGCCCTTCTGAAGGGCTTGCAAAAGGATTACGAAACCCAGGTTGGCGATCTTCAAGTGCGCCTCTTCCCTGGCGTTCACGTCACCATCCGCGACCTAGTGCTGCATCAAAAAGACCGTCCCGGCGCGCCGCCGCTGATCGAGACCAAGGAAGTTTCCGTCTCCGCCGGCTGGACCGACGTGATCCGAAAGCACGTCGGGGAGGTGGTCCTGACCGGTCTGAAAATCCAAGTCCCGCCGCGGCGCGCCAGCGAGCAGCCGCACCATGGCTCCTCGAAAATAGCGGGCTTTGTCATCGATACCATCATCGCCGACGGGACCATATTGGAGGTCTACCCGAAAGATCCCGAGAAGGAGCCCCTGGGGTTCGAAATCCACCAGCTGACCCTGCACGGCGCCGGACCCGATCAGCCCATGACGTTCCAGGCGACGCTCAGAAATGCCAGGCCACCTGGTGAAATCCACAGCTCCGGCAAGTTCGGTCCCTGGGAAGCGGAGGAGCCGGCGGCCACTCCAGTTTCCGGCAGCTACACGTTTCGCGACGCCGATCTCTCGGTTTTCAAAGGCATCGCCGGTACCCTTTCGAGCGATGGGAGTTACCAGGGCGTCCTCGACCACATCAGCGTTCAGGGTAAGACCGACACTCCTGATTTCACGGTCCGCATCAGCGGCCGGCCGGTGCATTTGACCACCCAATTTCAGGCCGTGGTCGACGGAACCAGCGGAAACACCTATCTCGATCCGGTAAACGGGCAATTCGGCCGTTCGTCATTAGTCGCCCGCGGTAGTGTCGCGGGGGAACGGGGCAAGAAAGGAAAAACCGTCGCGCTCGACGTCAGCGTGAAGGACGGCCGCCTCGAGGACATGCTTCGACTCGCGGTAAAACCCGACACGTCTACGAACGATTCCGTGATGACCGGCGCGATCAGCTTTCATACCAAGCTGGTCATCGCGCCGGGCGATGTCGACATCGCTCAAAAATTACGGCTCGACGGAGCCTTCGAAGTCGGCCAGGCGCATTTTTCGGAACTCAACGTTCAAGAGAAGGTCAATTCCCTGAGCCACCGCGGAAAAGGCGACCCCAAGGAATCGCCGGACGCTTCCGTCGCTTCCGATTTCAACGGGAGCTTCAAGCTTGACAATGGCATCGTCACATTCCCTAAGCTCAGCTTCAACGTCCCGGGAATCAGCGTTGCCCTGAGTGGCAATTTCGGATTGCTCGACCAGCACCTGGATCTGCACGGAACCGCGCGGCTCGAAGCCAAGCTTTCGCAGACCACCACCGGCGTCAAATCCTTCCTGCTGAAGGCAGTCGACCCGTTCTTTGAAAAGAAAAACGCCGGCGCGGTGATCCCGATCGAAATTGGAGGAACCTCGTCGTCGCCCAAGTTCGGCTTGGACATCGGAGGGCACCGCGTCGGACCCTGAGCGGCTATTTTTGACTGAGCCCGCCGTCGACAGCCATAATCTGCCCGGTGATGAAATTCGACGCGGTCAGGAAATACACCACTGCGTCGGCGATCTCGGCGCCGGTTCCCGCGCGCCCGGCCGGAGTCTTGGCGATCAGATGCGTGGTCAGCGCATCGGTCGGCCCGAAGGGAATCACCCCCGGTGCGACCGAATTCACCGTGACTTTGGGAGCGAACGCCTTCGCCAGCGCCCGCGTCATCATGATCACGCCGGCTTTTGACGCGCAATAATGGGCGTTCCTCGACCAGGGCCGCAATCCCCCCAGCGAGCTGATATTCACGATCCGCCCGCCATCCCCTTCGATCATCCGCCGTCCAGCTTGTTGACAACAGAAAAAGGTCGCCTTCAGATTCACTGAATGCACAAAATCCCAATCGGCCTCGGTGAGCTTCAGCGGATCGATGGTGGTAAATCGTCCGGCGTTATTCACCAGGCCGTCGATCTGCCCGATCTGCCGGTCGATTTCCGTAAACATCCGCTCGATCTCCGGGACGCGCGTAAGATCCGCCTGGAAGACCGCAGCGTTCCCGCATTCCGCCGCCGTCGCGTGCGCCTCGGCTTCCGATCCGCCGTAGTGAATACAAACCCGCGCTCCGTCCCGCGCTAGCCGCAAAGCGATATCCCGTCCAATCCGTTTCGCCGCGCCGGTGACCAGGATTACGCGCCCCTCGAGAGAAGACATGTTTTTATTGTCGTGGACCCGCCGGCCAATTCGCTATTGTGGAGCGATGGACGGCGTCCTCCAATGGATCACCACGTACGGCTACGGTGCGATTTTCGTGCTTCTGATGCTGGGGGTGGTGGGCCTACCTATCCCCGACGAGACTTTACTGGTGTTCTGCGGTTACCTGGTCTCAAAAGGCAACATGCATCCGCTCGCCGCCTGGCTGACGGCCATTGCGGGGAGCTGGTGCGGGATTACTCTTAGCTATACGATCGGGCGAACGCTGGGGATCGGCGTGGTCCACAAGTACGGGAAATATCTGCACATCACCGAAGAGCGGCTGGCCAAAGTTCAGGCCTGGTTCGATCGCATCGGGCATTGGGCCCTATTGGTCGGCTATTACATTGCCGGTGTCCGCCATTTCACGGCGATCGTGGCCGGTATATCGAAGCTCCAGTTCACCCACTTCATGGCATACGCCTGGACCGGCGGAATTCTGTGGGTGACCACGTTCCTGACGCTCGGCTACTTTCTGGGTGAAAACTGGAAGCGGATCGCCGAATCGATTCATCATTATTTGCTGTACGTGTCCCTCGTAGTCATAGCGGCGGCCTTGGTCTATTACCTGGTGCAACGGAGGAAACAAGCATAATAAGGACCCCACCGGCGCTGGTATCCCTCAGTCCGCTTCATGCTGACGATTTCTTCACGACGGCCACTAGGAGGGACCTGAGATCGAAAGTCTATCCCACTTAAGGTGCCTAGGTGTGTGCCGTAGGGTGTGTCCCTGACGAGTAAAAAGGCCATTTGCGGGTAAATTGGATCTATGTTCCACTGGATCTGCCCGGAATGCGGCCGCGAAATCCCTCCGGCAGTGACAGAGTGTCCGGCGTGTGATCCGAAGGCGCTGGCGGCCGAAGCGGCGAAGACTGCTCCCGTTGCCGATGCAGTAGCGCCTACACCGCCTCCTCTTCCAGTGGTCGAAACCATCGCCGCGGAACCCAGGGCCACGGAGCTCAAGCCCCCGGAGCTCAAGCCCCCGGAGCCCAGGGCCGCCGAACCCGAAGCCATCAAGCCCAAGGTAATCGAGCCTAACGTCATCGAGCCTAACGTCATCGAGCCTGACGCCATCGAGCCGAAAGTCGTCGCGCCCGAACCGGAACCGGAAATCGATCCTTTGCTTGCGCTGGCCGAGATGATTTACGCCGCGCAGTCGGGACCGCGTACAGAGCCAAAGCGGGAAGCGCCGCGGGTCGAGGCTCAGGCTCCTGCGCCCCCACCGGAACCGGCAGTACCGGCGCCAGTCGCGGCTTCTCCGGTCTCGAACGCCCCTTCCGGACTCGAGGACCTCGCTTCGGCGGTCGCCCAGGCACCCGCGATTCCGCCGGCGATACCGACTCCAAGGGCTCCCGTGGCCGCTGCGCCTGCACGACCGGCCACACCGCCGCCGCAGGCAGTCGCCCTGTTACCCGCAGGTCAAGCGGTGGCATTACTTGCGCCGCCCGCGCCTTCGCCACAACCAGTGATTGCGCCTGAACCCGTCATTTCGCTCGGACCCGTCATTGCGCTTGGACCCGTCATTGCCCCGGAACCCGCCGTCACAGCGCCTGAACCGGTCAAGGCGCCTGAACCCGTCATGGCCCGTGAGCCCGTCAGCGAACCCGTAGTTGAACCGAAAGTGTCGCCCGAACCGCTCTCCGCGCCGGCCTCACTGCCTCCGACACCCCTCGCCCTAAACGCGTCCCCTCTCGAAGCACCGGGCGTCGATAGCTCGGGCCCACCGCCCGCGACGCCGCAGGCTCCGGCCGAACCCCCTGCGGCCGAACCACCGGCGGCCGTAGAGCCGTCCGTCGAACACCCGCCGTCGGGCTCCTGGCTCAATCTTGCGCCACTCCAGAATTACAAGGCCGCGACCCGGCAATCCCTCCAGCCCGCGGATCTGCCGACGAAAATTGTGGCGCACGATTCCGGTCCGCGCATTACCCTGCCGGGACCGACGCTGCCGCCTGAGCTCGTGTCGCTTCAGGAAGCCGGCGTAGTCACCGTGCTGGGCGGTCCCGCCAAGCCGAAAAAAGCCGCCGGGCCGCAGAAAGCCTCCGCCATGCCCGGCTGGATGGTCAGTTTCCTGGTGACGATGGCATTGCTGATCAGCGGAGTAGCGGTGGTGTTCTATTTTTCGCCCTTGTCGCACCCGAGCGCGGACGCAAAACCCGCGCCCCAGACCGTCGAGGCGCCCGCCGTGGCGCCCGTGTCGCACTCGCTGGCCGACACCATCGAAGTGACCGGATTCCGCATACTGGTCGACTACAACAAGAAATCCGAGATTCATTACCTGGTGGTGAACCACTCCGCGCAGGACCTTTCCGATATGACGGTGTACGTGACGCTGCACGCCTCCGGCGCCAAGCCGGGGCAGCCGCCGCTGTTCCGCTTCTCCTTCCGCGCACCGAGCCTGAAGGCGTTCGAGGTGAAGGAGATGACCGCGTCGATCGAAAAATTCACCCGCTCGGTGACGGTGCCCGACTGGCAGGATCTGCGCGCCGAAGTGCAGGTCGCTCCGTAGCCGTCCGCGTCGCAGGACAGGTTCCAAAGGTGCGAGCCGCGTTCCTAACGGTTTATGATGGTGAGCGCTTATGCGACTCTTCTCGGCTCTCACCTTCACAGTCCTCGTCTTTATTCAATGCGCTGCCGTTCCGTGCGCCGCTGCGCAACAGATGGACGAAGAGTTTGCGAAGTCGGTCAAGGAATGGACCACGGCGCCCGAATTCATCAGCCCGCTGGTGGATCATCTGCCCAAATCCTCCACCGTTCCTTCGCCTAAGGATGTCCTCGGCTACTATGCCGGCGCTCCGAAGAAGCTTACTTATTACGCCGACCTGTTGAAGTATTACCACGCGCTCGAAGCCAAATCCCCGCGCGTGAAAGTTATGAACATCGGCAAGACCGATGAGGGTCGCGAATGCGTCATCGTGTTCATCGGCTCTGAGGATTCGATTAAGAATCTCGAAACGAATCGCGGCTATCTGGCGCAACTCGCCGATCCACGCCAAATCACTG